>ENA-UEYL01000043-UEYL01000043.1-human-gut-metagenome-genome-assembly--contig:-NODE-43-length-122699-cov-24.607150_pt1 | contig 122699 bp, 99 predicted proteins | sample MGYA00242941_ERZ507946 | MGnify/ENA primary metagenome ERZ507946 (study PRJEB26167, sample SAMN06115482) | human gut metagenome | host: Homo sapiens | place: China:Guizhou | collected 2015-03-11...
GAGTTTGCACAAAGGTAATTCTTTTCCGGGAAAAAGTAACGGAAGACATTCTGTTTTTAAAATGAAATGTTCTTTTTAGAATTCAAAAAAGTGCTATATTTGCTTGCATGAAACTGGAAATATCAGATTGGGACATGATTCCTTATGCCGGGGCATGGAGCCGGCAGACGGAGTGGTTTGACGCACTTGTACATGCCAAGCAGGCAGGAGAGGGTTATGTCAATCATATTGTGCTCTGCGAGCATCCCCATGTCTATACATTGGGGCGTAGCGGAAAAGAAGGGAATATGCTGCTGGGAGAAGAACAACTGCGCAGGATAGGGGCTACGCTCTATCATATTGACCGTGGCGGAGACATTACGTATCATGGTCCGGGACAGTTGGTCTGCTATCCTATTCTGAACCTCGAGGACTTTTCTTTGGGGTTGAAGGAGTATGTGCATCTGCTGGAAGAGGCGGTAATTCGCGTTTGTGCTTCGTTTGGCATCGCTGCCGGACGCCTGGAGAAGGCAACGGGCGTATGGCTGGAGGGCGATACTCCCCGTGCCCGTAAGATTTGTGCCATCGGCGTGCGCAGCAGCCATTTTGTCACCATGCATGGATTGGCACTGAATGTGAATACCGATTTACGTTATTTCAGCTATATCAATCCCTGCGGATTCATCGACAAGGGGGTCACTTCTTTGCAGAAAGAACTGGGACATGAAGTGCCGATGGAAGAGGTGAAGGAGTGTCTTTGTAAGGAGCTGGTAAATCTTTTGTCATGAACTATCTGGCACATATATTCCTTTCCGGTCCGAACAGAAAAGTACAGTTGGGCAATTTTGTAGGCGATGCCGTAAAGGGAAGCTCCTATAAGAATTATCCGCCGGATATAGCCAAGGGTATTCAGCTTCACCGCGCTATTGACGACTATACCGACCATCATCCGGCTGTCTGCGAGGTGGTGCATAGGCTTCAACCAGAATTCGGACGCTATTCGGGGGTATTGCTGGATATTTGTTTCGATTATTTGCTGGCTTCCCGTTTCGAGTCGTTCTCCGGAGTTTCCTTGAGGAGGTATACCCGGACTTTCTATCTTTCCCTCCTCATCAATTACCGCTATCTTCCGGTACGGTTCAAACGTTTCATCTGGCATTTTATCCTGACCGACCGTTTGCGGAAATACGCCACTCTGAACGGAATAAGAGAATCTTTGAACATCATGGTGGAATATCATCATATTGATATATCCGTAGACAAGGCTATTCGTTACCTTGAAGAGCACGATGAGGAACTGTTTGCTGTGTTCCAGCCATTTTTTATTGAATTGCAGAGGTTTTGCGCTGAATATCAGCATAATTATAAGTCACAATTTTAAGGACGAAGAAGGAATGAATATCGTGTCGGCAAGGAATTAATATCCTGCCGACACGATATTTGTTTTTTGTATCACACGTTGTTGATTTCCTGCATGACATGTTATTGATAGCTTGTGCCCTGTGGAATCAGCTTCCCGTACTCCGCTTCTCCCTTGCCAGTACCGAGATGATGTATCCTCCCTTGCTGTTCACCTTGCTCCAGTTTGTTCCATTGAATATTTTCCAGACGTAGTTTCCCAGCCTGCCGTAGTCCGATAACTTCAGAATCTTCCTGATTTCCTCCCGGTCGGTGATGTAGAGCTTTTCCAGATTCAGCATGAGGCATTCCAGGTTGTGCGTATTCCTGTTGTAGGCATATCCGGGAATGTCTAAATCAGGATTTCCCTGCGCTCCTCCGCTTTCCCCCGGGGGAGTAAGAGGGGGAAGTGCTTTACTTTTTTTTGCTTTGCTTTCTTCTACTTTGCTTTCTTTGCTTTGTTTGGAATTGCATGCATTTTCGGGGAAAATGTCTGCATCCTGCGTGCAATTTTCCCGTTTTTGCGTACAAGTCTTGTCCTTGTCCGGCTTGTCCTCTTCCGTCTCTACCAGCAGATAGGGCAAGGTGGTGAGGTCTCTTTTCCTCCGTTTGGTGGCTTCCAGCCATACCTTCTGTATTTCGGTAGAGGTCAGCACCCCTTGTTCCCTATAGGTTTTGGGGTCGAAAAAGACTTTCTCCACCAGAATGTCCACGACTCCCTGCATCTCCTGTTCATTGATGTCCCTTCCTGCCTTGTTGGTGAACAGTGTGCATTGCTCCGCGTTCCATTTCAGGTAATATCCGTTTTCCTTATGTATCTTGCACAGCAGTTTCATTACCGCTGCGGTTCCTTTCAGTCCGAACTTGGCTTCCACCAGTTCCACTGCTATCTCTTCGAATAGATTTACTTTGAGGGGGAAATATAGCATTCCCCCATACATCATGGCCATTGTTTTTAGTGTTTAATGATTAGTGATTAATGATTAATGGTTAGCATACGGGACTCCATTCGAGGAAGTTTTCCAGCTGGAAGGTTTTCCATGCCTGCAGTTCCACGTCCCAGAAGGCTATGTTGCTTGTCACTCTTGTAATGTCATAATCTCTTCTGAAGTCAGCCTTGTAGGGCAGTAAGGTGGCTTTCGCCAGCCTGAATGTCCCGTCCTGCTTGTGGTAGGCTATGAGTGCGTGTCCGTATTGCATGTGGTCTATCAGGCTTTCTATCCGTTGGGCCATCCATGTGGCGCATGTTTCCGTGTAGCTCTTTTCCAGCATGATACGTATTTTCCATAGGTTTCTCAGTGCCTCGTGAAGTGGGGCGTTCTTTTTCGACTTTCTCATCTTGTTGTCTTTAAAATTAATAATTGTATTAGTTTGGCAGGAGGTACGCTTGTATATAAAAAGATGCCGCATTCATTGAGAAAGCGGCATCTATAGGCGGTGTGGCTTCATCCTTACCAAAGTGGCGGCAAAGATAAGTGGTTTATTCCTTAAGTTGTTTATATTTAATTGTTGTCAATAAGTTTCGTGGTTTCTGCCCTTTTTTGTTTTATTCCCTATATCTCTCCTGCTACCTTCATTTCCCGCCACACTTCACCGAACTCTTGTATTATAGTATTTTCTGATAGTCTTTTATAGTCTGGCGTTCTGAAGTCGAAATGTGAGTATGCCCATTGTGCTAATGCCTTGTTGCTTGTCGGCTTTTCTTCTATAAAGTATCTTGATTTTTTCCATAGGATGATGTCTTTAATGACTTCTTTCCTATATTGTGGCAGTATTCCTATAACCTCCCCACTTGAGGGACGTCCTACTCCTGCTTTAGGAGCTGATATGCCGTGCTTTACATCCGTTTTAAGGGTGTCTCTTTTTGTTTTTTTTCCTTACTTTGGAGTGTCTCTTTTGCCTTCATTTTCTAATGTTTTTGGGTTAATAATTAAAATTACTGTAGTTTGTAAAATAAATGCAAAGGTATATCAAGTTTTTTGTTTTTGTGGAGTAAGGATGGAGATAAAAAGCTGGGTTTTATCTTTATGATGGGTTAATGCGTTGATATATAAATGGAAATGACTTTGACTTGGAAGTGTTTTTTAAACGTTCGTTTAATGGACGCAAAGATAAGACTGTTTTTTATATCCTCAAAATGTTTAATAAAAATATTTTGGAAAACCCATCGTATCTCAGTTTAATCTACAGTAATTCAGTATATTAAGTATCTTATTTAATATTTAAAATTTCCATTCCCTTTTATTAACTCATTCCCTATTGCATTTCCTGAAATTCGACGTCCATTAAACGAACGTTTAAAAAACGCTTTTTGTTTGTAATCCGCTCGTTTATAGTCTCTTACCAGAAGGTAATGACGAACTGCAAAAAAACTGTTGGCAAGAAGGGCACAATGCTTGCTGTATTTTAATAAGGTGCTCGCAAATGATTGGATACCAGGTATATACCGAGGGTTCAAAGCCCCAGAGGAACACTCTTTTGTGAACAAAACAACGAAAATGGAAACGGATAACGAGGTTGAAGTCTGGCATGCCATGCGTGCCACATACCGCAGAGAGCTTGATGCGGTGCATCTTCTCGAGAAGGAGAACCTCGGCTGTTTTGTCCCCATGCAATATAAGGTAAGTATCCGTAAGGGTAAGAAAGTCCGTACTTTGGTTCCCGTCATCCGTAATCTGGTTTTTGTCCATGCACGTCCTTCCGACGTACAACGTGTTAAGTCTCAAATTACTTATTTGCAATATATAACCGATACTCGCAGTGGTCAGAAGATAATTATTCCCGACCATGAGATGCAGCGCTTCATCGCCGTTGCCGGAACCTATAACGACCATTTGCTTTATTTCCAGCCCGAAGAGTTGAATCTGTCGAAAGGAACTAGAGTCCGTATTACGGGTGGTGACTTTACAGGTCAGGAGGGTATTTTTCTGAAAGTAAAGGGTGCACGTGACCGTCGTGTGGTTATAGAGATACAAGGTGTCATTGCTGTTGCCATGGCCACCATCCATCCGGACCTTATAGAAGTGATCGGCTGAATTATAATTCATAATTTACAACTCATAGTTTACAATTCATAATTCAAAAAATGACCTCCTCCCTTTTCGAAGAAGCAATTAATCTCCAGCGTGCTGCGCACGAACTGATGTATTTAGGTATGGACGGTAGTCCTATCTATAGTGATGACCTTTCTCGCCGCAACGGTGAGGTTTACCGCTTGACTGCGGCTTTGTATGGTTCCAGTGCCCGAGGTACTACTACGGAAGAACAAGCAAACGTCTGTCTTGCTCTCCTGATGGGTTATAACGCATCGTTCATTGACCATGGCGAGAAGCAGGATCACCTCCAGAAGATATTAAACCGTTGCTGGAATCTCCTTGATACCCTTCCCGCCTCGCTGTTGAAACTCCGTCTGCTTACTGCCTGTTATGGAGAAGTGTTCGATGAGCCCCTGGCCGACGAAGCCCGGAAGATTATTTCTTCCTGGGACTCCGCATCGCTCACTGCCGAACAGCAGGAAGCTGTCGAGGAATTCCGGAATGTAGTTGACAATCCCTATCCGTGGGAATATCTTGAGGACTAAAACAGGTGAAAGTTTTCTCGCAAGGCAAAAAAAATGGAGTGGAGAATGTAAGAGACACGGGAAAAGTTAAAGGCATATAGAGCTAAACATACAAGTGATATATTCATGTAATGAAGGATGAAGAAGAAAAAGAAGGAATGCAGTTGGACCCTTTTCATTTAACAGTAAGAGAATCCTCTATTGCAAAACTTCTGAGTAATAGTATCAGCGTTTCTGTTGACAAGAAGACAGGACTTACTACTTTGTCTGTTACGATGCAGGATGCCCGTATTGCTGCCTGTTTAACAGACAGTGTGATGTGCCGTTTGCAAAATTATGTCACAAATTACCGCACAAATAAAGCTCGTCAAGACTTTGAATTCCAGAAGGGACTTTTTGAACGGAAGAAGAAAGAATATGAAATAGCTCAAGGGAATTATGCAAAGTTTGCCGATGCTAACAAGAATATAATTCTTCAGAGTTACCGTGCTGAACAGGTACGTTTAGAGAACGAGATGAACCTTGCCTATCAGGTTTATACAAGTGTGGCGCAGCAATTGCAGATGGCTGAAGCAAAGGTACAGGAGATTACTCCGGTTTATACGGTAGTCGAACCTGCAACGATTCCTATTAGGGCATCAAAACCAAAGAAAGTGATACTATTGATAGGTATTGTTTGTATGGTTGGTGCTGTTTGTGTAGGTTGGATACTTTTTATAAAAAATGTAGTAGCAGAGTTAAGGAAGAAATAAAGAAAGGATTATCATCAATTCTATATGTTGATTTACTTGCTTTCCTGTGTCCCCCATATAATTATCTTTTGATTGGGATAGTGATAAAAAGAAGTTAGTTAAAAAAGCTATATGTTATGTCTGCAATCTATTATATAGGACATTATGATTTAAAGGATGAGCCTCGTAGTGTTTCACCAGCGGCTGTTACTATGATGGATTATGTAAGTGAAGTGATACAACGAGAAGGCTTTCAATGCAATATTCTTTCTTGTGCTTCTGATGTTGTTTCTCATATTGAAAAGAAAGTTGTCTTAAATGATGGTCGTAAAGTTGTGTTTAAACCTTGTTTTGGTAAAGTAGCAAAAACTAATTTTCCAAAATGGTTGCATTATGCATATAAACGTAAAAAGTCACTATTTCAATTCCTTGACCACCATATAAATGATGGGGACACGGTTATTCTCTATCATTCATTGGTGTATATTGATGCTATAAAAAAACTCATTTCCCGGAAAAAAATTCATTTGATTATTCAAGTATGTGAAATCTATTCTGATGTAATCAATGATAATCGACAAAAGCAAAGGGAATTAGATTTCTTTAAATTGGCAGACGGTTTTATATTTTCTACGGCCCATCTTGGTAATCTGATTAATATCGACAATAAACCTTCATGTGTATGCTTAGGTACTTACAAAATAGAACATTCATATAGTGCAGCATCCTTAACTAATGATTGTATAAATGTTGTATATGCAGGTACTTTGGATCCTCGTAAAGGAGGTGCAACGGCAGCAGCAACGGCAGCAGCGTTTTTACCTAAAGATTATACTGTTCATGTGCTTGGATTTGGAAGTCAAGAGGAAATTGACCATGTATGTTCAATCATAGAGGAAGCAAATGCCCAAGGTAACGGTAAGGCAATTTTTGAGGGAGTAAAGCGTGGCTCTGAATTTAACCATTTCGTACAAAATTGTAGAATAGGATTAAGTACCCAAGAGCCTACAGCCAAGTTCAACGCTACCTCATTTCCTTCAAAGGTATTAATGTATATGGCTAATGGACTCAATGTGGTAAGTATTGATATTCCGGCTATCAGGCAATCAGCTGTAAGCCCCGCTATAACATTTTACTCAAAACAAGAGCCTGATAAAATAGCAAAAGCAGTTGTGGAGGCTGTATATAATCCTAAAAGTCCAACTGAAATTTTAAAGAGGCTAGATAAAGAATTCGGAGAAAAACTTGCGTTTTTGCTTAATTATGAAGTTTAGTAGCATAAATAGGAGACTGAATACCAACGAACGCATAATAGCAAAAAACGCGGTCGTTGCTATGGTTTTAAGAGGTTTAGGAATTTTTGTGTCTTTTGCCATGACTCCAGCCTTTATACGATATTTTAACAATAATGAAGTGTTGGGACTATGGTTTACGATTCTTTCAGTCTTGATTTGGATTATGAATTTTGATTTGGGGATTGGCAATGGTATCAGGAACTTTTTGGTAAAAGCTCTCACTGATAACGACCGCATAGAAGCACGTCGTGTTATTTCTTCTGGTTTTATATCAGTTGGTGTTTTGTCTGCCGTGTTTTTAATCGGAGGCTTGGTATTTCTATATACTATAAATCTGAATTGGCTTTTCAATATATCTCCATTAACAATAACAAACGAGACATTGCTTTGGTCATCAGCATGTGTCTATATAGGTATAGTAATATCATTCTTTCTTACTAATGTAAAGACTGTATTTTATGCATTGCAAAGTTCGTATGTTAATAACATATTATCATTTATATCAAGCATATTAATGCTTATATATGTACTTTTATTTCGATTTACAGATAGTAATGAAGCTTTAAAAGCTATATCTTTGGTGTATGTGCTCATTATAAATGTTCCGGTACTGTTGGCAGGTATATGGGTATTTATGAAGAAAATGCGTGACTGTATTCCCACGCTGAGATTTGTTACTTACACTGCAACTAAGAATGTACTATCTTTAGGAATGGTGTTTTTCATGTGTCAGATATTCTACGCCATGATTATGAATACTGATCAATTCTTGATTACCAAACTTTATGGTCCACTTTATACGGCCGATTACACTTTTTATTATCGTGTAGTAATGTTTTTGGCTACTGTATCAACATTGGCATTAACTCCGACTTGGGCTGTAGTAACCAAAGCTTGTCAAGAAAAAGATTATAAATGGTTATGTAAACTTTTTCGGGTTATCAAATTGTCTGCTTTGGGGCTTATGATCCTAGAATTTGCCTTGATTCCATGTATACAATTCATTATGAATATTTGGTTGGGTAAAGGGCAGATTAATGTGGAGATACCTGTAGCATTTTCATTCGCTGTTTTTGCTAGTACATTTATTTATTCAGGAATGCTTTCAACAATGGTTTGTGGCTTAGGACGAATGAAGTTACAATTATATTCCTATGGAGTTGCAGTTGCCGTGAAATTTGTAGTAGTCGGACTCTTTTACGAAACTTTCGGTTGGCAGATGGTGGTTTGGATTAATGCAATAGTATTAGGCTTGTACTGCATCGTTCAACAAATTGATTTGGATAGATACTTTTCCCACATGAAACAAACAACGGATTCTTAAAAAAACAATAAACCAAAATATATATTATGTCAGTATTTAAAGATAAAGTGTTGCTGATTACGGGTGGCACCGGATCGTTTGGAAATGCTGTGTTGCGACGTTTCCTCAATAGCGATATAAAAGAAATTCGCATTTTTAGCCGAGACGAGAAGAAACAGGATGATATGCGTCACCATTTGCAAAATCCAAAGGTGAAGTTCTATATCGGCAATGTGCGTGATAAGTCATCGGTCGATATAGCAATGGGCGGTGTGGATTATGTTTTTTCGGCTGCTGCACTCAAGCAGGTGCCGTCGTGTGAATTTTTCCCTTTGGAGGCAACAAGGACGAATGTCATCGGAACGGAAAACGTTCTATGTTCAGCCATTGAGCATGGTGTGAAAAACGTAGTGGTATTGTCAACTGACAAGGCTGCGTACCCGATTAACGCTATGGGTATCTCTAAGGCTTTGATGGAGAAAGTTGCTATAGCCAAGGGGCGCGAACTGGGCGAGGATGCAAAGACCACAATATGCTGCACACGTTACGGCAACGTGATGGCATCGCGCGGATCGGTAATTCCGCTATGGGTGGAGCAGATGATGAAGGGTAAGCCCATTACTATCACTGACCCAGAAATGACTCGTTTTATGATGACTTTAGATGATGCTGTTGATCTTGTGATTTATGCATTTACCCACGGTAAAAATGGAGACTTGTTTGTACAAAAGGCTCCGGCAGCTACACTCGATGTACTTGCTGAAGCACTTAAGCAGATCTATGCTAAAATTGACCCTAAATATGGTGAGACAGAGGTAAGGGTAATTGGAACACGTCATGGTGAGAAGTTGTATGAAACGCTCGTTACTCGTGAGGAAATGGCAAAGGCCATCGATATGGGTGATTACTACCGTATTCCTTGCGATACTCGTGATCTCAACTATGATAAGTTCTTTACTGAAGGTAATGAGAAAGTTTCTAAGATTGAAGACTATCATAGTCATAATACAGTACGTTTGGATATTGAGGGTATGAAGGAGCAATTGATGCGTTTACGTTTTGTTCAAGCAGATTTGGGTATGATTGAGACAGATACCAAACGAGAAATTCGTAGTGAATAATGATTATTACCAAGAAACTGTTTGATGATTTGTCGTATGAAGCAGTAAAATCATCTATACTGAGAGTAAATTACGATCTGCGTAATTCCGATTGTGAGCAATCGCAACGCATGCTTAATGCTTTAGAACCTGGGACACAACTTCCAATACATCGTCATCTTAAAACTTCTAAAATATGTTTGATACTTTGTGGTACTGCGGAAGAGATATTTTATGATGATAGCGGAAAAGAAAAAGAGCGTTTTTTGCTTAAATCTAATTCTGATTGTGTGGGAATCCAAATTCCAGCTGGAGTTTGGCATCGAATAGAGGTTCTTGAATCAGGAACTGTGATTTTTGAGGCCAAGGATGGTACATACGAACCTATTTCTACTGAAAACATAATGAATATATGAAAATATTGGTAACAGGTGCCAAAGGATTTGTTGGTAAGAACCTTTGTGCGCAACTAAATAATATTAAAACGGGAAAAGCGCGGAATTATGCTGTAAAAATTGATGAAGTATTTGAATATGATATTGATTCTACACACGAGGAACTTGAACGGTATTGTCGCGAAGTTGACTTTGTGTTTAATTTGGCTGGTGTCAATCGTCCCAAGGATGAGAAAGAGTTTATGGAGGGTAATTTCGGTTTTGCTTCTACTCTGCTTGATACTTTAAAGAAATATGGCAACACCTGCCCCGTAATGCTTTCTAGTTCTATTCAAGCAACGTTGATTGGTCGGTATGCTCAAAGTGATTATGGCAGAAGCAAGTTAGCAGGCGAGAAACTTTTTTTTGCGTATGGAGCACAACACAAAGCCAAGGTACTCGTTTATCGTTTTCCAAATTTGTTTGGTAAATGGTGTTGTCCCAATTATAATTCTGCTGTTGCTACTTTTTGTCATAATATAGCAAATGATTTACCTATTCAAGTGAATGATCCATTGATGCAATTAGAGTTGCTGTATATTGATGATCTTGTTGAAGAGATGATTGCTGCACTTGGTGGTCAGGAGCATCACTGTGAATTTGATGGAGGAGAAACTGTACTAGACGAGAAGGGACGTTATTGTGCCGTTCCGGTACGTTATAAGGTTACATTAGGTGAAATTGTCGAGATGCTTAATCGCTTCAAAGAGATGCCCAAAACTTTGGAAATACCGAATCTTACTCCGAATGGATTTGAGAAGAAATTGTATTCTACCTATTTAAGCTATTTGCCTAAAGAAAAAATGATATATGATTTGAAGATGAATGTAGATGATCGTGGTTCATTTACTGAAATTATTCGCACGGGTTCAGCAGGTCAGATGTCGGTTAACATTTCAAAACCGGGAGTTACCAAAGGTCAACATTGGCATCATACTAAAAATGAGAAATTTGTGGTGGTCAAGGGACGTGGTTTGATTCAACTTCGTAAAGAAGGCTCAGAAGAAATTCTGAAATTTGAAGTTTCTAGCGATAAAATTCAAGTAGTAGAAATGATTCCCGGTTATACTCATAACATTGTTAACCTTTCAGAAACTGATGAACTTGTCACACTAATGTGGTGTAATGAGGTTTTTGATTCTAATCATCCCGATACATATTTTGATCCCGTATAAAATGAAAATAGATTATAGTGACATTCAGTTTACAGATAATGGTAAACTCAAACTTCTTATTATTGTAGGTACACGTCCAGAGATTATTCGTCTTGCGGCTACTATTAATAAGTGTCGTAAATATTTCGATGTTATCCTTGCTCATACAGGGCAGAACTACGATTACAACCTTAATGGGGTGTTTTTTAAAGATCTCAAACTTGCCGATCCAGAGGTATATATGGACGCGGTGGGCGATGATCTTGGATCAACAGTAGGTAATATTATTAGTTGCTCTTACAAGCTAATGGTCGAAATCAAACCTGATGCTTTGCTCATTTTGGGGGATACTAACTCTTGCCTCTCGGCTATTCCAGCTAAACGTCTTCATGTTCCTATTTTCCATATGGAAGCTGGTAATCGCTGTAAAGATGAATGTTTGCCCGAAGAAACTAATCGTCGTATTGTCGATATTATTTCTGACGTGAACATCTGTTATTCCGAACATGCTCGGCGTTATCTTGCTGACTGTGGCTTGCCTAAAGAACGTACTTATGTTAGTGGTTCACCTATGGCAGAGGTACTTCATGAAAATTTGGTTGAGATTGAAACTAGTGATATTCATCAACGCTTGGGACTTGAGAGGGGTAAATACATTCTGTTGTCTGCACATCGCGAAGAGAATATTGATACTGAGAAGAACTTTCTTTCTTTGTTTAATGCCATTAATGCCATTGCGAAGAAATACGATATGCCTATTCTTTATAGCTGTCATCCTCGCAGTCGTAAACGTCTTGAAGAAACTGGTTTTTCACTTGATTCGCGCGTGATTCGACACGACCCTCTCGGTTTTCACGACTACAATTGTCTCCAGATGAATGCTGCTGTTGTTATCTCAGATTCAGGTACGCTTCCCGAGGAATCTAGTTTTTTTACATCAATAGGACATCCATTTCCTGCCGTATGTATTCGTACTTCTACAGAGCGTCCAGAATCACTTGACAATGCGGGGTTCATTCTTGCTGGTATTGACGAAAAGAGTCTTCTGCAGGCTGTTGATATTGCACTTTCTATGGATACAAATGGTGATTATGGTACTCCTGTTGATGTATATGTAGGCGAAAATGTAAGTAATATAATCGTAAAACTCATCCAATCTTATACGGGTGTGATAGATAAAATGGTTTGGAGAAAGTAGAGATGCTTTTCTAATATATGAATAAATTCAGTTAAAAGCTGATTGTCAATGAAAATTGTACAAATAAATATTTTTTTTGATGAGGGTTCCACGGGTAAGATTGTTGGAGATATTCATTCCAGACTTTTGCGTGATGGTCATCAGTCTTATGTTGTATTTGGACGTGGAAAACATCAAGTAGATGATGACCCTATACATCTTTATCGTACAACCTCTGACAAAGTGAGCCAAATTTATCGTAAGATATCACGTGTGACAGGTTTACGATATAATATTGCGTATATTGAAACGTATCAATTGATTAATCGTATAGAGCGAATTAATCCGGATATAGTACATCTGCATTGTTTAAATTGTGCATATATCAATCCTTTTATTCTTCTAAAATATTTGGGCAAGAAGGGGTATCCTGTATTAGTGACTCATCATGCAGATGTGACAATAACAGCCAATTGTGATTATGCCTTTGATTGCAATAGATGGAAGACGGGGTGCGGAAAATGTAAAACAAATCAAATAGAACGGCGTTCATTTTGGTTTGATGGAACTCATTTATCTTGGATTCAGATGAAGAAGGCATTTGGATATGTAAAACACTTATATGCTTCTGGAGTGTCGGATTGGATGTCTGATCGTGTACGTCAATCTCCTTTCTTTCAAGGAGTTGAATGTCGTACTGTATTCAATGGGCTTGATACTATGGCGTTTACATACCGAGGAGAATGTGACGATATTCGTCAAGAATTGGGCATTAAGCCCAACGACAAGATTGTTCTTCATGTTACTCCTAATTTTTCTGCACCAATTAAAGGTGGACATTATGTTATTGAATTAGCCCAGAAAATGCCTGATATTAAATTTATCATAGTCGGAATCAAAGATTTCGAGAAAGTAGATCTCCCGACAAATATAATACCTATAAACAATGTTGCTTCTAAAGAATTGTTGTCTAAATATTATTCTATAGCAGATATGACTCTTCTGCTATCTTTCCGAGAATCGTTTTCAATGGTTACGGCAGAAAGCTTGTGTTGTGGCACTCCTGTGGTCGGCTTTAAAGCTGGGGCACCTGAGACGATTTCCATTTTGGAATATTCAGAGTTTGTGGATTATGGAGACACAGACACCCTTAAAAATGTACTATATAAGTGGCTTGCCATAGATATAAATAAGGATGCGGTTAGTAAAATAGCCGTTCTACGTTATGATGCAGAGAGAATGTATGAGGGATATTTAAACTATTATGGTCATATAAATGAAACTATATGAAGCAAAAGTGGAAGATTTGGGGATTGACTTTACTTTTAATAATTGTTTCGAGAGAATCATTTTGGTTTGGAACTTATGGTAATGCATCTTTATATACACTAAGGGATTTGTTTTTGATGGTGTTACCTGTAGCTTTTATACTTACTCATGTTTCGTATCGTTTTTCATATAGGTCAGTAGGTTTATTGTTTTTTTCTATCTTGATGTTTGTCTTTACTACTGTCCTTCATGGAAATTCTATGGGTGGTCCTTTATTGATGATAAGTTCTTTTTTGTCTGCTTTTTATATAAGTAAACTTGTGAAAATGGAGGTTTATTTAGGCGTTTTTTCCGAAATAATAACTCTGTTATCTTTATGTTCTATAATCGTTTGGGGAGGATGTCTTATAGATGTTGTAACTCCAGTAGTGGGTTATAATGTTGTAGGGGCACCTGTTTTACATAAATTCTTTAGTGTACTTTTTATGAATGAAGAATCTATGCTTTTGAGGAATAGTTCCATTTTTAGAGAGCCGGGTGTGTTTATGGTGTATTTGGGACTTAGTTTGATAGTAGAACTTATATATCTTCCAAGAGTCAGAAAGAAATATAATGTTATACATATTATTATCTTATTGGTAGCACTATTATCAACATTTTCTACAGGAGGTATTGTGACAGGAGTATTAATTCTTCTTCTTGTTATACTATCTCAAAGGAAAATCAATTTATCAGTCTTTATATTTTCAATTTTGCTAGCTATTGGAATATCTTTTTTTATGAATGATGAATATATATTTTTGTCTATATTTGGGAAGTTTGACAACATTGATTCGTCTGGGTCTGGTTTTACTCGTTTAGCATCATTTGTGTTACCTTTGTATATTATTTTTAGATATCCAATTTTTGGAGCAGGATATGAAGATTATTATATATTGTTTGATAAGTATTGTCGTGACATATTTTTACGATCAATAGATGCGCATCAGCAAAGTACAAATACATTTATGACATTTGGAGCTATATGGGGAGTTTGGGCTCTGATATTGTTTGTTGTGGGAATCTATCTGTTTTCTAAACGATTATGTGATATAAATTTGGTTCAAAAAGGAATTTTTATTGCTATATTATTAATGTTGTGTAATGAAGCAATGTTATATAGTATTCCATTATATATAATAATTTTTTATGGACTTAGTTCTAATAAATTTGAAGTAAATCCTTATCCTCGAATTTAATTGTAATTTAAAAAGTAGAAATGCTTCAAGATTATCCTAAAGTATTGATTTTTTCTAATTCCTTTAAAAATGGCGATGCTATATCTATATTGAATTTCTTCAATAACTGGCCTAGAGAGTCAATGTATTGTGTAACTTCCACAGGCCGGGAAAACGCCAAATATTTTAAAGAAATGTATCTGTTGGGTGACAAAGAGCGTAAACCCATACCTCCTTTCAACTTGTTTGAACGAATTCCGAAAAGTGGTGTTGTTGTGTCAGAGAATCTTACAGAAATATCTGCATATAAACAAGGTGGTAGCTTAAAACGTAAGATGTACGAGAAGTTTCTTAGGCCGACAATGCAACTCGTTGATATTTATGATTCTCGCATAAGGTACCAAATGTCAAACCTGTTGATAGAATGGATTGATAGGATCAAGCCGGATTTAATTTATTCATCGATAGGAGGTGTGGAAATGGGAAAACTAATGTTGTCAGTGAACAAGCATTTCCCCTCTATCCCCTTTGTTATTCATGGTTTTGATGATTGGATTACACCTACATCAGTTAATTTGTTTCGTTCTCGTCATGTGAAAAGGGCCGAAAAGATTTTGAAGGCCAATCTTGATATCGCTTCACTGCATCTTTCGACTACAGATAAAATGTCACTGGAATATAATCAGCGTTATGGAAAATCGTTTACTGCTTTTTATAATCCTACCATATTGCCCAAGAGTGGCGTGACAAATGTAATTGTCAGACATGATATAACCTATGTAGGTAAAATCTGGCTGCATAATTCGGAAGCCATAAAAGATTTCATAGAAGCTCTTTTAGCCTATAATAGACAAGGGAAAAAAGCGGTACTTAATATCTATACGGGAACTTCCGTACAAGCACTTTCCAGTTTAGGTATCATACAGTCTGAAAGTGTCATTATACACCCTCCGGTGAATAATTCAGAAATTCCATCGATATTATCAGCGAGTGGCGCATTGTTGTTGCCTATCTCGGTTAATAAGGCAGCAGCAGCATTTGCCAAATACTCTATGTCCACTAAGATGGGAGAGTATATGGCAGCTAGACGACCTGTGATTTATTACGGTCCGGAAAACATTGCAATGATTGAATTGATTCAAAAAGAGAAGACGGCTTTGTGTGTGACAAATAGAGATTGTAAATTACTTGTCAATACGATTGAAATGGCTTTGGATAATGATGAAGCTTGTAAGCCAATGATTAGTAGAGCATTCAAACTGGCTAAAGAAAAGTTTGATAAAGAGGCTGTAAGTGAAAAGTTTCGGATGTTATTAATTGATTTAATTGGCAAAAACAAATGAATATTCTGATTATTGCCAGAGGGTATCCATCAAAAGAAGATCCACAATGGGGTGCGTTTGAAAAAGATCAAGCCTTTGCTTTGAAAGGATTAGGACACAATGTCAACATTATAAGTGTTGATAGAAGATTTGTGTGGAAGAGGAGAAAAATTGGAATTACAAAAATTGAAGACAATGGAATTAAGGTATATAATCTGTTTGTTATTCCTGTATTGGCAAGAATGATATTTGCAAATATGATAAAAAAATATTTGATAAGATATCTTATCAAATATTACCTAAAAGAGAATGTTAGGCCTGATGTGATTTATTCTCATTACTTATTGAATAACTCATTAGGAAATGAAATAAAAAATAAATATGGCATTCCTTTGGTTGCAATGGAACATTGGAGTAAATTAAATGCGGATGTTCTTCCTGATTATATCAGGCGAATAGGAAGGAATGTATATAAAAATGCAGATGCGGTATTGGCTGTTTCAAATAGTTTATTAGGGCGAATAAGACAACATTTTGGTGTAGATGGTTATGTCGTGAATGATTTGTTAGGTCAAGAGTTTTTGAGTCCTAAAGTAAAGTCGATTGCTGATACAGATGGTAGAGTCTCTTTTCTAGCAATGGGCTCGCTTATTGCTAGAAAAGGTTTCGATTTGCTCATCGAAGCTTTTTATAAAGCAGAATTACCCAAAGAGTCATGGAAACTGACAATTGTAGGTGGCGGAACTTTGAAAAAAAAATTAGAGGAACAGATACAAGTCAAAGAGCTGGGTTCAAATATTATATTGGTAGGGCAAAAAGATAAACTTGAAATTCTTGATTATTTGCAAAATGCAGATGTATTTATTCTTTCATCGTTAAAAGAAACATTTAGTGTGGTATGTATTGAAGCAATGTCGCAAGGGGTTCCTGTTATAGCAACTTCATGTGGTGGTCCTGAGGAATTTGTGGAAGAGAAAGACGGCTTATTGATTAAACCGAATGATGTGGAAGCTTTAAAAGAAGCTATTATAAAGATGGTTTCAACTTATAGGTTGTATGATAGAAATTTGATTTCTGATGATTGTCTAAAGCGTTTTTCGCCCAATGTAATTGCGACGAAACTTACAAATATATTTACTAATATAGTAAAGCAATAGATATGAAAAATCTAATTATTATTGGAGCCGGGGGAATGGGCAGGACTATGTACGATTTGAGTCGTGAATCTCTCGGCTATAATACGGAATTTATCATTAAAGGTTTTGTAGATGATGATTTGTTTGCTTTGAGTTCCTTTAATGGCTATCCGCTCATCTTGGGTACTATTTCTGAATATCAGCCATTGGAAGATGATGTGTTTGTATGTTCGATAGGAGGACGTTCAAGAAGTAATTGTATTCAAATGATTTTAGAGAAAGGAGGGAAATTCATTTCTTTAATTCACAAAACAGCCCGAATCGGCACAAATGTGCAGCTGGGAAAGGGAAACCAAGTGGGTGCTTTTACTACGATTGCTGCTGATACCCAAATTGGGGATTATAATTTTATTCAATCCTATTCAATAATCGGACATGATGTGAAAATCGGCAATTGGAATCGTATAGACTCACAAGTGATGATGGTGGGAGCTACTACGGTTGGAGACCATAATATGATTCATACAGGAGTAATGATAAATCATAATGTGCAGATAGGTGATGGTTGCACCATTGGGGCATGTTCGTTTGTGACAATGGATGTTGAATCTGGGTCAACTCTTTTTTCTACACCTGCAAGAAGATTAAAATGATGAGTGAGTTGCTGAAAGATAAAGTTTGTATTGTAACCGGTGCCGCTCAAGGCATAGGCAAATCCATTGCTTTGAAGATGATAGAAGACGGTGCTATAGTATATGGCTGTGATCGTTTGGCGGATTCTATGCGTGATATGGAATTGGAGTATGAAAGGTTTCATGCGTTATACTTTGACGTGACAGACACGCAAGCGTCCAAAGAGTCGATGATGCGAGTAAAAAAAGAACAAGGTCGTATAGATGCATTGGTAAACAATGCCGGTGTGGTGTTCAACAAGAAAATCGGTATGATACTCCGTTCTGAAACCGAACTTATGTTCCGGGTGAATGTGATAGCTGTTATAGAGATGGTGCAGTTGGTATCTCGTCTGATGGCTCGCAATGGTGGCGGTTCCATCGTGAACATCGCCTCGGTGACGGCTGTGCTCGGTTCCTCCGGACAATCAGCTTATTCGGCCACCAAGGGTGCCATCATGTCGTTTACCAAGTCCGCCGCCAAGGAGTTGGCCGACCAGGGCATTCGTGTGAATGCGGTGGCTCCGGGAATCGTGAAGACTGAACGTTTCTCCGAACTGTACGAGGAGAGTGGCGAGAAGATAGACATCCGCATTCAAAAGATAGCCTTGGGGCGTCTGGGCACCCCCGAAGATGTGGCCAACGCTTGCGCTTTTCTTGTGTCTGACCGTTCATCCTATATATCCGGACAGATACTGGGGGTGGATGGGTGTGCTTCCATTTAATAATAGACTAAGATGATATTGAATTTAAACGGGCGGTCGCAGGATGCTGTCGCCGCAATAGATGCTTCGGGCGATGTCCTGAGGTACGGGGAGTTGTCGTCGTTTTCGGAGAAAATGGCTTCTTTGCTTCCCCAGCGTTCTTTGCTGTTCTTGTTGACGGAAAATAATGTCGGCGGGATAGCGTGGAGTATCGGTAGCATTAATTCCGGTAATGTCCCCTTGATATTGAATGCTCATATTGAGGAAGGGCTTTTTCATAATTTGTTTGAGATTTACCGTCCTCCTTATGTGTGTGTACCATCATCGATGGCGGACACACTGCAATATGAGTCTGTGTATGAGTATTATGGCTATACTTTACTATGTACCGGAATGGAACCATGTAGGGTACATGATGACTTGTCCCATCTGCTGCCGACTTCCGGCTCTACGGGAAGTCCCAAATTGGTTCGTCATAAATATGAGAATATAGAGGCGGCAGCTCTGAATATCTCCACTTTCTTTGGACTGACCTCCTCTGACCGTCCATTGCTGGTGCTGCCATTGTATTATACAATGGGGCTGTCCGTAGTATTTAGCCACCTATATGTGGGTGCCACTATATTGATAACCCACCAAAGCATGACGGACAAGGCTTTCTGGAGTTTCATGAAGGAACAGCGGGCCACCAGTTTTACTGGAGTGCCCTACAGCTTTGAAATTTTGAATCTGATGCGTTTCTTCCGTATGGATTTGCCTGATTTGACTTTGCTTACTCAGGGTGGCGGTAAGATGCCTCGCCAGCTGAATCTGAAGTTTGCTGAATATTGCCGTGATACCGGCAAACGCTGGATAGCTACTTACGGCCAGTCTGAAGGTACTGCCCGCATGGCCTATCTTCCTGCTGAATATGCAATATCCAAATGCGGAAGTATAGGTCGGGCAGTTCCCAATGCGGAACTGTCCTTGATAGATAGTGACGGAAATGTGATAGAAGGTTCTCACACGGAAGGTGAAATGTGCTATCGTGGCAGGAATGTGACAATGGGATATGCCCGCAGTCGGGAAGATTTGCTGCTGGGCGATGAACGTAATGGCTTTATGCGTACCGGTGACTTGGCTTACAGGGATGAGGACGGCTGTTATTACATTGTGGGGCGTATGGGACGTTTTTTGAAGCTGTTTGGCATGCGCATCGGTCTGGATGAGTGCGAGCAGATAATCAAAGGGAAATATCCGATAGAGTGTGCTTGTGTGGGTACAGACGATAAGATGACCGTCTATTTAACCGATGAAAAATATGCGGTGGCTGTAAAGGAGATACTGGTTGAAAAGACCAAACTGGTAGCCTCGGCTTTTGAGGTAAAAGTGATTGCTGACATACCTAAGAATGAGGCGGGAAAAATATTGTATAGTAAGTTGAATTCATAAAAAAGATAGGAACGATGACGAATATTGAAAAGTATAATGAAGCTTTTGTAGAAGTGTTTGGGGTGGATAGTGCAGTGTTGAACGATAGTTTTTCAAAAGACAGCGTGGAATCCTGGGATTCTGTTCACCAACTGAATATAATCGCATTGTTGGAAGAGTCCTTTGACGTAATGTTTGACCCAGAGGATATCATGGAATTTACTTCCTATGGAAAGGGACGTGAGATATTGAAAAAATACGAAGTTGAACTTTACGGGTCAAGATAATGGCAAGATGGGAAATTAAGAATGTCGGCATGAAGGGAGTGGCTATGACCGTTCCGGAGAATGTGGTAAAAACTTCCGAACTGGGACTTCTTTCCCAAGAGGAAGCTGATGTATTCGATAATACAGTCGGTATAAAAGAAAGGCATATCGCTCCGGACACAATGTGCGCCTCGGATATGTGCTAGGCTGCTGCCGAGAAACTGCTTGAAGAGCTGGGTTGGGAGAAGGACAGTATTGATGTATTGTTGTTTGAGTCTGTTACGGGTGATTATCGTACTCCTCCTACTTCCTGCATATTGCAAGACAGGCTTGGCTTGTCGGAAAATTGTTTCTGTATGGATATTCCAATGGGTTGTTGTGGGTGTATGTATGCTATAACAGTTGCCGGTAACTTGTTGACGACAGGTAATGTAAAGCGTGCCTTGTTGCTTGTAGGTGATACGGCTTTGCGGATGGGGTCCATGAAAGACAAAAGCCGTGTACCTTTATTCGGTGACTGCGGTACAGCCATAGCTTTGGAATATGATGAGACTGCCAATGATATTGTAGTTGATTTGCATACCTACGGTAAGGGATATGAAGCTTTGATGACCCCTCACGGTGGTTTCCGCCATCCGGCTACATCTGCTTCCTTTGAATATGAAGATTTTGGCAATGGCATTGTGCGTGCTCCTATTCATACATTAATAAATGGAATGAATGTCTTTTCTTTCGCTATATCCCGTCCTCTTAGATCCGTCGAAGCCTTTTTAGACGATTATAAAATTAATCGTGAAACGGATATAAATTATTTCTTGATTCACCAGGCGAACAAGATGATTGTGGATCGTATTGTGAAGAAGTTGAAGTTGCCCAAAGAGAAGGTTCCTTATAACCTAGAGGAGTTTGGAAACTTGGGTGGAGCTTCCATTCCTTCCTTAATGGTGAGCCGCTTGCGTGAACGGCTGATGCAGGAAGAGACTACCTTGCTGATGTCTTCTTTCGGGCTTGGATTAAGCTGGGGGACAATGTGGATGAAGACGAAACCTATGGTTGTGCCTGATATAATTTGGTTATAGTATGAATATTTTGATTGTTGGTGGTGGACTCCAAGCATTATCTGTAGCACGTTCTTTAAAAAAAGAAAGATATAGTGTCATTGCATTGTTGCATAGAGGAGATATTTCGACAAAATCAAAATATATAGATGAACTTTATACCATTGATATAACTCCAACATACAAAAAGGAATATTTGTCTTCTGTACATCGTGTTTTGCAAGTACATGCTATTTCTGTAATTATTCCTTTAAGCGATGTAACTGCAGAATTTTTAAGTATACATAAAGTGAACTTAGAACATGAATATCATCTTAAGTGCGCAATCCCTAATTATGATATTTTTCAAAAAGCAAATGATAAATGGCAACTTATGGATTTGTGTAAGGAAAATTTTATACCTCATCCTCGAACACAACTATTGACTTCAAGTAATTTGCAGGAAGCGGCAGGTGCAATAGGATTTCCAGCTTTGATAAAACCTAATATTTCAGTGGGAGCAAGAGGCATTACGATGGTTTGTTCTTTGTCTGATTTGCAAGACAAGTATGATGGAATATTAAGAAAATACGGTGAATGTACTCTACAGGAATACATTGACACTTCTGGTGCACCTTATTATAATGTGATGATGTATAGAGATGAAAAAGGGAATATAATCAACACTGCAATAATAGAGATTATCAGATATTATCCAATAAAAGGAGGAAGTAGTTCTTTTTGCAGGACTATAGAATCGAAAGAGTTATCTGAAATTTGTAAGAAGACATTGGAAGTTTTGAATTGGATAGGTTTCGCGGATTTTGATATTTTGCAAACTAAAGATGGGGATTTCAAGATTATAGAGATTAATCCTCGTGTTCCTGCTTCTATTCGTGCAGCAGAAGTTTCGGGTATTAATTTCCCGGCTTTGATAGTCAATGATATTCTGGGTATAAAAATCTCCCCTTATACTTATGTTCCTAATAAGCAATTGCGATATTTAGGACTTGATATTATGTGGTTTATATCATCAAACAGACGTTTTTCTTGTATTCCTTCTTGGTTCATCTTTTTTTCCCGAAATTTATACTATCAAGAAAGTGGGGCAATCTTTTTTTCTCTCTTTTCTGGTTTGAAAAAGATATGTTCTTCTTCTTTTCGTAAATCAAAATCAGGTATATAATATGGAAATCATTCCTTATACTCCCGATTTATATGAACAGCTTATATTGTTTCTTGTTGAGAGTTTTCCTAATAGGGACAAAAGGTATTTTGATTGGTGGTTAAAGCAATATTCGTGTGAAAAAAATCTTTTGAACCGTACTTTTCTAGTAGAAGATAAAGGTAAGATAATAGCTTGCACTACTGCTAATTGGAATGAGATAAAGATACATGGTAAAAAGCAAGATTTTTATTGGGAAGGTAATACCATTGTTTTGAAAGCTTATCGCGGTAAGGGAGTGGGGCGAATGATTTATGAACAAATGGGGAGGTTTTCGGATAGATGTGTAGTTGGTCTTACTGATGCCGCATACAATATACAGCCTAAGATTATTCCTTGTTTTCGGCCTATTAATCCGGTTTATGTGTATTTATCTGTAAACCGTTTCTTCTTAAACAGTTTGTATAGGAGGTGTTTACACTACAGACGAGGAATAGAAGATATGTTTTATCCACTGAAAATGGCGGTAAGAGGCATGATGTTTTATCGGATAGATAATTTGGAACAAATGTCTTTTACTTCTGATGGCTTCTGGCAAAATGATGATATTGAAATAATGCGTGATAAATCATTCTTTGAAAAGCGCTTTTTTAATATTTATAAAAAGTATGTTGTTTATGAAGGCCATTTGTGTGGTAATTTAGTTTGCTACTTTGTGGTACGTTTGGCACACTATAAAGGATTTGATGTAATTTCATTAGTTGACTTTCGATATAGAAAAAAGGACTATATGAGTAGCATAGATAAGGCTGTTTCTGAAATTGCTAAAATAAACCATATCGGCTTTTATTTAACATTGTCCTCATTGAAGAGAAAAGTATTTAACTTCTTTCCTGTTATATTGCGGAAAAGTAAAAAATTATACGGTGGCACTACTATCCCACATATAAATAAAGAGTGCTCTTTGTTGATTACATCTGCAGATTCAGATTTGGGTTTTGTATATTATTTATGAAAATATTGACTTTTGATACCGAGGAGTGGTATATTGAGAAACATTTTAAGGGAGGGAGAAAAGAAAAATATCGGCAGTATGACGAATTGCTGGATTGGATTTTGAATACTCTCGAAAAGAATAATACCAAAGCGACCTTCTTTTGTGTAGGACAATTGGCAGTTGAGTTTCCTGATGTATTGAAAAAAATAGCGAATGCAGGACATGAAATAGGAAGTCATTCAAATAAGCATTTGTGGGTAAATAAAATGACTCGACAAGAATTTGCCGAAGACACACGTATTGCAATAGGAGAGATAGAAAATCTTATAGGGAGGAAAGTAAAAAGTTTTCGTGCCCCTGCATTTTCCATAGGGAAAAACAACGACTGGGCTTTTGATGTATTGGCGGAAAACGGTATAGAATATGACTGCTCTATATTTCCGGCCAATCGCGACTTAGGGGGATTTCCTCATTTTACTTCATCCATACCTGCGCTAATAAAGAAAGGAGTATATACAATAAAGGAATTTCCTATTTGTCCAGTTACACTAATGGGTAAGAGTGTAACTTTTTCAGGAGGAGGATATTTTAGGCTAGTTCCATTATGGTTACAGAAAAACTTTATTGAACGTATGGATTATGTGATGTTTTATTTTCATATCAATGATTTGATAGAGCAAAATTCAAAGTTTATGACTAAGGCAGAATTTGAGGAGTACTTTAAGGAAGTTGGAACATTAAAAAATCGTATAATTCGTTATGCTAAGACAAATATAGGTAAAGGAGGGGCTTTGAATAAATTAGAAGTCCTGCTGCAAACTTATGTTTTTTGCAATGTAGGGCAGGCTGCAAAGGAAATCAATTGGAGTAAACAACCGTTAATAGAATTATAGGCTTATGTATAAAAGAGGATTAAAGCGTGGGTTAGACTTTGTAATTGTTTTTATAGTTCTGTTGGTTATCTGGCCCATATTACTTCTTCTGATAATTTTCCTCCATTTCACCAATAAGGGTGCCGGTGTCTTTTTCACCCAGGATCGCCCTGGAAAAAATGCTCGGATATTCAAAGCCATAAAGTTTAAGACAATGACAGATGAGCGGGATTCTGAAGGAAATTTGTTGCCGGATGCTGAACGCCTGACAAAGGTTGGGAAAATAGTCCGTTCTCTTTCCATAGATGAATTGCCGCAATTAATTAATGTATTAAAGGGGGATATGTCATTGGTTGGTCCCCGTCCTTTATTGCCTAAGTATCTTCCTTTATATTCGGAAGAACAGTTCCGCCGTCATGAAGTCCGTCCGGGAATTACAGGGTGGGCACAGGTAAACGGACGGAATGATATCAGTTGGAAACGTAAGTTTGAACTGGATGTGTGGTATGTGGATCATGTCTCTTTTGGGCTGGATGTGAAAATTATTTTACTGACCATAAAGAAAGTGTTCGTTAGAGAAGGGATCAATAAGGAAGGTAATGCTACCACTGAGGCTTTCAACGGTCATAACTGAAATGAACATTCATCAGATTGTCAATTCTGTTTTCACCTCCAATACTTATATATTATCTGTTGAGGGGAAAGATGGTCATGTGTTGATAGACATTGGAGATATTACTCCTATAAGGAAGTTTGTTCAGGAAAAGGGCGGAACGGTACAAGCCTTGTTTCTGACCCATACTCATTATGACCATATTTATGGTATAAAAGATTTATTGCGATTGTATCCTGATTGCATGGTTTACACTTCCTCTTTCGGCAAGGAGGCTCTAAGTTCGGATAAACTTAATTTTTCCCGTTATCACAATGATCCTGTAATATGGATGGGGGATAATGTGACGGTTTTGCATGAGAATGATAAAGTGGAAATATTTCCGGGAATTTTTGCGGAAGTGTTTGAAACTCCCGGGCATGATAAAAGCTGTCTTACCTATAAAGTTGGGAACAATGTTTTTTCGGGTGATTCATATATTCCGGGTGTTAAAGTCATTGCCTCATTCCCTAACAGCGATAAGGGAGATGCGCGGATATCGAAAGATCGTATCATGGAATTAATAAAGGAGTGCAGTCTGTATCCCGGTCATGGAAACATTTATGAGTAAATTCTCCCGATATTTGGAAAGGATTTATAAAGCCCTTTCCTTTCTTTTTATTCCCCACTATGTGAGGAATCCGAAATCTGATCATTAAATAATCACATATATATTTATGGATAAAACCATTTATCTCTGCCTTGCCCACATGAGCGAGGAGGGTATTGAACAGAAATATGTAAAAGAGGCCTTCGATACGAACTGGGTAGTTCCTCTCGGCCCTAACGTGAATGCCTTTGAAGAGGATTTGAAACGTTTTGTAGGTGAAGGCAAGGAAGTGGTGGCGCTTTCGGCCGGTACGGCGGCAGTACATTTGGCTCTGCTGGCTTGTGGAGTGGGACAGGGTGACGAAGTGATTGTACAAAGCTTCACATTCTGTGCGTCTTCACATCCGATCACTTATCTGGGTGCCGTTCCGGTATTTGTGGATTCCGAGAAAGAAACCTGGAACATGTCTCCGGAATTGTTGGAAGAAGCCATCAAGGACCGCATTGCCAAGACAGGCAAGAAACCGAAAGCTATCGTCCCTGTAGCATTGTACGGCATGCCCTACGACTGCACACGTATCATGGAGATAGCCGACAGGTATGCTATTCCGGTGGTGGAGGATGCTGCCGAAGGTTTTGGTTCCCGTTTTAAGGGACAGGTGCTGGGTACGTTCGGCAAGTTCGGGGTGCTGAGTTTCAACGGAAACAAGATGATTACTACCAGTGGCGGAGGTGCGTTGATTTGTAAAGATGCCGAAAGCAAGAATCAAATCATGTGGTATGCCACGCAGGCTCGTGAGGCTTATCCTTATTACCAGCATGAGGCGATAGGGTATAACTATCGCATGAGTAATATATGTGCAGGTATTGGTCGTGGTCAAATGACCGTTGCCGATAAGCATATTGCACATCACCGACATGTGCAGGCTCTCTATAAGGAACTGCTTAAGGATGTGGAGGGGGTATTGCTGCATGAAGCTCCTTCGGCTGATTATGACTCTAATTTCTGGCTTTGTACAATCACTCTGGATTCTTCACTTCGCATCAAAGGGCAGGAAAATGCTTATAAGGATGTTGTCAGGACTGCCGTAGGTGGTGCTGCAGGTGTGATTCATGCCGTAGATTGTGCTACAACAGATTGCCAGCCCAACGAGAATGTGGAGGCTTTGCGTGCTTTTATGCTTGGCAAAAAAATAGAGGCACGCCCGGTTTGGAAACCGATGCACAAGCAGCCGGTCTATAAGGATGCTCCGGCTTATATCAATGGGGTATCCGAAGCTATTTTTAAAATCGGTATGTGCCTTCCTGCCGGGCCGTGGGTGACTGATGAAGATGTATATTATATCGTGGAGTGTATAAAAGAGGCCATAGTAAAATAATAGATGAAAATACAGCTTTTTTAACTACGACCTTGACAACGCTGTCGGTTGCCAATACGTTTGTCAATGCGGATTTCATCTATACCGTTGTCTGTTCCGTTCTAGTCTTCTGCTTCTTCAATTTCTGCAAGCGTGCCAAATATTCACCGCCTGATGCTTCATGAGAATATTGGACTACCGCATCGCAAACATCTTATCAGATTATGGCGAATGAGCTGAAGATTCCCCATGTCATAGTATCTTCGACCTATATGGCAGTACAGGCAATCATCATCGTAGGATATCTTGATTAAGTTGGCTTGCCTAATCTGTTAGATTGTAAATCAATGTTTTATAAACTTATCTCAGAAAACAGCTTCAGCGAGGCTGTTTTCTTTGTTTACAGGCAAATATATCCTCACCTTTGCATTGTTGATCAACAAAACGAGATTAAAAACCATGTTGAATTAAAAATGTAAAAAGGAGAAAGAAAGTATGCCTTTATTTTATTATGCAAGACAGTCGTCTCTGGCGACGAAAGAGGGTGCCAAACTTTGGCATCTGAGTTTGAAGAAAGTGGGAAGAGCCGTGGATGCACAACAGCTGGCTGAGGTGATTGCCGAGAAGTCTTCATTGACTCCGGGTGATGTACATAATGTAATCCGTAACCTGATGACGGTAATGAGGAGCCAGTTGCTGAACAGCCGTACGGTGCGTCTGGATGGCCTGGGCACATTCACCATGAAGGCCCGTACGCGAGGTAAGGGAGTGGTCAAATCTGAAGACGTGAATCCCAATCAAGTGACTGCTTTGCGCTGCCAGTTTACTCCGGAATACACGCGCCCGGCTGCCATCGGCACTACGCGTGCCCTGCTTCAGGGTGTGGAGTTTGAGAAATGGACGGGAGTGGTTACGGACGGTAAGGATGATGCCGGTGATGGTGGTAATTCCGGTGGCGGTTCCGACGGTGACCAGGGAGAGAACCCGTTAGGATAAGATGTATTTACTAATTTTGAAAGATTAAGACTATGAAAAAGAACGTTTGGGACAAGATTTTGAAGGTAGTGATAGCTGTTGCTTCTGCCATATTGGGAGCTTTAGGCGCCAATGCAATGAATGTATAAATTGTAGATTTATATAGAATATTAGGAGAAAGGCGGTGAAGGAAAAGCACTTCATCGCCTTTTTGTTATTTTCTTCATTTATAATTCCCTGCCAACCAAAAAATCTTATTACCTTTGCAGGTCACTTTTGGAAACAATAAAAATATAATGATATGAATATCTCTTATAATTGGTTGAAAGAGTATGTCGATTTCGATTTGACACCGGATGAAGTTGCTGCGGCACTGACCTCCATCGGACTGGAAACGGGAAGTGTGGAAGAGGTGCAAACCATTAAAGGCGGACTGGAAGGACTGGTCATCGGCGAAGTGCTGACATGCGAAGCTCATCCTAACTCAGACCATATGCGCGTCACTACGGTGAACCTGGGACAAGGTGAACCCGTGCAGATTGTATGCGGCGCTCCGAATGTAGCTGCCGGACAGAAAGTGGTAGTAGCCACGTTGGGTACAAAACTGTATGACGGTGACGAATGTTTTACCATCAAGAAATCAAAACTTCGTGGCGTGGAATCTGTCGGCATGATTTGTGCTGAGGATGAAATCGGTATCGGTACGGACCACGCAGGCATCATCGTACTGCCGGAGACAGCTGTTCCGGGTACGCTTGCCAAGGACTACTATAACATCAAGAGCGATTACGTACTGGAAGTGGACATCACTCCCAACCGTGCCGATGCTTGCTCACATTATGGGGTGGCACGCGACTTGTATGCCTACTTGATACAGAACGGTAAGCCGGCTACTTTAAAGAAACCTTCGGTAGACGCTTTTGCGGTAGAAAATCACGACTTGGATATTAAAGTAACTGTAGAGAACAGCGAGGCATGTCCCCGATATGCAGGCGTTACGGTGAAAGGGGTTACAGTGAAAGAAAGCCCCGAATGGTTGCAGAACAAGTTGCGTATTATCGGCCTGCGTCCTATCAATAATGTGGTGGATATTACCAACTATATCGTCCATGCTTTCGGCCAGCCGTTGCACTGCTTCGATGCAGATAAGATTAAAGGCAGTGAGGTGATTGTAAAGACCATGCCGGAAGGTACTCCGTTTGTAACTCTTGATGGCGTGGAGCGTAAATTGAACGAACGCGACTTGATGATTTGCAACAAGGAAGAGGCGATGTGTATTGCCGGTGTATTCGGCGGTCTGGATTCCGGTTCTACGGAAACCACCAAGGATGTGTTCCTTGAAAGTGCTTACTTCCATCCCACATGGGTGCGCAAGACAGCCCGTCGTCATGGATTGAACACAGATGCTTCTTTCCGTTTTGAAAGAGGTATTGACCCGAATGCCACTATTTACTGCCTGAAGCTGGCTGCTTTGATGGTAAAGGAACTTGCCGGAGGTACCATTTCTTCTGAAATAAAAGATGTGTGCGCCGCTCCTGCCAAGGATTTCCGTGTGGAACTTGCCTATGAGAAAGTGAACTCACTGATTGGCAAAGTTATTCCGGTCGATACCATCAAGAGCATCGTGACAAGTCTGGAAATGAAGATTGTAGACGAGACAGCCGAAGGGCTTACGCTGGATGTTCCTCCTTACCGTGTGGACGTGCAGCGCGATTGCGATGTGATAGAGGATATTCTGCGTATCTACGGATATAATAATGTGGAGATTCCGACTACCTTGAAGTCTTGTCTGACTACCAAGGGTGAATATGATAAATCCAACAAACTGCAGAACCTGGTTGCCGAGCAGCTGGTGGGCTGTGGTTTCAATGAGATTCTGAACAACTCGTTGACGCGTGCCGCTTACTATGACAATCTGGAGTCTTATCCATCAAAGAATCTGGTAATGTTGCTGAATCCGTTGAGTGCAGACTTGAATGCCATGCGTCAGACACTGCTTTTCGGTGGATTGGAAAGCATCTCGCACAACGCCAACCGTAAGAATGCAGACCTGAAATTCTTTGAATTCGGTAATTGTTATCACTTCAACGAGGAAAAGAAGAATCCGGAGAAAGTGCTTGCCGCTTATTCCGAAGACTATCATCTTGGTTTGTGGGTGACTGGCAAGAGGGTGGCCAACTCATGGGCTCATCCGGACGAGAACAGCTCGGTATATGAGCTGAAGGCATACGTTGAGAATGTCTTTGCCAGATTGGGGCTGCACATGCATGATTTGGTTGTCGGCAATCTGACTGATGACATCTATGCTGCCGGTTTATCTGTACAGACAAGGGGTGGAAAGCGGTTGGCTACTTTCGGTATTGTAACAAAGAAGCTGCTGAAGGCATTCGATATTGACAACGAGGTTTACTATGCCGATTTCAACTGGAAAGAATTGTTGAAGGCCATCCGCAATGTGAAGGTGAGCTATACGGAAATCTCCAAGTTCCCTGCCGTGAAACGCGACTTGGCGTTACTGCTCGACAAGAAAGTGCAGTTTGCGGAAATTGAGAAGATTGCCTACGAGACGGAGAAAAAGCTGCTGAAGGAGGTCTCTCTCTTCGACGTTTATGAGGGTAAGAATCTGGAAGCTGGTAAGAAGAGTTACGCGGTGAGCTTCTTGCTGCAGGATGAGAATGCCACGTTGAACGATAAGCAGATTGACAAGATTATGTCCAAACTAGTGAAGAACCTGGAGGACAAATTGAATGCCAAGCTGCGTTGATTCATTATTCAGAATTTATAATTCATAATTTAAAATACAGTTCCAATGGGAAGAGCGTTTGAATATAGAAAAGCTGCCAAATTGAAAAGATGGGGTCACATGGCAAAGACCTTTACAAGACTGGGTAAACAAATTGCTATAGCGGTGAAGGCCGGCGGTCCGGAGCCGGAAAACAACCCGACACTGCGTTCGGTTATCGCTACTTGTAAGCGTGAAAACATGCCGAAGGATAATATTGAACGTGCTATCAAGAATGCGATGGGTAAGGACCAGAGCGACTATAAGGGTATGACTTATGAAGGATACGGTCCTCACGGTGTAGCTGTTTTTGTGGATACACTGACCGATAACACTACCCGTACAGTAGCCGATGTGCGTTCCGTGTTCAACAAGTTCGGCGGTAACTTGGGAACAATGGGTTCACTGGCTTTCTTGTTTGACCACAAGTGTGTGTTCACTTTCAAGAAGAAAGACGGTATCGATATGGAGGAACTCATTCTTGACTTGATAGACTATGACGTAGAGGAAGACTACGAAGAGGATGAAGAAGAAGGTACTATCACTATTTATGGTGATCCGAAAAGCTATGCAGCTATCCAGAAACATTTGGAAGAGTGCGGTTTTGAAGATGTCGGCGGTGAGTTTACCTATATCCCGAACGATATGAAGGATGTGACTCCCGAGCAACGCGAAACCATCGACAAAATGATAGAGCGTCTCGAAGAGTTTGATGATGTACAGACGGTTTATACTAACATGAAACCGGAAGAAGGCGGAGAATAATGACATATACATACAAGACGCAAGGTACGTGTAGCAGTAACATCGAACTGGATGTGGAAGATGGTATTGTGAAAGAAGTGGCATTTTGGGGTGGATGTAATGGAAACCTGCAAGGACTTTCACGTTTGGTGAAAGGCATGCCGGTAGATGCGGTGATTGCCCGTTTGGAAGGAATTCGCTGCGGAAGACGTTCCACTTCCTGCCCCGACCAATTGTGCAAGGCATTGCACGAGATGGGGTATTGAGCCTCCTGCCTGAAAGAATGGATGAGAGCCCCTGACATTGAAAGATGCCAGGGGCTTTTTTTGAACCTAACATGGAGGTATTTGTTATTATTTGAGTATTTTTACGCTCTTAATTGAACAGATACAATGAAGAATATTTTTAAAGACTTGAAACGGAGAGACCACAAACGCTATCTGGGCGGTCTGGACGTTTTTAAATATATAGGTCCCGGACTGTTGGTGACTGTGGGCTTTATTGACCCGGGGAACTGGGCATCTAATTTTGCGGCAGGGTCTGAATTTGGCTATTCATTGCTGTGGGTCGTGACTTTATCCACTATCATGCTGATTGTATTGCAGCATAATGTGGCGCATCTGGGAATTGTAACCGGCTTGTGCTTGTCCGAAGCCGCTACCAAATATACTCCTTCCTGGGTGTCGCGTCCCATATTGGGTACAGCGGTATTGGCTTCCATCTCGACTTCGCTGGCAGAGATATTGGGAGGTGCCATCGCTTTGCAGATGCTGTTTGACATTCCCATCATATGGGGCTCTGTCTTGACTACCGTATTTGTAGTCGTCATGCTTTTCACTAATTCCTACAAGAAGATAGAACGTTCCATCATTGCTTTTGTTTCGGTCATCGGGCTCTCCTTTATCTATGAGCTGTTTCTGGTGAAGATAGATTGGCCGCTGGCCGCACAAGGGTGGGTGACACCTTCGTTCCCGCATGGGAGCATGCTGATTATCATGAGTGTGCTCGGTGCGGTGGTGATGCCGCATAATCTGTTTCTGCACTCGGAAGTGATACAGAGCCATGAATATAATAAGAAAGATGATGCATCCATCCGTAAGGTGTTGAAATATGAATTGTTCGACACGCTGTTCTCTATGATTGTGGGATGGGCCATCAACAGTGCCATGATACTGCTGGCAGCGGCAACTTTCTTTAAAAGCGGTATTCAGGTGGAAGAGTTGCAGCAGGCCAAATCCTTGCTGGAGCCGTTGCTGGGGAGCAGTGCTGCCGTGGTTTTTGCATTGGCATTACTGATGGCGGGTATATCTTCCACGATAACCAGCGGTATGGCGGCAGGTTCTATCTTTGCCGGTATTTTTGGAGAATCCTATCATATCAAAGACAGTCATTCGCAGGTGGGGGTGATTCTGTCGCTGGGCATTGCGCTGCTGCTGATTTTCTTTATCGGAGACCCGTTCAAAGGACTGCTGATTTCACAGATGATACTGAGCATCCAGCTGCCGTTCACGGTTTTCCTGCAAGTAGGACTGACTTCTTCGCGCAAAGTGATGGGGCAGTATGTAAACAGCAAATGGAGTACATTTGTACTTTATGCCATTGCTGCGGTGGTCACTGTGCTGAATATCATGCTGCTGGTATCCGAGTTGACATCTTGAATAATTCATTTTTAAGAAATCAAATAAGTAGTATGAAGATTATTACATATAACGTAAATGGGCTGAGGGCTGCCGTGACAAAAGGTTTTCCCGAGTGGCTGGCACAAGAGCAGCCGGATGTGCTTTGTTTGCAGGAAACAAAGCTGCAACCGGAACAGTATCCGGCAGAGGCGCTGGATGCTTTGGGGTATAAGCATTACCTATATTCTGCACAGAAGAAGGGGTATAGCGGAGTCGCTATTTTGAGCAAGCAAGAACCGGACCATGTGGAGTACGGCATGGGCATTGAAGAATATGATAACGAAGGGCGCTTTATCCGTGCCGACTTCGGTGATGTGTCTGTTGTGAGTGTTTATCATCCTTCCGGTACCAGCGGTGATGAACGCCAGGCCTTTAAGATGGTCTGGTTGGAGAAATTCCAGGAATATGTATTGGAGCTGGAACGTACGCGTCCTAAACTCATTCTTTGCGGCGATTATAATATCTGCCATGAGGCAATAGACATTCACGACCCTATCAGGAATGCCACTAACAGTGGCTTCCTGCCTGAAGAGCGGGAGTGGATGACGCGCTTTCTCAATGCGGGATTCATAGATTCCTTCCGTTGGCTTCATCCCGACAAGCAGGAATATACGTGGTGGAGCTATCGCTTTAATTCACGTGCCAAGAACAAAGGGTGGCGCATTGATTATTGCATGGTGAGTGAGCCGGTGCGTCCGATGTTGAAGGAGGCGAGAATATTGGGTGACGTTGTCCACTCGGACCATTGCCCGATGTTGTTGGAAATTACAGAATGATTATGGAAACAAAAGACAGAATCGAAAAAGCTGTGGAGCTTTTCAAGAGTGGCTATAACTGCTCGCAGTCGGTAGTGGGAGCTTTTGCAGATATGTATGGCTTTACAGAAGAGCAGGCTTTCCGGATGTCCGCCTCTTTTGGTGGTGGCATAGGTCGTATGAGGCAGACATGCGGTGCTGCATGCGGCATGTTCCTATTGGCCGGATTGGAAAAAGGAGCTGTGGAAGGCAAGGACCGTGAAGGTAAGGCGGCAAACTATGCGTTGGTGCAGGAACTGGCTGCTGAATTCAAGAAACGAAATGGCTCTTTGATATGTGCTGAATTGTTGGGGTTGAGAAAACCGGAAGGTTCGTCCGTTCCGGAAGCCCGTACCGAGCAGTATTATGCTAAACGCCCGTGTGCCAGGATGGTAGAGGTAGCTGCCCAAATTTGGACCGAATACCTGGAAAAAACGTCCTCAAAGTAAGAAAAAAGAACTTTTTTACTCCTTAGTAAGAAAAAAGGTGCCTAATAACGTGTTGTATAACATAAATATACCTATCTTTGCAGCGATATAAAAACACCGACATCTCTATCTTTGGAGATGAGGATAACGTTTAACTAAAAGCAAATAGAAATGTTAAAAGAAAAAGCTGGTAATGTTGCAGGACAGATTTGGACTGCACTGAATGGCACAGATGGCTTGACTCACAAGCAAATCAAGAAAGCAACTAAACTGATCGACAAGGACTTCTTCCTGGGATTGGGCTGGTTGTTAAGAGAAGACAAGGTTTCTACTTCTGAAGTGGAAGGCGAATTGTTTGTAAAGCTGAACTAAGCGAGGAATTGATTGGAATGTTATAAAAAGATGCGTTGGTACATGAATATGTTATCAACGCATTTTTTTTATTTGCTCTGTTTTCATTATCTTTGCGCACCCAATTAATAGATAGTTATTGACAATGAAGAATATACGAAATTTTTGCATTATTGCCCATATCGACCACGGTAAATCAACCTTGGCAGACCGTCTGCTGGAATTTACCAATACTATACAAGTAACTAACGGACAGATGCTGGATGACATGGACCTTGAGAAGGAAAGAGGTATCACCATCAAGAGCCATGCCATACAAATGGAGTATACATATAAAGGCGAAAAGTATATTCTGAACTTGATAGACACTCCGGGACACGTGGACTTTTCGTACGAGGTGTCACGTTCCATCGCCGCTTGTGAAGGGGCGCTGCTTATTGTAGATGCTTCGCAGGGAGTGCAGGCACAGACTATTTCAAACCTCTATATGGCGATTGAGCATGATTTGGAGATTATCCCCGTCATCAACAAATGTGACATGGCAAGCGCCATGCCCGAGGAAGTGGAGGACGAAATCGTTGAACTGTTGGGCTGCAAGCGTGATGAGATTATCCGTGCTTCCGGCAAAACAGGCATGGGAGTGGAAGAGATTCTGGCTGCGGTCATTGAGCGTATCCCCCATCCGGAGGGTGACGAGGAAGCTCCGTTGCAGGCGTTGATTTTCGATTCTGTCTTCAATTCTTTCCGTGGTATCATTGCATATTTCAAGATAGTGAACGGTGTGATTCGTAAAGGGGATAAAGTGAAATTCTTCAATACAGGCAAGGAATATGATGCGGATGAAATCGGAGTGCTCAAAATGGAAATGATGCCACGTCCGGAGTTGCGTACGGGGGATGTGGGCTATATCATCTCGGGTATCAAAACCTCTAAGGAAGTGAAAGTAGGTGATACGATTACGCATATTGCCCGTCCTTGCGAAGAGGCCATCGCCGGTTTTGAGGAGGTGAAGCCGATGGTTTTTGCCGGTGTGTACCCCATTGAGGCAGAAGATTTCGAGGACCTGCGTTCTTCTTTGGAGAAGCTGCAGTTGAATGATGCTTCGCTGACTTTCCAGCCTGAGTCTTCATTAGCTTTGGGCTTTGGTTTCCGTTGCGGTTTCCTTGGGCTGCTCCATATGGAGATTGTGCAGGAGCGCCTTGACCGTGAATTTGACATGAACGTTATCACCACCGTGCCCAACGTTTCCTACAATATCTATGACAAGCAGGGAAATATGACTGAAGTGCATAACCCCGGCAGCATGCCCGACCCTACTATGATAGACCGTATTGAGGAGCCCTATATCCGTGCCTCGGTGATTACCACCACTGATTACATCGGCCCTATCATGACTCTTTGTCTGGGCAAGCGTGGCGAGCTGGTGAAGCAGGAATATATTTCAGGTAACCGTGTAGAAATATACTATGACATGCCTCTTGGCGAAATAGTTATCGATTTCTATGATAAATTGAAGAGTATCTCTAAGGGATATGCCTCTTTTGACTATCATCCCAACGGTTTTCGTCCTTCCAAACTGGTGAAGCTGGATATTTTGCTGAACGGTGAGCCGGTGGATGCTCTTTCTACCTTGACACACTTTGACAATGCCTACGAATTGGGACGCCGGATGTGCGAGAAGTTGAAAGACCTGATTCCGAGACAGCAGTTCGATATCGCCATTCAGGCTGCTATCGGTGCCAAGATTATTTCCCGGGAAACGATTAAGGCTGTGCGTAAGGACGTAACGGCCAAATGTTATGGAGGTGACGTGAGCCGTAAACGAAAATTGCTTGAGAAACAGAAGAGAGGTAAGAAGCGTATGAAACAGATTGGTAATGTGGAGGTACCTCAGAAAGCGTTCCTGGCAGTCTTGAAGCTGGATTGATGTCGAAAGGATGAAATCTTAAATCAAATATACTTCTTTATGATTATTTTACGTACTGTGAAAAACTTCTCGTCGCTGAATATAGCGGCGAGCATCTTGCTGTTTTTGATGGCTATTTTGGCGGCCGTTATTGCTAATTCGCCGATGGCTCCGTTGTATCAGGGCTTTCTTTTGCAGGAACTGCATCTGCGCATCGGAGACTTTAATTTGTTCTCCCATGGCGGTCATCCGTTGAAAATGATTGAGTTTATAAACGACTGCCTGATGACTGTTTTCTTTCTGGCTGTGGGGTTGGAGATAAAGCGGGAACTGCTGGTGGGTGAACTTTCTTCCTTTCGTAAGGCTTCTTTACCCTTTGTAGCGGCATGTGGCGGTATGTTGGTGCCGGTCATTGTCTATTCACTTCTGGTCGTTCAGGGTACTCCGGAAACGCGCGGTATGGCTATACCGATGGCTACGGATATTGCTTTTTCATTGGGTGTACTCAGTCTGCTGGGTAAACGGGTGCCTTTGAGCCTGAAAATTTTCCTGACGGCATTTGCAGTGGTCGATGATATTGGCGGCATTCTGGTTATTGCCATTTTCTATAGTTCCGAAGTGGCATACGGATATCTTATTGTAGCTGCTGTCCTTTATTTCTTCCTTTACTATATGGGGAAATTCGGTATGACACAGAAGATATTCTTCCTGCTTATCGGGGTAATTATTTGGTATTTGTTCCTTCAGTCGGGCATTCACAGCACTATTTCCGGAGTGATACTGGCCTTTGTAATACCGGCCCGTCCCCGTTTGGATGCCGGGAAATACATTAAACGCATCCGCGACATTATCGGTGATTTTCCGGTTACCAAATCAGATAATATTATATTGACCAATGAGCAGATTGCCACTCTAAAACAAGTGGAGCGCGCTTCTGATCATGTAATTAGTCCTTTGCAATCCCTGGAAGACAATTTGCATGGTGCGGTAAACTTTGTGATACTGCCGCTCTTTGCCTTTGCCAATGCCGGTGTGGTGTTCAGTGGAGGCGGTGGCGTTGTTGGAGCTGTTAGTATAGCGGTGGCTGCAGGATTGCTTCTTGGCAAGTTTATCGGTATTTTTCTGTTTACCTGGCTGGCGGTCAAGAGTGGTTTGTCCTCAATGCCTCCGGGAATGAATTGGAGAAGTGTTGCCGGAGTATCCTTGTTGGGGGGTATTGGCTTTACGGTATCTTTATTTATTGCCAACCTTTCTTTTGCAGGAGAATATCCGGATCTGCTGAACCAGGCGAAGTTTGGTGTATTGCTGGGAACGATTGTTGCCGGTATGTTGGGATATATGGTACTGAATGCGGTGTTGCCGAAGGTTAAGAACAAATAGATCTCCACTTTGGAATACTGGACGAAGAATCGGTTCTTTAGGGATATTCGGTAAATCCTCTGAAAGATAAGTTGGGATGTGTCAATGATTTAAGAAAACGTATTCTTTGTTACAGAAACAGAAGAAATAGTCCATTATTCTTAAAAAACATTCGTATCTTTGCTGATACAAGTCGAAAAGGACCTTCCGGATATGAAGCACATAAAGGCAGTTGCCGGATACATATTGATTCTTTCTCTCTGCCTCGTGTGTGCACACCCTGCCCATGCGGAGACACGGCGTATTGCGCTGATACACTCTTTCGAGCCGGGCTATCCGCCTGCTGCGAAGGCTCTGGAACTGTTGCAAAAAGAGTTCAGCCTTCTCGGCTTGGACTGCGATGTACGCGAATACTATCTGGACTGCGACCGCTACATGGAGGAGGCAGAAAACCTCCGTATGGCCGGTTTCGTGGACGACCTCTCTGCCTGGGGAGCCGAGTTGATAGCCGTGCTCGACGACCAGGCTGCCTATGCGCTGATGGCATGCAGACACCCGTTGGCGCATGAAATACCCGTTGTGTTCAGCGGTGTGAACTATCCCAACATATCTCTGCTCCTGCAATACCCCAACATCACGGGCTATGCCGACACGCCCGATTACTTGCGTACCATACGCATGATAGAGAGTATCATGGGAAAGTCGCGCATCTGCCTGATGAACGGACAAGTGTTTCTGGACCGCAAGATATGGCATGCGTTGAATGAGCAGTGTCGTGGGCAGGGGTTCGCCATCGTGACCTCTACCGAGGGTGCTTACTTTGCCGGTTCCTCCTATCACCGTGTGCGCGAGAGGGAGACTATCAGCCCTATACTGAAACGGCAGAACATAGACGTGTTGCTGGACACCACGAAGATTGTGCGCATGACGAGCGACTCCATAGCGATACGCCATCTGATGTGGCTGGGACGCGGCGACAATACGTTGCTGCTCTACACCAAGCGAGACTATACCACCAAGCGTGTGGGCATGCTCTTCGACAATCCCACGTTTCAGACCATCAACGAGGGCTTCGGCTTTGCCGACTACTTGCTGGGAGGATATTTCACTCCACTGGAAAGCCAGATAAGATACATGGCGACCGGTATCAAGGAACGCCTCGAAGGGCGGATGCCCCGGCAGCAGGTGACGGAATGCGCCAAGCAGTACGTGCTGAACTGGCATGTGCTGCAGAAGTATGGCATCCCGCTCGAGAGCATTCCGGCAGAGTACACTGTGATGTATATCCCTTTTTCGGAGCGCTACCGCTATCCTATACTTATCGGTTCCATCTTGGGCGCAGTCTTCGTGCTGACGGTGATAGTCTTGCTCTCCTTCAGCCTGCTGCGCGAACGCAGGCGCAAGCGTGAGGCATTGCGAAACCTCCTCTACGAGCATGAGACCCTCTGCCTGGCCATCGAAGGAAATTCTACCTACGCCTGGCGACTGGAGGGAGATTCCGTGTCCTGCGACTCGCAGTTTTGCGAGCTTATTCATCATCGCCCCGGCCGTCTTCTGCTCGATGAAATCACTCCCTACATCCATCCCGACGACTTACCCGCCTTCCGCAAGAACATAGCGGCAAGGCATGAACGCACGCACCACAAGGGGCAGTATCGCTGTAACTTCACCGGTGAGTTCCAGTGGTGGGAGTTCAGCTACAATACCATCCACACCCCCGGACACGCACCCATCATAGCCGGATTGCTGCAGAATATCCAGGAACTGAAAGACCACGAGCAGGAGCTGATAGAATCCCGCGAGCTGGCGGAGCAGGCCGAACTGAAACAGTCGTTCCTCAACAACATGAGCCACGAGATCCGCACTCCGCTCAATGCCATTGTCGGCTTCTCGGACATGCTGGCCAATGAGCCGGAGTTTTCAAACGAAGAGCGGCAGGAGTTTGTGGACATTATCAACACCAATACCAAACTGCTGCTGAAGCTGGTGGGCGATGTGCTGGAACTGTCGCGCATCGAGTCGGGTAACCTCTCGTTCACCTTTCAGCGGGAGAGCGTGTGCCGGTTGCTCGATGACGTCTATCAGACGCATAGCCTGCTTATCCGGCCGCCGTTGCAGTTCCTCAAGGATTTCCCTCCCGAAGATGTGCAGGTGAATGTAGACCCCATGCGACTGACACAGGTACTCACCAACTTCCTGAACAATGCCAACAAGTTTACGAAAGGAGGCAGCATCCGGCTGGGGTATTGCTGTCCGTCCGGCATGAGCGAGGTACATCTTTATGTGGAAGACACCGGCATAGGCATTCCGCACAGCGAGCAGAAGATGATTTTCGAGCGTTTCTACAAGCGCAGCGAGTTTTCCCAAGGCGTCGGGCTGGGCTTGTCCATCTGTGTGCTCATTGTCGAAAAGATGGGAGGACGCATCGAACTCCAGTCCGAGGAAGGCCGTGGAAGCCGTTTCACAGTGGTACTGCCTTGTATTGAATAAATCCTTAAAAAATGTAATCGCGTTGTAATGCCTTTATATATAATTTTGCGTATCTTTGCCCAGGATAATCAATTATTCCGTATTTGATTGATACACAAATAGCGAGTGCTATAGTAGAAAGTTGTTGGTAACGATTTGGCGACTTTGAGATTGCTCCAAATTTCTGCGTTATGCTTTGTCAAACAACTCTGATACAAAAGTAGCCAAATTCCTTGATTGAGCAAAGAGTTTGGCGACTTTTTAAGTTATAATCCCCTTTTATAGTTATAAATAGTCATAATTAGTCGTATTTCAGTCATAATTTTAGATTACGACTTCAAGAACCAAGTTCGACCTTCAGGAACGATTAATCCGTTTTCTTTCATCTCTGAAAGAATGTTGCCCAACATTCGCTCTTGTTGCTCGTGTGTCTTATTTTGCGGCAGGACTTCTTTCAAATAATCGAATATGGCATCACGCTTTGCTCCTGTAGAACCTGCGTTTTGCAAATACTGCAAAATCATTTGTTGAATTTTAGATTTGTCAAGACCTTTGTTACGTGTATATTCTGGTAATTGGCGAGTCTTCTTTGCCACATCAAGCGAAATATGATACTCAGAAACATCTCCCTCTAATAAGCCCCTTTCCAATAGTGCTACTACATTGTCCGCTGAAATACGATGCCCTTTTTGTACGGCATCCAACAATATACAATCCTCCAAAGTCAAAGTGTCATTTTCCTTTAAGAGTTTGGTATATTTCTCATTGATGGAATTACCATATATTTTTACGCCTACCTCTTTGTTCGTTGCATCTATTTCATAATCGGGCATCGGAAAATGACGACGCCACTGTTCGTTGAACATTTTCTTGATTCCTCTACTTACAGTGTCAATCATGTTAAAGTTCACCATTGCCCGGCAAAGACATTCATTTCTGAAATGACGCTGTGGTCCTTTGGTTGCCAATGCTTTTTGCAAAGTACCGGGAATGAAGCTACCTCCGTTTTCATAATACAGATATCCTGGATTTTCCACAAAATTGATACGTTGTTGCAGGGTGTAATCTTGATGCGCAATGGCATTGTGAAGTGCCTCGCGAATAGTATAATCATCATATTGCTTCATCGTATCAGGGAACAATGTTCCTCCAGGTAATTCTCTCATAGTCAGATTTCGTATTTTACCCAGAATCTGATCTACGGTCAAAATGAACGGAACTGTAAAATGTTCGTAATCTACAACCTCTTGATGTTCATCACGTAATGTCCAAGTTACCTCCGCCACAGCTGGACGAAGTTTAAAAACTGACACAGGCTTACCCAGAAGAATAATAGCAGCACGTGTCAATTTGCCATCAATCATGATACCGCTATTGCAAAGCAATTCTTCTACCGACCATGCGTCAATTTCTTCTGACGGGATTTTAGAAGCATGAACCTTTTTGAACATTACACGTGCCTTTGCAATAGCCAATTCGTCCAAGTCCGCCAATGTAGCATTGGGAACGATCTCGGCAGACCAATCCTTAGCTTCAAATATAGGTTCTTCAAGAATCGCATCCAGCCTTTCTTGAGTCATTTCTACCAATGAATCTTCCACACGTTGCCATGCCTTTTTGTGGGCATACACAGGACGTCGAGGCAAATGCTTAGGAATATGAACCACCCAAACTGTTTTCTGTGTATCCTCAGTTATATATTCATTGATACTCAAGCCTTCTGATGAAAGGTTTGTGCAATGTTCTATCAACTTCCAAACAGCAGACTGGGCATTTAGATTGAACCTCGTAAGATCTGTTCCCACTATCTCCAAAGTCTTGTCCTGCACACCAATCACAAGATACCCACCTTCCATATTGGCAATGGCAGATACATAAGAGATTACATCATTCTTTTCGTCTCCTGCAAAGGAGTTTTTCAAATTCTTCATCTCTTTCCATTCACAGCAGGCATTTTCCTGTGGGAACTCGTGAAGCAAGTATTGTTGAAGTTCTTTTGAAATCATAATTTTATTTTAAATATTCCTTGTACTCAGTTCTTAATTTCTGTCCAATCTCCGCTATTATGAACACTTGGTTATCTATGGCATCTGCTAACATGTGAGAGGCTTTTACTCTTTGCTCATGCAATGCCACACATAATTGCTCTGCAAACTCAGAGGGTTCAACAGTTGCTATCTTGTGCCCTATTTCAGCAACAAGAGTAAACAACTTATTTATGCAATCCATAGATTCTCTCCCATGATATTTCTTTTCAATATCAGAAAAATCATAGTACAAGTAAATGGAATTCAATCGGCTTTCTGTTTCTTGAAATAGTTTGTTGGATTTCATACAAGCCACTTGTATCTTTTGTACTGTAATAGGATTACAATCTTTGTCATACTCTTTTAATGCAGTTTGAAGCATATAATACATATCAAGCGTTTCTTGATACCAAGACATAGCCTTCTCAACTACTTCTAATTTGCGTTGGAATACCAAAGAACGCAATTCCCGTTTATGCTTAACTCTTTCTGAGATTGCATTAATGATGGCTTGTATTACTATTGTAACCAATGAACCTATTAAACCGGCAGTAATGTATTGTTCCATAATAAGCTTATATTCATACATAATTGTTCCTCAAATATTCGTGTAATTTTTCAATCAATCTGTTCGGTGTTAACAAATCTTTAGGAGAACTACACACTATATGCGGTACATATTTATCGCTATTCAATTCTGAAATAATATTTGCCTTTTGATTTCCTTTTCCAGAATGATGATATATCTGCCCTATTATAATAATATCATATTTAGTCTGTCCCTTTTGCAAAGACTTGTAGATATTGGCATTTTCCAATTTCGTATTATTGAAGAAATCCACATCCCAGTCTGTCGTTGATATTCCAATTTTGGAGAAATACGAATTTAGTTCATATCTTATTTGTGATTGATCAGAAACTTCTCCTAACACACAAATATTGAATGGAGTATTAAGGGTTATCTTCTCAACAATTTGCGTTTGGGGCTTAGAAACCTTTGAAAGGACGTCTATATTGGTTTTATATTGTTCAATAATTGTTTTTGCCTCTTCTAATTCTAATTCCAAAAGTTCTCTCTGTAATTTTTCATCGCCCAATTCAGAAATAGATTTCTCATACTCAGAAAATAATTCTTTGTATTCTTCTTCCACCTTGGTTAGTTTCTCATCATTTTTAATTTTATCCTTGATTTGTAATTGTTGACTTTGTATGAATTTCATCAAGTTATGTTCGTATAAAGATTCGAAATTATCCAAATCTATATCGTTCAATTTATTGAAAAACTCATAATAGCAGTTTGGGGAGAGAATATAGAAACGAACCTTCTCTTCACTCTTTACTTGTTCAAGATATTTCTTACCAGCTGTTAATTTATAATAGTTCTCAGCTTTAAAATCTTTGTCATCTTTAATCTCTACTATTATTGTTTCTTTCTTCGCCTTCAGAATAAAATCTGGGAAAAAACCATAATAATAGCCATCTTCCTTTTGATAAGCAATACAAAAATATTTACTTTCGCTTTTACCATTTTTATACCACCATTGTAAATAGTCATCAGAATTTTCCAGTTGCGTAATGAATGTTCTTTCAGGGGTAGATAATTCTGATTTCCCATTCTTGTCTTTTTTAGCGATGAAGCATCCTGCGTCTTCTTGCTTCAAAATCGATTTCGCACTTGGACGAATTTCTTCACAATTTGAGAAAATATCTACAGAATTAGGAATTTCCCAATTGTCATTTCTCGTTATTTCGTCTTTCTTTGTTGGCAAATTTTTATATAAATCTTTTGCGTCTTCTATGACTTGCTTGAAATGAGAATTGTTATTTTGGCTAAAACTCATAACAATCAATTGAATGATATCGTCATCATAAATAGAAAGTTCTCCTTTAAACCAACTACGAATAGCTGTCTTTAAAATGTTTTGAGAGCGAGCTATTTCATATGGGTTTACCATTCTGCGAACGAACCCATCATATAGGCTTTGAATTTCTGCTTTACTTCTTGTAATTTGTTTTCTATCTTTGAATTGGACATCTTGCTCTCCACCTTTATCCAATTCATTTACAGTTGCCCCTAATAATATAGTCTTTGTTATCTGTGTTACGTCACAATTAATTTTGTTTTTCAAACCATAGTTTTGTGCTGCTTGGTTGAAAACGGTCTTGAAATCGCCAGACAGTCTTGTTAATTCTCTCTTACGACGGATATGCTCACTAAACAATTTCGGTCGAGAATTATAAATCTCATGGTCAATAGTTAATCGTTGCTGACTTACATAGTCTTTTGCTAAATCCTCAACAATGGTAAAATTGTCTGATGCAGTATACACATATCCATAGTTTAATTCAGGCTTATCGCCGTAATGCATCTGCTCAGGCATACGCATAATTCTGCCTAATGTCTGAATGTTAAATTCGTATCTTTCATTATTCCATTCACGTTGCAGGAATAATATACTTGCTCTTGGGCAATCCCAACCGAGAGCTATTGCTTCTTTAAATATGAGCACTTCAACGGGACAATCATTTACTTCCACCTCTTCTTTGTTTCTATGATCTTCTGAAAGCCACAATGCTACTTTCCCGTTTTGTATAGTTAGTCCTTCCTTGCTCAAAAACTCGATAATTTCGTCTTCTGGGTTAATAATATCATTGACTTTTTTATTCGGAATTTGGATAAGCATTAACGGATTGATATTTTTACCCAAACTTTTATATGCAGTGCAAAGTTGAGTACGTTTTCGTAATGCCATTCTCAAAACATCTTCATTACTTTTAATCGAAGAAGGCTTTTCATCATTAATTCGTACTTCCTTTTTTATCATACCTTCGTCAATAACTTCTTTTAAAGGTATATCTATCAAGGTCCCAGAAGAACTTTTCGGCGTTGCTGTAATCTCAATAATAAGCTTTGGATTAATAATGTCTATTAATTCTCTTGACTTATCTGTACTAGCATTTCTGTGACTTTCATCAATTAATAATACAATTGTATTCCCAACATCTGTTGTGTTTTCTACAACAGATTGCAGATTCCAATTCTGTTCATTATCAACACGGAATAAAGAGTTCTCTTTATTGATACTCTCCCAGTTGATAAACATTATCTGGTTTTGTTCTATTGTGTTATTATTTAAGTCCGTGTTTGTTATACAATCCAATAATTGCTCATCTTCAAAATATCTAGATAAGCTATTTAAACTCTGTTCATGTAGATTGTTTACAGAAATCCATATAAAAGCGAAATCAATTTTTGGATTATCTTTCACCATCTGCGTCAGAGCTTGCGAAACCATATATGTTTTACCAGATCCTGTTGGAGCTTTAAATATGATAGAGCCACTATCACGGTATCCATCCGTCAATAATTCCTTTGCTGTATTAGCAAGTTTGTTGATATACTTTATTTGGTATTTTATTTCTTTCATTTTTTCTTCATTTTTGATATTTTACGATATACGTTAATTATAGCCTCTGGTATTGGCTTCACAGAGAAGTTTATAGTTAGTTCTTTAAAATCTTCCGAGTCATAAGTATGGTCATAACTGAAAACATAAATGATAGTATTCAGTTCTGACTTATGTTCATTCAAATAGTCTATGCATTCACAAATGCTATCCTCATCATATATGATTGCCATTTGTTTCTTTGCATTTTTGAAAATAGAGAAATCACTATGATTATCCCTTTCCCTAACAAGCTCAAAGCAATTTTCTGCAATGCATAGCATTTCCGTACTGCGATTTACTAATTCACGTTTGTCATTGTCGGAAGTTACAACAGGAACAAATGTTTGCGTGTAGTATTTCAAGTTTGCAGGTATTCCCTTAATATTGGAATAACCTTTTATTACCTTTTCTATTCTAGGATAAGTAACTTCTGTGCAAATATTATTTTCGTTATTTGTACATAAAATAAATCTTCTATTACCCCCGTCCTCTTTATTCATATCTAATACAGCATGACCAGTAGAAGCACTACCTGCAAAGAAATCCAAGACAATGGCGTTTTGGCTGTGTGATAGAAGTTCTTTTATTAATTCTATTGGTTTCGGATTTTCAAAGACATCTTTCTTGCCAAAAATTTTAGTAAGTAATCGTGTGGCATCTCCAGTTTCTGCGACAGAATAATATATACTCCTATTTTTTAGAGTTTTGACATCGTCACCATCATAATATACTTTCTCATATGGAGTCCAAATCCCATTATTATCTTCCACCCATTCAATAAGTTCATCATCTATAAGGGATTTCATTTTCTTTCTTCCAACTCTCCATCGGCCAGGAGTTCCATCAGGCGCAATAGGATAAATCTTTTTTTTATCAGGTGATGTTAATGAGAAATACATAGTTGGCCTATCTTCACGTTTAGCGGCAGACCCCCATTTTGCTAATTTCACTAATCTGTATTTTCCTTTATTATCTTCAGATTTGTATCCTTTTGATGAAATTGGGATTGTCTCATCCACCCATACAAAAGCTGATGTTCTTCTATAGCATAAAATATATTCATGCTCTGTTACAAAAAAATCGTCAGTTTGTCCACCTCCAGATTTCTTCCTCCAAATAATTTGTCCACAAAAATTCTTATAACCAAAGATGGAATCACATAAAAGTTTTAGTTGTGCAACTTCGTTATTATCTATAGAGATAAAAATAATCCCTGAATTTTTTAATAGATTTTTTGCAAGTCGTAATCTTTTACTCATAAAAGATAGCCACTTGCTATGACGGTATTTGTCATTTTCATCAACCCAACTGTCGTTGTACTTCCATTCTTTCTTTTTCCCAGTGTTATATGGAGGGTCGATATAGATTACATCAATGCTTTTGGGATGTGTAAAACTTAGAGCATATAGAGAATGATAATTGTCTCCCTCTATAATAATATTATAAGGTAAAGTTGAATCGCAGATGATTTCCTTAGTGCAATCTTCTTTAAGCAAAGGCAATTCCGAGTCACATTGTTTTGCAACCTCCTCTTCTTTGTCTTCCCATACAAGTCCGTATCTTTCTTTCTCTAATTTCAAGATTTTGTCAATAAGTTGTTCTCTTGAAAAAGTTTCGTATTTATTTTTCATTATAATTTATTCGGTATTTAATATTGTTTATTATTTGGCAATAAAATAAGTTGTTGTACATCAACCTCTAACAATGTTGCAATTTTCACAAGTGTTGCTAAATCAGGTTGTGCCACATTGGAGCACCATTTAGATACAGTTGACGGATTTTTACCCAATTGTTCTGCCAACCATTTGCCTGTACGTTTCTTTTCTACAAGCACTATTTTAAGACGATTTATATCCTCCATCATAATCAATCTATTGAATTTAACGCAAATGTATTTATTTTATCGTGAATAAAAGAATAATAGCCAAGAATAATTTCCAACTTACTAATTCTTCCGACTTCAGAGGAAGATATTCGCGTAATGCGGCGAGGTTTTCGGGAGTAACCCGAAAGGTTTTGAGTTACTCAAAACATACCTTGCCATGTTCTGGCGAACATCAAGTTTGAAGCGGCCCAATTCATTTGGAGCGGCTGAAAACATACCTTGCTGTGTTCAAAAGAACACAAGCCTTTTGAGCATCCGAAAATATTTCGAGCAGCTCAAAAGACATCTTGCTGTATACTGAGATTCACCTAAGAGAGAAATGAAATTTACAACTGATTGCTCTTTAAAATGTTCCATCAATTCATTCACCATATCGTTCGTTAACTCACTGAGTAATTAACTGATATATCGGTTGATCGGTATGTCGATTGATTAATCAGTTTGTTTCTTTGAGAGAGGGATTCTTCCTCCTAAAAAAGAAACGGATAGCAAAGCTATCTATGCTCTACTGTCCGTCTGAATTTCCTGTTTCCCATCGGTCGGTCATCTCCTCTATGGGTACTTTACCTGTGCGACCTTGAAAGATGCGAGTTTTTTCGGATCAATACTCTCGAAGAATGAGAGGAAGATTGTTCTGAAAACGGTTCACCGCTTGAACTTGCAGGTTTCAAAAACGGTTCGCACATTTCTTTGTACCCATTGAGGAATGAACGTATGATGGGAATTCACAAAAAGGTGCGTATGAATGAAATCCTCAATTTAAACCATACTTGCATTCATTCACACACTCGTGCGTACGCACATTCAAAAACAGAATGCCGTTTCTTGGCATGGCTGTGAGTTTGTTCATTACACACTCTCTTACTTTGTATGCTCCCAATGTATTCAATCGAAAAGATAGAGCAATAATCATCGGGAGTGCATAAACATCTATGCTTATTCCATTGGATAATTTGATACACCTTTGCACCTCACATTCATCAAGGATTCCGCTTTTGTATATGGCTTTGATATTTGCCTTCAATGTCGGGTATATAACTCCAAACAAATCTATGAGTTCGTTTGTACTCATCCAAATGTCGTTGGCTGTTGCGTCTGGGAAATGAATTCTTCCGTATTCATTCATTGTTATGATATTTCTTTCTGTTTTCATTGTAGTTATGTTTTGAATGGTTATTAAATGGCTTTGCAAATGAAACTCTCCATAGATTCTATCTGCTTGGATAGGTTCTCAATGTCGTTGCTTACCTTCTCGGCTGTAATCTTCGCATAGATTTGAGTACTGCGTATGCTTGTGTGTCCCATTAACTTGGACAGTGTTTCAATGGGTACTCCATTGGATAAGCAAATGGTTGTTGCATAGCTGTGTCTGCTTTGATGGAATATACATGGCAAAGCAAGCGACAGCGAACAGGTAAAGATTAAACGTAACCCGTTAGGAATAAGCGATATTTCAGTATTTTGCAAAGTTGAGAAAATGCAAACGGCAACGGAATATTGAAGTTGTTCAGTTACCAAACCGTTAGCCGGGCAGTTACCGAAACGGGAACAGGTAACGGCAAGCGATAAAAAGAAATCCTCACTGTTTTGTTTGCGTTAATACACAGTGTTTTGCGTATCAAGGAACGCTTATATGGCAAGTAAATTTGCACTTAAAAATATAAGCGTATGAAAGTAGAAAAATTCAAGGTGCTGCTCTACCTCAAAAAGAGCGGACTGGATAAGTCGGGCAAGGCTCCCATCATGGGACGCATCACCGTGAACCGCACGATGGCGCAGTTCAGTTGCAAGCTGTCCTGTACTCCCGAACTGTGGAATTCACGTGAAAGCCGTCTGAACGGCAAGGGCAAAGAGGCGGTGGAAACCAATGCCAAGATTGAGAAGTTGCTGTTGGCGGTGAACAACGCCTTCGACAACCTTGTGAGCCGTAAAGTGGATTTTGATGCCACGGATGTGAAGAATCATTTTCAAGGCTGCATGGAAACACAGATGACACTCATGCGAATGACGGATGTCGTCTGTGATGACCTCAAAGCCCGTATCGGTATTGACCGTGCGAAAGGGACTTATCCCGGCTATCACTATATGCGTCTGACACTCGGAGAGTTCATCAAGCATCAGTACAAGGTCAAGGATTTGGCATTCGGGCAACTGACGGAACAGTTCATCCACGACTATCAGACATTCGCCATGGAAAACAAGGGATATGCGATAGATACCGTCCGCCATCATCTTGCCATTTTGAAGAAGATATGCCGTCTGGCGTATAAGGATGGCTATGCCGACAGAATCCACTTCCGGCATTTTACCTTGCCGAAGAAGACTGAAACGACACCACGGGCATTGAGCCGTGAATCTTTTGAGAGAATCCGGGATGTGGAAATACCTGCTTACCGCAAATCCCATATGTTGGCAAGGGATATGTTTCTCTTCGGGTGCTACACCGGGGTCTGTTATGCGGATGTTGTCTCGATTACCCATGAGAATCTATATACGGATGAGGACGGGGCTTTGTGGCTGAAGTATCGAAGAAAGAAAAACGAACTCCGTGCCAGCGTGAAACTGTTGCCCGAAGCGGTTGCGCTGATTGAGAAGTATCACAGTGAGGACAGGGACACACTGTTCCCTTTATTGCATTGGCCAAATCTCCGAAGACACATGAAGGCGTTGGCGGCATTGGCTGGCATTAAAGACGACTTGTGCTATCATCAGGCGAGGCACAGTTTTGCCTCGTTAATCACGCTCGAAGCGGGTGTGCCGATTGAAACCATCAGCCGGATGCTGGGGCATTCCGACATTTCCACCACTCAGGTGTATGCCCGTGTCAGTCCGAAAAAACTGTTCGAGGACATGGACAAGTTCATAGAAGCGACCCAAGATTTCAAACTGACCCTATAAACCAAACAACGATATGCGAAGCACATTTTCATTATTGCCATACATCAACCGCAGCAAGGTAAGGGCTGACGGTACGACCGCCGTACTCTGCCGTATAACCATTGACGGCAAGCAGACCGCCATAAGTACCGGTATCTATTGCCGCCCCGAAGATTGGAACGGCAGGAAGAATGAGATAAAGACCATCAGGGAGAACAACCGCTTACGGGAATACCTGCGTCTGACGGAGGAAGCCTATGCCGAGATACTTAAATCGCAAGGCGTGGTCAGTGCCGAGATGTTGAAAAACCATATATCCTTGAATAATATTCATCCGACTACCCTTCTGCAGATGGGTGAATGGGAACGGGAGCGGTTGAAGAAGCATTCCGAAGAGATTGGTTCCACATCCTCTTATCGGGCTTCAATGTACTACCAAAAGTACCTGACGGACTTTATAGCGTCTATCGGGAGAAAAGATATTCCTCTTGAAGAAGTGACGGAGGATTTCGGCAAGTCCTACAAAGCCCACTTGAAGAAATGCAAGAACTTCGGGGTTTCACAGACCAATCATTGCCTGCGTTGGCTGAACCGTTTGCTATATCTTGCCGTCGATAAGGAGATTCTCCGTGTAAATCCCTGCGAGGACTTGGAGTATGAGACAAAGCCGGAGGCAAGGCACAGGTACATCAGCCGCGAGGAGTTCAGGAAGATACTTTCCACACCGATGTATGACAAGCGGATGGAACTGGCAAGACGGGCTTTTATCTTTTCGAGCCTGACGGGACTGGCGTATGTGGACATCAAGCTTCTTCATCCCCACCATATCGGAACAAATGCGGAGGGAAGACGGTATATCCGCGTCAACCGCAAGAAGACAAAGGTTGAGGCGTTCATACCCTTGCATCCCATAGCGGAGCAGATATTGTCGTTGTATAACACAACAGATGATGAGAAGCCCGTGTTTCCTCTTCCCAACCGTGATGCCCTATGGTTTGAGGTTCACGAGTTGGGAGTAACCATAGGAAAAGAGGAAAACTTGACCTATCATCAAAGTCGGCACAGCTTCGGAACATTCCTGATTTCTGCGGACATTCCGATTGAGAGTATCGCCAAGATGATGGGACATTCCAATATCAGGACGACACAGGGATATGCACGGATAACCGATGATAAAATCTCTAAGGATATGGACAGGCTGATAGAGCGCAGAAAGGAAATATCGGCTGTCGAAAAGAAGAAACAGTAAATAATCATCATAAAATAAATGAATTATGAGCAGAGGAATAATCACAATCAGTGAAACGGGTGCAGTAACCATACCGACCGCACCTGTATGGATGACCAAATTTGAAATTGCCGACCTGTTCGGGGTATTCTCGTGCGACATCCGCAAGGCGACACGGGTAATCTACAAAAACAAGGAGTTGAGCGAAGCTGATACAATGCGATATATCAGGCAAACTGATGGTATCAGTTATGACGTTTACAGCCTTGAAATGATTATAGCCATTGCATTCAGGATATGCAGTAGAGAAAGTATCCTGTTCAGGCGGTTCGTAATAAGTGAAATCAGTACCACCAAGAAAGAAAGCCCAGTTACATTATTCTTTTCTTGTAGCAAGGGCAGTAAATGGTATAGTTAAGGTTCATCCCATCAGTCACCTGTTCCCGATACTCGGATGCAAAGGTAGCGCATGGCTTTGACGGCATCGGCAAGGTCGGGCGGCAGAGCCGTTTCGGGCAGAATCTTCCTCAAACGGGGTTGAGTGTATTCAGCCCGAAAACCTTGCCACTGCCTGCCACACGCATTTGGGGCATCCGGCAACGGAAACAAGCGACTGACGGGAAATCAGAAGAAAGAGAAGGAACGGCTTACAGACGAAGCTAAACATTGATGCTTCATCCGTAAGCCGTTCCTTTTTTCTTTCAGCCGAAGTTCCATTGCTGCCGCAAACTTAGGGCAGACGGCAAACGGCGCTCTTTCAAGAAAATCAGGTTGCCGTCAGTCGGTAAGCGGAACGGTAGCTGTCAGCCAGCATCCTTTCGATGTCGGATTCACGATAGAGGATTTTGCCACCTAACTGGATGTAGGCTATCCGTCCCTCGTTGCGATAGTCTTGAAGTGTCCGGCGGCTTACCTTCAACCGTGCCGACACCTCCTTGTCGGTGAAGAAACGCTCCCCGTTCAGTGTCGGACGGTAGTTTGTGGTCAGATGCTCTACGTTGTCAAGCAGGCGGTCGAGACTGCCCATGAAGTGGATTATCCACTCGTTTTCTTTGTTAATCAGTTCGTTCATACGCTTTGGATTTTAGTGGTATTATCATTGATGTACTATACTTGGTTTATATAGTTCTCCCTTTGAACCTTGCTTCCTTTCGCCTGTCCTCCACGATGGAGACGATTCGCTGCACATCTTCGGGACGGTAATAGGTCTTGTGGTTTATCTGACTGTATGCCAAAGTTCCGTTGTCCCGAAGCGTCTGCAATGTTCGTGGACTGATGTTGAGCATCCGGCACACGTCCTGATTGTCCATCCACTCGCTCATTTTCTTTTCGCCGTGCCGATGGCAGATGGCATCCATACGGCGGACGAAGCGGTCGAACTTGGCGACCAGTTCCTCAAAGGTCTTTCTCTCAATTGATACGATTTCCATATAGTCTTTCTTTTAGTTGTTATTGTTCCTTTTGCCGCAAAGGAATTTATAATCCGCTACATAACAATGAGTTTTTCAAAAGTGGCAGCATGTTGCACTGGTGTGGCAGTGGTTGTCCAGGGTACAGATTATCACTGTCACCTTAATTTCGGATTTTAGAGGGGGAAGCCGAAACTCAAATAAGGGCTTAATTAAAAATCGCTCGTGGTTGAGCCTTTGCTCATTCGGACATTCATATCCGGAAAAACGGTGAAGTCCGCACCGCTTTAGCAACCGCCATAAAGCAAAACCACACAAAAATGCCGAGCAGAATCCAAGTGCTTGACAGACTGCACTGAAGCATCTTACTTTGCTCACGATAATCGGTCGAGGTGCTTACCAAGACCACATTCAATAACTTAATCAATTTGTTTTTTACAATGAAGAGAGAACCAAACATCACAGAGCAGCAGGCTCGTGAAATCGTGGAAAAAATGGGACGCAAGGAATCCTACACTCCCAAGTCAATGAATGACCTCTACAGGCGTATCGGTCTGGAACCGGATGAGCCGGAGCAACATGGCAAGACCGTAACGGAGGAAACAAAGGCCGCTGTGACGAACGAGCCTTCAGGTGTGGCGGTTGAGGAAACGGCAACGCCACAGAAGCGCGTCAGCAGCAAGCAGCGCAGGCTGTCACTGGAGGAATACCGCACCACTTATCTCCAAGTCCCCAAGATTGTCAACCGTAAGCCTGTGTTCGTCAGTGAGACGATGCGTGATGAACTGGACAGAATTGTCCGCTACCTCGGAGGAAAGGGTATGAGCGCATCGGGGCTGATTGAGAACCTCGTCCGCCTGCACCTCGATACCTACAGGAATGACATCGAGCTGTGGCGCAAGCTCTGACGGGATTACGGTAGAATCGGTCAGGTCGGTGAATACACTTCATCGGCTTAACCGATACCCAAAGTGATTTATTACACTCGGAAATCAATCCGACAGGCGGAGGATTCTTATGTCTTCAAAGACATAGCAAGATATATTTTCAGTTACCCGAATAATTCTAAGTAACTGAAAACACCTTCACTGCCGTGGGCAGAATTATCCTCCGCAGTCGGATAATTTCGTGGTTCTTTAATCGGAGATTAGACAATGGACAAGCCATAAAATTAAAAAAATAAGAAGCATGAAAAAGAAGAGCAAGTATGGGAGAAATCCCAAGTTGAACCCGAAGACGCACTGTGTGATGGTGCGCTTTGACGATGTGGAATGGAACAGGTTCCTGACGATGTACGAGGAATCTAACGTGTACGCGAAAGCCGTCTTTCTCAAGGCGCACTTCTTCGGTCAGAAGTTCAAGGTGCTGAAGGTGGACAAGACGCTGGTGGACTACTACACCAAGCTGTCGGACTTCCACGCCCAATTCCGTGCCGTTGGCACGAACTACAATCAGGTGGTCAAGGAACTGCGCATCCACTTCTCTGAGAAGAAGGCGATGGCGTTGCTCTACAAGCTGGAGAAGTGTACCATCGACCTTGTGAAACTGAGCCGGGAAATAGTGGAACTTTCAAGGGAGATGCAGGCTAAGTGGCAACAAAGACAGAGTTTGCAATTCCATCCTCAATGAATTATTGATAAGTGGACGAGGTGCTGGAAAGGGAGATACCGCAGTTGCAGGAGATAGCGGGTAAGGTGTGGAAAAAGGAGGAAGAACTGAAACATCTGAAGTCCGAACTTGCCGCCCTTGACCGAAAGATACAGCTGGAACTTGCGCCGCCTACACCCGAAATCGCCGAAAAGGAGAACGAGAGGCAACAGGTTGGACCGGAGGAGGAAAGTGTACGGAGCAGGCAGACGCATTATCCCGAAAATGCACCGCCGCAGATACGTAGTCCGGCAAGCGAACGAAGTCCCACGGGCAACTTCATTGCCGACCATGTCATAATTGGACGTCCGGGAATAAATAAAATTAAATTGTAATAAGCTAACACAAGAGGGATGCTAATAGGGGCATTCCTCTTGTGTTAATCCATTCCAATTGCATATTTACGAGGGGAACATCCAACAGCAGCCTTGAAGTATTTTCCAAAAAATGATGGGGATGCAAAATTCAGCATATCACTGATTTGTTGTACAGTGTAACAGTTGCTCTTTAACAGAGCTTTGGCTTCAAGAATAACATAATCCTTAATCCATTCACTTGCATATCTCCCGCTTACTTGATATACAATGCCGGAAAGATATTTAGGTGTAACACAAAGTTTGTCAGCATAGAAACTGATTTCACGTTGTTTCAAATGATTGTCCCTCACCAGTTCCAAAAAATTATCACAAAGCCGTTGTTGCCTGCTTTCACGTTTCTGCAAGTCCATATGTTTTTTGTTGTCAAAGAGCCATTGATAACCAATAGCATACAAGACTTGCATATATCCATTCAGCACTTCGTTCTTGAATATAAAATCAGGGAGTTGTATTTTATCGCTCATCATGCGATAAAGCATCAGACATTCATCGGCTTCCTTTTGGCTGATTTTTACTACTGCATTACTACTTACATATTGCTTCATTGTCATTGCCATCGGTGAATTGTTGGCAGTAATATCCATATTACCGGAGAAAGCAATAGCGAACAAACGACAGTCTTCAGTGTATTCTAAGCATTCTATTATAGTTGCAGGCAGTGCAAAAAGGACTGAACAGGATTGAAGCCTGTAGTCATGAAAATTGACACGTACTTTTAAATCACCTTCCATGCAAAACAAAATCATATTGAAATTTATTTTGAACGGATATTCTGACGAACGGAACTTTTCCAATTCCACAGCTCCGTCTTGAATGTCAATATTGTCAGTCAGCATAAATTTATCTTCAAATATTTGAGCTTCATTTGAAATCGGGAGCATCATCATCTCCAGCCCCTTAAATATAGATGCCATAACCATTATAACCTTGTTTTATGCTGCAAAGATAAGATATATATTCCAATTATTTAGGATTAAAAATCTCATATTAGTGAAATATTCAACCAATAGCACATTTTCGCCTCCGATAAGAACGGTTGTTTCAGAAAGAATTTGCCGACCTTTGCATTTCAAAAATAAAAAATAGAAATGAAGAAAATATATGTAACTGATTGGAGCTTAATACCTCTATTCATTGGTTCTGCTTTCTCCGGTGTCAGTTTGCACGTAACGGACGACACATTGGAACATGAAATATGGCACAATTGGGCGGTAGCGCATGTAATTTTCAGTTTAGGACTTTTATATATGCTTCTGCGTCATATCAGGCAACATAAGGCATGGTATAAGAGTCTGTTGAAACAAGGAGCATGGAAAAAGAGGAAAACAACCCTTATGCTAAACTTTATTTTTATAACGCTCATTTTAACAGGTTTGGCTCTTTTGTTTGTAGAAGGTGCTAATTCCGATATAGGGCTGTGGCACTATGTTTTGGGGATAATTGCAATTGCTTTATCTCTGGAGCATATTATCGTACGTATCAAAGTGTTGCGGAAATCTTTAAACAATCTATGACAATAAATATAAAACTATATGAAACAGACTCTTTTATTACTTGTCCTTATGGGTATTATGACGTGTTGCAGTGACAAGCACGAAAAGCAACCGCTGCATAGTGTTGTACTGACTTCTCCCTCAGCCATAGGAGCGAACACACGAAACAGTTACTCAGGCGTAGTGCAGGAAGCGCACGAAATAGCTTTGGGCTTCAAGACTCCCGGAGAATTAGTGCGGGTAATTGTGAAAGAAGGTCAGTATGTCCATCAAGGCCAGCTTATAGCCATGCTTGACGATGCTGACTACAAACTTGGAGTGGAAGCCGCCAAAGTTCAATACGAACAGGTGAAGAAAGAAACGGAACGGTTGGAAAAATTACATAACGCTAAAAGTTTGTCGGATAATGACTATGACAAAGCTATCAGTGGTTTGCAACAACTCAAAGTGCAACTTCAGGCAAACCAGAACAAATTGGATTATACACGACTTTACGCTCCGGTCAACGGCTATGTGAAAAGTGTGAACTTCAGTCAGGGGGAAATGGTAAATGCGGGTAATCCGGTCATTACACTTCTTGACCTGAACAGTTTGGAAGTGGAATTAAACGTGCCTTTTGCGCTTTATAAACAACGCGACCATATAAAACGCATAGTATGCCATTTTTCTGGCGACACAAAATATACCCCGGAGATGAAACTATTGAGTGTAATTCCACAATCGGACGGGACCCAACTTTATAAAATGCGTCTTGCTTTTACGGACGCAGATGCGGCAAAAGCTGTAACTGCTGGAATGAACGTATCTGTGGATGTGGAAACAAAGGATAGTGAAGCAGCAGAAAAAGCATTCACGATGCCCATGAGAGCCGTTTTTCAGGAACAAGGAAAGTCGTATGTATGGGTAATGAATGCCGACAGTACGGTGACCAAAAGAGAAATCAAACTAAACGGCATGGATAATCAAGGTAAACTGATTGTCACATCAGGGTTGAACGGCGATGAGCAAGTGGTGAGAGCCGGAGTGAACGCATTGAGCGAAGGAGAAAAAGTTACTGTGCTTGAACAGCCATCAAAAACCAATGTAGGAGGGCTGCTCTGATGAAAGTGACAGAATATTTTATCAAGCGTCCGGTATTATTCTGGTCGTTGATGGTAAGCATACTTGTGGGAGGCATACTGTCGTTCCTGCAAATGCCCAAAATGGAAGACCCCGTGGTAACCATGAAGCAAGCTATGGTGGCGGTTGTATATCCCGGAGCGAGCGCACACGAAGTGGAACTTAAAGTGGCACAGCCTATAGAAGACGAACTCCGAGCATTGCCCGATGTGAAGAAACTCAGCAGCGAATGTCATGACGGGATGCTGACTGTGACTATAGAATTTGCCATGGGGGTGCCACTTGACGATTTGGAACAGTATTTTGATCTGCTTCGCCGAAAAATGAATGACGTGCAACCCCGATTACCACAGGGCTGCTATCCTCCACTTGTAATAGACGACATGATGGATGTCTATGGCATATTCTATGCACTTACCGGTGATGGATACACCTACCCTGAACTAAATAGATATGCGCGAAAGATCAGACGCGAATTACTGGGAATAAAAGGTGTAAAGCGCATAAATATCGTGGGAAACCGCGATGAAGTCATCAATATAATCATCTCCAAAGATAAGATAACCAGAAACGGCATATTGCCCACACAAATCATGCTTGCCTTGCAAAATGCGGGCAAAACGGTAAACGCCGGAGCGTTTGAAAATGATAATGAACGTTTGCAAATTTATGTTTCAGACGCACTGAAAGACGAGAATGACATACGCAATCTTTACATCCGTACCATTCAAGGCACACAAGTGAAGTTGGGAGATGTGGCAGAGATTGAACGTGCATATGCAGAACCGCAGAAAAACGGCTTTTTCGTAGACGGGAAACCTGCCATAGCCATTTGTCTGACTATGGAAAACGACGTGATAGTGCCTGACGTAGGGAAAGAGGTGGATGCCCGACTGAACGAAATCGTAAAAACAATGCCTGCCGGAATGCAGACTGAAAAGATTTTCTTTCAGCCAGACAAGGTGAACACAGCTATCAGTTCATTTATGATAAATCTGTTGGGATCCGTTGCGGTGGTCATTCTTGTGCTTATATTCACGATGGGATTTCGCAGTGGGGCTATTATCGGCTTCGGACTGGTACTTACAATTGCCGTGTCGTTTCCTTTACTATTGGTTGGAGGCACTACACTACAAAGAATCTCTCTCGGTGCGTTCATTGTCGCTATGGGCATGCTGGTAGATAATGCCATTGTCATTATGGACGGTATTTTGATAGACAAGAAACGCGGCTTAGGTCCCAAGACATACCTATATCGCATTGGGCGACATACTGCGCTTCCGCTTCTCGGAGCAACAATCATAGCGGTGTCCACTTTCCTTTGTGTCTATCTTACACAAGGTTCTGTTGGCGAATATGCCCACGACCTTTTTGTCGTATTGGGAGTCAGTTTGATAGCTAGTTGGATATTGGCATTGGTTCAAGTGCCCATGTGTGCAAAATCATGGTTGCCTGCACGGGAAAAGGATATGAACGGCAATGCCCAAAGCATTATGAACTCGCCGATACACCGTTTTGTAAAACGCACCGTCGCATCGCTGATTAAATACAGAAAGACAACGCTTGCCGTGTCTGTATTTGTATTGGCTCTCTGTGGTTTTGGCATGACTAAGGTGAAAAATGTATTCTTTCCCGATTTTGACTACAACCAGTTTATAGTTGAATGTTACTTTCCGGCACAGACTAACCCTGATAGTGTGCGTGAAGGTTTATTGGATATGAGCCGGCTACTGAAAGAGAACAAGGATATAGACCGTGTCGCAGCCAGTATGGGCAGTGCTCCGGCACATTACTGTCTTGTACGCCCCATGACCATAGGGGGTGATTGTTATGGTGAGTTAATGGTGGATTGCAAGGATTATGCCACCGTGATGAAGCAAATCCCGGTGGTACGTGAACTATTGCGGAAGCAATATCCCGATGTCTATATCCATATACGCAAATACAATCTTTGCATTGCAACGACACATAGCGTGGAAGTGGAATTCTCCGGTCCAGACCCGGCTGTATTGCGTGAACTAAGTGAAAAGGCGGAAGACATCATGCGGCGTAGTCCTTATGTTGATACCCGTTCAGTACAGAACAATTGGAAACCTGCCGGAAAAACATTAGTCGCAGACTATAACCGCACGGCGGCATTGCGTTCGGGCATTGAACGCGGAGATGTGGCAAACGCTCTGATGGCTGCAACCGATGGGCTTACAGTCGGAGCTTTAAACGACCAAGAAAGAACGGTGCTTATCAACTTGAATATACGCAATAACGATGGTAGCCGAATGGATAAGCTCAACGATATTCCGGTCTGGAGTATGGCAAATTTGCATGTGACAGATAATGACATCAAGAGCCTTATAAGCGGAAAAAAGAGAGCTTCAGAAATAGAGGACGATATATTCAAAAGTGTTCCCTTAAGTAGCGTGACCGATGGGATACACCTGTCATGGGACGAAAATGTAGTGATGCGTATGAACGGGCAGCGAGCCATTGAAGCGGAATGTGAACCGAATTCGGATATGGAGGACGCCACCCCAGCCAAACTCATGGCTTCGGTAAAGGAGGGAATTGACGCAATTCCACTACCTCCGGGGTATTATCGCCGTTGGATAGGCGAAAGTGACCTTGAGAACGAAGCCATCAGCGGATTGATGAAGTATGTTCCCATTACCTTGTTCCTCATCCTTATGGTGTTGCTTTTACTGTTCAACGATTGGCGCAAGGTTATACTCATTATTCTTTGTTTTCCTTTCGTGCTGTGTGGAATAGTGCCTTCGTTGATAGCCTTTCACCAAGCATTTACTTTTATGGCATTGGTCGGAACAATGGGACTGATGGGTATGATGGTGAAGAATGCTATCGTTTTGGTGGACGAGATTGGCCGCCAGCAAAAAGAGGAACACCTCACCCCGTACAGGGCTGTTATACGAGCTACGGTTTCTCGTGTGCGACCGGTCACTATGGCTTCACTGACCACAATTGTGGGGATGATTCCTCTAATCCCAGATCCAATGTACGGTTCTTTGGCAATTACTGTAATGGGCGGGCTTGCAATGGGCACGTTGATTACCCTTGTACTTCTTCCTGTATTCTATGCGGCATTATTCCGTATTAATATATCCGGTGAATGTTCAGAAAACTAAAATAATCTCATAATATGAAACAGATACATCATATAATAATCATAGCCATGTTGTTGTTATCCCAAGCAGTTTGGGGGCAACAACAATTGGCACTTTCCGTTGAACAATGTCGTGAACTGGCACTTGCCGGAAACGAAGAGATAAAAAAAGCCAATAACGATTATTTGCAATCAGAACTTGACAAAGCCATTGTGTTTACCAATTATCTGCCCAAGTTAGACGGTATGGCTCTTGGCGGAACTCTCACTCCCGGTCTTGACCTGATGGGGATGAAACTTGAGATGCAAGGTGTATATATGGCAGGGATTAATCTTATCCAACCCGTGTTTATGGGTGGAAAAATCATCGCTGCAAACCGTTTGGCTAAAATCGGGCGTGATTGCGCAAAAGAATCACTCCGCAAAACACGTGCGGAAGTGATTGCAGAAGCGGAAAAGAGCTATTGGACACTGATTGCGGTACGCAGTAAGGTGAATATGCTCTATGCCTATCAGTCATTAATGGACTCTCTTTACGCTCAAATTCATACCGGACTTGAAGCTGGAATGTGTACGGAAGCCGAATTACTACGTATAGAGACAAAACGTAGTGAGATCAGCTATCAGCTACAATCGGCAAAAAGCGGTGCAAACCTTTGTCGATTGGCTTTGTGCAATGTGATAGGCTGCTCTTTTGATACGGAAATTATACCCTCTGACACTATCATTACAATCACACCACCTGCAACACTGAGTGAAGGCATTGAACAACGTCCCGAATATTATTTGTTGGAGAATCAGATAAGAGCATACGAACAACAAATAAAAATAGCCCAATCCGAACTTCTGCCAAAAGTGGGGTTGTCTGCGTCCTATATGTATCACGGTGGAATTGATTTGAGTGGAGCGATGCCCGACGGACAAGGTGGATATTTACCATTCAAACACGAAATTAAAGACGGGAATTGGGGTGTTTTTCTCTCCGTCAGTGTTCCATTGTTTCATTGGGGTGCAAATCAGAAGAAGGTAAAAAAGGCAAAACTTGACTTGAATAACGCTCAACTGGATTTTCAAAAAAATATAAAACTTATGACATTGGAAATTCACCAAGCCATACAAAACGTGAATGACAGTTACACACTGGTACAGACAGCAACAACCGGACAAAAACAAGCCGATGAAAACCTGCGTGTCATGACCAGTCGATACGGTAATGGGCTGTGTACTCTCACGGACTTGCTTGAAGCTCAATCAACATGGCAACAGGCACAAAGCAATATGATAGAAGCCAAAGCACAATATAAAATACAGCAAGTGGAATACCTGAAAGTTTCTGGTGTATTATATTGAATAACTTATATAAGACTTTGTAAAGTATCATAATTAGAATGCAATATGCTCGAAATCTATTGACCGTAGGATATCTATTAATTACATTGCTTATCGGGAGCATAGCTTACACTTGGTATCGTGAATGGCAGGAGGTGGAAGCATTGGAGGTTAGCAATCAACAAATAGATAAATTCAGGAAGGAGGTAAACCGTATTCATATTCGACTGATAGAGCTTTCTTTGTCAGGAGAAACTGTATTGGATTGGGATGAAACGGATTTGGATAATTACCATACTCAGCGCATCGCATTGGACAGTATATTGTGCCTATTCAATAAAACTCATACCATTGAACGTATTGATAGTGTGCGCAGTCTTTTGGAGAATAAGGAACGACAGATGTTCCAGATAGTCCGGTTAATGGATGAACAACAATCCATCAACAAGAAGATAGCCAATCAAGCACCTGTTATTGTGCAGAAGATTGTGCAGGAACAGCCCAAGAAATCCAAGCGTAAAGGATTCTTGGGCATCTTCGGCAAAAAAGAGGAAACGAAGCCAACGACTACAACGACTACGCTTCGTTCTCCCAATAGAAACATGGTCGGCGAGCAGAAAGAGCATAGCCGTCGGTTGTCGGAACAAGCCGACAGTCTTACTGCCCGCAATGCAGATCTAAACAGGCAGTTGAAAGGGCTAATCTGTCAAATAGAAGACAAGGTACAAACTGACCTGCAAAGCCGGGAAGACGAAATAGTTTCCATGCGTGAAAAGTCATTTATGCAGGTAGGCGGTTTAATGGGATTCGTCATTCTGCTATTGTTAATTTCCTACATCATCATACACCGTGATGCAAGGAGCATCAAACAATACAAGCGCAAGACAACGTATTTGATAGGGCAACTGGAACAATCCGTACAACGGAACGAGGCATTGATAGCCTCCCGGAAAAAGGCGGTGCATACCATCACCCACGAACTGCGTACACCGCTGACCGCCATAACAGGCTATGCCGGACTGATGCAGAAAGAACACAATGAGGGCAAGACCGGGCAATATATCCAAAATATACAGCAATCTTCCAACCGTATGCGGGAGATGCTCAACACCCTGCTTGACTTCTTCCGTTTGGACAACGGCAAGGAACAGCCCAAAATGTTACCCTGCCGCATTTCCACAATCATGCACAGCCTTGAAACGGAGTTCATGCCCGTTGCCATGAACAAGGGGCTTTCCTTGACCGTAAAGAACGGAAACGATGCGGTTGTACTGACCGACAAAGAGCGAATAATCCAAATCGGGAACAACCTGCTGTCAAATGCCATCAAGTTCACGGAGAAAGGTGGTGTATCACTTACAACAGACTACAATAACGGAATTTTGACCCTTGTTGTTGAGGATACTGGTACAGGCATGACCAAAAAGGAACAGCAACAAGTGTTCGGTGCGTTTGAACGCCTTTCAAATGCCGCAGCAAAGGACGGCTTCGGACTTGGGCTTGCCATTGTGAAGAATATAGTGACGATGCTTGGCGGCAAAATCAGTTTGGAAAGTGAACAAGGGAAAGGAAGCCGTTTCATAGTAGAAATACCCATGCCGAAAGCCGAAGAAGTACCGGAAAAAGAGATACAGACTTATATCCACCGACAGGATAGAAACCTCAATGTTGCTGCCATAGACAATGATGAGGTGCTGCTCCTAATGTTGAAAGAAATGTATGCACAGGAAGGAATACACTGCGACACTTGCACCGATGCGGCGGAACTGATGGAAATGGTACGCCGAAAAGAATACAACTTGTTGCTGACGGATCTGAATATGCCCGGTATAAACGGCTTCGAGTTGCTGGAACTGTTGCGATCTTCCAACGTGGGCAATTCACAGACAATCCCGGTGGTTGTGGCAACCGCTTCGGGCAGTTGCGATGCGGAGGAACTTTTGGCAAAAGGCTTTGCCGGATGTCTGTTCAAGCCGTTCTCCATATCGGAGCTGATGGAGGTTTCCGACAAGTGTGCCTTTAAAGCGACACCGGACTGTAAACCGGACTTTTCCGCCTTGTTGTCCTACGGCAATGAAGCCGTTATGCTGGAAAAACTGATAACGGAAACCGAGAAGGAAATGCAGGCGGTTCGGGATGCAGTAAAAGAAAAAGAGCTGAAAAAGCTGGATTCCCTGACACACCACCTGCGCAGCTCGTGGGAGGTATTACGTGCCGACCATCCGTTGAGGGAACTTTATAGATTGCTTCATGGCAATGCGCTCCCGGATAGTGAAGCGTTAAGCCATGCTGTGACTGTCGTGCTGGATAAGGGCGCGGAAATAATCCGGCTGGCAGAAGAGGAAAGGAGAAAATACGAAGATGGATAAGACAAAAATAATAGTGGTTGAGGACAATATCGTGTACTGCGAGTTTGTCTGTAACATGCTTGCGCGGGAGGGCTACCGCACCGTGAAGGCTTACCACCTGTCAACTGCGAAGAAACATCTGCAACAGGCGACGGATAATGACATCGTGGTTGCCGACCTGCGTTTGCCCGATGGCAACGGAATAGATCTGCTACGCTGGATGCGCAAGGAGGGCAAAATGCAGCCGTTCATCATCATGACCGACTACGCCGAAGTGCATACGGCAGTCGAAAGTATGAAACTCGGCTCTTTGGATTACATACCCAAACAACTTGTGGAAGACAAACTCGTCCCCCTTATCCGCTCCATACAGAAGGAGCGTCAGGCGGGACATAGCCGGATGCCCGTGTTCGCCCGTGAAGGTTCTGCCTTTCAGAAAATCATGCATCGGATAAGGCTAGTAGCCGCCACCGATATGAGCGTGATGATATTCGGAGAGAATGGTACGGGCAAGGAGCATATCGCCCACCACCTGCACGACAAGAGCAAGCGGACAGGTAAGCCTTTCGTGGCGGTGGACTGCGGTTCACTCACCAAAGAGCTTGCGCCGTCGGCTTTCTTCGGACACGTCAAAGGTGCGTTCACGGGTGCGGACAGTACCAAGAAAGGGTATTTCCATGAAGCGGAAGGCGGCACACTATTTCTGGATGAGGTGGGCAACCTCGCGTTGGAAACCCAACAGATGTTACTCCGCGCCATACAGGAAAGGCGTTATCGCCCGGTCGGTGACAAATCGGACAGAAGTTTCAACGTCCGCATCATTGCCGCCACTAACGAAGATTTGAAAATCGCAATAAGCGAGAAACGCTTCCGGCAAGATTTGTTGTACCGTCTGTGCGACTTCGAGATAACCGTGCCGCCATTGCGCGACTGTCAGGAGGATATCATGCCGTTAGCGGAGTTCTTCCGTGATATGGCAAACAAAGAGTTGGAGTGCAGCGTGAGCGGATTCAGTTCCGAAGCCCGTAAAGCGTTGCTGACCCACGCATGGCCGGGCAACGTGCGGGAGCTTCGGCAGAAAATTATGGGAGCTGTATTGCAGGCACAAGAAGGAGTGGTCACGAAAGAACAGCTGGAACTTGCCGTTACGAAATCGACCTCTCCCGTCAGCTTTGCCCTGCGCGATGATGCTGAGGATAAGGAACGGATATTGCGGGCGTTGAAACAAGCAAACGGCAACCGGAGTATCGCCGCAGAACTGCTCGGAATAGGCAGGACAACACTATACAGCAAACTTGAAGAGTATGGACTTAAATATAAATTCAGGCAACCATAGCCGATTTTGTTGAATTTGACTATCTGCAAAGGTTTGTTATTCAAAAAATAATGTTACCTTTGCATTTAGGAAAAGCGTTCTTTTGAATTACTGCAAAACGAGGTAAAACACAGAATTTCGCTGGTTTCTAAATCGTTACCTATTAAGCTGAGATATTTTGTAAGCTATTGATTTTTAGAGAGAAAGAAAATCCACTATGTCTTCTTTGATGCCAGCAAACATTCTTGTTGATTCCGCATAATTTGGCTACTGCTTTAATTCCATGTCGGCAATTGGCATAGCAGGGTACAGGCAACAGTTTATTACCCTCAGCCATTTCTTGATACTTCTCGATAATATGTTTGGCGGTGTCAAGCAATCTGATATTTGTTTCTGTTCCCGTCTTCTGTCGGTTGGTCTTAATCCATAAGTGCCCATCGAATGATGTTTGCAAATGGTCGGTGGTGAGATTATACATATCCCTCCAACTCAATCCGCTGAAACAACAGAAAATAAAGAGGTCTCTAATCTGCTCGTAACTTTTCTTCTTGAAAGTTCCATTGATTAGCATTGTGATTTCTTCTTTGGTCAGAAATCTTCTTTTGGTTTCTTCCTTTGTAATACGATAAGTATAAAACGGGTCACGTTGTAACCAACCGTTGTTGATGGCTGTATATATGATACTGCGGAACGGCATCATATACGACCATACGGTATTGGTGCAATGATTCTTCTCAGTACGGAGGAACAACTCGAAATCGGTGATGAATGCTGGGGATAGTTCACGCAAGGCAATATCACTTACTTTGTAGCGATGCTTGATGAACTCTTCCAAATGCTTATATACGGTACAGCATTTCCAATAACTGCGTTGGCTTTTCATCTTGCCCACTTGTTTGGCATAATCCTCATTGTGCTGTCTGAATACGGCAAGCAGGGTCTTATGGTTTTGTCCCATACCCAAGAATGCATTTCTTACCTTCTCTGCCGATACATAACCATCCCTATCCATAATCTCTTGATAAGCCTTGTTGATGCCGACTCTGATTTTATCCAACATCCTATTGGCTTCTTGTGCAACGATGCTTCTTCCCGACATTCTGCCGAGACTGACACTCCATAACTTTTCCTCTACATCCAGTTTGCAACTGAATTGGGAAATCTTGCCGTTTACGGTGATGCGGCACATCACAGGCACAAGCCCGTTCTTTTTCGGGGCATTGCGTTTGAGATAGAATAATACTCTGAAAGTGCTTCTGCTCATAACTCTACTTTTTTGTTTGCGAAATTATTACTTGTAGAGTTGAGTGACGGTGGGCAAAACACAGCGTATCGGTGCAAAAGAATCAGCCGAAGCGAAACAGGAACGAAGATATGAGAAATTTTCCTATATTTGCAACCGCAATCGCTTAACAAATATTGCTATTCAATCAGTTACAGCAACCAATATACTCCATTGAAATCAAGAATCAAAGTAATGGTATAGTAACGAAACTTTGTCATTTTTTGGCTTTTCATTGGCATTTGATGGCATTGTAACATCTTGGCAAATACTGTTAAATCGCTAACAGACAACATTCTTTCCCTGTTTCGCACTCACTTTCGTTTCTTCGTTGTATCTTTGCCAATGTTTTAAGAAATATAACGTTTTAAGAAACTAATTTAAAAGACATTATGTTAAAGAGAGTAAGAATTATACTGACGGTGCTACTGTTACTGGCCACCGTGGGTGTAGATGCGCAGGTCACCACAGCTTCTATGGCGGGTAAGGTGACGGATGCAAGTAATGAGCCCATTATCGGCGCCACTGTCCAGGCTGTTCACCAGCCTTCCGGTTCGCGCTACGGAACCGTGACCAACGTTGACGGACGCTATTCCATCCAGGGTATGCGCACCGGTGGTCCCTACCGGGTGGAGATTTCCTACATCGGCTATCAGACGGTTATTTATAAGGACATCACCCTTCAGCTGGGTGAGGTATACAACCTGAACGTAGAGATGAGTGAATCTTCCGAGTTGCTGAACGAAGTGATTGTGACGGCTGCCAAGACCAAGTTCACCGCTGAAAAGACGGGTGCCACTACCAATATCTCGTCTGCACAGATGACGCAGCTTCCCACCGTGAACCGCAGCATCAGTGACATTGCCCGCCTTTCTCCCTATGCTAACGGCATGAGTTTTGCCGGCGGTGACGGACGTTCCACGAACTTCACTATCGACGGTGCCAACTTCAACAATAACTTCGGACTTAGCTCCAACCTTCCCGGCGGCGGCAACCCTATCTCCATGGATGCCATCGAAGAGGTGCAGGTAGTGGTGGCTCCCTTCGACGTGCGCCAGACGAACTTCATAGGCGGCGGCATCAACGCCATTACCAAGAGTGGTACGAACACGTTCAGAGGTACTGCCTATACCTATTACCGCAACCAGGACATGCGCGGTAACCGCATCAACGGCGAGGACCTGGGAGCACGTTCCGACGAGTCCAAGACTACCTACGGCTTCACGCTGGGCGGTCCTATCATCAAGAACAAACTGTTCTTCTTCGTGAACTACGAAAAAGAGAAGACTCCGGGAGAGGTTATAAAGTATCGCGCGCGCGAGGACGGTGAAGATGCGAAAGGTATGGTGTCCCGTACACTGAAGTCGGACATGGAGAAGGTGTACAACCATCTGAAGGATAAATACGGCTATGATGCAGGCTCCTACACCAATTTCCCTGCCGACGAGGAGAACACCAAGCTGCTGGCCCGCATCGACTGGAACATCACGGACCGCCATCGCTTGAGCCTCCGCTACAACAATACGAAGAATACGGCTTGGAATGCCCCGAACGGCAACTCTTCCGATACGGGATATCGCCTGAACAATACTTACCGCGTAGGTACACAGTCTATGGCGTTTGCCAACAGCATGTATTCCATGGACAACAAGGTGCAGTCTTGGGCGGCAGATTTGAACAGCCGCTTCACCGATAAGATTTCCAACCAGCTGCTGTTCACCTACACCAATATAGAGGACATGCGCGGCACCAACTCTTCTCCTTTCCCTTTTATCGACATCATGGCAGGCAAGGACGAGAACGGAAACCAGATTCTGGAACCGTATATGAGCGCCGGTTACGAGTTGTTCACCTACAACAACGGTGTGAAGAACAAGATTACGAACATTACCGATAACTTCACCTTCTTCACCGGTAACCACAAGCTGACGGCAGGTCTTAGCTATGAGCACCAGTTTGCCAACAACGCCTATATGCGTAACGGTACGGGATATTACCGCTATAACAGTCTGGAAGATTTCCTGAGTGGCGCAGCTCCCGAATCATTCGCTTTGACTTATGGCTTCAACGGTGTGGCCAACCCCAATGCTCAGGTTACCTTTAACCAGCTTGGTTTCTATGCCCAGGATGAATGGAACCTCGGCAACAGTCTGAAACTGACCTACGGTATCCGTTTCGACAACTTGATGTTCGACAACGACGACCTCCAGAGAAACGATGCCATCTATGAGCTTGACTTCGACGGGCAGCACATCGACACCGGCAAGTGGCCGGATTCCAGATGGCAGATTTCTCCCCGTGTAGGTTTCGTTTGGGATGTGTTCAAGGACAAGTCGCTGAAAGTACGTGGAGGTACGGGTGTGTTTACCGGACGTCTGCCGTTGGTTTTCTTCACCAATATGCCGACCAATGCTTCTATGGTACAGAACTCCGTTACCTTTAAGACCCAATATGACAATGGAAAGGTGGTGGGCCATGATTCCCGTCTGGACCAGTTGGCAGGCGGCATGATTACGGACATGAACCAGATAATCGACAAGTTCAACCTCCCCACCACGATTGAGAAACACGTGGCGGGAAGCAAGATTTCCGGTGTGGCTCAGGACTTCAAGATGCCGCAGGTGTGGAAGTCGTCTATCGCGGTGGACTATCAGGTACCCGTATCTTTCCCCTTGACCGTGACGGGAGAGTTCATGTTCACGAAGAATGTGAATGCCGTTACCATCAACAACATCAATATCAAGAACCCCGACGAATGGAAGTACAATAAGCTGACCACCGTCAAGGGCGCTGATGGAAAAGACGTGACAACTACGGAACTGCTGCATACGGGTATGCAACGTTTCAATGGTGCGGATAACCGCATGGTGTACTCTTATTCTCTTTATGACAACCCCGACAAGAATGTGAAATATGCAGGCGACTTCGTGCATTACAATGGCAAGAATGCCGTGGTACTCGACAATACATCCAAAGGCTACGGCTATACGGCAAACATCACGGTGAATGCCCAGCCGGTGGATGACTTGATGCTGATGCTGGCCTATACGCACACGGAGTCCAAAGAAGTTTCCGGTCTTCCGGGCAGCGACCCTATCTCCACTTGGCAGGGATTGAACACGATTGATGGTTCCAATTATGTGGATGCACAACGGTCACAGTATGTGGTTCCCGATAAGGTGATTGCTTCTGTGGGCTACTACATCCCCTTCAGACACAAAGGCCTGCTTCGCGGCACACACCTGAATCTGTTCTATTCCGGCTATTCTTCCGGCGGTTACAGCTTCTGCTACACCAACGACATGAACGGCGACGGTATCAACAACGACTTGATGTACATTCCGAAGGACGATAGTGAAATCAACTTCAAGACAGAGGAAGACCGCGTTGCCTTCTGGAAATTCGTAGAGCAGGATTCGTACTTGAAGAATCACAAAGGACAGTATGCCGAGGCTTATGCTGCCCGCGCTCCGTGGGTGCACCGCTTTGACTTCCGTTTACTGGAGGATTTCGAATTCAAGATTGGCAAGACCAAGCATTGCTTCCAGTTGAGTTTCGACATCATGAACGTGGGTAACCTCATCAACTCCAAATGGGGTATCTCCAAGACCAACACCGTTTCCAACAGCAACCGAATCCTGAAGTATGAAGGGGTGAAGAGCGCCACTGACCTGACTCCGGTATTCTCCATGTATAAGGTGAACGGTGAATATCCTACCAAGACTTACGACACCTATCAGAACTACAGCGAATGCTGGAAACTGCAAGTCGGTATCCGTTACGTGTTCAACTAATCGGGTGCAGATAACCTCCGTTGAATGGCGGAATATGATAAGGCAAGGGCTGTTCCGGGATTTCCGGGACAGCCCTTATTGTTTTTGGCTTTCTTTACTTTATTGTATTTCAACCTCCATAATCACTGGATTGTGGTCGCTGCACAAATCCAGGTCTGGAGAGTAGTATGCAATACCCTTCAGGCTGGGGGAGTGGAAGATGTAGTCAATACGCAACATGCGTTTGGCATAGCGGTAGGTGTACATGTATCCGTTTCCGGCAGTGCGGAATCCGTCTTTGAGGGTTTTCCTCAAATGATGGTAGGTGTAGGAGGAAGGTATTGAGTTGAAGTCGCCGCATAGCAGCACGGGATAGGGGCTGGTCTTGGCGTAGTGGCTGATGACGTAAGTCTGCGTGGCCCGCTTCATGAAGTTTTCGTGCAGGGTGCCTGCGGCATCTTTGGCTGCCTGGACTTCGCGGCGGGTGTCGTCGGTGGCCAGCTCGCGTTCCCACTTCCTGCGCTTCTGGCTAACGCTGGTGGTCTGCAGGTGGTTGTTTATCAGACGTATGGTATCCGTACCCATCACTACATCGCACATCATGCTACAGTTGGAGCTGTGCTGGTAAGTGATGAAACGGTGGTTCGCCAATGGATAGCGGCTGAATACGGCGATAGGCAGTACGCCCTTGACGGAGTCTTCGGAAGGGATGAGCGCGTGTGACCAATGCGAGAGTATGCGCCGTATGCTGTCCGTGGGGAAGTCGCTGTTGTCTCCGAACTCCTGGAAGCACAGCACATCCACGCCTTCCTGCTGCATGTACCGGGCTATCTCCTTGCAGGAATAACCGGTAATCTCACCTCCGAAGTTGTGTATGTTGTAGGTGGCTATCTTCAGATACTTGCCTGCCGGGGTCTTGTCTTTCGGCAGGTGGAGCTGGAAGATAGACGTCAGATATCCCCAGTTGCAGAAGAATGCCACCAGCGGAACCAGTGCCCAGCGCTTACGGGCCAATGCCCAGCAGAGTGCCGTTATCAGATTGACAATCAGGAGTACGGGCACTGCCAGCCCCAGTAATGGCATGATGACGGAATCGACCGGAGCCATGTTTCCTGAGAAGGCTGCCACTATGGTGATGGCGCCCAAGATAAATGTCGCTGCTATCAGGCAGATGTAGAACAGACCTTTTACGGCAGACTTTCCCATGTTGTTTGCTTATTTATTCACTACGTTCACCGGCTTGCCGTCTTGGTAGGCCTTGATGTTCTCGAGCATAATCTGCATGAGGCGTTCGCGCGCGGCGGTGCTTGCCCAGGCAATGTGCGGAGTGATGTAGCAGTTGCGGGCAGAGAGCAACGGATTGTCGGCACGGGGAGGTTCTTGCGAGAGTACGTCTACGCCGGCGGCATAGATGGTACCGTTGTTAAGTGCGTCGGCAAGGTCTTGTTCGTTGATGAGCGGGCCGCGTCCGGTATTGATGAGGATGGCGGTGGGCTTCATCAGTCGGAGCCGTTCTGCATTTACCATCTCGCGGGTGGAGTCGGTGAGGGGACAGTGCAGGCTGATGATGTCACATTCGCGGAACAGCTCGTCCAGCTCCATCTTGCGGATTTCGGGAGGAAGCTGGAAGTTGGTCTTGGAGGTGTAGGCACATACCTTCATACCGAAGCCGATGGCGATGCGGGCGGTGGTGAAACCGGTGTGGCCCAGGCCTACGATTCCAAGCTTCTTTTCGCGCAGTTCGATGAGAGGCGTGTCCCAGAAGCAGAAGTCCTTGCTTGCTGTCCAGCGGCCCCGGTGCACCTCTTCGGAGTGGTGTTGCACTTGCTGGGTGATGTTCAGAATATGGGCAAAGACCATCTGGGCAACGGAGTCGGTGCTGTAGGCGGGAATATTGGTGACAATGATGCCGCGTTCTTTGGCGGCAGCGGTGTCTACGATGTTATATCCGGTGGCCAGCACACCGATGTATTTCAGTTCGGGCAGTGCCGCCATGTGCTCGGCGGTGAGCACGGTTTTGTTGGTCAGCAGGATTTCTGCACCAGCGGCGCGTTCCAATACTTCCGCAGGGGCGGTGCGGTCGTAGATGGTGCACTCGCCCAAGGCTTGCAATTCGTCCCAGCAAAGGTCACCGGGGTTGGCGGCATAGCCGTCTAATACTACTATATTCATGGAGTTATGAGTTATAAGTTATTTGTTGTGGGGATTTTCTGTATCCGACTTTTAATCTCTAACTTTTAATTTTTAATTTTAATTGATAGTTTACCATTTCTTTTCCTCTCCCCAGAGTTGCTGCATCCGTTCCTTGTGCTTCTGCTCGGCAGGGTTGAGTTGTGGCTCCCAGATACGGCGGTCTTTCAATTCGTCGGGCAGGAATTGCTGCTTGACGAAGTTGCCGGGGTAGTCGTGGGCGTACTTATACTTCTCGCCGTAGCCCAACTGCTTCATCAGCTTGGTGGGCGCATTGCGCAGGTGCAGGGGGACGGGGAGGTTGCCCGTTTCGCGTACCAGTTCCAGGGCATTGTTGATGGCCATATAGGCTGAATTACTCTTGGGGCTGGTGGCAAGGTATATGGTGGCTTCTGCCAGGGGGATACGTCCTTCGGGCCATCCCACTTTCATCAACGTGTCGAAGCAGGCGTTGGCAAGCAGCAGCGCGTTGGGGTTGGCCAGTCCGATGTCTTCGGAAGCGGAGATGACGAGGCGGCGAGCTATGAAGGCAGGGTCCTCACCGCCTTCTACCATGCGTGCCAGCCAGTAGATGGCGCCATCCGGGTCGCTGCCGCGAATGGATTTGATGAAAGCGGAGATGATGTCGTAGTGCATCTCGCCGTCCTTGTCGTAGGCAAGAGGGTTCTGTTGAAGGCGTTCGGTCACCATGTCATCCGTGATGAGGACAGGGTCGGTGGCTTCGGAATCTATCACCAGTTCGAGGATGTTGAGCAGCTTGCGGGCGTCTCCTCCGCTGAAGCGGAGCATGGCGGTGGTTTCTTTCAGTTCTATTTTCCGTTCCTTCAGCACGGTGTCCGTGGTGATGGCGCGTTGCAGCAGTTCCAGCAGGTCGTCCTTCTCCAGTGACTTCAGGGTATAGAGCTGGCAGCGGGATAGTAGCGGGCGGATGACCTCGAACGAAGGGTTCTCCGTGGTGGCGCCTATCAGCGTCACGGTGCCTTGCTCCACGGCTCCCAACAGCGAGTCTTGCTGCGACTTGCTGAAACGGTGTATCTCGTCGATGAAGAGGATGGGACTGGCTTGCGAGAAGAAGCGGTTGCTCTTGGCACGCTCTATCACGTCGCGTACATCCTTCACACCGCTGGTTACGGCACTAAGTGTATAGAAAGGGGTTTCCAGCTTGTTGGCGATAATCTGTGCCAGGGTTGTCTTTCCCACTCCCGGAGGGCCCCATAAGATAAACGAAGAGATACGTCCTGCATCAATCATCTTACGCAGCACTGCACCCGGTCCCACTAAATGTTTCTGACCGATATATTCATCTAATGTTCTTGGTCTAAGCCGTTCTGCTAATGGTTGCATAGTATGTAACTCTTAAAAAATCATTAATATCATGAAGCGTATACCGCCCTTCTTCACTCCCGGTATATCCGTATAGGTCAGTCGGCGTACATATTCTATGTGGAGCAGCTTGAAGATATTGTAGATACCTACACTGGCTTCCACATAGGGAGTCTTGCCCATGACGTGGCTGGTGGGTACACCGTCGCGCATGGGGAAGAGGAACAAGTCGGGATTGTTGCTCTTGTATGGGTTGTTCTTGTCCGTCAGCGTGCCCCACAGACCACGGATGCGGAACATCTCACGCCACTTCAGCTTCTTGATGAGCGGGATGCGGTTGAAGAGTTTTCCGTTCATGTCGTAGCTTAGGTTGAGGGAGGCGTAACGGTCGTTCAGGAACTCCATGTTGTTGATGAGGTTGAAGGACTCGTTGTTCTGCGTGATGTACGAGAGGTTTGCCATCGGTAGGTTCAGCAGGGGGAAGGGAACGGTGTTCCATTGCGCACCGGCACGTGCCGTTACGTCCAGCTTGCCCCACGAGCCGAGCCAGAAGCGCTTCCGGATGCTGGCTTCCGTCAGGTTGAAGTTGTACTCTCCACCCAGCACACCCTTGAATCCGGCGGTGTGGGAGAGGGTGAAGGTGGGCGCATCCAACGATACGGGCACGCGGCGCTGTTTGGTGTTGACGAAGGTTTCACCAGGAGCGTAACGCAGGGTCACACCCAGCTCGGTAGTGGTGATGTCGTGCACCAGCGTATTCTTTTCATCCCACTGTCCGGGTGTTTCTCCGTTGTTCTTCCAGTATTGCAGTTGCCCCGCAGGCTGGTCGTTGCGGTGGCGTGCCATGGCCTGGACGGAGAAGCCGGTATTAGTCTCCAGCTCGTAGGTCAGCGTGGCGTCGCGCATGTAGGACATCTGGTCTACCGTGGTCCATTTCCAGCCGACAAACAAGTTGTCCTTGTCCGTGGCGAGGTACTTGTCCATGGGAGACATCACGTCGTAGGTGTACTTGAAGGCGATGTAGTGCTTCGGGAACTCCCACAATACGTATTCGCGTTTGTTGAAGGAGTAGGCCACCTGCCCGGAGTAGAACCATTTCTTGTCCTTGGTTCCGTAGGCGCCGTAACCGCTCAGGCTCCAATGCGGGTCGAGGTTACCGGTTGTCATACCGCTCAGACGGAAGCGCGTGCCGTTGACGTAGTTGCTGGTTATCATTGTATTGATAGGACCGAAGTCGAACTTGCTGGGATGGTTCTTGCTGCCCGTTTCCACGAAGTTCTCAATCAAGGCTTTCGCCCCGAAGATGACGTACTTGAAGCCGGGAATCTGTTCGATGCGGTTCATGAATACGTCCATCGTGCTCTCCTTCTTGGTGAGGGGCACTTGGCGCACTTTCGCCCAATACTCGTCGCTCTTGGCAAGCATGTTCGCCTCCTTGATGACGTTTCCTTTCAGGCGGAAGAGGCGGGGTTCTATCTCCGTGAACTGATAGTCGCTGTACTTGGTGGTCCGCTGCACTTCCAGGCCTTGGATGCCTTTCACGAAGTGCAGTTCCACGGTCATGTCGTCGTCGGTCAGCACCCAGTTTCCGTCGGGCAGTTGTTCGAACTGCTGTACGATGTCGAGGTTTTCCACGAAGTTGACACCCGTCTTCTTGGGCAGGTTCATGGTACATTTCTTCACGGCATAGGTGGAGTCCTTCACCACGTAGAGGTGCCCCGTGAAACCGAAGTCCTGTGGGTTCTGGGGAACGAAGGTGAGGTGCACGCACTCCTGCCTATCCACCATGAGCGTGTCCATCAAGTAGTATTTGTAGAAGCTGATGGCTCCGCGGCCGATAGGGCTGACGAAGCGGCGTTGCAGCAGGCGGATGTCGTCGTCATAAATGTTGATGTCGGAGAATACGTCCGTAAGGATAGTCCCCAGCATGTCTCCGGTGTTGAAGAACTCTTCGATACCGGTGGAGTTCATACCTTCGATGATGGTCTTTTCGCTCTTGGGGCTTTTACGGAAAATGGTCTTGCTAGCCGTCTCCTTGATGGAGATGGGCAGAATCATTTTGTTGGTCTTGGGCGATACCTCCACCTGGTCTTTGAAGAAGGAGAATTTCTTGTAGATGCCTTTCTCCATTTTGTCAGGGGTGACGTCGTTGAGCGACATCTTCATCTTTTCATATTTCTGATACTGATAGTAGTCGTTCTCTTCCAGTTTAAAGGCCTTCTTGTTCTCGATGACCTTCTTCATAAACTCCACGGCGGGGTTGTTCTTGCGGGAATATTTCTCCTTTTTGGGCTTCACCACGACCTCGGAGAGCATGATGTCATCCGATTGTAGTTTGACGTTCAGCACCCGGGTGCCGGGTTTCAGTTTTACTTTCTTGGTGATATAGCCTACGGCGGAGAACGTCAGCTCATCCCAGCCTTTGCGGGTTTCCACCTGGTATTCACCGTTTGCGTTGGAGATGCCGCCTACACCTTTCCCTTCATACTGTACGGTGATATACATCAGCGGTTCGTTCGTGAGGGAGTCTGTGATGACACCCTTTATCTGGGCGGATGCGCTGATGGAGACGAACAGTGACAGCAGGAAAAGGGCGTAAATTGTATATCTTTGCTTCATAAGTTACAGATAATTCGGGCGCAAAGTTAACAAATTAAGGTTAATCAAGAAGCAAATATAGACTAAAGAAACGGGAGATATGGTTAAATGAACGTGAAAGTCGTATGTCTTGTTTGCCGGATACAGATAAAAAACGTACAGAATCCTTATAGAAAAGTTGCCGGATATAAAGGATAAAGTTGCACAACGTATGGAGAAAGTTCTATCCCAAGCCTTGGGATAGAAAGACCCAAGCTTGGGATAAGCGTCCGTAGGTTTGGGATAGACGTTTGCAAGCTTGGGATAGAATTTATGGAGGATTATGAATTGTTGCCGTTCAGTAGTGTCTGTACGATGCGTTCCGCCGTTCGTCCGTCCCAGCGGTCGGGCAGGGTGGTGTGCTTCCATTCTCCGTGCAGCAGCTTGTCGAGCGAGGCGGAGAGAGCGAAGGAATTTTCGCCTACCAGCTCGTTGGTACCGATGCGCCAGGTTTCGGGATGCTCGGCATAGGTATTGAGGGTGATGCAGGGGACGTCGAGGAAGGTAGCTTCTTCGGCGATGTTTCCCGAGTCGGTGACGATGCCCCGTGCCTGGTTGATGAGGAATCCGAAGTGCAGGTAACTCTGCGGAGGCAGGATGTGCAGGTTGGGAGCATTCACTTCCAGCGACTTCACCGCCTTTTGCACGTAGGGGTGTAGCGGGGCGACGATAGGCATGCCGCCGGCCTTCTCGATGACGGTCTGGAGCAGGGAGTGCAGTACGGCTTTCTTCTCCAGCAGGTCGCGGCGGTTGAGGGTGAGCAGCAGGTAGTTCCCTTTCCGCAGGCCGAGGCTGGAGAACCACATGGGCTGCACCAGGCGGTGGCGGTTGAAACGGATGGTGTCAATCAGTATGTTGCCCACGTAGTGGATATATTCGGGTATCATGCCCTCCTGGTTGAGGTTGCGGTTGGCCACCATGCCGGCGGTGAAGAGATAGTCGGAAATGGCGTCCACGATGGTGCGGTTCACCTCGCGGGGCATGTTCATGTCGAAAGAGCGTGTGCCGGCTATGACGTGCGCCACCTTCAGTCCGCGCTTCTTGGCGACGATGGAGCAGCTCATAGTGGCGGTCATGTCATCTACCACCAGTACGACTTGTGCTGGATGCCCGTCCAACTCCCGCTCGAAGGCGAGCATGATGGAGGCTGCCACCTGCGAATGGTTGTGTCCGGTGACACCGAGGTAGGTATCCGGTTTCCTCATGGAAAGGTCGGAGAAGAGCGAGGCATCCAGGCTGGTGTCATCCTGCGGACCGGTGTAGACGATGCGGTAGGAGATGTTCTTTCCTGCCTCTCTGGCAGCGTCGATGGCGCGGCAGATGGGGGCTATTTTCATGAAGTTGGGGCGTGCGCCCGATACGATTGTTATTCTCATTGTCGTAGTTGGTGAAAAATGATACGACAAAAATACGTTTTCTTAGGGAAATTATTTGTTACTTTGCCTATTATTTTCAGAGTGTCTGTTGAAAATACACACTTATTCAATGTTTAATTTATAATTTATAATTTTTAATTCTCAAAGTGATAATGCCAACATTTGTTCAGATACTCGATTTCATTGGCACATTTGCCTTTGCCATCAGTGGCATACGCCTGGCCTCGGCCAAGCGGTTCGACTGGTTTGGAGCGTATGTGGTGGGTTTTGTGACGGCCATTGGCGGCGGTACGATACGCGACCTGTTGCTGGACGTCACCCCGGGCTGGATGACGGATCCCATTTACTTGATTTGTACCGGACTGGCCTTGTTGTGGGTCATCCTCTTCGGTAAACATCTCATCCATCTGCACAATACGTTCTTCATATTCGACAGTATCGGCCTGGCACTGTTCACGGTGGTCGGCGTGGGCAAGAGCATCGCGCTGGGCTATCCCTTCTGGGTGGCCATCATTATGGGCAGCATCACCGGGGCTGCGGGAGGTGTGATACGTGACGTATTCATTAACGAAATTCCGCTGATATTCCGGAAGGAGATTTATGCGATGGCTTGTGTGGTGGGAGGAACCTTCTACTGGATGTGCCATCTTCTGGGGATGGAGTCTTTCGTGTGTCAGATTGTGGGCGGTGTGACGGTGTTCGTTACCCGCATACTGGCGGTGAAGTATAGGATTTGCCTGCCTATCCTTTCGGGCAATGAAGAGGAGCAGGAAGGGTAGTCCGTTATCTGCTATCTGAGAATCTCAGGGATTTTCCGGTGAAATTCCGGGCAATGTGCAAAAGAACTCCAGGTGTTAAAAATAAGATTCCCCGGCATTTGCAACCGAAATGTCGGGGAATCTTTCATATTCCTCGTTCCCCTGATAAGGGGGAAGGAAGATGGGATTGCTAAAGGGATAAAACAAGGTTAGAACAATGCATCCTTCGTGTTGAAAAGTTTGCGTTCGTTCAGTTTCACTACCTTGCCGAATTTTTCCAGTCGCTTCAGGTCAATGTTCTTTGGGTTGCCCATGATGGAAATGCAGTAAGGTTTGTCTTTGATGTTCTCTTCGTAGAATTTCACGATGTCGTCAAAGGTCAGTGCATCTACTTTCGGCAGGTTTTCCTTTGCTGGGTCGTCTGTGTAGCCTCTGTAGCCCAAGTCTACCAGTTCCATGGCTTTGTTGCGGAAGCTGGGGTGACTGGTCAGCATGGCTTGGCGGAGGTAGCTCTTGATGTTGTCGATACGTTCCGGATTTTTCGGCATGTCGTTGACGAGACCCATCAGTACGTCCAATGCATCGTTTGCCTTGTCGTTCTGGGTACCGATGTAGCCGCGCAGATAGCTTGCTTTTCCAGCTATGCCTTGCGTGCCGACGAATGCGTAGGCTGTATAGGCCATGGAGCGTTTTTCGCGGATTTCGTTCAGAACGATGCCGGTGAAGTCAAGACCGAAGTATTGGTTGAATGCGCTACGCAGCACGTCGTCCTTTTTGTCAGTCTTCTGCATCGGGATGTAGAGGTGGATTTGGGCTTGTTCTGCATCGTTGTTAGGCAGGAAGTAGACGGTGTTTTCGGTCACCGGCATCATGTCCTTTGCCTGTGGGGAGTTGGACGGGCGTTCGTTGGCCACCAATGGGAGGTTCTTGCTCAGGATATCGTATACTTGGTCGAAGGGGAGTGTTCCGGTGAAGAACACCTTTGCCTCGTAGTTGGAGGCGCGGTTGATGTCGCCCGTCAGTTCTGAAATCTGTAATTCGTAAATCTCCTTGTCGGTCAGTTCCTTGATGTAGTCTGATTTCTCTCCGTAGAGCATGTACTGCCGCAGTGCTTCGTTCAGGATGCTGACGTTGTCTTTGCGCTGCTGGCGCATACCCATTGCCGAACCTTTCAGACGTGCCAGTTGCTTTTCGTCCAGTTTTGGCATCAAAATCTGGCGTGAAAGTAGCTGGCAGGCTTGCGGCAGGGTGGCTTCGTAGCCCTCCATGATGATGTAGAGGTTGTCATCATCGGCTGTCACGTGGCAGGTTGCGTTCAGCTTGCTGAGTTCTTCTTTCAACTCTTGCGGTTCGTAGGCCCCCATGATGCCTGCGTTGTTCATCAACTGGGCGGCATAGCCAAGTTTTGGGAATTCGCGTTCACCGGCTCCGTATTGTACAACCAACTGGAATACGTTATTCTCCTTGTTGGGTGTGTAGTACATCTTTGAACGGTCGTTCAGTTGCTTGATTTGCACTTCGCCGTAGTCTGCGAATTTCTCCTCCATCTGTCCGATGGGCAGGTTTTTGAATTGTGTTGCATAGAGCGATTCTTTTCCTATCGGAGGTTCTACGGGTTTGTAACCCGGCTTCTCAATCTTGGCGTTCTTGTCAGGCTTTCCTTTTTCGATATATAGGGCCAGGTAATTGTCTGACAGATATTTCTTGGCTACTCGCTTGATGTCGTCAGTGGTGATGGCCATAATCTTGTCCTTGTAATTGAGTATGTCGCCCAAGTCCTGCTCGTTGTAGAAGGCGTTCATCAGTATCATGGCCTTGTCCTCGTTCGACTCCATTTCCAGGTCGAACTGGCGGCATTTCTCGGCTTTGATGGCATCAATTTTCCAGTCCTCGAATTCTCCGTTGGCGATTTGCTGGATGGCTTTCAAGGCTTTCTTTTCGGCGCTCTTGGTCGACTCGAAACGGCGCTGGTTTTCGTCGTAGAGGGGAATGGCCGCTACGATGGCGCGTCCTTGTTCGCGGAAAGTACGGGTGTAGGCTCCGGCGCTGGTCAGTTCACCGTCCAGTACCAGCTTGTCCATAGTTCCGGTCTGACTGTTGTTGTTCAGCAGTGCCAGAGCGATGTCCAGAGCGTCTTCGTCGGGATGTCCGGCAGGTACTCCATTGAATACCATTGCCACTTGCGGGTAGAATCCTACTTTAGCCGAATACTGTTTGCGGCCCTTTATTTCGAGGTTCTGGTAGACCTTGCGCTCGGGTGAGGGTTTAGCAGCCAGACGTCCAAAGGCGGCATTGATGCGTCCGCTGATTTGTTGGGCTTTGATGTTTCCTACGAGTACCAGTACCATGTTTTCGGGGACATACCATTGTTCGTAAAATTCAATCAGCTTGCTCAGGCGGGGATTCTTCAGATGTTCGGGCAGGCCGATGATGGAACGGGAGTAAGGATGTCCCTCAAAAGCTTTCTCCATCACGAACTGGTTCTGTGCACGTCCCTGGTCATCTTGTGAACGGTTATATTCTTCGTACACGTTTTCCAGCTCCGACTGGAAGGAACGGAATACGGGATGCAGGAAACGTTGTGAGGAGATTTCCAGCCATTTGTTTATCTGATAGGCAGGGAAGGAGCTGTGATAGAAGGTCCAGTCATAGTAGGTGCCTGCATTCACCCCTTTGGCACCCATGCTTTCCATCAGGTTGGAGTATTCGTTGGGAAGTCCCAATTTTCCAGCTTTGACGGTCAGCTCATTGATTTCCTTGCTGATGGCTTCTTTTTTTGCCGGGTCGGCTTCTTCGGCCATCTGGTCGTACTTGGCGATGATTTCCTTGTAGATCGGTTCTTCTTCCGTCCAGTTCAGCGCGCCTATCTTGTCTGTTCCTTTAAACATGACGTGCTCCAGGTAGTGTGCAAGTCCCGTGTACTCTTCGGGGTCGTTGATGGAACCGGCACGTACGCCTACCAGTCCGAACACGTCCGATTTGGATTCATCTTCCCATATATATACGGAAAGACCGTTCTTCAGCTTGAACGCCTTCAGTCCTTGTCCAAAGGAGGGCAGGGAAATGATGAGGGCAGCCAGCAGAAGAAGTGACTTAAATTGAAATGATTTCATAAAATAAAGTGTTTTTATGTAATAAAAGTGTTTTCCTATATGTAGGCAAAGCTATAAAAAAATCACGTAACATTTACGAAATCTTCGGAAAAATGATGGTTTTCAGCATATAATATCACCCGTAAACTATCAGAGAGGGGGGTGTAAACTGTCAAATGATAGTTTTCACCCCTAATAAAAACCGTATTCCGTCCCCCGGGGCTTCAAATCTTCCTTATACTTGCAATCGTAAAACCTAAACCATTATTAACTATTTAAAAATTGAGCAAAGTATGAATACTTACAGTTTTAGAAAAGATTTACTTGCAGTGCAAGAAGAACTGCTTCGCTTTGCATACAAGTTGACAGCCGACCGGGAAGAAGCGAATGATTTGTTGCAAGAGACATCTCTCAAGGCTTTGGATACGAAGACAAATTTGAACCCGATACCAATTTCAGAGGTTGGATGTATACCATTATGCGCAACATCTTTATCAATAATTACCGGAAAATAGTTCGCGAACAGACTTTTGTGGACCAGACGGACAATCAGTATCACCTCAGCATGCCCCAGGACTCTGGTTTTGCCAGTACCGAGGGTGCCTACGACCTGAAAGAAATGCATCGCATCGTCAATGCCCTTCCACGCGACTATAAAGTCCCTTTCTCCATGCATGTGTCCGGTTTCAAGTACCGCGAGATTGCCGAACGCCTCGGCCTTCCGCTCGGAACGGTGAAAAGCCGCATCTTCTTTACGCGCCAGAAGTTGCAGGATGAATTGAAAGATTTCATCTGATAATAATTTGATAGTAGCAATATGATATATAACATATTGCTTATGATAAATTTTTAAGGGTTATTCTTGACTATATGTCAGAATAATCCTTTATATTTGTATATGTTAAGTTAACCGAAGGAAAATCTCTTATTATTGACTATGATGAAAAAGGAAATTAAATTCAGTCTTGTTTACCGGGACATGTGGCAGTCGTCCGGTAAGTATCAACCCCGGGTAGACCAGTTGGTACGTATTGCTCCGTTGATAGTTGAAATGGGTTGTTTTGCACGCGTTGAAACAAACGGAGGAGCTTTTGAGCAGGTAAACCTTCTGTATGGTGAAAATCCCAACAAGGCTGTACGCGCCTTTACCGCACCTTTTAGGGAAGCAGGCATACAGACGCATATGCTCGACCGCGGGCTAAATGCACTGCGCATGTATCCCGTTCCGGCAGATGTGCGCCGGCTGATGTACAAGGTGAAGCATGCCCAGGGTGTGGACATTACCCGTATCTTCTGCGGATTGAACGAGACGCGGAATATAATTCCTTCTATCAAATATGCTCTGGAAGCGGGCATGATACCGCAGGCTACGCTCTGCATCACGTATTCTCCCGTCCATACGGTGGAATACTATGCCAGTATTGCCGACCGGTTGATTGAAGCCGGGGCACCTGAAATCTGCTTGAAGGATATGGCGGGCATCGGACGTCCGGGTATGCTGGGACAGCTTGTCAGAACCATTAAGGAGAAGCACCCCGATGTGCTGATACAATACCACGGGCATAGCGGTCCCGGACTTTCCATGGCTTCCATTCTCGAAGTCTGTGAGAACGGTGCCGACATCATCGATGTGGCGATGGAACCCATGTCGTGGGGCAAGGTTCATCCGGACATCATCTCCGTGCAGGCCATGCTGAAAGACCTGGGTTTCCAAGTGCCCGACATAAACATGAAAGCCTACATGAAAGCCCGTGCCATGACGCAGGAGTTCATTGACGAGTTCTTGGGTTATTTCATGGACCCCACCAATAAACATATGTCCTCACTCTTGCTGAAGTGCGGTTTGCCGGGTGGCATGATGGGCTCCATGATGGCCGACTTGAAGGGAGTGCATTCCGGCATCAACATGATACTGCGCGGTAAGAACGAGCCGGAACTCAGTCTGGACGACCTGCTCGTCATGCTGTTCGACGAAGTGGAATATGTATGGCCCAAGCTGGGTTATCCTCCTTTGGTGACTCCTTTCAGCCAGTATGTGAAGAATGTGGCTTTGATGAACCTCATGCAGCAGGTAAAGGGAGAGGAGCGTTGGACGATGATAGACAACCATACGTGGGACATGATTCTGGGCAAGAGTGGACGCCTCCCCGGTACTTTAGCGCCCGAGATAGTGGAACTGGCTAAGTCCAAAGGCTTTGAGTTCGTGGATACGGACCCGCAGCTGAACTACCCGGATGCTCTGGATACATACCGGAAAGAGATGGACGAAAACGGTTGGGAATATGGCGATGATGACGAGGAACTCTTCGAGCTTGCCATGCACGACCGGCAGTATCGCGACTATAAATCCGGCGTTGCCAAGAAACGTTTTGAGGATGACCTGCAGCGTGCCAAGGATGCGGCGATGGCCAAAAACGGATACTCGGAAGAAGAAATCAAGAAGCTGAAGCGTGCCAAGGCAGACCCGATAATCGCGCCTTCCAAGGGGCAAGTGCTTTGGGAGGTTTCCGTCGAAGGTCCTTCTTCTGCTCCTTTCATCGGACGCAAGTACCAGCATGATGAGGTGTTCTGCTACATCTCTACGCCGTGGGGCGAATACGAGAAGATATGGACCGGATTTACCGGACGTGTGGTGGAAGTCTGTGCCAAGCAAGGGGATGTGGTCAATAAAGGGGATGTGATTGCTTATATCCAGCGAAGTGATATTTTTGCATAAAGTGGAGGATGACTGTTTTTCAGTCATCCTTTATCATCCAGCCATTTCTTGATGGTTTCCTTCAGCACTTCTTGAGTGAAGGGTTTGGTAAGGAAGTCGTTGCAACCTGCTTCCAGGGCAGCTTGCTTGTCGTGCTCGTAGGCATAGGCCGTAAGGGCGATGATGGGGACGTCCGGTACCAGTTCACGGATGATGCGAGTGGCGTCGATTCCGCCAAGGTTGGGCATTTTCATGTCCATCAAGATGAGGTCGGGGTGGACTTCCTCGAACATCGTTACGGCTTCCATGCCGTCTTTGGCATGTTTCAGCCGATAGAGTCGGCCTAAAATAGCGTTAATTAGGATGAAGTTGCTTTCTGTATCTTCGGCAATCAGGATGGTCTTGGAAGGAGGGGTAGGGAGTGCTCCGACCTCTTCATTCTTCGGGGAATCTCCGGGGGCTGCATTTTTGCTCCTCTGCTCTGTGGAGTGTGTCTCTGCTGTCGTTTCCTGGTTGTCCTTTTCTTTCTTTTCCGCCTCTGTTTTGCTGGTGGATTCCAGCGGGAGAACAAAAGTAAATGTGGTGCCTTTACCCACCTCTGAAGTGACGGATATGTTGCCACCCAGACGTTCGATGATGGTTTTGCAGATAGAAAGTCCCAATCCGGTGCCCTGGGCAAAGTTGTTCACCTTGACGAAACGTTCGAATACCCGGTCCACCTTGTCCGGTGCAATGCCCATACCCGTATCGGTGACGTGGAATGCTACATACTTGCCTTCTCGGCGATATCCGTAACTGATGTGCCCGGTGGTGGTGAACTTGAAGGCATTGCCTATCAGATTGGAAATGACCTGGAAAATCCGGTTCTTGTCTCCGTCAATCACGATATTCTCGTCAGAGGGTTCGTATATCAGTTCCACTCCTTCGGGACAGCGGAAAATATGTGCGTCGTGTATCTCCTTGCAGAGTGGATGGAGGCTTACGGGCGTGATGGTGAACTCCACGATGCCCGATTCTATTTTTGATAAGTCGAGGATTTCGTTAATGAGCTGGAGCAGGCGTTCATTGTTCGATTCCACTATTTCGTAATAGCCTAGCCGTTCTTCCTCGTTGGTGCTTTCGGCAATGATGCGCGAGAAGCCTACAATGGCATTGAGCGGTGTGCGTATCTCGTGGCTCATGTTGGCGAGAAAGGCAGATTTGAGCCGGTCGGAGGTCTCGGCTTTCTCCTTGGCTACGAGCAGTTCCCGTTTCATCTGTTCCATTTCCGTGATGTCCCATTCGATGTTCAGCAGGATGGGGGAGAAGTCGTTGCTTTCAATCTTCATCTTCCGTTTGTCCAGATAGATGGGATTTCCGTTTCCGTCGCGTTCTTCCGCAATCCAGTGCATCTCTTTGCCGGTTCTGGCTATTTCGATGTCTTGCGCCCTCTTTTCCTGAGCAGTCTCCAGAGGATAAAAATCGAAGTCGTCCTTTCCCAATGCCTCTTGTATGGGGATTTCGCGGTTATACGATTCGCGGTTGCGGTAGAGGTACTTGAAGTTGTTGTTGATGTCCTTCACAACAATGCCTGCCGGGAGGTTTTCGATGATTTTGTCCAAAATCTGGTTGAACTGTTTGATTTGCTGCTCATGCCGGATGCGTGTCGATACGTCTCTTCCGAATGTCCAGATGGTTCCTTCCCCTTTGTCGCTTGTCACCCAATAAGCGTTTCCTTCAATGGCGAGTACTTCCGGACGCTTGGGCAGCGGATGGTAGACGATGTATCCGTGGTTCGTCTCTCCACGTTTGACACGGTTGGCAAACTCTTTCCAGGATGTTTCATCCCTGCCGTATGAGGGCAGGTCGTATATCTTCATCCGGGTGATGTCTTGGCCATTACCGATGCCATGCCGTTCCTTGAAGCAACGGTTGCAGAATATCAGCGTGCCGTCTTCGTGTGCCGAATAAATGTCCTCGGTGGAGTTGTTGATGGCATGTGTCAGCAGATTGATGTCGTTGCGCCGTTTCTGTATGTCGGTAATGTTCTGTATGTATCCTTCTATAGTGACATTCCCGTCTTTCTGCCGTTCGCGGGCAAACGCTTTGAGGCGGATATAGAAAATGTTTCCTTTGAGGAAGATGCGGTAGTCCACGCTGTTTTCCATCTTGCCTTTCAGATTCTCTTTCATCCAGCCGGTAAAGCTTTTCCGGTCTTCAGGAAGGATAAGTTCCAGATAATTGTCCATATTGATGTGCTGCACCTCTTCCGAACACATGATACCCGTATGGCCTGCATAACAGAATATGCGGGTCTGGGTATCGTATTGCCAGTTTCCGATGAGGGCGGCCTTTTGTATTTCGTTGAGCTCGTGGTTTTTCTTTTCGAGTTCCAGTTTGCGCTGGCTGCGTTCTGTGATGTCGCGGTACTGGCAGAGGACCATGCCGTCGTACGGGTACATGATGCATTTAAAGTAATAGGTAGTGTGACCCAGTGTCATTTCGTAATTATGGACTGAACGTACCTTTTGCGTCAGTACCTTCTTGAACTCCGGATATACTTGGTAGTAAGTGGACGGCGGTATCAGTTGGAACAGATTCTTGCCCAGCAGCTTTTCTTCCTTCATGAACCAAAGGTTTACATTGTGCACTGCGATGTCCATGCAAATGCCGTCCCGGTTCAGAAGGAGCATGGTATCTGACGTCAGCTTCAACAGTCTCTCGGCGTTTTCAGCTTGTTTCAAAATGTTTTTCATTCTTACAGTATTAGTTTCATGCCCTTCTGGCCTTCTCCCATGCGCCGCTTGCATTGCCTGTGCGCTTGTGCAGGTAGTTGAATCCTCGTATGACGTTGACGTTCATGAAGAGGAAATAGTAGGGGATGAAAAGTATCTTGTTTTTTATATGCTTCATTGAAAGGTAGTACCCCCAACTTCCCATGAGGTAGAAAAGAGCTTGTAACAGCCAGATGATGGCATACAGTAATGGCGTGCTTGTCGTAAAGATGAGAATTGTGTTGAGGGGAAGCAATAGGAACAATAGGATAGGAGTGAGCGACCAGCGCAGCACCCGGTGGGAAATATATTGGAAACAGAATGTGCCGTAACGGAATGGGTTGAGCAGCGGACGCAGCCGCCAGATGGATTGCAAGCCCCCGGCAGCGATGCGCACCTTGCGCTTTTCTTCTTCGCGCATGTCTGCCGAGCCGCTTTCTACGGCATAGGCATTGGCACAATAGGCAATGGTGTGTCCCTGCATGACGATGCGCAGGGAGAGTATGAAGTCGTCGAGCAGCGTATCTGTCTGCATTTCCTCGAACAGCTCGCGGCGCACGGCAAACAGTTCACCCGCTGCGCCTACTGCCGAATAGAGGCGTGCGTCGAGCGCTTTGAGGGTGGATTCGTATTTCCAGTATAGCCCTTCTCCCCCCGAGGCAGCATTGTCCTTGCTTTGCACGGCGATACGTTTTTCGCCTGCCACGCATCCCACTTTAGGGTCGGTGAAGGCGTGCACTATCTCCCGCAGGGCTTCGCGGTTGAGGTGAGTATTGGCATCGGTGAACACGACAAGGGGCGTTTCTACGAAATGTATACCGCGGTTCAGGGCGGCTGTCTTGCCTTGGCGTTGGGGTTGGTGGAGGACGATGGCTTGCGGCCAGTGGGAGAGGCGTTCGTTGGTATGGTCGTTGCTGCCGTCGGTCACCCAGAGGATGCGTAGCTTGTCGGCGGGATAATCCAGCTCCAGGCAGTTGTGCATTTTTTCATCCACTACATCTTCTTCGTTGTAGGCGGCGATAAATAGCGTCAATGGGGGTAAAGCATGGTCGGCAGGCATCGGACGGGGCGCAGGCTTACGGAAACATTCTTTTATCTTGACCAGGATATATAATAGTATACCATATCCTATATAAGTATAGAACACTATGAATAAACTTATCCAGAAGAGTACTTCAAGGGCTTTCATGTATCCGCTCGTTTGCTTCCTTTTTTTGATAAAAAGAAATGTGATTGCCAAAAGTATGGATAATCTTTTACCGATGCAAGAAAAAGAAAAGAAAAATAAAATGTTTGTTTCTCAAGGTGTTCCGATGTTATAAGGAAGTGGGCTTCCTATAGAGGTGAGCTTGAATAACCTTGTGAGTGAGAGGCGATTAAAGGCTTTCAATCATCATTCTCCATAGGAAAGGGATGGGCAGGTAGGCAGGGCGTTACTCAAAACGCTTCTGTCATATTGAAGTAAAACAACATCTGGTTGTTTACCGTGTTTTTGCCTAAATCCAGGCGGACGTTCATGCGTGGCTGTACCTCAATGCGCAGACCTACACCATAGTTGGGCAGTACACCCTCTATCTTGCCGGGAGTGGGGCCCATGAAGCCGCAGCCGGTCCAGGCTACAAAACCTATGTGGTTGAGCATCCGCTTCACCCAAGTGCTGCGGTCGGTATTGAGCATCTGTCTGTACTCTGCCATGACCACATGCGAGGACTTGTCGCGATATTGCCCCATGTAGTAGCCGCGCAGGTCGAAAGGCGTTCCGGTGAGGGCATATTGCGTCAGAGGGACGTCACCGAACACGTTCTTGGTCTGTGCCGTCCACGCGAGCACCCTGCGCTTGCCCAGTGACTTGTATTGGCGGTAGTCTATCTCTAGGCGGTAGAAGGTCTGGTCGCTGCCGATGAACTTGGCGTACATCATGCCGCGGAAATCCAGATACATACCACGGTAGGCGTTGGCAGGGACGTCACGGCTGTCGTATGTCAGCAGGAAACCGAGGCCGGAGTTGAAGTTGTTATAGCCATTAGCCGTACCGCCTGCCTCTTTGTACGAGGGTTCGTCCACCAAGAACTTGCCGGGCTCCGTCAAGTGGTCGTAATTGATGTCGATTTGAGGTCCGGCAAAGATATTGCTGTTGCCCAGTCGGAAAAGGAACCAGGGGTTGATTTGCACGCCGCTGTACCGGTATTTGCTGGTACTGTCGCTTCGTACATAATCTTTATTGGTATTATAGCCGATGCCGTAAAAGTTTTCTTCCGTATTTTTATAGCTGAACTTTCCGAAGATACGGAAACGGTCGCCCTTAAAGAAGAGTTGCGGTTTGGAGAAGAGATTGATGCCACCGTTGAACATGAAGGCGATGGCCATGGGCACTACGGAGCGCAGCTGCGTGGTGTCGCTGGGGTTCATGCGGAAGGTCATCAGGGCGCTTCCTCCCAGCACGGCACCGAAGTCGGGGGTGTAGCTGGGTCCGCCCAGAATATTGTAATGCAGATTCCGGCGCGCTACCTTTTGCTTGCGTAGTTCTTTTTTTGTCAGTGCAGGAACGCTGTCGTTTGTGGCGGCCGCAGTCTGTTCCTGGGCATAAAAGGTGGTGGCGAACAGCACCAGTGCGATAATGCTTAGTATATATCTTTTCATGTCGTACGAAATGTGGGTGCAAAGGAAACTATTTTATCCCGAATAGTTTTCACTGTAATAGATAATAAATCTAAAGATGTCACTAAAATTATCAAAAAAGACATTACTTTTGTCTGCTTCACGAAGCAAGACATCAATAACTAAAAACACATAATCTGAATGAAGAAACGATTTTTATCTGTAATTGTTCTGAGTGCCGCACTGTTCTCTGTGCAGGCACAAGAGGGAAAGGGGGGTATCAGCCCCGAAATGCTTGGACAAATCAAGCAAAGTTATCAAGGCACGGCTGCCGACAAGGCGCTCCGCAATGCCATAGGCAATAATGACATCCGTGAACTGGCACTCAACCAGGAGAATATGCAGGGCATGGATACCCACTTCTCCATCAAGGTAGAATCCAAAGGCATCACCGACCAGAAGTCGTCTGGCCGCTGCTGGCTGTTTACGGGGCTGAATGTGATGCGTGCCAAGACTCTTGCCGAATACGGTTTTCAGTCTTTCGAGTTCTCCGAAGTCTATCCCTTCTTCTGGGACCAGTTGGAGAAGGCAAACCTCTTCTTGCAAGGCATCATCGACACCTCCAAGAGTCCCCTGACTGATAAGACCGTAGAATGGCTCTTCCAGCATCCGCTGAGCGATGGGGGTACCTTTACCGGTGTGGCCGACATTGTTTCCAAATACGGCCTTGTTCCCAAAGATGCCATGCCCGAAACAAACAGCAGTGAAAATACCTCCCGCATGGCCAACCTCATCTCTCTGAAGCTGAAAGAGTATGGTCTGCAACTGCGTGACATGGCTGCCGCCGGTGCCAAGCCCGAAGCTCTGGAGAAGGAGAAAACTACGATGCTCGGAACCATCTACCGCATGCTGGTGCTGAACCTCGGTGTACCTCCCACGGAGTTCGACTATGTCCGCCACGATGCCAAGGGTAATCCTGTGGAGACAGAGCATCACACTCCCATGTCTTTCCTTGAGAAATATGGAGACAAACAACTGCTGACCAACTACGTAATGCTGATGAACGACCCCAGTCGCGAGTATTACAAGTGCTATGAAATAGACTATGACCGCCATCGTTACGACGGCAAGAACTGGACTTATGTCAACCTGCCCGTAGAGGACATCAAAGAGATGGCCATTGCCTCCTTGAAGGACAGCACCATGATGTACTTCTCTTGCGATGTGGGCAAGTTCCTGAACTCCGAACGCGGTCTGCTTGATGTGAAAAACTATGACTACGAATCACTGATGGGCACCACCTTCGGGATGGACAAGAAGCAACGTATCCAGACTTTCTCCAGTGGCTCTTCCCACGCCATGACCTTGATGGCCGTTGACTTGAACAAAGACGGAAAGCCCGTAAAATGGATGGTAGAGAACAGTTGGGGAGCCGCTTCCGGTTATCAGGGACATCTCATCATGACCGACGAGTGGTTCAATGAATACATGTTCCGTCTGGTAGTGGAGACAAAATATGTTCCCGCCAAAGTGATGGAACTGTTTAAACAAAAGCCCGTCTGCCTGCCGGCATGGGACCCGATGTTCGCTGAAGAAAAGTGATGATAAGGATTAGGGGTTAGGGATTAAGGATTAGTGGGCTGCACTATGATTCCGCAGGGTATTAATCCCTAATCCTTAACCCCTAATCCTTGTTCTCGTGTTCGTTAACGAAAGGGATTACGGAAATTTCTCCGTAATTCCTTTCTTTTTTACTCTTTATTCACGTTCTTTTTTGCTACTTTTGCGGCAAATTAATGAAACCATTATTTTAAATAAACGCATGGCAAATGTAATTAAGTTACGTAAAGGCCTTGACATCAACCTGAAAGGCGCTGCTGCCCAGGAACTTGTGTCTGTTAAGGAACCGGGATTCTATTCGCTGGTTCCCGATGACTATGCAGGCATCACTCCGAAAGTGGTGGTCAAAGAGCAGGAATATGTGATGGCCGGGGGACCCTTGTTTATCGACAAGAATCATCCTGAATTGAAATTTGTTTCGCCCGTTAGCGGCGTAGTGACAAGCGTGGAGCGTGGTGCACGCCGCAAGGTGCTGAACATCGTCGTAGAGGCTGCCACTGAGCAAGACTATGAGGAATTCGGCAAGATGGACCCGTCCAAGATGAGCGGCCAGCAAGTAAAAGAAGCTCTTTTGCAAGCAGGTATGTTCGCTTTCATCCGCCAACGTCCGTACGACGTTATCGCTGATCCGACGGTAACTCCGAAAGCTATCTTCATTTCGGCTTTCGACAGCAATCCGCTGGCTCCCGATTTCGAATTCGCGCTGAAGGGAGAAGAAGCAAACTTCCAGACGGGACTCGACGCTTTGTCAAAGATGGCAAAGACGTATCTGGGTATTAGTGTAAAACAAAAGTCTGCTGCTCTTGTGCAGGCAAAGAACGTTACCGTAACAGCTTTCGACGGACCACATCCGGCAGGCAACGTGGGTGTACAGATTAACCACATCTCTCCGGTAGTGAAGGGTGAAACGGTCTGGACCATCAGTGCCGAAGCCGTACTCTTCATCGGACGTCTGATGAATACCGGTCGTGTGGACATGACCCGTACGGTGGCTGTAACGGGTTCCGAAGTGTTGAAACCCGCTTATTGCAAGCTGAAAGTCGGCGCTCTGTTGACGAACGTTTTCAAAGGTAACGTGACTACCGACAAAGACCTCCGCTACATCAGCGGCAACGTGCTGACCGGTAAGAAAGTTTCTCCGAACGGCTTCCTCGGCTCTTTCGACAGCCAGCTGACCGTTATTCCCGAAGGAGATGAAATCCATGAAATGTTGGGTTGGATTATGCCGCGTTTCAATCAGTTCAGCGTCAACCGCTCTTACTTCAGCTGGTTGATGGGCAAGAAGGAATATGTGATAGATGCCCGTATCAAGGGTGGTGAACGTCACATGATTATGTCCAACGAATACGACCGCGTATTTCCGATGGACATCTTCCCCGAATACTTGGTGAAAGCAATCATTGCAGGTGACATCGACCGTATGGAGGCTCTGGGTATCTACGAAGTAGCTCCCGAAGACTTCGCTCTCTGCGAATTCGTATGTTCTTCCAAAGTGGAAGTGCAGCGCATCGTACGTGCAGGGCTCGATATGCTTCGTGCCGAAATGGCATAATCGGGGCGTATGGCAAATCGTAAATTGTAAATCGTAAAATCGTAAATATATTAATGAAAGCGTTAAGAAATTATCTCGACAAGATAAAGCCGAACTTTGAGGAAGGCGGCAAATTCCACGCATTTCGTTCGGTGTTTGATGGCTTCGAAACATTCCTGTTCGTGCCCAATGCCACTTCGAAATCGGGAACGCATATTCACGACTCCATTGACAGCAAACGCATCATGTCGATGGTGGTCATTGCGTTAGTACCGGCGCTGCTGTTCGGTATGTATAACGTAGGTTACCAGCATTTCCACGCTACCGGTGCTGCCGGAGGCTTCTGGGAAATGTTCATCTACGGTTTTCTGGCTGTATTGCCAAAAATCATTGTATCTTATGTAGTAGGTCTCGGCATTGAGTTCGTAGTGGCTCAGTGGAAGAAGGAGGAGATTCAGGAAGGCTTCTTGGTTTCCGGTATCTTGATTCCGATGATTGTTCCGGTAGACTGCCCGTTGTGGATTCTGGCGGTGGCTACTGCATTCTCTGTAATTTTTGCTAAGGAAGTATTCGGTGGTACGGGTATGAACGTGTTCAACGTAGCTTTGATTACCCGTGCATTCTTATTCTTTGCTTATCCTACGAAGATGTCCGGTGATGCCGTTTGGGTATCGGGCGACAGTATCTTCGGTCTGGGACAGTCGGTAGATGGTCTGACGGTAGCTACTCCGCTGGGTGCAGCCGCTACCTCGGGCGCCGTTCCGGAGTTCTCTTGGGACATGGTGACCGGCCTTATTCCGGGTTCCATCGGTGAGACAAGCGTTATCGCCATCGCTCTGGGTGCCATTCTGCTGTTGTGGACGGGTATTGCAAGCTGGAAGACGATGTTCTCCGTATTCGTAGGCGGTGCCTTCATGGCATGGGTGTTCAATGCAATCGGTCCCGAGACTCCGATGGCACAGATGCCTTGGTACGAACACCTCGTGCTGGGTGGTTTCTGCTTCGGTGCCGTGTTCATGGCTACCGACCCCGTTACATCGGCACGCACGGAGACCGGTAAGTATATCTTCGGATTCCTGATTGGCGCCATGGCCATCATCATCCGTGTGCTCAACCCCGGTTATCCCGAAGGTATGATGCTTGCCATCCTGCTGATGAATATCTTCGCTCCGCTGATTGATTACTGTGTGGTACAGGGCAACATCAGCCGTCGCGAAAAACGTGCAATCAAGTCTAACAATTAAATACCGGAAAAGAAATGAATACCAATAGTAATAGTTATACTATCATTTATGCTTCGGTAATGGTTGTTATCGTTGCATTCCTGCTGGCATTCGTAAGTTCTTCTTTGCGCGAGACGCAGAACAAGAACGTGGAACTTGACACGAAGAAGCAGATTCTTGCTGCACTCAACATCAAGGACGTAAAGGATGCCGAAGCTGAATATAATAAATATGTAAAGGGCGATATGCTGATGAACGTTGACGGTACGCTGACAGAGAATACCGGTGCATTTGCTACCGCTTACGAGAAGGAAGCCAAAGAAAATAACCGTCTGCACGTATTCGTGGCAGAGGTTGACGGCGAGAAGAAATATGTATTCCCCGTTTATGGTGCCGGTCTTTGGGGCGCTATCTGGGGATATGTTGCACTGAACAGCGACAAGGATACCGTTTACGGTGTTTACTTCTCCCATGCCAGTGAGACTCCGGGTCTGGGTGCCGAAATCGCCAGCACGCACTTCCAGGGAGAGTTCCCCGGAAAGAAAACGTTGGAGAACGGCGAGGTGGCTCTCGGTGTTGTAAAGAACGGCAAGGTCGAGAAACCTGACTATCAGGTGGACGGCATTTCCGGTGGTACCATCACTTCTGTAGGTGTGGATGCCATGTTGAAGGCTTGTCTGAGCAGCTACAAGAACTTTTTAACTAATAATAATGAGGAGGAATAAGAATATGGGACAATTGTTTTCAAAGAAGAATAAAGAAGTATTCTCTACTCCGCTGGGATTGAACAACCCCGTTACCGTGCAGGTATTGGGTATCTGTTCTGCTTTGGCTGTTACTGCCAAACTGGAGCCTGCCATTGTGATGGGTCTTTCAGTGACGGTGATTACAGCATTCTCCAATGTAGTGATTTCACTGCTGCGCAAGACGATACCCAACCGTATCCGTATCATCGTTCAGCTGGTGGTTGTTGCCGCGTTGGTAACTATTGTAAGTGAGATTCTGAAAGCTTTTGCTTACGATGTAAGTGTGCAGCTTTCTGTATATGTAGGTCTGATTATTACCAACTGTATCCTGATGGGACGCTTGGAAGCATTTGCCATGCAGAACGGTCCCTGGGAATCTTTCCTTGACGGTGTGGGTAATGGTTTGGGATATGCCAAGATTCTGGTAATCGTAGCCTTCTTCCGCGAGCTTCTGGGTTCGGGAACGCTGCTCGGTTTCAACATCTTGAACTATGAACCTCTGCAGAAGTTGGGCTATGTGAACAACGGCTTGATGCTGATGCCGCCAATGGCGTTGATTCTCTGCGCTTGCATCATCTGGTATCAGCGTGCACGTCACAAAGAATTGCAGGAAAAGCAGTAATAAATAAATGAAGAATGAAAAATGAAAGAATGAAAAATGGGCTGCTTTGCTGCAGTACAAGTTCTCATTGCTTTAATTCTTTAATTCTTTAATTCTTAATTTATCGAAGAGATATGGAACATTTAATAAGTTTATTCGTCCGCTCTATCTTTGTGGACAACATGATATTCGCGTTCTTCCTCGGTATGTGTTCTTACCTTGCCGTATCGAAGAATGTGAAGACTGCCGTAGGACTGGGTATCGCCGTAACTTTCGTGTTGGTGGTTACGCTTCCGGTCAACTATTTATTGCAGACCAAGGTGCTGGCTGCCAACGCAATCATTGAAGGCGTTGACCTCAGCTTCCTGAGCTTTATTCTTTTCATTGCTGTAATCGCAGCTATCGTTCAGTTGGTGGAAATGATTGTAGAGCGTTTCAGCCCTTCGCTGTATGCTTCACTGGGTATCTTCCTGCCGCTGATTGCTGTAAACTGTGCCATCATGGGTGCTTCCCTTTTCATGCAGCAGCGCATCACGCTGGGTGAGAGCGACCCGAAATTCATCGGTGGCATTGCTGATGCTGTCTCTTATGCGTTGGGCTCCGGTATCGGTTGGTTGCTGGCTATCGTAGGCTTGGCTGCCATCCGTGAGAAAATGGCCTATTCTGACGTTCCGGCTCCACTGAAAGGACTGGGCATCACGTTTATCACTGTAGGTCTGATGGCAATGGCATTTATGTGTTTCTCTGGTTTGAACATCTAAAAGAAAGGAATAAAACAATGGATATGAATATGATATTAGCAAGCATTGGAGTATTCCTCGTGGTTGTCATCCTGCTTGTTGTTATCCTGCTGGTTGCCAAGAATTTCTTGGTGCCTTCGGGTAATGTAAAACTGACTATCAATGGCGACAAGGAACTGGACGTAGCTTCCGGTTCTACATTGCTGAATACGCTGTCTGTAAACGGTGTGTTCCTTTCCTCCGCTTGCGGTGGTAAAGGTTCCTGCGGACAGTGCAAATGCCAGGTAATGGAAGGTGGGGGTGAAATCTTGCCTTCTGAGACTCCGCACTTCAGCCGTAAGCAAATACAAGATCACTGGCGTCTGGGTTGCCAGGTGAAAGTGAAAGGCGATATGGCCATCAAGGTTCCCGAAAGCGTACTGGGCGTAAAAGAGTGGGAGTGCGAGGTTATCTCCAACAAGAATGTGGCTACGTTCATCAAAGAGTTCATCGTTGCATTGCCCAAAGGCGAGCACATGGATTTCGTTCCGGGTTCTTATGCGCAGATTAAGATTCCTAAATATTCGATGGATTATGATAAGGACATTGACAAGAGCCTTATCGGTGATGAGTATCTGCCTGCATGGGAGAAATTCGGTCTGCTGGGCTTGAAGTGCCGCAATGACGAAGAAACCATCCGTGCCTATTCTATGGCCAACTATCCTGCCGAAGGCGACCGCATTATGCTGACGGTACGTATCGCCACGCCTCCGTTCAAGCCGAAAGACCAGGGCCCGGGCTTCATGGATGTAATGCCGGGTATCGCTTCTTCTTATATCTTTACCCTGAAACCGGGTGATAAGGTAACCATGAGTGGCCCTTACGGAGACTTCCATCCGATATTCGACTCCAAGAAGGAGATGATGTGGGTCGGTGGTGGTGCCGGTATGGCTCCGTTGCGTGCACAGATTATGCACATGACGAAGACACTGCACACTACAGACCGCGTGATGAATTACTTCTACGGTGCACGTGCATTGAATGAAGTGTTCTATCTGGAAGACTTCCTGCAGATTGAAAAGGATTTCCCCAACTTCAAGTTCCATCTTGCACTGGACCGTCCCGATCCGGCAGCCGATGCAGCGGGCGTGAAGTATACTCCGGGCTTCGTACACAACGTAATTTACGAGACTTACTTGAAAGACCACGAAGCTCCCGAAGACATCGAATACTACATGTGCGGTCCCGGTCCGATGTCGAAAGCTGTTGAGAAGATGCTCGACGACCTCGGTGTTCCAGCTCAGAACCTGATGTTCGATAACTTTGGCGGATAATCTTCCTTGTCCGTCTTGAGATAAAAAAAACTCCGGCTTGTCCTTCAGGGCTTTGCCGGAGTTTTTTGTTCGGGGCATTTCCTCTCTAATGAAAGAAAGTGGAGTGGATTCTTCGTCGCTTTTTCTTTATTCCTTGATATGAATCAGTGCATTTGCCAGAATGGCTGTTACTTCTCCGGTGGTAATTCCTGTTGACACAGACCTCGTATGAATGGTTCTTGGTGAAGGAGAATGCGGTCTTTCAGAGTTTTCATGTTGGATGTTTTATTGAATGTTATCGTTTTCCTCTTCTGTTTCTTCTTGAATGGTGTCTTTGGGCAGCAATCTTGGAGAAATGCGTTTCTTGGGAGTGAGGCTCATGCCTTTCAGCATTTCGGCCTGGCGTACTACACTGCCGTTACCGTCCGAGAGCTGGTTGAAGGCTTTATCGTAATCCCTTTGCAGGCTGGCCAGCCGGTCGCCGATACCGAGGAAGGTGTCGGTAAAGCCTGCGATTTTTTCATATAAGATGGTGCCGCGCTTGATGATGGCCTGCACATTCTTTACCTGGTTCTCCTTCTTCCAAAGGTCGAGCGAGAGGCGCAGGGCGCTAATCAGGTTGGTGGGGCTCATTAGTACCACCTTTTTGTTGTAGGCATATTCCCAGAGGTGGGCATCGCTTTGGATGGCGAGGAGGTAGGCACCTTCGGTGGGGATGAACATCATAACGAAATCCGGTGATTGGGCGTCGTAATGCGAGTAGTCTTTATGGCTGAGCTCGTCGATGTGGGAGCGGACAGATTGCAGGTGTGCTTTCAGGAAGTGTGCCTGCTCCTCCTTGCTTTCGGCAGAGGTGTAGGCAGCATAGGCAGTCAGCGACACTTTGGAGTCGATAATCATTTCCCGTTCGTCGGGGTATTTCACGATGATGTCGGGCTGCATCTTCTGCCCGCTTTCCTCGTTGATGATGGCTTCGCCCCGTTCGTCTTTTAGAAACTCCTGGCGGAAGTAGTGTTCGCCTTCAATCAGTCCGGAGGCTTGCAACAGACGTTCCAGAATCATTTCGCCCCAGTTGCCTTGCATTTTGGAGTCTCCTTTCAGGGCACGGGTCAAGTTGTTGGCATCTTCGCTGAGGCGGTTGTTCAGTTCCACCAGTTCCTTGATGCGTTCACCCAGCGAGAAGCGTTCTTTGGCTTCGGTGCTGTATACTTGTTCCACCTTTTGGCGGAAGTCCTTCAGGTTATCGCCCAGCGGACGGAGCAGATTGCCCAGGTGTTCGGCATTCAGCCTGGTAAAGTCTTCGGCTTTGCTCTGGAAGATACGGTTGGAGAGATTCTCGAACTCGGTGTTCATGCGCTTGTGCAACGCTTCGGCTTCTTCCTTCTGCAGCTTCAATAATTCTATTTCCTTCTTTGTCCCGCTGATTTCCGCCCTCAGTGCGGCAGACTTGCGGTCTGCCGCCAGATAGCCGACTACGGTTCCGATGATTATCCCTATAATCAGTAATACTATCTCCATAGGTGTTTTGAAGTGTCCGCCTTATTGTGTCAATATTTCGTTTCCGTCTTCAGTAATCAGGATTTGGCTTTCCCATTGGGCAGAAGGCAGTCCGTCGTCTGTGCAGACGGTCCATCCGTCGGCTTCGTCGATAAAGACTTCGTAGCTTCCCATGTTAATCATCGGTTCGATGGTGAACGTCATGCCCGGCACTATCAGCATGCCCGTACCACGTTTGCCGAAGTGTTCCACATCCGGTTCTTCGTGGAACTTGACGCCGCAGCCATGTCCGCAGAGGTCGCGTACCACGCTGTATCCGTTCTTTTCCGCATGCTCCTGGATGGCGGCGCCTACGTCACCGAGGCGTGCCCAGGGCTGTGCGGTCTGTATGCCTATGTCACGGCATTCTTTGGTGACCTGTACCAGTCTCTGCATGTCGGGGCTGACTTCGCCAATCATGAACATGCGTGATGCGTCGGCAAAGTAACCTTTGTAAATGGTGGATACATCGACATTTACAATATCACCGCTTTTCAGGAATTCCCTGGTGCTGGGAATGCCGTGGCACACTACATCGTTGATGCTGGTACACACACTTTTGGGGAAGCCTTCGTACATGAAGGGGGCGGGGATGGCGTCGTGGTCTGTGGTGAAGCAATACACCATATGGTCAATTTCAGCTGTGGACATGCCTTCGCGAATGTTCTCGGAGAGATAATCCAGCAGGGCAGTGTTGATTTTGGCGCTTGCGCGGATACCGGCCAACTGCTCCTCGGTGCGGAGTGCGCTTCGCATCGGCAGTTTATATCCTTCTTTCTTATAATGTTGAATTTTGGCTTCTACTTCGTCGGAATAGTTTTTAGGAGTAAACCGGACTCCTTTCATGAACTTTTTCATTGTCTTTTCTTTTTTATGAGACTGCAAAAATACACAATAATGCAGGTGCTTGTACTATCAAGAGCCGAAAAAACATTCGTTTTCTTTATCCCGATACCAGCTTAGAGGGTATTCACCACTTCTATTTCGCTTCTTGAACTGTCTATCCTCCGTACTTGTATCTGGGTCTTTATGCGCTCTTTCAGTCCTTCCACGTGACTGATGATGCCTACCTTCTTGCCGCCCATCTGGTGCAGTTTTTCCAATGTGTCCATCACGGTGTTCAGGTAGTCGCTGCTCAGTGTGCCGAAACCTTCGTCGATGAACAGTGTGTCTACCGAGAGGCTCTGGCGGCTGAGGGAAGAAAGTCCGAGGGCAAGTGACAGAGATACTAGGAAGCTTTCGCCGCCCGATAAGGTGCATGCCGGACGTGCCGCACCTCCTTGATGGAAGTCGCGCAGCAGGATGGTGAGCGAACCGGCCTGGCATTCCAGTTCGTAGCGGTCGGTCAAGCGTTGCAGATAGAAATTGGCGCCTGCCAGCAGTTCTTTCAAGACGAAGCTCTGGGCTATGTTGCGGAAGTTCTTTCCCCGTTCGTCACCGAAGTGGTGGCAGAGGCGGTCCCACTTCAGATACTCTTCGCGTAGCCGGTCGGCACGTTCCTTTTCTTCCTTTATCCGGTCGATGTTACGGGTGTTTTCTTCCAGGCGTAACTTCTGCTGGCCGATGGATTGGTTGCCGGCGGTTATCTTTTCTTCGAGATTTGCGATGAGTGCATCCAGGGTTTCGAAGTTCTCGTTTTCTTCTATTTCGGGCTTCCGGCCGATGTGCTCTTCCATTTGTTCGGTGGCCAGATGAAAGGCGGTCGATGCAGCTACTTCTTCCTCTTTAAGTGTCTGCAATGAGGCACGTAATACTTCTATCCGGGAGCCGGACCAAGCGGATAGGACGGTGATACGATTCTCGTCGAGAGTGGGGTTGGCGGCATAGAACCCGGTTAAATCCTTTTGCAGCCTTGCCATTTGGTCTGCGGTGGAGGATATGCTTTGTTTCAGTCCGCTTGCTTGTGTATTCAGATTATTCCAGGCAATCCCCAGGTCCTTGATTTCCATTTCCTGTGTTGCTGCAGGTGCGTTGCGCCAGTCGGGGAATGCGGCATCGATGCTTTCCTTGTTGATGTTTATCCCTTCCAGCTCTTTGTGGATAAGGGCAATGGCGGATTTCAGTTCTCTTTGTTTTTCCTGCGCCAGACGGTAGTTGCGCGTAGCTTGCGTCAGGCGGTCAATAAAGGAGAGGGGGGAGTTCTTCCATTCCGTGTTCCATCCTTCCCAGAGGATGTGGGGAGTGACGCGGTCCATGGTGGCACGTATGTTCTCCTTTTCGTTGGCGGTGAGCGACTTGTAATTGACGATGCTGTTTTTCAGCTCATTCAGCACTCTGTCGGCAGAGTTGAAGGCTTGGCGTGCAGCGTCCACATGTTTTTGGCATTCGTCCTTTTGCCGTTGCAGAGTTATGATTTGTGCGCTGAGCTTTTGAACTTCCGTGAGCTTTTCGTTCAGTTTGTCTGCTTCCAGCTTGTTCTCTTCCAGTAGCTTCTTCAGGGTTTCGCCGGTGGTTGTGGAGAGGCCGACGCCGTTGCATTGGGCGCATTTGGCCTGTGCGTCAGTACGGGCAAGGTTGTAGCTCCGGAGCGCTCTTGCTGTGGACTGACGGGCATTCTCTGCCAGCGTTCCGTAGGTATTGGATTCTGTCCGGTTGTTGTTCAATGCCTGCTCGGTTTCCTTGTATTCTTTCTCTTTTGTTTCCAGGGAGGTGCGTATGGGAGCAAGGACAGACTGGAAATCTTCATCTTTGCAAAGCGATTTTATTTCTTGTCCGCACACGGGGCAAGTATCCCCGACGACAAGCCGGGAGCGTGTTTCCTTTGCCCACTCTTCTACGGCTTCCTTTTGCTTGTCGTAGAGGGTGCGGATGTCATCATAACTTGTTTTCTTGCTGTCGAATGCCGTTTGCAGGAGGACGTATTGCTTTTGGCACGCCTCCACTTTGGCGTTCAAAGCCTTTTCGTTTTCCTTTGCCTCGTTTAGTGTCCTTTCCGTTTCAGCCAGTAAAGACAAGGCGCTCAAGGCTTGCAGCAGGTTCTCCCGTCCGGCATCGAGTTTGTTTTTCTTGTCTTGCAGGGCAGGGCGGTCCATGGTTTCAAGCTGCTTGTTCCGGAGGTTTATTTCGTTTTGCAATGTATGGTTCTCTTGTTCTTTCCGGGTGAGGGCAGCTTCCTTGTCGGTACGCTCCTTGACTTTTACGGGTTGTTGCGCGGCAAGTCTTTCAAGGTGCGCGTTGTAGGTGTCGATGCGTGTTTGGGCATCGAGTGCGGATTTTAGGCCGGTAATGATGGATTGGCTTTGCTCGAACATGGGCAGTAAGGGCGAATGCTCTTGCAAGTACTTCTCGGCACGATGCAGCTTGTCTTCTTGCTCTTCCAGGAAACCGCATAGCCACTTGCTTCCTCCGTCCAGCAGGGCAAAGGATGCTCTTAGCATTCCGGCTTGTGCATGGTTCTGTTGTTGCTGCTGTTGCTGCTGTTTCAAGGTAGAGAGCCAGTTGCGGGCGTCGGCGGTGGCATTCCATTCTTTAATCAGGAGTTCTTTCTGTTTGAATTCGTCCGATTGCAGTTGCGCTTGCTTCCCTTCCCACATCTTCTTTTGCTGTTCACGGGTGAGGAGGAGTTCGGAGTATTTTTTCAGCCAGTCCCTTTTTGCGAGGGCGATGGTTTTCTGCTCATAGGCTTCCTTGACTCCGGCATTTTGCGTGGCTATGGCTTCCTTGATTGCAGTGACTTCTTCTTCTGCCAGGATGTGGATGCCTTCCAGCTTCCGGTTCTGGTTTTCGTATTCCGTCCGTCTTTCCTTGGTGGCGGCATATATTTCGGCACCTATTTCGGAGTAGATACTTGTACCGGTCAGCTTTTCCAGAATATCCGATTTTTCGCTTTCCTTGCTTTGCAGGAACTTGGTGAAGTCGCCTTGCGCCAGCATGGTGGTGCGGCAGAATTGTTCGAAGGTCAACCCCACTGCAGCTTGTATTTCTGCCTTTATCTCATTCTTTTTGTTGAGCTGTGCGCCGCTTTTCTTGTTTTCCAGTGTCCAGCGCACATCTTGCACGGCTCCTGAAATCTTGCGGTGTGCCCGTGCCACGTACCATCGGGCGGTGTAGGGCGTTTCGTTCGAGCCGGTAAACTCCAGCTCCGTCCATGCTTCACTGGTGTTACGGCGCATCAGTTGCCGGCTGTCGTTGATGGCAACATCTTCCTTTTTGGCAGAGAAAGTCTGGCTCAGGTCTTTGTATTTTTCGTTCTCGGCATGGTCCATGCGGGGCGTTTCGTTGTAGAGTGCCAGGCAGATGGCGTCGAGAATGGTTGTCTTCCCTGCACCCGTCTCGCCGCAGATAAGGAAAAGGGATTCCTCGCTTAGCGGTCCGTTCTCAAAGTCGATGACGGCATCTTCTATGGAGGCAAGGTTCTTTATGGTCAGTTTCTGGAGTTTCATGGTTCGGACAAATGATTAGGAGTTGTTCTTGCTTTTCACTTTTTGCATGACAGTCTCCATCAGCTGGCAAAGTTCTGGGTCCATCTCTTCTCCTTCGGTTTCGCGGTAGTAGAGTCTGGCTATTTCTAGGGGAGACATTTCCTGCATCTCTTGGATGGAGATAGGCTTGCTCTCGTCAGTGTCGGTCTGCCGCTCTCGGGTCGTCTTGATGTAGCAATATTTGCATGCCTTGCCTTTGGCGGCATTCGAGGCTTTTTCGTTGCAGTCGGGGGGCAGGTAGCCTTTTGTCAGCACATTCAGACGGAGGTATGCAGGTTTCTCTTCCGGATATTCTTCCAGCAGTTTCAAGGCGTCTTCGAAAGGCGTCGGGTCATGTGGAAGTGTGACGAGCGGAATCGGATTTTCAATTTCCCTTGTACTGATTTGTGGCTCTGCCCCTTTCTCCAACTCGATGATGGAGACGGAGTGCGGATAGGTTTCGTCAAAGCTGACGGGGAGGGGAGTACCGCAATAGCGTGCGTGGTGATGACTGCCTTTGATGTCCTGCGGGCAGTGGATGTGCCCGAGGGCGAGGTAGTCGTACCCTTCTCCCATAGCGCTGAGGGGAACATACTCTATTCCGCCGATACTCTCATCGTGCCCGCTACGGTCGCTGCCTTCAATGGAGAGATGGGCCATGAGGACGACGGGAAGCTGTGCCGTATTCCGTTTCTTCACTTCGTCCAGCAGTGCCTGGAAGAAGCGTGCCTGTCGTTGGTCGCGCGGTGTTTCAGTGTCCAGCAGGGGGAAGTTTTGCGGATAGACGTGGGGCACGGCAATGACGTAGCCTATTGTCTTTTTTTCATTGTTTATCTCGATGATGTGCTTGTCCAGATTCACTTCCTCGGCTGTACGTTCGATGTTTCCCACAACGTTCAAGCCGAAGTGCTGCCAGAGGCTGCTGTCTATCTCCAATTTGGAGCTGCTGTCGTGGTTTCCGGCGGTGACTACGATGGCCATTCCGGGGCAGGCTTGGTGAATGTTCAGCATGGCGTCGGTGTACATCTTCTGCGTGGCGGCAGCGGGAGAGGAGTAGTGGTAGATATCTCCGCTTACCACCATGGCGTCGGGCTGCTCTTCGGTTACTATGCGGGTGAGTTGCCGTAGGAAGGATTGCTGCTCGGCGGTGCGGTCGTAGTTGTAGAGGGTGTGTCCCAGGTGCCAGTCGCTGGTATGTAGTATTTTCATTGTTTTTGTTACTTCAATGGATGTGGGTTATGGTTTCCTTAGAATATAAATCTTGTGTGTTCCTCGTCCTTTGTAGTCGATGCCCGATTCGGGATTGGCTATCCATTCGCGCAACTCGCGGGAGGCGGCGGACTTCAATAAGCCGGTCAGTTGGCAATAGTCGGCTTGGGTCATGAAGCTGTTCTTTTCCAGGTATTTTTTTGCCCGTTCCAGCCGTTCCTGCGGAGAAAACACTTGTGAGGAGCGTTGGAATTTGTCGGTGGAACGTTTCAGGTGGCAATGGCGAGCGGTACGGTACAGTAGTTCTTTGTCCACCTTGAAATGTATGTCCTTCAGGCAGATGCTGACGGCGTTTCGCTTGGTGTCTCCTTCTTCGCCCGTCTCCCGTTCACGGTCTTGCCGCAGACCGAGGGCAGGGGTGAATACTCCTAAGTTGTCAATCTTCACGGAGTAACCTTGCCCCATTTGGTAGGCTATTTCGTCGGTGATGGCTTGTACCAGTCCGATGATGTCTCCTCGTGTGAAGGATGAGGCGTATGCTATCTTTTCGGTGATGGTTTCCAAGTCCACCTGCCCGTATAGTTTCATTCGTGGGTAGAGAATGCGTTTGCCGTCTTCTCCCGGCAGGTTCAGTTCCTGCATGTTGTATTCTGCCATGATGGTAGCGTTGTTATGAGGTTCGTTTGTTTATTGGGGCTTACAAAGTTTGTCCCAAGGTTGCGGATGTGTATGCCAAGGTTGGGGATTTCTATCCCAAGGCTTGGGATAGACAAACCAAGGGCGAAGGTAATTCTTTATCTCTATACTTGCAAACTTTACTATTAGTAGTTAGGAAGTTTTTTATTGGTAGTCGGGAAGTTTTTTGTTATAGGTTTGAGAGAGGAATTGAAAAAAACGTTATCTTTGTTACATAAGAGAAGTGCATGAATGATGAACAAAACTAAAATTAAGCGATATATGAAACATTATCCGGACTTATTATTGTTGTTTGCCTTATTGTCTGTTACCACAATGATTAAAGCACAAATATCGATAAGACCTTATAGCGAATGGGAAGCAACCCAGTTTGTTGCAGTGAACGGACATCAGCCCGAAGACTATGTAAAGCCAGATAATAATTGGGAAATACTATACAATTTACGGACTCCACGTACTCAAGCCGAACTTCGTGAAATGGGTATTAAATGCTCTGATAGCCAATTATTGTTATTGGAAGTAGGTGGACTTGTCAGTAAAACAAAAGGAAAATGGAAAGCTACTATACCCATTCTCGACAAAGAACAGACCAATTCTCTAAGAAGCTTAAGTAAGGAGATTGCTGAATCCATGTATGTCAAAACAAAGGCAGACTTTATATCATTGGCACAAACTATCAGTGAAATGGGATTCAAGAACAATGTACTCTCACTTGTTTTTTCATACCTTCTGGATGGAAAAATGTGGACAAAGTTAGTCTTGTTTGAGGATGTTGACAATTATACAAGCTGGAGTGGCTGTTACTGGGTATTATACGAATCAAGAAATGGCTTTGCATGCGGTACGAATGGTTTCGGAGAACAGAATTTGATTTTGACTTACATCAATAGCGGCATTGCTCCTGACAACGACATTATGGACCATTGTGCTGATGAAATAGCACAGTTCGGAAAAGTAACAGATGCCAAACTCGTTTCTCAGTTAAAACCTTATGGGCTGGTAGATGATAATGGAGATGTATTATTTCCTATTATAAAGAAACGGCAAGACCGCTTTCATCAAATAACTGAAAAATTGGTAAACTCTATCAGTGCGGAACTAAAGAATAATTGTGGCTCCTTAGCAAGCCAATATGGTATTGACAATGAAAAAGTGGCAATGGTGATGCTGTACCATGAAGTCATGTGGGATTTGGTAGATAATCTGATTCAAGATAGGATAATCTTCACTCCAGCTATTTTCAAAGATGAAGAATCGAATAAAGAACGATTGAATGAAGTCGTTTTCTTCATAGAAGGAGGATTAATGCAATAATAATTCGATAGAGAAAAGGACATTTGACTTTGAAGAGTTTTCTGTAAATGTATTTCAAGTGCATAGAAAATAGCCAATTAAAAATAAAGAATTATGTACGAATGGGCCAATGAAATGAACTGTGCCGTAACTGTATGCGACACAAAGGGAATCATCCTATATATGAACGAGAAAGCATGCCGTACGTTTGCCAAACACGGTGACCTGATAGGCAAGAATCTCTTTGATTGCCACAACCCGCAATCGCAAGCCAAGATACGCGAACTGCTGGAGACAGGGGGAGTGAATGCCTACACCATTGAGAAGAACGGTGTCAAGAAAATGATTTATCAGACGGCATGGAAGCAGGACGGAGTGGTCGGTGGCCTGGTGGAGATTTCGATGGAAATACCCGGAGAGATGCCACACTATATGAGAAAATAACAAAATGATATATGATATGAAAACACTTTCTAATTCAGAACTGACAATTAAAGTTTCACCGCATGGAGCCGAGTTATGCAGTATCTTGCATGATGGAAAAGAATATCTTTGGCAGGCAGACCCCGCTTTCTGGAAACGGCATTCTCCGGTGCTTTTTCCCATTGTAGGTAGCGTTTGGGAGAATGAATACCGCCACGAAGGCGTTTCCTATGCATTGACGCAACACGGTTTTGCCCGCGATATGGATTTTGAATTGATGCTTGAACTGGAAGATGAAGTGCGTTATCGACTGGTTGACAGTGAGGAAACACGCAAGAAATATCCTTTCCCGTTTTGCCTTGAGATAGGCTATCGGATAGAGGGAAAGAAGATTGAGGTGCTTTGGAAAGTCATCAATACCGGAACACGCGAAATGCACTTCCAGATAGGGGCCCATCCGGCTTTCTATTACCCGGACTATGATACGGAGACAACGGACCGTGGATATTTCGGCTTTGATAAGACGGAAGGTTTGCACTATATCCTTATCTCCGAGAAAGGATGTGCCGCTCCGGATAAGGAATATTTGCTTGAGTTGACAGATGGCCTGCTGCCTTTGGACATCCACTCCTTTGATAAAGATGCCCTGATTCTGGAAAACAGTCAAGTGAAAGAAGTTACATTATATAATAAGGAGAAGAAGCCCTATCTCAGTCTGTATTTCGACACTCCGGTGGTGGGGTTGTGGTCGCCTCCGGCCAAGAATGCTCCGTTTGTCTGCATCGAGCCGTGGTACGGGCGTTGTGACCGTGCCCATTATAAGGGCGAATATAAGGATAAGGACTGGATGCAGCACTTGGCGCCGGGAGGAGTCTTTAAAGGTGGGTATACAATTGATATAAGATAAAAAATGAAGAAGGATACTGAAAATAATTCGGTATCCTTTTTATTTGGAGAATGCAATGTCATTATCTTTGCGCCCGGTAAAAAATATAGGTTGTTTTTTAAGGTATGAAGAAGAGTCTTATTGCATTGGCGTTCGGCACATTGGGGCTAGGGATTGCCGAATTTACGATGATGGGTATTTTGCCCTATGTGGCTACTGATTTGGGAATCAGCATTCCCGTGGCCGGTCATTTCATTTCTGCGTATGCGTTGGGTGTTTGTTTTGGTGCGCCCATGCTGCTCCTGGCCCGTAAACGCCCGTTGAAGCAGATTCTGCTGGTCTTGATGGCATTAATGATTGTGGGTAATATTTGTGCGTCTATGGCACCCAATTATTGGGTCTTGCTGTTGGGACGTTTTGTTTCCGGACTTCCTCATGGCGCTTATTTTGGGGTGGCTTCCATTGTTGCGGGAAAATTGGCTGATAAGGGGAAAAGCTCGGAGGCGGTTTCAATTATGATAGCGGGAATGACTGTGGCCAATCTGTTTGGGGTGCCGTTGGGTACTTCGTTGAGCCATACACTGTCTTGGCGTGCCACGTTTCTGCTGGTAGGTGCCTGGGGATTGATAACATTGTACTACATTTGGCGTTGGGTACCGCAGGTCGAAGGACTGAAAGACACGGGATTTAAAGGACAGTTCCGTTTTTTGAAGAAGCCGGCGCCGTGGCTCATATTGGGAGCTACGGCTTTGGGCAACGGTGGCGTATTCTGCTGGTATAGCTACATCACCCCGTTGCTGACCGAGGTTTCCGGTTTTAGTGCGGAAAGCATTACAGCGCTGATGGTACTGGCAGGATTCGGAATGGTTGTCGGCAATCTGGTCAGTGGGCGCATGTCCGACCGGTACACTCCGGGGAAGGTCGGTACGGTGGTGCAAGGGATGATATGTGTTATTTTATTATTGATATTTTTACTCTCGCCCCATCCGTGGTGTTCGGCAATATTGATGACACTCTGTACGGCAGGTTTGTTTGCCGTCTCCAGTCCGGAGCAGGTGTTGATGATTCGTGTGGCCCCTGGAGGAGAAATGTTGGGAGGCGCTTGTGTACAGATGGCCTTCAATTTGGGGAATGCTATCGGAGCCTATATCGGAGGTCTTGCCTTGAGTGGAGGATACCGTTATCCCGCATTGGCAGGCGTACCGTTTGCACTGATGGGATTTATTTTATTCCTTGTCTTCTACAAGAAATTCCAGGATAAGTATTAAGTGTTTCATTTTTTTTGTGTATGTTTGTCCGCAAGTATTAACTAAACTCGATAACTTATGAAGACTTTGAATTATGTGAAGATATTGCTGTTGTGTGTATTTACGATTGGGCTGGCGTCTTGTGGGGATGATGTATATTATACCATGCAGAATAGCGACGACAAATTGTGTGGGAAGACGTGGATAGAAGAATATCAGACGGAAAACAAAGATGGAGTTGAAGTGTTATGCAGTCATCAGCTGAAGTTTGCCAAGGCTGATAATTCTGGACAGGAAATCTGGGAGTATTATCGCGGAGGCGAGTCCCGTCCCTATGAAACGACTTCACGTACTTTTACTTGGAAATGGATGGATAAGTCTATGGAGGGGTTGACTCTGAATTATGGTGCCGGTGAAATCAAGTACTTTGATAATGTATGGGTGCGCGAACATTATTTATCCGGTAAACTGGATGGAGTGGTTGTTATGATGGTAGATGCTAATTATAAATAAAGTATGGCTTATGAATAATATGTTGAAATACACAAAAATGTTATTGTTGTTTGTCCTTGTATTAGGATTGACATCATGTGATAGTGAGGAAGAAACGGAATATAATCTGCCCGGTGAATGGTATACATCTGAAGAAATAGATTTCGGGGCATATACTTGGGGTAGGGGGACGATTATGACCTTTAACGCGCGCAACCAAGGTACTATTGGTTCATATGGCGACCCGAATTATTTGCTTTTCAGATGGAATTGGGTTAGTGGGGCTTACAATCTGATGGAATTGGAATTCTATGATGATGGCAGCATGGCTTACATTGAAGGAGCCATGGCTGATTCTTATTCTTTCAGTGGTACTTGGTATAATAGCTGGAGGGAATATCAAGATAATATTCACGGACAGCCTTTTCGTATGCGTCGGCAATGAGGACATGCTTATCAATAAAAAACGGAGCAAATCAATTGCTCCGTTTTTTATTGTATGTCAGCTTTTTACTTATTCTTCAAAACCAATTTCTTGAACTCTCCCGGATAAGGTGTTTCAAACCGCATCAGCTCTCCCGTGACGGGATGATAGAAACAGAGTTTGAAAGCATGCAGGGCCAAGCGTCCGATAGGATTTACGTCTTCCAGTCCATAGCGTCCGTCGCCGATAATGGGATGCCCCAAATCCTGCATGTGTACACGTATCTGGTTTTTTCGTCCCGTTTCCAGGTTCAGTTCAACAAGAGAGTATCCATTGGCTCGTTTGATGGTACGGTAATGCGTAATGGATTCTTGTCCCCCGTCATCTGTCGGACTTGAATATACATACAGCTTGCGGTCCGTCAACCAAGAAACTACGGTTCCTGCATCTTTTTCCATCTCGCCGACCACTACGGCTACGTATCGCCGGTCTGTTACAATGTCATGCCAGTTATCGCGTAGTGTACGTTGGGTCTTCTCGTCTTTGGCAAACATCATCAAGCCGGAGGTGTCACGGTCCAGGCGGTGCACGATGTGTACACGGTGCTGCTTGCCCGAGCGTTGCACGTATTCATTCAAGATGGTATAGGCGGTACGTTCCTTTTGCCGGTCAGTATTGACGGACAGCAAGCCCTGCATCTTCTCTATCACGATGATGTAGGCGTCTTCGTATACAATCTTCATCAGTTTATGGTTGAACTCTTTACGTCCCTTCTCACGGCTGATTTGTACTTTCATACCCGGTTTCAGGGGAAAATTGTATTGTGTAGTGATAACGCTGTCCACATATATAATGCGTTTGCTCAGCAATGATTTCAGCTTGGTGCGGCTGGCGTCCGGCATTTTAGCTGCCAGAAACTCCATGAGCTCCATCGGTTCCTTCACCATGTAGTCCGTATATTGTGTGCGGGCTCTTGCTGTAATTTTTTCTTTTGCCACGACTGGTTTTAATTTACGATTAGACAATTTACGATTTACGATTGAAAACTACTTGTACTTTCAATCTTTTAATTCCAATAATACTACGTTTTCCACATGGTGGGTGTGCGGGAACATGTCTACCGGTTGAACGGCCTTCACTTTATATTTCGCATCGAGCAGTTGCAGGTCGCGCGCCTGCGTAGCCGGATTACAGCTGACGTATACGATGCGTTTGGGCTCGGCAAACAGAATGACATCCACTACATCCTGGTGCATTCCGGCACGGGGAGGGTCGGTGATGATGACATCGGGACGGCCGTATTGGTTGATGAAGTCTTGTGTCAGCATGTCTTTCATATCTCCGGCAAAGAACAATGTATTTTTAATTCCGTTAATCTCGGCATTGACCTTGGCGTCTTCAATGGCTTCGGGCACATATTCTATGCCGATTACCTGGCGTGCGTGCTTGGATACGAAATTGGCAATGGTACCCGTGCCGGTATAAAGGTCATAAACAAGCTCGTTACCGGTCAGTCCGGCAAAGTTGCGCGCTACTTTGTAGAGGTTGTAGGCTTGTTCGGAGTTGGTCTGATAGAAAGATTTGGGACCTACCTTGAAGCGCAGTCCCTCCATTTCCTCGAAGATGTGGTCTTTTCCCTTGAAGGTGTGTACCTCGAGGTCGGTGATGGTATCGTTGCACTTATTATTAATAATGTATAGCAGGGAAGTGATTTCGGGGAATGTATCTGCTATGTATTGCAGCATTTGCTTGAACAGAGCCATTTCCTCCTCTTTCTCTATCTTGCAGATGAGGATTACCATCAGTTCGCCGGTGGTAGAGGTACGCACAATCATATTGCGTAGCATTCCTTCATGCGTACGCAGGTTGATGAAGGAATAGTTGTGCTGGTAGGCATAGTCGCGTACCGCATTGCGGATGCGGTTGGATATATCGTCCTGCAACCAGCACTTTTCTATGGCAAGCACTTTATCGAAAGCATTGGGAATATGGAAGCCTACGGCATTCATCTGTTCGTACACTACATTCTGCTGAACCTCTTCTGTTGTCAGCCAACGTTTGTTGGAAAAAGTGTACTCCAGTTTATTCCGGTAGAACTGAGTTTTTTCTGAACCTAATATCGGAGAGATTTCCGGCAATTCGATTTTGCCGATGCGGGTGAGGTTGTCCGTTACTTGTTTTTGCTTATACTTGATTTGCTCGGAATAGGGGAGAACCTGCCATTTACAACCGCCGCATACACCATAATGTTGGCAGAATGGAACTGCCCGTACTGCCGAATATTCATGGAATTTCACAGCCTCGGCTTCAGCATAATGATGCTTTTTTCTCTTAATTTGCAGGTCAACTACATCGCCGGGGACGACATATGGTACGAAAATCACCAAATCATTGACTTTTGCGATGGCTTTTCCTTCGGCAGCCACATCCGTAATTGTCACCTTCTCCAGTAGGGGAAGTTCTTTTCTCTTTCTTGCCACTTTTACACCAATCTAATAAATTCTTCGGCAAAAATAGACATTTTTTCGGGATTTCTCTCTATGAAATGAAATATTAAAGATTGCAATGTCGAAATTGCATTTTAGCATAAAGTTTTTTCTGAAAAAGTTTTCTAGTCTGCGAAATATACTTAGATTTGCGAACAGAAAAGAGAAATCACTATCAAAAACTTTAAATTTATATTATGGACAAAAAAAGAGTTTATACCTTTGGTAACGGCCAGGCAGAAGGAAAGGCCGATATGAGAAACCTTTTGGGTGGGAAAGGTGCTAACCTTGCAGAAATGAACCTTATAGGGGTTCCGGTTCCTCCGGGCTTTACAATAACGACAGAAGTTTGTACGGAATATTATGAAATGGGGCAGGATAAAGTCGTTGCTCTGTTGAAGAACGAAGTTGAACAGGCCATTGCCCATGTGGAGACGCTGATGCGTTCCAAATTCGGTGATGTGGAGAATCCGTTGCTGGTTTCCGTTCGTTCGGGTGCACGCGCTTCCATGCCGGGCATGATGGACACTATCCTGAATCTTGGCTTGAATGACGAAGTGGTGGAAGGCCTGACGCGTAAGACGGGCAATGCACGCTTTGCATGGGACTCTTACCGTCGTTTCGTGCAGATGTATGGCGACGTGGTGCTGGGTATGAAGCCGGTGAACAAGGAAGATGTAGACCCGTTCGAGGCTATTATAGAAGAGGTGAAACATGCTAAAGGCGTGAAGTTGGACAATGAGCTTGAAGTGGAAGATTTGAAGGAACTTGTGAAGAAGTTCAAGGGTGCCGTGAAAGAGCAAACCGGAAAAGACTTCCCGACTTGTGCCTACGAGCAGTTATGGGGAGCCGTTTGTGCCGTATTCAACTCTTGGATGAACGAGCGTGCCATCCTTTACCGTAAGATGGAAGGAATTCCCGATGAATGGGGTACTGCCGTAAGTGTTCAGGCTATGGTATTCGGTAATATGGGGGATAGTTCTGCTACGGGAGTATGCTTCAGCCGTGATGCTGCTACCGGTGAAGATCTTTTCAACGGTGAGTATCTGATTAATGCACAAGGTGAAGATGTGGTTGCCGGTATCCGTACTCCGCAACAGATTACGAAAATAGGTTCTCAGCGTTGGGCTGAATTGGCCGGTGTAAGCGAAGAAGAACGTGCCGGCAAGTATCCTTCCATGGAGGAGGCCATGCCGGAAATCTATAAGGAACTGGATGCTTTGCAGACGAAACTCGAAAACCACTACCGTGATATGCAGGATATGGAGTTCACTGTACAGGAAGGTAAACTCTGGTTCCTCCAGACCCGTAATGGCAAGCGTACCGGAGCCGCTATGGTGAAGATTGCCATGGACTTGCTCCATCAAGGTATGATTGATGAAAAGACTGCATTGATGCGTTGTGAACCCAACAAACTGGATGAGTTGCTTCACCCCGTATTTGACAAGTCTGCCTTGAAGCAAGCTAAGGTGCTGACTCGTGGTCTTCCGGCTTCTCCGGGTGCTGCTACGGGACAGATCGTATTCTTTGCCGATGATGCTGCCGAATGGCATGCCGCCGGTAAGCGTGTGGTGATGGTACGTATCGAGACTTCTCCGGAAGATTTGGCAGGTATGGCAGTTGCCGAAGGTATCCTGACTGCCCGCGGTGGTATGACTTCGCATGCGGCAGTGGTTGCTCGTGGTATGGGTAAGTGCTGTGTGTCTGGTGCAGGTGCCTTGAACATCGACTACAAGGCGCGTACAGTGGAAGTGGATGGTGTACTGTTGAAAGAAGGTGACTATATCTCCTTGAACGGAAGCACCGGTGAAGTATATAAAGACAAGGTGGAGACAAAAGCGGCTGAGCTGTCCGGTGACTTTGCGGAACTGATGGATTTGGCAGACAAATATACGAAGCTGCAGGTTCGTACCAATGCGGATACTCCTCATGATGCCGCAGTAGCACGTAATTTTGGCGCTGTGGGTATCGGTCTTTGCCGTACGGAACACATGTTCTTTGAAGGCGAGAAGATTAAAGCCATGCGCGAGATGATTCTGGCAGAAAATGCAGAAGGGCGCCGCAAGGCTTTGGCTAAGATTCTTCCCTACCAGCAAGCTGACTTCAAGGGAATTTTCAAAGCAATGGAAGGCTGTCCGGTGACGGTGCGTCTGCTTGATCCTCCTTTGCATGAGTTTGTTCCCCATGACCTGAAGGGACAGCAGGAAATGGCAGATACGATGGGCGTGAGCCTCCAGTATATCCAGCAACGTGTTGAGGCACTTTGTGAGCATAATCCGATGTTGGGTCATCGTGGTTGCCGTTTGGGAAATACATATCCTGAAATTACACAGATGCAGACGCGTGCCATCCTGGGTGCTGCTTTGGAATTGAAGAAGGAAGGTGTTGAAACCCATCCTGAAATCATGGTGCCTCTGACCGGTATCTTGTATGAGTTCAAGCAGCAGGAAGAAGTGATTCGTGCTGAGGCTGCCCAGTTGTTTGAAGAAGTGGGTGACAGCATCGACTTCAAGGTAGGTACAATGATTGAGATTCCGCGTGCCGCCTTGACTGCCGACCGCATTGCTTCCTCTGCCGAGTTCTTCTCATTCGGTACGAACGACTTGACTCAGATGACATTTGGTTATTCACGCGACGATATCGCTTCCTTCCTCCCGATTTATCTGGAGAAGAAGATTCTGAAAGTAGACCCGTTCCAGGTACTCGACCAGAATGGTGTAGGACAGTTGGTGCGCATGGCTACTGAAAAGGGACGTGCTATCCGTCCGGATTTGAAGTGCGGTATCTGCGGCGAACATGGCGGTGAGCCTTCTTCTGTGAAGTTCTGCCACAAAGTTGGCTTGAATTATGTCAGCTGTTCTCCGTTCCGTGTGCCTATTGCACGTCTGGCTGCGGCGCAGGCTGCCATTGAAGGCTGATTTCAATAATACTGAATAATGACATTTATGGGCTGCATGCTTTACTTGGTAATGGCATGCGGCCTATTTTGTTGGAAAAAACTGTAGTTTCTATTAATTTATTTGTATTTTCTTTAGTATATTTGCTTCCCATAATTTTATAGTTTCCAATAAGCAAGCAAAAAACGATGATATTGACAATTACGGCAGCATACGATGTTTGGACGAATGACTTCTATCAGAATAATGAAGCATTGGTATATAGTTTTGGGATAATTGTCATTCTGCTTTTGGTCATCATGATAATCATTTCCATCAGCAAGAGCAAAAGGTTGAAGACGTTGCAGCGCATCAATGAGGTTGCCGAAGAATCCAACCAGCTGAAGAATGCTTTCATCGCTAATATGACTCACGAAATTCGTACTCCTTTGAATGCCATTGTAGGCTTTACAACTATGCTTGCCGAAATGGATAATTTGGACAGAGAAACCCGTATGGCTTTTCTGAAGGAGATTAATGATAACAAGGACTCGCTGCTGCAACTGGTCAATGACTTGCTGGACTATTCGAAGATTGAGGCAAATACTCTGGAATATAACGATGGAGAAGTGGATGTAAACGCGCTGATTGATGAAGTCTGTACGACGGAGAATATGCGCTCGCATCCCACGGGCATTCAGGTGGAGTTTGTAGAACGGCTGCCTCAATGCCGTTTGGTGGTAGACCGCGTGCGTTTTGCCCAAGTCATAGGTAACTTGGTGAGGAACGCCTTGAAGTTTACGGAGATGGGCAGTGTGAAAATCGGTTGCAGGAGATTGAGCAACCATAACTTCTATTTTTATGTGGCAGATACAGGCTGTGGTATCGATGAAGTGGGAAGACATGCCATCTTTGAACGGTTTGTGAAGATGAACTACAATATCAAAGGTACGGGGTTGGGGCTTTCCATCACCAAATCTATTGTGGAGCACTATGGGGGAGGTATCGGTGTGGAGTCTAAGAAAGGGGAAGGCTCCACCTTCTATTTCACGTTGCCTGCCGGTATTGAATACAAAGAGTACGGTAAATTTTGATTTGCCAGTCCAAGAAGGCTCAATCAGCCATTTTCTTCAACTTCTTGAAGTGGCGGATTACTTCCAGATAATCGCGGTCGGTGCAGGCATTGAATTTATTCCATAAGTCACCCATTACAACGGCACCACCGAATCCGTAATCCTTAATCTCCAGTATGTTGTCGGGAGTAATGCCTCCCAAAGCCATGACTCTACTGTCTATGACCTTACTTTTTCCTGCTTGCCGCAACTCTTCGGCTGTGAAGCCGGACGTGACTCCGGACTTTGTGATGCAATTATATATCGGGCTTAGGAACAGATAGTCATAGAAATGCTTCTTGTTCTGCACTTCATCCAGTGAATGGCAGGTGCAACTGATGTGACCCGAATAGTCATGGGGCTCTTTGGGATTGCGGGTGTTTAGATGAATCCCCATCAGGCTGAACTCTTCCTGCAGGTAGAAGTGCTCATGGGTAATGATGCGCTTATGGTATTTTGCGGGTATCAGCGTTAAAAGCCGTTCTGAATACATGGCGGGAGTTTCCGGCTTCCTCAGATGTAGAATATCCAGCCCCTCTTCGAATAGTGCCGTGATAATCTTGTCTTCTTCCACAAAAAATGTGGGTGCTGTTACTACGATGAGTTTCATTTCTTTTGTTTAACTTTTAAGTTTAGCAAAGTTAATGAATACTTATGGTAGAAGCCAAAGAATTTCTTTAAAATATGTTAGATGGCTATTTTAAACAAGAAAACGCATTCTTGAACCTTAGTTGCTCAAGAATGCGTCATTAACATGTTTAGTGGGACCTTGTTGCTTATTTCAGTCTTTTACCTACTACATCCCAGTCGATGATGCTCCACAGTTCGTTCACATGGTCGGCACGGCGGTTCTGGTAATCAAGATAGTAGGCATGTTCCCACACGTCGAATCCGAGTAGCGGAACAAGACCGGCGCGTACCGGATTGCTACCGTTGGCTTCTTTGGTGATGTGGAGTTTGCCGTTCTTGTCGGCAGACAACCAAGCCCATCCGGAGCCGAACAAGCCGACAGCTGCCGCGTTGAATTCCTTCTTAAAATTCTCAAAGCTGCCGAAGTCGCGTTTGATGGCTTCTGCCAGCTTGCCGGTAGGCTCGCTGTGGGCAGGCTTCGGGGCAAGCTGTAAGAAGTATAATGTGTGGTTCAACACTTGTCCTGCATTGTTGAAGATGGCACCGTCCGGTGCTGTGGCAACAATGGTTACCAGGTCTTTGCCTTCAAATTCCGTTCCCGGAACGAGGTTGTTGAGGTTGTTCACGTAGGTTTGCAGATGTTTACCGTAGTGGTAATCTATGGTTTGCTGACTGATTACAGGTTCCAGTGCATTGTTAGTGTAGGGAAGTTTTGGCATTTCGTAAGTCATAACTGTTATCATTAAAATCGTTAATATTGTATTCATAAGTTTCAATTATTTAATTTTGGAACTTTACTATATAAACACTATAACCTATAGAAATGTTCGTACGTCTCCGAAGCTTTTTTTATCTTTGCCTCCGTAAAAACAAAGGAAGGAAAAATATCATCATTTTAAGATTATACGGATATGCCCGATTATATAGAGGAACTGAACGAAGGACAACGGAACGCGGTGTTATACAATGACGGTCCGTCACTGGTGATAGCCGGTGCCGGTTCGGGAAAGACGCGCGTGCTGACCTACAAGATTGCTTATCTGCTGGAGAATGGCTACCAGCCTTGGAACATTCTGGCATTGACCTTTACCAACAAGGCGGCGCGCGAAATGAAGGAGCGTATAGCCCGTCAGATGGGGCCGGAGAGGGCGCGCCATCTGTGGATGGGAACCTTTCACTCCATATTCCTGCGCATTCTGCATGTCGAGGCCGGGCATATCGGCTTCACTTCGCAGTTTACCATTTACGATACGGCAGACAGTAAAAGCTTGATACGTTCCATTATCAAGGAAATGGGGCTGGATGAGAAAGTGTACAAGCCGGGGATGGTGCAGGCGCGTATCTCGAATGCCAAGAATCATCTGGTTTCTCCGGCAGGCTATGCCAACAACAAGGAGGCTTACGAAGGAGACCGTGCAGCCAAGGTTCCGGCGCTTCGCGACATCTACCAGAGATATTGGGAGCGTTGCCGGCAGGCGGATGCGATGGACTTCGATGATTTGCTGTTCTACACATTCCTGCTGTTCCGGGACCACCCCGAGGTGTTGGCGCGTTATCAAGACCAGTTCCGTTACATTCTGGTGGATGAGTATCAGGATACCAATTTTGCACAGCACAGCATCGTGCTGCAACTTGCCAAGAACCATCAGCATGTCTGTGTGGTGGGGGATGATGCACAGAGTATCTACTCCTTCCGTGGTGCCGATATTGACAATATTCTCTATTTTACGAAAGTATATCCCGATACGAAGGTCTTCAAGCTGGAGCAGAATTACCGTTCCACCCAGACCATTGTCCGCGCGGCCAACAGCCTGATAGAAAAGAACCAGTGGCAGATACGCAAGGAAGTGTTCTCGGAAAAGGAGAAGGGAGAGGCCATCGGTGTGTACCAGGCATACAGTGACGTGGAAGAAGGGGATATTGTGGTGAATAAGATAGCTGAACTGCGGCGTGAAAAGCGCTATGCCTACTCTGATTTTGCGATACTCTACCGTACCAATGCGCAGAGCCGTATCTTTGAGGAAGCCATGCGCAAACGCAGTATGCCTTACCGTATTTACGGAGGCTTGTCGTTCTATCAACGCAAGGAAATCAAAGATGTTATTGCTTACTTCCGTCTGATAGTGAATCCCAATGATGAAGAGGCTTTCAAACGTATTATCAATTATCCTGCACGGGGTATCGGAGGTACGACAGTGGGAAAAATCATTGCTGCCGCCACCGGGCACAATGTAAGTTTGTGGACCGTGCTTTGTGAGCCGTTGGCGTATGGCTTGAACTTCAATAAAGGTACGGTGGGAAAGTTGCAGGCATTCCGCGAACTTATATCTGCCTTTATCACAGATGCTGCGGAGAAGAATGCCTACGAGATTGGTGCTGACATTATTCGCCAATCGGGCATCATCAATGATGTGTGTCAAGACAGCTCTCCCGAGAATCTGAGCCGTAAGGAGAATATAGAGGAGCTGGTGAACGGTATGAGTGATTTTTGCGCCCAACGGCAGGAGGAAGGAAACCCTAACGTGTTGTTGGGTGACTTCCTTTCGGAAGTTTCCCTTCTTACCGACCAGGATTCGGATAAGGATGGGGACGATGAGAAGATAACCCTGATGACTGTACATTCGGCCAAGGGATTGGAGTTCAAGAATGTGTTTGTAGTGGGGATGGAGGAGAATCTTTTTCCCAGCAGCATGGTGGGTGACTCTCCCCGGGCATTGGAGGAAGAACGGCGGCTGTTCTATGTAGCCATCACACGTGCCGAAGAACACTGTTTCCTATCGTATGCAAAGACGCGTTTCCGGTACGGCAAGATGGAGTTTGGCAGTCCCAGCCGTTTTCTGAAGGATATAGACGTACGGTTCCTGCGCCTGCCTCAGGATGCGGGAATGTTCCGCAGGGTAGAGGAGGAAGCTGCCGTTTTCCGCAGGGAGAACGCCAGAGGCTTTGCGCCTGATAAGGAAGATGCTCCGTATGGAGGAAAAGAGCGTGTGTCTGTACGGCCGAAGCAGCAGATTATTGCGCCGACCGTTCCACGTAACCTGAAACGGGTGGCGCCTTCTGCAAATACGGCAAGTACATCGCCTTCTGCCGGCGCGTCTGCCAACCGTGTACAGCAGGGACAACTGATAGAGCACGAACGTTTCGGCCTGGGTGAAGTTTTGAAAGTGGAGGGCGAAGGAGACAATGCGAAAGCCACCATCCGCTTCAAGAATGCGGGAGACAAACAACTTTTGCTGCGCTTCGCGCGTTTCAAAGTTATAGGGTGATGAATATTGTTTACAAAAGAATGACTTTGCAGAAGGGCGGCATCTGTTTTACTAAATATTCCCCGGAGAATTACTAAAATGAGGAGGACGATTTAGTAAATCTTCTCCGAAGTTTTACTAAATCGTTGGAGAGGGCTTGTCAACCCCTTGTGGCGTGTTTATTAGGATGGAATCATAAATGGTAAAAAAAATATATATAAAATGACAAATAAAGACTTTTCCCTTTTCCCTTCTCCCTGCTATATTATGGAAGAAGGATTGCTGAGAAAGAACCTCGTACTGATAAAAAGTGTGGCCGACCGCGCAGGTGTGGAGATAATCCTCGCTTTCAAATCATTTGCCATGTGGCGTTCCTTTCCCATTTTCAGGGAGTATATAGACCACTCTACGGCAAGTTCCGTCTACGAAGCCCGTCTGGCATTGGAGGAGTTCGGAAGTAAGGCACATACGTACTCGCCTGCCTATACCGAGGCCGATTTTCCGGAGATAATGCGGTGCAGCAGCCATATTACTTTCAATTCGCTTTCGCAGTTCCACCGCTTTTATCCGGTAGTGGTGGCGGAGGGAAGCGGCATTTCCTGCGGTATCCGTATCAATCCTGAATACTCTGAGGTGGAAACGGAGCTTTATAATCCCTGCGCACCCGGTACCCGCTTCGGTGTAATGGCCGACCAGCTTCCCGAAGAACTTCCGGCGGGTATTGAAGGTTTTCACTGTCATTGTCACTGCGAGTCTTCTTCCTACGAGCTGGAACACACATTGGAGCACTTGGAAGGAAAATTCTCCCGCTGGTTCTCACAGATTAAGTGGTTGAATTTAGGAGGCGGGCATCTGATGACGCGTAAGGATTATGATGTAGAGCATCTTGTCCGTCTGTTGCAGGGCTTGAAGGGGCGCTATCCACATCTTCAAATCATTCTTGAGCCCGGTTCCGCTTTTACTTGGCAGACCGGTGTGCTGAGCTCGGAGATAGTGGACATCGTGGAAAACCGCGGCATTCGTACCGCCATTCTCAACGTTAGCTTTACGTGCCACATGCCGGATTGCCTGGAGATGCCCTATCAGCCTGCAGTGCGTGGAGCGGAGATGGGCGATGCGGGCCCTTACGTCTATCGCCTTGGAGGAAACTCCTGCTTGAGCGGCGACTATATGGGACTGTGGAGTTTCGACCATGAGCTGCAGATAGGGGAGAGAATCGTCTTTGAGGACATGATACATTACACCACTGTAAAGACGAATATGTTCAATGGAATTCACCATCCGGCCATTGCAATGTGGACAAAAGAAGGAAAAGCTGAAGTTTTCAAGCAATTTTCTTATGAAGATTATCGTGGGCGAATGAGTTGATAATCAAAAGTCTGCTTGTATGCCTGGCGAAAATGTACACTTTTCTGTGTGAAAAAAGTCTGCGGAATGTTTGCAGGTTTAAGGAAAATATCTACCTTTGCATCCGCAATCGCGGAAATAGCTCAGTTGGTAGAGCATAACCTTGCCAAGGTTAGGGTCGCGAGTTCGAGTCTCGTTTTCCGCTCAACGCAGTTTAGATTGCAATTACCTATGCCCAGGTGGCGGAATTGGTAGACGCGCACGTTTCAGGTGCGTGTGTCGAGAGGCATGCAGGTTCGAGTCCTGT
>ENA-UEYL01000054-UEYL01000054.1-human-gut-metagenome-genome-assembly--contig:-NODE-54-length-111004-cov-5.683558_pt1 | contig 111004 bp, 127 predicted proteins | sample MGYA00242941_ERZ507946 | MGnify/ENA primary metagenome ERZ507946 (study PRJEB26167, sample SAMN06115482) | human gut metagenome | host: Homo sapiens | place: China:Guizhou | collected 2015-03-11...
CCGACGAGGCTCGAACTCGCTACCTCCACCTTGGCAAGGTGGCGCTCTACCAGATGAGCTACGGCCGCACATTCCATGTGTTTGTGCCGGGCTGTTTACCGGCGACGCTGATTATTATACCGTACCGCCCGGCAATTGTCAACCACAAATTTGCATTTTCTGCAAAAAAGTTGGAAACCCACCTGTCTGTGTTCAAAAGGCTTCACTTTTGCGGGCTTCACCTGTGTCATCATTCAAGTTTGTCACGGCATACACGAAGAAAATTGATTTGCTTTCCCTTTTGTAAACTATTATAATGGAAAGTGTCATTTTGTCGCCTGTAAGAGCTGCGTCTGTTATGCCGCCGAGGGCATACAGGCGCGTTTTTGTGCGCAGAAATAGGAAAAGCCAGCATAAAGGAGCAAACACAATGTATAAGATCACTGAAAAAGTCGCGCTGAATCCCACCGTGACGAAGATGGTCATTGAAGCCCCGCTGATCGCCAAAAAGGCAAAGCCGGGCCAGTTTATCATTGTGCGCCCGTTTGAGGACAGCGAGCGCATCCCCCTGACCGTGGCCGGTTACGACCGCGAAAAGGGCACTGTGGATATCATTTTTCAGATCGTGGGCGGTACCACGATGGAGCTGAACAGCCTGCAGGTGGGCCAGAGTGTCCACGACTTTGTAGGCCCGCTGGGCCGCGCCACCGAGGTGGAAGGCCTGAAGAAGGTATGTGTCGTGGGCGGCGGCGTAGGCTGCGCCATCGCTCTGCCCATTGCCCGTGAGCTGCACGAGCAGGGCTGTGTGGTGCACAGCGTGGTGGGCTTCCGCAATAAGGACCTGCTGATCCTTGAGGACGAGTTCAAAGCCTGCAGCGACGAGCTGCGCATTATGACCGACGACGGCAGCTATGGCACCAAGGGTGTTGTTACCGCTGCACTGGACGAGCTGGTGGCCGCCGGCAACCAGTACGATCTGGTCATCACCATCGGCCCGCTGATCATGATGAAGTTCGTGGTCAAGACCTGCCAGAAGCATGGCCTGAAGAGCATCGTTTCCATGAACCCCATCATGATCGACGGCACCGGCATGTGCGGCGGCTGCCGCCTGACCGTTGGCGGCGAGACCAAGTTCGCCTGCGTGGACGGCCCCGACTTTGACGGCGATCTGGTGGATTTTGATGAGGCAATGGCCCGCGGCACCATGTACCGCCCGTTTGAGGCACACGCCCGTGAAGCGGCATGCAATCTGCTCAATCAGGAGGTAAAATAAGATGGCTTTCAATATGGACCCGAAGAAGTGCCCCATGCCCACGCAGGACCCCAATGTGCGCAACAAGAACTTTAAGGAAGTTGCACTTGGCTACACCGAAGAAATGGCCGTGAACGAAGCAAAGCGCTGCGTGCACTGCAAGAACAAACCCTGCCAGACCGGCTGCCCTGTGGGCATCGATATCCCCGAGTTCATCGGCCATGTGGCCGAGGGCGACTTTGAAGCCGCTTATCAGGTGATCAACCGCTCCTCTTCCCTGCCCGCTGTCTGCGGCCGTGTATGCCCGCAGGAGAGCCAGTGCGAGGGCAAGTGCACCCGCGGCATCAAGAACGAGCCGGTGGGCATCGGCCGCCTGGAGCGCTTTGTTGCCGACTGGCACCGTGAGAATGTGCACACCGCCCCCATCGTGCCCGAATGGAACGGCCACAAGGTGGCCATCATCGGCGCAGGCCCTGCCGGCCTGACCGCCGCAGGCGATCTGGCAAAGCTTGGCTACAAGGTCACCGTTTACGAGGCCCTGCATGTGGCCGGCGGCGTGCTGATGTACGGCATCCCTGAGTTCCGTCTGCCCAAGGCCATCGTGCAGCAGGAGATCGACGGCCTGAAGAAGATGGGCGTTGATTTTGAGTGCAATATGGTCATTGGCAAGGTGCTCACCATCGACGAGCTGATGGACGAGTACGGCTACGAGGCCGTGTTCGTAGGCTCCGGTGCCGGTCTGCCCCGCTTCATGGGCATCCCCGGCGAGAGCCTGAAGGGCGTCTACTCTGCCAACGAGTTCCTGACCCGCTCCAACCTGATGAAGGCTTATCTGCCCACCAGCAAGACCCCCATCCGCACCGGCAAAAAGGTCGCCGTTGTGGGCGGCGGCAACGTGGCTATGGACGCTGCCCGCAGCGCCCTGCGTCTGGGTGCCGAGACCGTGTACATCGTCTACCGCCGCGGCATGGCTGAGCTGCCCGCCCGTAAGGAAGAGGTGGAGCACGCCGAGGAAGAGGGCATCATCTTCAAAACCCTGTGCAACCCTGTGGAGATCCACGCCAACGACGAGGGCTTTGTCAAGTCCATCACCTGCATTGAGATGGAGCTGGGCGAGCCGGATGCTTCCGGCCGCCGCCGCCCCATCGAAAAGAAGGGCAGCGAGTTCGAGCTGGATGTGGACACGGTCATTATGAGTCTGGGCACCAGCCCCAACCCGCTGATCCGCTCCACCACCCCGGGTCTGGAGACCAACAAGCACGGCTGCATCGTTACCGACGGCGACGACGGCAAAACCAGCCGCGATGGTGTGTACGCCGGCGGCGATGCCGTGACCGGCGCGGCCACCGTCATTAAGGCCATGGGCGCAGGCAAGGCTGCTGCAAAGGCCATTGACGAGTACATTCAGAGCAAGTAATCCCCTGTGAAGGTGGGCACCGTCCACTGAATACCGGATATGAAAAATCCCCTGTGCCAGTGCACAGGGGATTTTTTGCATCTTATTCTGCGGTCTCCGTTGTGAGCGCCGGGTAGCCCGTCCGCACGCACCGCACAGCGCACCGGGCGCTGCCGCCGGTGGTACAGGTAAAGAGGGTCAGATCCCATTCATCGGACTCCTCCGTCTTTTCGGTCATTTCCTCAATTTGCGTGGGCTGCAGGTTTTCCACATAGGAGACCTCGTAGGTCCAGCGCATACCGTCCATATCCGTAAAATAGACCTGCGCGCCCTCGGTCAGCCACTTGATGGGGCTGAAATGCTTTGCATAGTTGTGGGCGCAGACCACCATGTTATCCGCATAGGTGGAACCGGAGTAACGGCCCGGTGCGATTTTCAGACCCGCATAGCTCCACTGGCTCATCACCGGCAGTTCCAGCCCGATGGACGGAATGGACAGATAGCCGACGTAATCCCAGCCGTTCAGTTCGGTCACGGTCATTTCCTGCGTGGGGTCTAGCTCCGGCTGCAGCGCCACGGTATCCGATTTTGCCTTTTCCTCAATGGCAGCGTTCAGGGTCTGCTCCAGCTCACCCAGCACCTCCTGCGAGGCCTTGTCTGCACGGGATGCATCCCACTTGTTATAGGCCAGCAGGGCTGCTGCCGCAAGGATCAGCAGCGCGCCCAGCACCATACACACTCTTCCGATTTTCTGTCGCATAGCAATGTTTCCTTTTTGTTCCGCGGTAGGTTTCAACCCTTTCAGTATATGCGCAATTGGTATGTTTGTCCAGTAAAAACTTACCGCACTGCCCGGTCCGGCACAAGGCGGCACACAAACCGCACCATCAGTGGGGTCAGCGGCAGCCACACCAGCGTGCACACCACATTGAACAAGGTGTGCGCATTCGCGATCTGCCGGGCGATCACGGCAAGCTCCGGCCCTTTGGGCGAAAGTGTAGCCGTCAGCCGCACATACAACGGCAGACCGGCGCAGAACACCGCCGCGCCGGTCAGATTGAACACTGCATGGGCCGCAGCCACCCGCTTTGCGTCCCGGCTTGCGCTCAAGGATGCCAGCACTGCCGTGATGGTGGTGCCGATGTTATCGCCCAGCAGCACTGGCAGCGCACCCGCAAGGCCCAACAGACTGCTGCCGTCCAGCCCGGGGCGAGCTGCAAAGTTCTGCAGCAAGGCAATGGTAGCCGAGCTGCTCTGCACTGTCAGGGTCATGCCAAGCCCCGCCAGCAGCCCCAGCCATGGGTGCTGCCGCACCCGACCCAGCCAGTGCACGAACACCGGGCTTTGCGCCAGCGGTTCCATAGCAGTGCCCATATCGGCAATGCCCTCGAACAGCAGGCCAAAGGCGAACACCGCCCGGCCAATGGCCCGGCTCTTCTGCCCTGCACAGGCAAAGCAGAGCAGCAGCCCGGCCAGCAGCACAAGGCCGCGCACATCTTCCAGCCGGAAGGCCAGCAGCTGTGCGGTAACGGTGGTTCCGATGTTGCAGCCAAAGATCACCGGGACCGCCTGCCGCAGGGTCAGCAGACCCGCACTTACAAAGCCCAGCACCATCACCGTGACTGCCGAGCTGCTTTGCAGCACCGCCGTGACCGCAGCCCCCGCCAGCACGCCCCGCACCGGGCTGCCGGTCACAGCGGCCAGCAGGCTTTTCAGGCGGCTGCCTGCCGCTGTTTCCAGACTGTGGCTGAGCGCATCCATGCCGTATAAAAACAGTGCCAAGCCGCCAAAAAGTGTAAAAATTCTTGTCAGGTTCTGTTCCACTGCCGCCGCCCCTCCCGCAGAAACGTTTCTTATTCTATTTATGCAGCTGCCGGGCGGTTCAGGCTTTCTGCCGTTCTCCCCTTTTTGTGAACTTTTTTAAAATTATCCTAAACTGCCCTTGCATTCTGGGTGCCGGAGGAATATTATTGTCAGGCGTTAATAGTTAACAGCTGTTAAGCATTTTGCAATGAGGAGGGATAGAATGTTGAACGAGACCGAAGCCGCCGCGAGCTTTCACGGCCTGTGCCATTTTTTCGGACGGCTGAGCAAGGCATCCCGGGCCGGCATGAAGGCGGCTCTGCTGGGCTGTCCCAAATGCCACTTTCCCATGCTGGAGGGTCTGGCTCACACGATCAGTACCCGCGGGCAGAACGGAGCGGTGTATGTTTCCGATTTTGCCCGGGAGGCACACCAGCCGCTGCCGGCCATCAGCCGCAGCCTGCGCCAGCTGGAACAGGACGGCCTTGTTCTGCGCGAAGCGGACCCGGCTGACCGGCGCAAAACGCTGGTGCGCATCACGCCGGAGGGCTACGCCGCCTGTGCCCGGTGTGAAGATGCCCTCAGCGATTATTTTGCCTGCGTGATGGCCCGGCTGACACCGGAGCAGGTGCAGCAGATGAATACTTTGCGCGGCGCACTGATGGATGCCATTCTTGCGGAAAACGCTTCCCGTGAAGCAAAAAACAACGAAGGGAGAACCGAACTATGACGAAAATTTTCAAGCAGCTGGCCCGGCACTGGGCCGTCTGTCTTGTGGTGTTCGCGCTGCTGTTCGTGCAGGCGTACTGCGATCTTTCGCTGCCGGACTACACCAGCAGGATCGTGGACACCGGCATCCAGCAGGGCGGCATTGAAAGCCCCCTGCCGGAAACGATACGCCAGAGCACGCTGGACGCCCTCACGCTTTTGATTAGCGAAGAGGACGCCGATGCGCTCCAGAACGCCTACGGGTATTATCTTCAGGACGACGGCGTGCTGAAGCTGCGCACCGACCTGACCGATGACGAGCGCACCGCGCTGGAGGATGCCGTCACCACGCCGGACATCGTGCTGTATATGGCCGCCGCGCAGGCAGCGAACGCCCCCGCCGGACAGGACACCATGGGCATGACCGGCCTTGCTGACATGCAGGCGGCATCCTCTGAGAGCACCACCACGGATAGTGAGACCGTCACCCCCACTGCCGAAGATCTGGACACCGTATGCGCCCAGTTTGCCGCTATGAGCCAGATGCCCGGCTTCACCCGCGAAGCTGTTCAGCAGCAGCTGGCCGGTGCTTTTGCCAGTCTGGATGATACCCTGATGGAGAACCTCAAAAGCCAGTCCATGCTGCTGGTGCAGCTGGAATACGAGGCACAGGGCATCGCCCACGATGTGCAGATGCGCTACCTTTACCGCGTAGGCGGCCAGATGCTGGGCCTGACTTTGCTGATGGTGGCTGTGTCTATTGCGGTGGGCTTCCTCGCCTCTCGTGTGTCCGCCGCCATTGGCCGCGACCTGCGCCGTGAGACCTTTGCCAGCGTCATCGGGTTCTCCAATGCAGAGATCGAGAATTTTTCCACCGCATCTCTCATCACCCGCACCACCAACGACATCCAGCAGGTGCAGTTCGTCTGCGTCATGCTGCTGCGCATGGTGGCCTATGCGCCCATTCTGGGCATTGGCGGCGTGCTGCATGTGCTGAACAGCAGCACCGGCCTTTCCTGGATCATCGTGCTGGATGTGGCCGTTCTGCTGTTGCTCATCCTCTTCCTGATGAGTGTGGCCATGCCCAAGTTCAAGATCATGCAGAAGCTGGTGGACCGGTTGAACCTCGTCAGCCGCGAGATTCTGACCGGCATCATGCCGGTGCGTGCCTTCAGCCGTGAAAAGTTTGAGGAGGAGCGCTTCGACAAGGCCAACAAAGACCTGATGAGCACCCAGCTGTTCACCAACCATGCCATGGTTGCCATGATGCCCTTTATGACCCTCATCATGAACGGCACCAGCCTGCTGATCGTCTGGTTCGGCGGCAAGGCCATGGACAACGGCACCATGCAGGTGGGCGAGATGATCGCATTCATCACCTACACCATGCAGATCGTCATGTCCTTCCTGATGCTGGCCATGGTGGCCGTCATGCTGCCCCGCGCCGGTGTGGCTGCGGAGCGCATCGACGAGGTGATCCGCACCAGGGCCACCATCAACGACCCGGACGAAGCTGCTGCAAAGCCCGCGCAGGAGCACGAAAACTGGCAGGGTGAGGTAGAGTTCCACGATGTGAGCTTCCGCTTCCCGGGTGCGGACAGCGATGCGCTGGAGCACATCAGCTTTACCGCAAAGCCCGGCGAGACCACCGCCATCATCGGCTCCACCGGCTGTGGCAAATCTACCCTGCTCAACCTCATCCCCCGCTTTTATGATGTCACCGGCGGCAGCGTGACCGTGGATGGCATCGATGTGCGCAATATGCCGCAGGCACAGCTGCACGACCTGCTGGGCTATGTGCCCCAGAAGGGCGTGCTGTTCAGCGGCACCATCGACTCGAACCTGAAGTTCGGCGGGGAGCACATCACCGATGCCGATGTGAAAAAGGCTGCTGCCATTGCGCAGGCCACCGAGTTCATCGACGCAAAGCCCGAGGGCTACCAAAGCCCCATTGCACAGGGCGGCTCCAATGTGTCCGGCGGCCAGAAGCAGCGCCTTTCCATTGCACGCGCCATTGCCAAGGACCCCAAAATTTATCTGTTCGACGACAGCTTTTCTGCCCTCGACTTTAAGACCGATGTTGCCCTGCGCCGTGCACTGAAAGCCCAGACCGATAACGCTACCGTTATCATTGTGGCACAGCGCATCTCCACTGTGCTGCACGCAAACCAGATCCTGGTGCTGGACGAAGGCCGCCTGGTGGGCAAGGGCACCCATGCCCAGCTGATGGCTTCCTGCCCGGAGTATCAGGAGATCGCCCGCAGCCAGCTGAGCCAGAAGGAGCTGGACCTCAAATCTCTGAATACCGAAAAGGAGGGTGAGTGATATGCCAAGACCCGGACGCATGACGACCGAACGCGCCAAGGACTTCAAGGGCACCCTGCTGCAGCTTGTGCGCAACCTTGGCCGCTACCGCCTTTCGCTCGTTACCGCCATTGTATTTGCCATTCTTTCTACCATCTTCAATATTGCAGGCCCTAAGGTGCTGGCAAAGGCCACCACGGCTCTTGCCACCGGCTGGATCGCCAAGCTGCGCGGCACCGGCAGCATCGACTTTGTGTATATCGGCCGCATCCTGCTGTTTTTGCTGGGCATGTACCTGCTGAGCAGCGCCTTCAGCTTTATTCAGGGCTGGCTCATGACCGGCCTTTCCCAGAAAGTCTGCTACGACTTCCGCAAGCAGATCAGCGAAAAGATCAACCGCCTGCCCCTTGCCTACTTTGAAAAGCGCACCGTGGGCGAGGTGCTGTCCCGCATCACCAACGATGTGGACACGCTGGGCCAGAGCCTGAACCAGAGCATCACCCAGCTCATCACCAGTGTGACCACCATGATCGGCGTGCTGGTCATGATGCTGTCCATCAGCCCGAAGATGACCCTGATCGCCCTGCTGATCCTGCCGGTCTCGCTGGTGCTGGTGCTCATCGTGGTCAAGTTCAGCCAGAAATACTTCAAGGCCCAGCAGGCCATTCTGGGCGTTGTGAACGGTCAGGTGGAAGAAGTCTACTCCGGCCACAACGTGGTCAAAGCCTTCAACCGCGAGGCCGTGGTGCTGAACGACTTCAACGCCGCCAACGACAAGCTGTACGAATCCGCATGGAAGAGCCAGTTTCTCTCCGGCCTGATGATGCCCATTATGAACTTTGTGGGCAATCTGGGCTACGTGGCAGTGGCCATCGTGGGCAGCATTTTTGCGGCAAACGGCACCATTACCATCGGTGACATTCAGGCCTTCATCCAGTACGTCAAGAACTTCACCCAGCCCATCCAGCAGCTTTCTCAGGTGTCCAACATGCTGCAGAGCATGGCCGCTGCCGCTGAGCGGGTGTTCGAGTTTCTGAACGAGCCGGAAGAGGATCAGCAGGCAGACCCGGCCCGCCGGGCCGACCCCGGCTGCATCAACGGTCAGGTGACATTCAGTCATGTCCGCTTCGGCTACACCCCGGACAAGACCGTCATCCACGATTTCAGCTGTGAGGTCAAGCCCGGCCAGAAGGTGGCTATCGTCGGCCCTACCGGCGCGGGCAAAACTACCATGGTCAAGCTGCTCATGCGCTTCTATGATGTGGATTCCGGTTCCATCACCCTGAATGGCCACGATGTGCGTGACTTTGACCGCAGCGCTCTGCGCGAGGGCTTCGGCATGGTGCTGCAGGACACATGGCTGTTCAAGGGCACCATCATGGAGAACATCCGCTATGGCCGTCTGGATGCTACCGACGAAGAAGTGATTGCCGCCGCCAAGGCTGCCAACGCTGACCACTTCATCCGCACCCTGCCCGGCGGCTACCAGATGGAGCTGAACGAAGACGCTTCCAACGTGAGTCAGGGCCAGAAACAGCTGCTCACCATCGCCCGCACCATTCTGGCAGATAACCGCATCCTGATTTTGGACGAAGCCACCAGCAGTGTGGATACCCGCACCGAGCAGCGCATCCAAACCGCCATGGATCGCCTGATGGAGGGCCGCACCAGCTTTGTGATCGCACACCGTCTTTCCACCATCCGGGACGCCGACCTCATCCTTGTGATGCGAGATGGCGACATTGTGGAGCAGGGCACCCACGACCAGCTGATCGAAGCAGGCGGCTTCTACGCCGACCTGTACAACAGCCAGTTCGAGGACGTGGTGGAGTAAGCTGCCCGTCATCGCAGTATAAGCACAAAAATAGCACCTGCTGCCTTCCTTTCCGAAGGCAGCAGGTGCTCTTTGTTTACCCTCCCAGTCATCGCTACGCGATGCCAGCTCCCCCGAGAGGGGGAGCTTTTCAGCAGTTACCGGTCAGCTGCAATAGAGCTCTCCCTTCGGGAGAGCTGGCGCGAATGCGCCTGAGAGGGTTTTCTTTTTTCTTTATTCCTCCACCGGTTCCAGCTTCAGGCCGAACAGCTTTTCCGAGAGGGACGGCAGCAGCTGCTGCACCGCGCGGACATAGGCCATCACCCACGGGTCCTCGCGCTTTTGTCCCAGCACGACGCCGAACCGGTGTCCCCTGCCCCAGTCCAGTACCCGCACAAAACTGAGGTCCGGCCTGCGGTAATAGACCGCCGGGACCATCTTGAGCGCAGGATCCCCATAGGATGCGCTGCGGATGCCGCCCACCGGCGTAAAATTCACTCCGCGCTCCAGCCCCTCCTGCAGCAGGCTGGTCTCGTAGACGGTCTGGTACATCTCTTTGACGGGCAGCCAGCGGTATTGCAGCGCCTGCTCCAGACTCAGCCTGCCCACCGGCATATCGGCAGGCGGGTGGATGGGAATGCACAGCTCCGGCACATAAAGCAGCGGGATGAAAGTGAACCCCTGCGCGTAAAATTCCGCACTTTCCAACTGGAAAGAAAGGTCCGCGTCCCCTTTTTTCAGGCTGCGCCAGACCTCGCTGCGACTGGCGCACTGCATCATAATAGACGTGTATTGCAGACACAGCTCGTTCGTCAGAGAAAACAGGTCGTACCCGAACATCCGCATCGCCTCATGGCTCCATGCAATGACCAGATGCCGTTCCGGCGGATTTTCCTGCTGCTGTACCGCACGGGCATGGCGCACTGCCTCCTGATACAAGGCCGTCAACTGCTTTGCCTTGGGGTAAAAGTCCCGGCCTGCCGGGGTCAGGATCACCCGGCGCGGTACATGCTGAAACAGTTCAAACTGCAATTGCCCTTCCAGCGTGCGGATCTGCTGCGAAAGCGCCGACTGCGAAAGATACAGTGCCTCTGCTGCTTCCGAAAAACTGTCCATCTCTACGATCTTCACAAATCCTTCCAGTGCACTCTGGTTCATCTGCGCATCCTCGCTTTCTTACATTAGGATTTCATAAATTATAATATAACATAATTGAATTGTAAAGTGCGTCACTCTACGCTACAATTGTTAAAGATTCAGCAAAGTGGTTTTTACCCTGCTGCACGATAAGAAGAGAAAAGAGAAAGAGAGCGTACCTATGAACAAGATTTCCCGCAAGGGCTTTCTGAAGATCGCCGCTGCCGCCGCCATGAGCGGTGTCACTGCCGGCGCACTGGCTGCCTGCAATTCCGCCTCCGGCTCCACTGCCTCCGGTGCTGCCGGTCAGTACATCCCCGGCACCTACGAGGGCACCGCCGAGGGCATCTCCTCCACCGTCAAGGTCACCATGACCTTCTCTGACAGCACTGTCACCGACGTGGTGGTGGACACCTCCGGCGAGACCGCTTCTTTCGGCGCTGCCGCTGCCGATGAGCTGCGTGAGCAGCTGATGGCTGCCGGTTCTGCCGAGATCGACGGCGTTTCCGGCTCTACCATCACCTCCGATGCCGTGATGAAGGCTGCCAAGAGCTGCTACGCACAGGCAAAGGGTGAGGCCGTGGTGTCCAGCGTGCAGCTGCCCACAGGCGACGCAAACGACTGGCTGGGCAAAGAGCCTGATATCGACGAGACTGCCATCACTGAGACCGTGGACACCGACATTCTCATTGTGGGTGCAGGCAACGGCGGTATGTTCGCTGCCGCCTATGCTGCTGCCAACGGCCTGAACTTCCGTGTTATCGAGCAGAACGCCAACGTGCAGGACACCCGTCACTGGTACGGCGCTGTTGATTCTGCTGCCGCTAAGGAGGCTGGCGAACCCGCCACCGATAAGGCAAAGCTGCTGAGCGAGATCTCCCGCTACGCCTCCGGCAAGTGCGATCAGCGCGTTGTCAAGACCTGGATCAACGAGTCTGCCGCCATGCACGACTTCATGCGCAGCATTCTGGAAGATAAGTACGGCTGGGTATGCGATTTCACCTCCGGCAGCGAGGCTGCATGGCCTGCAGAGAATGCCGAGCACAACACCGACTACCTCTACCCTGTGCAGGAGCACAACTACATGGCCAGCGAGAGCGCATCCGGCCTGCCCCGTAATGAGCTGCTGCTGCAGTACATTCAGGAGCTGGGCTACGATGTGGACTTCAAGACCAGTCTGGCCAAGCTGGAAAAGAACTGCGAGGGCCGCATTACCGGCATCATCGCCCAGAGCACCGAGGATGACCACTTTATCCGCTACAACGCCAACAAGGGCGTGCTGCTGGCCTGCGGCGGTTTCCCCGGCAACCCCTACATGATGGAGCAGCTGGACCCGCTTGGCACCAGCGTGACCACCGCCTGCTCCTACTCCCCCGCCGACAAGGGCTACGGCATCCGCGCTGCTGTATGGGCCGGTGCTAATCTGGACAAGGAAGCCGCTCCCATGCTGTTTGACCGCGGCGTTGTTGCCCCCGGCGTGGATGGCGGCTATGTGGATAGCGACACTGCCTTTGGCGGCAAGGCCTTCCCCGGCAAGATCCGCCAGTACAACCCCGGTACCCAGCCCTTCCTGAAGGTGAACCGCAACGGCGAGCGCTTTGCCAACGAGAGCTGCCCCTACAACGATATCGTCTACGCTGCCGCCCACCAGCCGGGCCGCGTCTACGCACAGATCTGCGATGCCAACATTCTGGAGGACGCAAAACGTTTCCACACCATCGGCTGCTCTGCCCAGACCCGCAACGGCGGCGAGAAGTACATTCAGGGTAAGATGGACGAGGCTATTGAGGCCGGGGCATTGTTCAAGTGCGATACGCTGGACGAGCTGGCCGACAAGATGGGCTTTACCGGTGCTGCCAAGGACACCTTCCTTGCTACCGTGGAGCGCTACAATGAGCTGTACGACAAGCAGAACGATGAGGATTTCGGCAAGCCCGCTTACCGCCTGAGTGCCATCCGCACTGCGCCCTTCTATGGCTGCTGGCTGGGTGCCTCTCTGCTGACCACCGAGCAGGGCATTGCCATCAACGAAAAGGGTCAGGCGCTGGACAACAACAATCAGCCCATGGAGGGCCTGTATATCACCGGTGATATGTCCGGCAGCTTCTTTGCCAACAACTACCCCTGCCTGATGGCCGGTGTAGCCATGGGCCGCACCCTGACCTTCGCCATGAAGGCCGTCAAGCAGATGGCTGGTCTGGATAACGCCTGATCCAGCGCGGTTTTCCGGCACAACTTAAGCGTTTTTCCATTTCTTCTTTCTTCATGAAGAGAGGCGGTCCCTGTTTGGGGCCGCCTCTCTTTGCCATTTTTTCGCCACGTGCCCCCTACACAAATCCCCACGATTGTGCTATGATAAAGCTGAACAGCCGGTTTGTGCCAGACAACCGGCAAAATCGAGGTGTTTGTACAAATGTCTGATCTCCTTGAAACTCTGCAGCAGGAAGGGGTAGACCCCGCTCTGCTGGAAGCAGTCCAGCAGTACCGCGCTGCCCATGCCCTGCCGGATGCACTGCGCCCGCGCATCCCTTCCCCTGCCTTTACCTACTACGGCAAACAGGTGTGGGAGCAGGCGCTGGCGGCGCTGCTCTGCGGCGAAAACCTGCTGCTGGCAGGCGGAAAAGCCACCGGCAAAAACGTGCTGGCCGAAAACCTTGCCGCCGCCTTTGGCCGTCCTGCGTGGGACATCTCCTTCCATGTGAACATGGATGCAGCATCCCTCATTGGCATGGACACTTTTGCGGACGGTCAGGTGGTGTTCCGGCCCGGCCCGGTATACCGCTGCGCCCAGTGCGGCGGCTTTGGTGTGCTGGATGAGATCAACATGGCCAAAAACGAAGCGCTGGCCGTGCTGCACGCGGTGCTGGACTTCCGCCGTGCCATCGATGTGCCCGGCTACGACCGCATCCCGCTGGCGGAGGAGACCCGCTTTATTGCCACCATGAACTACGGCTATGCCGGCACTCGTGAGCTGAACGAGGCCCTCACCTCCCGTTTCGTGGTCATCCAGATGCCCACCATTACGCAGGACGATCTGGAAAAGCTGCTGCGGACGCAGTTCCCCGATTTCGCTTCCAAGTATGTGCGCCAGTTTGCACTGCTGTTCCTTGACCTGCAGAAAAAATGCGACAGTGCAGAAATTTCCACCAAGGCGCTGGATCTGCGCGGTATGCTGGATGCCCTGCGGCTGATCCGGCGCGGCATCCCGGCAGGCGCGGCACTGGATATGGGCATCACCAACAAGGCCTTTGACTCCTATGAGCAGGGCCTGATCCGTGATGTAATCGCAGCGCGCATTCCGGCCAAGCTGGATGCCGCCAAGCTCTTTGGCTGATGGACGCCCAGAGTTACACCGCGCAGGAGCGGCGTGCGGCCAATCAGGTCTGGGCTGCTGCAGGAGCCTATGGCTTTGAGCCGCTGTTTCTGGCCCGCTATACCGACGGCACCACCGATTTTTACATGAACACGGTCGTGGGCCTCATCCACAAATATTACGGTGACGCGCTGATTCGCAGCGTCTTTGACGCATGGGACGGTGATCTGCGGCAGACCATGCTGGACGACATGACATGGCTGTATCTGGAAAATGCAGCCTATCGGCTGGAGCTGCCCCGCCGCCCGGTGCTGGAAGCGCTGCGCCATGCCCATGCAGATTACTTTTTTGCGATTCAATACAAGCTCTCCCGTCAGGAGTGGATGGCAAAAAATCAGCTGGTGTACACCATGCAGGCTGCACGCTGGCGGCGTGTGCTGGGCCGTGCCGACCCGATGATGACCCCTTACGAGTCCGGCCTTGCCGCCGCGCTGGCCCCGGAGCATGTGCCGGAGCCGGAACAGCTGAAAGCCGAAATTTTATCGATCTACGCAAAATTCAACCTGTTCGACGGCACTGTGCACCAGAGAGCAGCTTTGCATCTGCATCTGGACGGCCTGCTGGCAAAGCTTGCCACCAAAGCCATGCCCACCCAGATGATCAAGACCGACCGCGTGACCGTGGAGCACTCAAGCTCCGTGGATGCCGTGGGCGGCGGACTGGCGGTGGACAAGCGCCGGGCCCACATCACCCTGAAGCAGGATGCCGCGCAGGACAGAGCCTACATCGAAAGCTGCTTCGGTCGCTCTCTCTACCCGCCGGAACGGCTGCGCAAGGCTGAGCAGGAGCTTTGTGTGGGCGACCATCTGGGGTGCCATTTGTGGTTCAGTGCCGGTGTGCCCAGCCCGGAGCAGGCTCCCACACCGGAAGCAAAGCATCTGGCTGAACAGGCTGAGCTGCAGGCCGACCGCAACCGCGCTTATTACGCCAAAAATCGGGAACTGCACCGCAGTGTGGTGCTGCGGCTTACCGAGCAGATCCGCAACTGCATCCTTGTGCACCAGCAGCCCAACGCCCGTGTTGCCCGCAGCGGCAACCTGAACGCTGGGCGCATCTGGCGCGCACCACTTTTGAACGATGACCGGGTGTTTTTGTGTGCCGAGGAAGAGAACCAGCCCTCTTTTACGGTAGACCTTTTATTGGACGCATCCGCTTCCCGCCTGCACTGTCAGGAAGTGATCGCGGCTCAAGGATCCATTTTGGCCCAGAGCCTTGCGGCCTGCGGGATCCCGGTGCGGGTGTCCAGCTTCAGCAGCCTGCGGGGCTACACCGTACTGCGGGTGCTCAAAGGCTTTGCAGACAAAAACCTGCAAAACATCAACCGATATTTTGCTTCCGGCTGGAACCGTGACGGCCTTGCTCTGCGGGCCGCAGGCGACCTTTTGCAGTATGCGCCCGGTCCTGCGCCGCGGCATCTGCTCATCGTGCTGACGGACGCTTCGCCCAACGACAGCCGCCGCATCCCGCCCAGTGCAGAAAACCCGCTGGGCTGCGGTTACGAGGACGCTGCCGGTGTGGCTGACACTGCCGCGCAGGTGCGTGCGCTGCAGCGCATGGGCATCCGGGTGTCGGCTGTGTTCATGGGTGAGGACAGCTCTGCCGGTGCCGCTGCACAGATCTACGGCAAAAACATGGCCCGTATCCGCGGCATGGACCAACTGGCCCGCGCGGCCGGGCGGCTGATTCAGAACGAGATCCGTGAACTGGGCGATTGAACCATATTTTACCAGAACAGCCCACAGATGGGAGGCTTTGGCCTTGCCGTCTGTGGGCTGTTTTTGATACAGAACACAACTGATTCGCTCTTGCAACAACCATGTTTCGGGTCGTTGTTGCAGGATGCGCGGAAATATTTTGTTTTTCTGCAAACTTATAGTTGTTTTCCGTTGTGAAGTATGCTATACTATGTTCAGTCAATAAAACATTCCTGCGTAAGCCGCCTGCTGTGCACCGGGTCGTTTGGCGCAGTGCCCATCCGTTATACAACGAACTGCTGTGTTATAGTTTCAGGAGGGAACCGATCATGGATGCCAACCGTTATTTTGATGCCATGCACAACGCTATGTCAGCTCAGCACCCCGGTGCGCAGCTGCTTTTAACGGTAAAGCTGCAGGACACCTGCGGCAACGATGCCTGCCTGGAGCTGAAGCAGCTGCCCGGTGAGAGCACCTCCATTCTGTGCTACTCCACCATGGGTCGCCGCTGCCTGAACTTCCAGCTGTTCCGCAAGGGCTGGCAGCTGTGCCACAACGCCGATGGCCAGCTGGTGGGCCGCTTCCCTTCCAGCGCCGACGGCCTGATCGACGAGACCGATTTCCGCGCCTACTGCCGTGAGGACAGGCTGGATCTGGCCCGCACCCAGCGCATCACCGCCGAGCTTCGCCAGTGCGCCGGTATCAATTATCAGGGCAGCATCCCGCAGAACGCCCGCACCGGTGCCGTTATTACCGTGGAGAGCTTTGTAGGGGCCGGTGCCCGCTGGACCTACTGGAGTCAGGATGTTCTGCCCAGCCTGCCGCTGGGTGCCATCCTCTACTGGCTGGCGGATCATCTGGCCGGTGCCGAGCGCCGCACCCTGCAGGCCGACCCGCAGGCAGCCCGCCTTGCCGCCCAGTGGCTGGCCGGTGATACAGCCGTGTTCTTCCATCCGTCGGTGCCGATGACCGCCATGAATACGGTCTCTTCCGGCTCTGCACCCGCACGCCGCCGCACCACTGTGCCCGCTGCCCGCAACAAGAGCTGGCAAAGCATCATGGCCGTGATGGCAGGCATGTGAACGAAAAAGCAAGGAAAGACTGATCGTCTCTCCTTGCTTTTTCAGTATTATTCGAGGTACGGGTCCAGCAGGGCATCCACCGTTTTGTTCCGCTTGGGGTTCGGCTTTTTGATCACATGGCCGCGGCAGACCACCAGTTCCAGATGCTGCAGCGCACGCAGGTCTTCCAGTGGGTTGTGCTTTGTCACAATAAAATCTGCGCTCTTGCCCGGCTCAATGGAACCGGTCACGTCCCCTACTCCGGCCAGCTGAGCATTGCGCAGGGTGGCCGTGTACAGGGCGAACTGGTTGCTTACACCGCAGTATTTGTGGAAGTAGCACAGCTCCCGCCAGAAATCGTACTGGGTGATGTAGGGGCAGCCTACATCGTTGCCCAAGGCCACCGGGATGCCGTTGGCAAGGGCGGTCTTTGCGCTTTCCACCACGCCGTCAAACACGATCTTGCCGTTATACTGGTCCTTTTCCGATGCACCGGAAACCGCCGTATCAAACAGTGCGTAGGGCAGCGCCGGGGAGATGGTGGTGCACACAAAGGCTCCCCGCTCCTTGTAAAGCCGGATGGTCTCATCGTCCATCTTTGCTCCGTGCTCAATGGAATCCACGCCGTTTTCCAGCGCCACCTTTACGCCTTCTGGCGACTCGGTGTGTGCCGCCACGGTATAGCCCAGCTTGTGGGCCTCGTCGCAGACGGCTTTGACCATTTCCGGCTTCATTTTCAGCTCTCCGGGCGTTCCCTTTTCCGCAGCATCCAGCACACCGCCGGTGATCATCAGCTTGACAAGATCCACCTTCTGTCCGCTGGCCTTTTTGAGCTGAGCAAGTGCTTCGGCATTGTTATGGGCCGCAACTGCCACCGAGCCCGCCATGTGTCCCCCGGGCACCGAAATGCCCTCGTTGGCAGCAAGGATGCGCGGTGCCAGCAGTCTGCCTGCAGCGGCATCGTCCCGGCAGCGGGTGTCAAAATCTGCAATGCCGCCCACGGTGCGGATGGTAGTCACGCCACCCAGCAGTTCCAGCTTCGCGTAGCTGCATACCAGCCTGTAGGCCACCGCACGGGTCAGGCCATTGCTCAGAATTTTGCGCACCAGCGCAGCATTATCCCGCGGCTTTGCGCTGGGCTTGCCGTTGCCTGCCAGATGCACATGCAGGTTGATCAGGCCCGGGCACAGATAGCCTCCGTGCAGATCGATCACCTCATAACCGTCCAGATCCACGCCCTCATCGACAATGGCAATGATCTTATCATCCTCGGTCAGCAGGATTTTGTGCGCTTCCGGCTGCATCTGCTCGGTGCCATCCAGCAGGATCCCGTTCGTATAGGCACGTTTCATTGGGAACATCCTCTCTTTTTCAGATTTTTCGGACAGGAGTTGTTTTGTTCCAGTATAGCACGTTCCGGCAGATGGTGCAATGCAAAAACGGGCAGGAAAGGTTCAGCCCTCTCCTGCCCGCTCGGTGTTTTTATTTACTGTGCGGCTGCGCTGGAAGCTACTTCGGAAGCAGCAGCCTCAGAAGATGCGGCTTCCGAAGAAGCAGCTTCGCTGGATGCGGCATCTGCGCCGCCGGTCACGCCGCCCTCAACGACCAGCTCATCCTCATAGTCAAGGCCGTAGGTATCCACCAGAGTCTCCTCATAGTCCTTGTGGAAGAAGTTCTCCTCGCCCAGAGCCTTGATCTCCTCGTTCAGCCAATCCAGAACGGTGGTGTTGCCCTGGCTCACAGCAGGAGCAATGGTGTCCTGACTGCCCAGAGAGGGAATGCCGACCGTGTAGCCGGTGTTCTGCTTTGCAAATGCAATGACCTCGGTGTTATCGTTGGCCCATGCCACGCCGTTGCCGTTCTCCAGTGCATTCTTGGCCGTTGCATAGGAATCGTACTTCTGCAGCGGAATGTCGGGGTACTCCTTGGTCAGGTAGGTCTCGGCGGTGGTGCCGGAAATGACGATCATCTGGTCGTCAGCGTTCCAGTTGTCCAGAGTGGTGATAACATTGCTGTCCGGAGAAATGACACCCAGAGCCACGTTCATATAAGGCAGAGCAAAGTCCACTTCCTCTGCGCGCTCCGGGGTCACGGTGAAGTTTGCCAGGATCACATCTGCCTTGCCGGTCTGCAGGTACTCGATGCGGTTGGCAGCCTCGGTGGAAACGAAGTTGATCTCTACGCCCAGATCCTCGCCCAGACGGCGTGCAAAGTAGACATCATAGCCCTGATATTCGCCGTTCTCGTCCACATAGCCGAACGGGTTCTTATCGGAGAACACGCCGATGTTGATGGTGCCGGACTCCTTGATCTGATCCAGAGTGCGGTAGACCACGCTGCTGCCGGATGCTGCGCTGCCAGATGCTGCAGTGGAAGCAGAAGAAGAGCCGCCGCATGCGGTCAGAACAGCGGCAGCGGAAACTGCACCCAGACCCAGCAGGAAGGAACGACGAGAGATCTTGGACTGTTTCATAATGATTACTCCTTTACAAAATCTTTCCCATTTGGCTGCGGAACACCCGCAGCCTTTATCTTGATCTGTGACTCATTTCACAGCATCAAACGTGAAGGTGCGCAGGAAGCGTTGCGCGCGCTCGGTCTTGGGCCGGTCAAAGAACTCGGCCGGTGCAGCTTCTTCCACGATCTTGCCGCCATCCAGAAAGATGACGCGGTTGGCAATGGCGCGGGCAAACTGCATTTCGTGGGTGACGATGATCATGGTCTTGCCCTGCTTGGCAAGGTCCAGCATAACGTCCAGCACCTCGCGCACCATTTCCGGATCAAGGGCAGCGGTCACTTCGTCAAACAGAAGGATCTCCGGGTGCATACACAGCGCGCGCACGATGGCAACGCGCTGCTTCTGGCCGCCGGAAAGCTCCCGCGGGTAGCTGTTTTTCTTGGCAAGCAGGCCCACACGGTCCAGCAGAGCTTCGGCCTCCTGCTGCACTTCCGCTTTGGGGCGCTTCTGCACCTTGGTGGGTGCCAGAAGCACATTGTCCAGCACCGTCATGTGCGGGAACAGCTCGTAGCTCTGGAACACCATGCCGATGCGCTGGCGCAGCTGAGTCAGATTTTTACCGCCGTAGGCAACGGTCTCATTGCCCAGCCGCACCCGGCCGCTCTGGGTGGGCTCCAGACCATTCAGACAGCGCAGCAGGGTGCTTTTGCCGCAGCCCGAAGGGCCGACCACCACGATGACCTCGCCGGGCTTGACAGCAAAGCTGATATCATCCAGCACGGGGGTCTCGCCATAGGCCTTGATCAGATGTTCAACAGTCAAAATAGGTTCTGCCATGTACGGTCACTTCCATTTCTTTTCGAGATAGGATGCCAGCAGACTGATGGGCCAGCATACGAAGAAATATAACACGAAAACCGTGAGATAAATGCCAAACGCTGCGTTGGGGCTGGCGGTGCGGTTGGCCTCAATGATCTGCTGTGCTACCTTGATCACTTCCACCACACCGATCATCAGCACAAGGCTGGTGGTCTTGATCATGCGGGTAATCAGGTTGATGGACAGCGGGATCAGGCGGCGCACCGTCTGCGGAATGATGATGTACCAGTAGGTCTGCGCACGGCTCATGCCAAGGGCCTCGGCGCTCTCATACTGGTGCTTCGGAATGGCGATCAGCGCACCGCGCACAAGGTCGCTCATTTCTGCGGTGCCCCACAGCACAAACACGATGATGGATGCCGTCTCGCCGGAAAGGTTCCACCCAAAGGCACGGGTGGTGCCGAAGTAAACGAGGAACAGCAGCACCATCTGCGGCATGATGCGGACGAACTCCAGATAAAGCCGCAGAACCGCCTTGATAACGGGGTTGCGGGAGGTCATGAGCACGCCCAGCAGGATGCCCAGCGGCAGGCTGATGATCACCGAGACGGCGCTGATCTTGAGTGCAACGCCAAGGCCGCCCAGCAGGCGGGCCATGTTTTTGCCCTTGAACAGGACATCAAGACCCAAATCCAGCATAGCGCAGCCTCCTTTCGATCAGGCTGCCCACAATGGACACCGGCAGCAGAATGATAAGGTAGAACACCACCAGCAGGAACAGACATTCGATGGTTTTGGAGTACATGCCGATCAGGTCCTTTGCCGTGAACATCAGGTCCATCAGGCTGATGGCGCTGAACACGCTGGTCTCCTTGAGCAGGAAGATCACATTTGCCATGAAAGCCGGCATACTGGTGGACATGGCCTGCGGCAGAATGATGTAGCGCATGGTCTGCCAGCGGTTCATGCCAAGGCTGTAGGCACTCTCGGTCTGGATGGGCTCAATGGCTTCCAGACCGCTGCGGAACGCTTCGGCCATGTAGCTGCCGCCCAGAAACGCCAGACCGGCAATGCCGCAGATCTCGGCATTGGTGCGGATGCCCACCTTGGGCAGGCCATAATAAATGAAGAACAGCTGCACCAGCAGCGGTGTGTTGCGGGACAGCTGGATGTAAACACCCACGATCTGCCGCAGAACGGGCACCTTGTCATACTGGATCACTGCGCAGGCAAGGCCAATGATGATGGCAAAAATGATGCCTGCAACGCCCAGCCGCACGGTAAGTACAGCGGCCTTCTGGTAGAGCGGCAAATATTGCTGGATCGCATTCCAGTCCATTGCCGGATTCCTCCCTTGTATCCTGATTTGCGGGTCAAAACAAAACGCCCGGAAGCTCCCTCTTCAAGTAAGCTCCCAGGCGGTCAGCGACAGATCCTTCTGCGTGTTCCTACACAGAATATGCAGATATGCTCACACGGCATACCATACTGCAGGGCGGCCGGTCCGGGAAGCGTTTGCGGTACAACAACACATTGCGCAACAACACATCATAGCCGTTTCCTCCCTGAATGATCTCAATTTTCGGATTTGCTCGACCCGATGCACGTAGTTTACACCCTATTACCCATTATGTCAATATGATTATGGGACTTCTTTCGATTCTTTGCTCATTCAGCCTAAAATCATATCATTCTATGTGTAAATTTTATTCATTTTTCAACTTGACCGTATGCGTCGTGCGGACAGCAAAAAGCCCTCCCGTCGGGGGGGGAGGGCCGGGCCGGACAAAGATTTTTTAGGAAAGTTTAAGAAACAGCCGGTTTTGTTTTCTGCTGCCATATGCTCCCCTCCTGCCTTTTCTTTTGTAAATAAGTATCATGATCTCCCGGGAAAAGTGCAATCAAAAGGCACCGGCTTGTGCAAAAAAGTCGGTGCCTTGGGGCAGGAATATTTTACAGGTTCAGCAGCACATTGGCCCGGAAAACGTTGCCGCCCGTTTCCACCGTCAGATTGCCGTGATACCTGTGCACGGCAGTTTCGACGGAAACAAGGCCGATGCCCTGTCCGTCATGCTTGGTGGAGTGCAGAACGCCGCCCTGCTTTTTCAGCACGCCATCGTAGCGGTTCTCCACCATCAGGCCCATCATGGCCGGGCTGAGCATCCGGGCCAGCACCTTGACCTGCCGTTCTTCCGGCGGCAGCTTCTGGCTGGCATGGAGCGCATTTTCCAGCAGGTTGCCAAGAATGGTGCACAGGTCGGCCTCCGGCAGGGGCAGGAGCTTGGGCAGTTCCAGCTTCCATTCGATCTGGATGCCCTGTTTCCGGGCCTCGTAGTCGTAGTGGCCGGCAAGCGCATCCACCGCAGCGTTGACGCACAGGGTGGGTCTGGCATCGCTGAGTTCGCTCTCGTACTGGCTCAGGTAGCTTTTCAGTTCATCCAGCCGCCCGGCCTCGGTCAGGCCGGAGATCACATGCAGGTGCTGGCGGAAATCGTGCCGCAGGTGGCGGGTCTGTTCCAGATAGCTGCGCAGCTCCATATAGCGGCGGGACTCCACGGCCAGCAGCTGGTTTTCGCGGTCCAGCTGGGAGCTGCGGGCATACTCCTTTGCCACGCGGTACATCTCGTACAGCAGCAGAAAGATGCCCAGCAGCGAGATGCTCACTGCCAGCACCGCGATGATGCGGATGCGGTTCATCAGGATGACGCCGATCTCCTTCGGCATACAGAACACCAGAAACGCCGCGTACAGCGCCGGCAGCGGCCATGCCGACTCCCAGAAAGCTTCGCCGTGGTACTCCTGCAGCAGCCACCGGCTCCAGCGCACTGCCGTAAAACGGAAGATGGCGCTGAGTATCACCGAGAGGGTCAGGCAGATGACCGAGGTGCTGGGCAGAAACACCGGCTGTGCATTGTCCAGCTCAGCTTCCGCGTTCAGCACAATGGCAAGCAGGGTGCACACAGACATCATCACTGCCGACACCGAGAACAGAAACATGGTCTGGCTGATCGATACTTCCCGGTCGGTGCGCCAGCGCAGCAGCCAGAAGCTGATGATGAGCAGCGGGATGAGCAGGAAGTTCGTTTCCATGTCCAGCATGCAGCACACCGCTGCGCCAGCCAGACCCATCAGTGTGATCGCCGACGCACCGATGGCATAGGTTTTACGCGGTGCACGCAAGTGCTCCTGCAGCGAGGCAAGGCAGAGGTATTCTGCCGGATACATCATTGCAAATTCCAGAAAAAAACGTCCAAACAATGCAAAATTCACAAGCGCTCTCCTTTCCGGGTCAGAATTCCCGCTGCATACCACGGAACTGGTACTGCGTAAATTGGGCAAGCAGGCTGTTTTTGTCCTTCTGCCGCACCGGCAGATGGGTCCCATCCAGCATTTCAATGCAGTCGCCCTCAAACCGCAGCACCTTGGACATGTTGATGATCACGCCGCGGTTGCACACCAGAAATTCCGGCTGGGTCTGAAGCTGTTCCTGCACCTGTGCAAAATTTGCCGTGGCCCGGCACTCGCCGTCATCCGTGACCACACGCACATAATGGTTCTGTGCCGTAGCATAGTAGATCTTGGTCAGCGGCAGCCGCACAATCTGCCGGGCAATGCGCACCTCCAGCTCCGGCTGCTGGCGGCACAGCACCCGCCGCAGCTCCCCTGCCAGCTGCTCAAACTTTTCTTCCTTATAAGGCTTGAGCAGATAATCGAATGGATGTACCGGAAAGGCATCCCACACGTACTCCGGCGAGGATGTCACAAACACGATCAGCAGGTCCGGGTCGGCCGCACGCAGCCGCTGCGCCGTCTCAATGCCATTGGTGCCCTCCATGCAGATGTCCAGAAACACCACCTGATACCCTTCGCGCCCGCCGGCCCGCAAAAATTCATCTCCGCTGGCAAAACAGCTGCAGGATATGTTCTCATTTTCAAATGCCTTTTTCAGCAGCTGTTTCAACCGTTCGGCATCCGGCTTGCTGTCTTCCACGATCGCCGTCCGCAGGTTCATTGCTGCACCCCCTGTTCCTTCTGCTTCCCTGTTTTTTTATATTATAGCACAAGTTCCGCCTTCCGTGGTCTGCCATTCGCGCACAAAACAGCCCGTTTCGCGCAGGTTGCGGCAGTGGGCAGAAATTTTTTTGTGTTTTCCTGCTGCAATGCAAAACAAAAAAGGCACCACACAATGTGTGATGCCTTTCTAATCTGGTGGAGAATACCGGGATCGAACCGGAGAACGAAGTGACAGCTGTTCGCATTGACTTCGTTGCACAATATGGATATAATATAATTAGAATTTTACTATTATAGATCGTTCAGGAGCAGGAGGTGCTTTTATGAATATCCGTCCATCTGCAGCGATTCGTCAGAACTACAACGAGATCGCCGATCTGTGCAGAGAAACCGCTGAGCCGATTTTTCTCACCAAAAACGGCGAGGGTGACTTGGTCGTCATGGACATCGAAACCTACAACCGCCGTGAAAAAATGCTGAAGCTCCGCGAAGAGCTGCTTTCCGTGGAAGAGGACCGGATGCGTGGAAGCGAGGGCTATTCGATCGACGAGGTCACTTCCATGATGCGCAGTGCGATCAAGGAGGCCGCCGGACATGGAGCAGCAAAATAAATACCGCGTGATCGTGTCAGCACGGGCTGCTCAGATGCTGGTGTCCCACGCCGCATTTCTGGCACAGGTCAACCCTGCAGCAGCAGAGCGGCTTACAGTGGAATTTGAAAAGGCTGCAAAATCTCTGGAGCAGATGCCGCAGCGCTGCCCATGGCTCAAAGGCGAATACATTCCTAAAAATGCTTACCGATTTATCTTGTTTGAAAAACGCTATATGCTTATCTTCCAGATCGTAGATCATACGGTTTATGCAGATCATGTGGTAGATTGCAGACAGGATTACGGCTGGCTCATCCGATGATCAACAAAGGCGGTGGCTTTCCCTTTTGTGGGAAGCTCCCGCCTTTTTCTGCGTCTGTATAAAAAGAAAAGCACCACACGTTTCCGTGCGGTGCTTTTCCTTCTGGTGGAGAATACCGGGCCGACTCTGATCACGGTGACCCTCTTGCAGTCCATGCACGGCACTCTTCTGGGTGAGCTAAGCCCTCACTCGTTTGGCAACAACAAAAAAACACCACACATTTCCGTGTAGTGCTTTTCCTTCTGGTGGAGAATACCGGGATCGAACCGGTGACCTCTTGCATGCCATGCAAGCGCTCTCCCAGCTGAGCTAATCCCCCAGATGTTCGTGCCGTGCCTGACGACGTGATTTATTATATCAGCACATCCGGGAGTTGTCAACTGTTTTTTGAAAAATTCTGCAGCAGTTTGTCTGCCAATGGAGATTTTTTTGAGATCGTCCTATCCTGCTCCATCCCTGCGCCGTTTTTCCACAGCCTGTTAAGTTTTTATGCAAACAAAAACCCCGCACAAAACAATTGCTTGTCTTGTGCGGGGCCTCTCTAGCTCTTTTTACCTAACACAACAAACGCTATGTCAAATCAAACTATCTATCCTATTCAGGAAAGATTAGTTATTAGAGAGTGGGCAGAGTGCCACTCTTAGTTTCCAGACCGATGGAGCTGCTGCCCAGGGTGTAGATAGCGGACAGGCCGCCCAGGATCTGCATGCCAGCGTTCAGAGCGCCAACAGCAAAGCCCCAGTTGCCGCCGAAGGTGTTGTAGCCCTTGTTGTAAGCCTTATCCAGATTCTTAACAGAGAAGCCGATCACATCGCCGGGAACGTAGTTGCCATCGAACAGCTGGGTCAGAACATCGTTGGTGTACTTAGCCAGGAAAGAGTTGCCAACGATCTTGATCACGTTAGCGGAAACGTTCTGCCAGTTAGCAGTGGTCATAGCAGGAGCCAGGACATCAACCAGGCTACCACCAACAACGTAGGTCATCTCGTTTTCTGCAACAGCAGAGAAGTTTGCAGGCATCATCATAATGAATTTCTCCCTTCAAATTTAGAAAGATATTTGCAAGCCATTTGTTTGGCTTACGTCCCTTACTAGGATGGCAATAATATACCACACTTTCCAGAAATGTTCAAGTACTTTTTTGAAAAAAATGTGAAAAATGTGATAGACTGTGAAAATCCGGTCTCAAAATTCTTACAGAAGCCGCTTTTTTGCACACAGCGACATGTTTTTTTGCAGAATTGGAAGATACTGGAATTTGAAAGGGATCGTGTATGAAAACCGTGATCTATCTGGACGAACTGCTGCTGACGAACTTTCTGGCCGCAGCAGCGCTGCTTTTGGGCGCAGGGCTTTTGTGTGCGCGGCAGTGCAGCGGCCTGCGGCTGATGGCGGGCAGTGCGGCAGCGGCAGCGGCTTCGCTGGGCATTCTGCTGCCGGAGCTGCCCGAGCCTGCAGCTTTCCTTTATAAGGTGTTCACCTGCTGTGCTGCTGTAGCTGCGGCTTACGGTGTGCCGGGCCTGCGCAATTTTGTGCAGCTGTGTGTGTGGTATCTGCTGCTGAACCTGCTGCTGTGCGGAGCCGTGCTGCTGCCCGGAGTGCAAAGCGCAAATCTCTGCGTCTATCTGCCGCTGTCTCCGGGCCGGCTGCTGCTGTGCTGCGGTGCAGTGCTTGCCGTGCTGCGCGGCGTACTGTTCTGCTTTGGCCGTGCAGGCACCCGCTGCTTTGCCGCTGTGCTGGAGCTGGAAGGTGCAGTCCTCTCCGTACAGGCTTTCTGCGACACCGGCTTCTCAGTGCAGGACCCGCTGACCGGGCAGGCAGTGGTTCTGGTCTATTATCCCGCCGTGCGCAGCGCCCTGCCGCAGGAGCTGCGCACATTTCTGGACCGTTATTTTGCCTGCGGCACGGCACCGCCGCCGGAGCTGCGGGTGCGGCTGGTGCCCTGCACCACCATTGCCGGGCACTGTGTGCTGCCTGCCGTTCCGGCCAAGGCCCTGCGCACCAGCAAAGGCAGTGCAGCGGGCATTCTGGCCGCATTCTGCCGCCCGGAAACACAGCAGCCATGGACAGCTCTGCTTGGCAGCGAACTGGCCGTACAGCTGGGCATCCGCTGAGAAGCGCTTGATGCGATCGATACTTATAGATGTACAGGAGGGGTATTCATGTTTCATGTTCTGCACCGGTTCTGGCGTTGGCTCCTTGCACGGCTGGGCTATTGCGGCGGCGCACATTTTCTGGCGGGCGCGCCCAGCCTGCCCCCGCCCCTGACCCCGGAACAGGAAAAGGTCCTGCTGGCTCGTATGGCTGCAGGCGATGCCGCTGCCCGGGACGACCTGATCACCCACAACCTGCGGCTGGTGGTGTACCTTGCCAAAAAGTACGAAAGCAGCGGTGTGCCTGCCGAGGACATGATCAGCATTGGCACCATCGGGCTGATCAAGGCGGTGAACACCTTCACGCCGGAGCGCAGCATCAAGCTGGCCACCTACGCCAGCCGCTGCATCGGCAATGAAATTCTGATGTACTTACGCAAAAGCTCCAACCGCCGTCAGGAAGCCAGCATCGACGAACCGCTGAACGTGGATGGCGACGGCAACGAGCTGCTGCTTTCTGATATTCTGGGCAGTGATGAGAACCAGATCAGCCAGCGGCTGGAACAGGATGCGGAGCGCGCCGTTCTTCGCCGGGCCGTGGACAGCCTGTCCCCGCGGGAACGGCAGATCATGGAGCTGCGCTTTGGTCTGGCGGACGGCATTGAGCGCACCCAGAAGGAGGCCGCCGACGCACTGGGCATCAGCCAAAGCTACATTTCCCGGCTGGAAAAACGGATCATCCATACATTAAAGGCCCAGCTGGAAAGCGAATGAAGTGCAAAAATGAGACAAATCACATTGTGTTTTGTCTCATTTTGTGGTAACTTATAATTGGCGGTTGTAATGCCGCCCATCAGGCGCTGTGCCCACAAACGCAGGCGGCTGCTTCTTACCCGTTACCCTGGGTGTCGGGTAAGAGCGAATTTTTTCTTGAAATCTCGTTCTCCCCCGAATGCCTGAGGGCAGGAAGGGGGGGATGCGCCATGACGTTCGAACAAGTCGTGCTTCTGCTCACGCTTCTCGGTGGAGCGATCTACGTCACTTTTGAAATTACATGGACTGTATCACACGATGACAAAAAGAAAAAATGACCGCCTCCAAACTTCCAATCCAGAGCGGTCATTTTTCTTTTTGATTGACTAATCCGGTAAGGAGCTAGCCGTTTGCAGGGCCAGCGCCCTTTGTGTTTCTAATATAAACGATTTACGGTGATTTGTCAAGCCGTCACTTTTTTCGTGTGCTCCCTTTTGTGTGGGAAAGCGCACAGTTTTTTCCACGCATACAATGCCGCTGCGCATCCCATACTCCCGGTGAAGATCAAAACAGACCGGGGGCGTTTGGATGTACAACAAAGTGGAGCTGTGCGGCATGAACACTGCAAAGCTGCCTGTGCTGACCGAAGCCGAAAAGCGGGAACTGCTGGCCCGCGCCCACGCCGGTGATGCGGCAGCCCGGGAACAAATGGTGGAAGGCAACCTGCGGCTGGTGCTCAGCGTGGTGCAGCGGTTCGCCCAGCGCGGCGAAAATCTGGACGACCTGTTTCAGGTGGGGTGCATCGGGCTTATCAAGGCCATCGATCATTTTGACCCCGCCCAGCCGGTGCGCTTCTCCACCTACGGCGTGCCCATGATCATTGGCGAGATCCGGCGTTTTCTGCGGGACAACAATGCCCTGCGGGTGAGCCGCAGCCTGCGGGATACCGCCTACCGGGCCATGCAGAGCCGCGAAGCGCTGGAAAAGCAGCTGGGCCGCGAGCCGACCATGGACGAGATCGCGCAGGCGGCGGGCCTTGCCCGGCGCGAAGTGACGGCGGCGCTGGAATCGGTGGTGGAGCCGATCAGTCTGGAAGAGCCGGTGTACACCGATGGCGGCGATGCGATGTATGTGATCGATCAGGTGCGGGACCCGGACGGCGAGGACAGCTGGATCAGCGGGCTGCAGTTCCGGCAGACCGTGGCCGGGCTGACCCCGCGGGAAAAGCGGATCATGGAGCTGCGCTACCTGCAGGGCAAGACCCAGATGGAGGTGGCGCGGGAGATCGGCATCAGTCAGGCACAGGTCAGCCGGTTGGAAAAAGGCGCACTGAGCCAGTTCCGCACCCGGGACTGAACCTAAAAAAACGGCACAGCTTCCGTTTTGTTCGGAAGTGTGCCGTCTTTTATCTGCGGCTGTATTTGCGCCGGGTGGCCGCACCGCCGCGCAGATGCCGCTCTGCCTTATTGCAGGCCAGAACCGCCCGCACCTGCCGGAACAGCTCCGGCTGCAGCGTCCGCAGCCGCACCGCAACATCCTTGTGCACGGTGGACTTGCTGCACCCGAACACCGCTGCCGCCGCACGCACTGTGGCCCGGTTGGCCGCGATATATTCGCCCAGCTGTACCGCCCTCTGTTCGGGGTCTCCCTTCATATTCAGACTCCTCCCATTGTGAACTTATGGTACAGCCTATGCACAGGCCGGGGCAGATATGTTCCGCCGGGGCTTGACTTTTGCGCCGGACGCGCTATACTTTTGCATGGACATAAAAACAGGGGTGCCGAAAGGCTGAGATCCGCGTTTTGCGGAGTACCCTTTTACCAGACCGGACAATGCCGGCGTGGGAGTTTGCAGAACTGTCCGTTCTTTCACAAACCCCGTGCGCCTGCTGGAAAGCGGGCGCATTTTGTTTTTGTGTACTATCGTTCTGAGAAGAGGAATCCCTATGACCAAAACCTATTCCAAGACCCGCATTCTGGTGGAGGGTGCGCTGATGATCGCCCTGTCCACCGTTTTGAGCATGATCCAGATCCCGCTCATGCCCCACGGCGGTTCCATCACCCTGTTCAGCATGGTGCCCATTCTGGTAATGAGCTACCGCCACGGCGCAAAGTGGGGCATCATGACCGCTTTCGTCAACAGCCTGATCCAGCTTGTGCAGGGCCTTGGCAATCTGGCATACTGCCAGACCCTCACGGCACAGGTGGGCTGCGTGCTGCTGGACTACCTTCTGGCCTTCACGGTGCTGGGCTTTGCCTGCCTGATTGCAAAGCCTTTCCGCAACCGCACCGTGGGTGTCGGTGTCAGCGCCTTTGTGGTGTGCCTGCTGCGCTTTTTGTGCAGCTTTCTGTCCGGTTACATCGTCTGGAAGGACTACGACTACGCTTTCAGCTGGATGACCGAGATCGGCTTTCCCGGCATCTCCAACATGAGCGTGGACGGTCTGTGCTGGCTGTACAGTGCCGTGTACAACGCCACCTACATGCTGCCCGAAGCCATCCTGACCACGGTCCTTGTGGTGATCCTGATCCGTGTCGCACCGCAGATCTTCGACCCGCAGAACGCAAGAGCGTAAGTTTTTTCGCAGTCATTTTTCCCGCCGGGAAGGGCATTTCCCCGGCGGGAATTTTTTTGCAGAAAATCCCAAAAAAGCTGTTGACAATCCGGCAAAGCGCTGGTATAATTACTCCTGTCGTCAGGCACGGCACAAACATCTGGGGGATTAGCTCAGCTGGGAGAGCGCTTGCATGGCATGCAAGAGGTCACCGGTTCGATCCCGGTATTCTCCACCAATCAAGAGCAAAACGAACACAGAACCACCATTCAAATGGTCGGTAATGTGTTCGTTTTGTTTTGCGAGATTCCAAATGTCACCCTGACATGAAAAAAGCGCCCACGTTACCATCATCGGTAGTGTGGGCGTTTTTCTGTCTTAATTTACCGAAAATCGGAAAAAACTCCCGAAATATGAAGTTTTCTGCCAAAATGCAGACAAGCCGGGTACATATCGGCTAAAATTTCGGTAAAAGGAGACAAAAGGCTATGATTAGAATTTTGCTGTCTACCCGCCTCGGCGAAAGGCGGATGACACAGAGCGAACTTGCACGTGCAACAGGGATTCGCTCCCAGACCATCAATGAGCTGTACCACGATTTTGCAGAGCGAGTCAGCCTGGATGATCTCGACCTCATTTGCGAGGCCCTTGACTGCGAACTGGATGACCTCATCGTGAGAGAGCCCAACCCGGAGCGCAGGGTCAAAGAGGTACGTCATATCCCCCAGACCGTGAGCAAGTCTCGCAAGAAGTAACCTCTCCTGCCCGGATGCGTCAAGCGTCCGGGCTTTTTTCGTTCTCATCCGGCACGAATTCCAGCAGATCGGCAGGCTGGCAGTCCAGAACGGTGCAGAGCTTGTCCAGCACATCAAGCGGAATATGCTTGACGGAGTTATTGTTCATGCCCGACAACGTGGGCTGACGAATCCCGGTCATTTCAACCAAATCTTTCTGCTTGATACCCTTTTCAGCGAGGACGGCTTTCAACTTAATGCGAATCATATAGGCACCTCCCTTTTCTTTACTATATCATACTCGCCGCAGAATTGCAACGAGTTTCGTAAAATAATTTACGAAAAATGTTGTTTTCTTATTGACATACAACGAAATTCGTAGTATAATATAGACATAGAGAGGAGGTCAAGAGGTGCAAGGGAGCAACCCAAAGGGGGTGGCGCTCCATGACAAGCAAGGAATTTGCGAAGCTCACCAGAGCCGAGCAGGTAGCCCGCTTTGAAGCATATAAAAAAGCGGCTCAGGATCGCACCCTGAACCGCTAACCGCTAAAAGCCCGATGTTACACAAGCCCCTTGCACCTCCATTTTATTTTTTTATTAACGATTTGTCAAGAGTAAATTATTGGAGGTTCTCAAAATGAAGTTCATCGACATCAACCGCAAATTTACCGCTGCCGTCAGCAGCTACATGGCGCAGGGCTACTACATCAACGCCGCTTCGATGTCCGGCAGTCAGGGCGAGATCGCTCACATCGACCTGACCGACGGTAAGCAGATTGTCCGCGTTCTGCTGGACAGCTTCACCGAATGGGAAGATTACAACCAGCTGGAAGGTCTGAAACTTGTGGTCGGCATCGCCGCTGACAACGTCAAGCCCAACGATAACCAGCGCTGCGATGTCATCTGGAACAACCGGTTGGATGTCATCTCCTGCGAGAAGTTCTACAAGCTGAGCAGCAACCGCGACGATTCCATGTTCTACGGAACGCGAGAGGAGGCCACCGCAGCCGATGAAAAGCGCTTCGAGCGCTACTGCCGCCGTGACTGCCGCATCAAGAAGCACCTTCCCGAAAAGGCTTCTACGCTGGTCAAGGAATTCGTTCGCCGGAAGTTCGGTCTGAAGCGTGTCGTGGTGAGCAACATCCAGATCACCAAGCAGAGCGGCGTGTATACCGTCACCTACAACCAGCACAGCGCCCAGCTGCACTGAGGAGGACAAAACAATGAAAAAGGTAATCTTTACTTACGATTCCAAGGACATGAAGCACGGTCAGAACGGCGAAATCGGCGAGGCCAGTGCCTCTATTCTGGTGGAAGACGAGCGGGCAAAAGAAATCCACGCCGCATTCAATGAGGATCATGCGGACCATACCGCCTACTTCATCCGTGAGCGAGCAATCGGTTTCTGCTGGAGCTGCGAACATCTGCGTGGCCGTGGCTACATCGAGGGCAGCCTCAAGACCGTGGAAGTCAAGGAGGTCTAAGACATGAAACTCTACAAATACACTGGCACCATTTCCGAGGTTTCCTTCCGCAACAGAACGGCTTGCGATATCAAGCTGTACGATATGAACGACCGCGACAAGGCTCCCACCCGGCTGGAGGTTTTCGGCGCCCTCGGAAAATACATCTTGGATATCGAGGGCACCGATGCAGAAGAGCGGTACATCCCGAACGTTTTCTACTTTGATGACAACCTGTACCTGTGGCGCATTGAGATTCCCGGCGGTGAGGTTGGCCGCCCGGCGAAAATCATCACCCAGAGCCCGGACAACATCGACCAGTTGGAAATCTTCGGCCAGCAGGACTATATCCAGACCAGCAAGCCGGAATCCATGTCCTGCAAGGAAATTTACCGCTGGGCCGATTGGGAACGCCAGAACATGAAGTAAGGAGGTTGTGACCATGTTCAGCATTACTGATAACGAGAGGCTGCGTGATGCGTACGCACTCCTGATGTTCATGCAGAGCGATGTTCCGGCCTCTGCCGAAAAGAAGGCAGCCGTGAAAAACATGGCGGTAACCATTAAGAGGGAGATTCGGAATTACAATAACCGCCCCGCCCCTGATGTGCATATCATCTGTGCCGACTATGACGGCCGCCTGGAGCTTGTTCAGCTGCCTGATGAATTGGACAAGGCGCACAAGGCGGATGCCGCCGACTGGTTCCGCGGCAACTGCTATCTGGAAGCTTACAACAGCCCCTATGACTGCACAGGGCAGGAGTTCACGAATTGGTTCTATCTGTTCCGGCGGCGCGGTCACTGGTTTGCATATCACTCGGTTAGCCGAGATGTTTAAGGAGGAAGTAACAATGACGGACGAAAAAGCTATCGAAAAGATGCTCTATGACCAGCAGCAGGGCTGGCCGCTGTGCCCCCGCTGCGGCGAGAGGATGCCGGACAAACTGACCCACGGAGCACTGAGCCGCCACGCCAATGGCGTGTACATCTGTGAGGCTTGCGGCACCGATGAAGCCCTCCGGGACTGGACCGGGAACGTCAAACCGCTGTCCGACTGGGTGCTGGTTCGCGTATACAATGGAGATCTTCGGAGGTAATCGATATGGAAGAAATGCTCCTGTCACTGAATGGACCGTGGTCAAACGCAGCCTGCATCGGCTACTGTGTCATGGCGATGCGCAGCGCCGGTTTGAGTGAGAAAACGCAGCGCAAAGTCCTCGATGAACTGACCCAGTGTTTCGACGATGTGAGTGTCGAAGACGCTGCACAGATGAAGTTCTAACAAACAAAAAATCCCCCTACACTGGCCCGAAGGTCAATGCAGGGGGATTTTTGCGCGCTACCGAGGTAGCCAAATATAAAATCAAGAGTGGACCATGCCGGGCCACTCTCTACAAAAGCCGAAGCTTTTCAAGTGCCTCTATTTTACACGGCACTCATGCAGCAGTCAAGACTTTTTGCCCAGTGCTGCGGTCATAACATCAAAGGCGTGTTCGATGACAGTATCCAGCACCTCGTCGGTGATGGCCCAGCGGATAGCCGCCGGGCACTTGGTGCGGAGAGCAGCGAACACCTGCTTCTTCTTTTTGGCACCCTGACCGCTGCCCATGATGGACAGCTCGGCCTTTTTGACCAGTTCCAGAGCCAGATCCTTGACGGTGGCCTTGTAGCCAAGCCGGATACCGCCGATTGCCAGTGCGATAAAGCCCGCCAGCATCAAGACGATGGCGACGGGAGCGGGAATAAAGTTCAGCATAGCTTCCATGATATTGCCTCCTATAAGCATCAGCGGCGCGGAGAGCTACCCCTGCGCCGTTTTGTCGTATTGGTTATATCGGATGTTTCACAGGTACTTGGAAGCCCCGGAAATGGCCTTCCAGCTGGCAGGGCCGCAGATGCCGTCCACAGTCAGGCCATGCGCCTCCTGCGCCTTCAGGAGGGCGTTTTCGGTTTTTTCTCCAAAAATGCCGTCCGGGGTCAGCCCCAGCAACCGCTGGAGCATCTTTGTAGCCGCTCTGTTTGCATCCCCGGTACAGCCCCGGCGGATGGTCGGCAGAATGAATTTCTGGTAGGTGGTGCTGGGGTAGTGCCGCGGGGCATCGCACAGCCACGTTGCCTTTGCATCGCGGGTATCGGTGTGTACGATGGCGCAGCCGTCATACCAGTAGATGCCCACCGCCTTGAAATACTGGGCGGCGATGATGCCCAAGGCCACAGGATTGATGCTGCGGTTCACCATGCGCCAGTCTGCCGCCATACCATAGCGGTGCTTGGAATTTGGGCTTCCGCCAACGGTTTTGCTGGCATTGTGCGTGATGCAACGGTATCCGCTGGTCACCTTGATGGCCTTGCCCAGCTTATCCCGGATGGCCTGAAGTTTTTCGACCAGCTCCGAATCGACCATCTGGCGAGTACACCCGCAGGGGCACTTGAAATCCTTGCGGGTGAAGTTCTTGCTCAGGGCAGATGTGTCGCTGGCCTGATAGACGATGACTCTCATGTAGAAAACCTCCTTCAAGAGAAGTCGTGCTTTTGAAGCCGCTCGTTGTACACCCGCTTGATATTCGCTACTGCACAGATGCAGCGGTTGTTTTTGTAGTCGGGGTGACTGCGGCAGTAGTCCTCATAGGCATCAATGATGGCTAAAATCTCGATAAAATGCTCCCTCGTGTGGTGCTTATCATCAATCAGCTCATCATTGAAACGCAGGATCTGAGTACGCAGAAGATTAGCATTGCGCTCATCATCAACTTGGATATGCTCCTCCAGCTTTTTCTGGGTCTGCTTCTGCTGTTCCAGCACTTCAGCATTCAGGGCGTGTCCGATGATTTTCGCAAGCCTGCTCCACGGATTGATCTTGATGGGCGAAACCTCAATGAGCGAGAGCAGCACCAAAACCATCCCGCCACCGCTCCAGAACAATTCTTTCAGATTCACAGCCATCCCCCTCACTGAACCAGCGCGGCGATTGCCTGCAAATCAAAAATCGGAGCATCAAAAAACGCTCTCGCCCACAGCCAGTAGTCTTCGGACTCCGGGCGGCGGTACTTTTGGCAGAGTGCCGATGCCCAAACCCGGTTCCAGCGGGTCTGATAGTCCGCATCCCGACGCTCAAGGCTCCGCTGGATGTTTCCTACCAGATCCCCGCGCAGGGTGCCGTTACCGTCATCATCCTGAACAAAGCAGTCCATGCCGTTCTGGCTCCCCACAGCACACACACGCTGGTTTTTGTGCATAAGAAAACCGTCCTGACAGGTCAGGGCGGTTCCATAAGGAATATTCACTTTTCCATCTATGCCGTCGAAGCGCGCCCGGCGGCGGGCGATAAAGCGTTCATGCTCCACCATGGGTTAGACCTGCTCTTTCTTCTCGGCGAGCATACCGGTCAGCTCGGCGTAGTGCTCATCGGTCAGTTTGCCGGCGGCGTAGAAAATATCGATCTTCTCCGCCAGACCATCGGTACTGCCGCGCTCGATCATGCGCTTGCAGGTGCGATACAGAACCATTTCCGTTGCTTTGCTCATTGCCTTTTCCTCCTATCAGGTATTCTCAGTGTCATCCGTATCGGAGACATTCAACTCCAGAAGGGTCAGGCGATAAGCCTGATCCACGTTCATCTCGTCGGCATCCTCGATGGTAGCTTTCGCCTCCATAATCCAGCCACCAATGTCGGTCGGCTCCAGAATGACGCTCTCTGCATCATCCAGAGACTTCCGACCAAACAGGTGGTACGGAGTGCCGGCATAAGAAATGCCCGAAGCATCAGGCTCCGGGCAGAGGATATAACAGCCGTTGTCGGCTTTTTTGATGTAGGTCACGTCCTCGGTCAAGGCAAGGACGGTGCCATCACTGGCTTTGATGATTTTGAACAAGGCACTCTACCTCCAAAAATTGCATAGCAAAGCCGCCGCAGACGCAGCAGCCGCCCATGGTCATCAAAATTTTTATAGTAGGCTTCTTGGCAGTTCATATACTGCGCAACCTCCTGTAGGGTACGTTTCCCGGCCAGCCATTCACGGTGGAACAGCTTCAGTTTTCTCCGTGCGCGTATCACGCCGTCACGGCTACCATTGACTTTGATTTTCCCGGTCTCGGTCAAGGTAAAACGAGCCTTGCACCAGCGGAAAGGCTTTGTCAGAGGGATGATCTTGCATTTCTTCTTGTTGACCGGGATGCCGCGGATTTCAAACTGGCGCACGATAGCGCGGCCCAGCTTTTTCAGATCTTCGATATCCGGGAGAATGATGCAGTAATCATCCATGTAGTGTCCTGCGCTATGCGTGGACATCTGGCATTTGATCCAGTTGTCCACAGCACTGGGCATCGCCGCCATTTCCTGCTGGCTCGGCTCAACGCCCAGCGGCATCCCACGGCCCTGAAATTCGCCGGGCGCAGTATCAATAATGGTATCTGCTATCCGCCGAAAATCAGGGTTCAGGATATACCGCTGGTGCCGCTGATAGATGATGGAATGGGGCGCATAAGGAAAGAACTTCTTCAGGTCGAGCAACAGCACCCCGCCCGCACGGCCATACTTGCGGTAATGCCGTGCCAGCTGCTGTTTGATGCGCTTGATCTGCCAATGCAGTCCCTTACCAATCCGGCTTGCACCGTTGTCATAGATCATGCTGGGGTCGTAAAGCGGCTCCAGCACTTCCTTGCTGATGACCTTGTGGATTTGTCGGTCTGTAATATGAGGAGCGTCAATCCCACGAATCTTGCCGCGTTCGCAGACCGTGAAATGAACATATTTCTTAGGCCGCCACCTTTTTGCCAAAATAAGCCGCCGCTGCTTCGCTGTGTGGGAAAACAGATGCCGCTCAAAGTTCTGCGTGCTCTGCTTCCAGCGTACACCGTTGCAGCATTTCCGGCCGTATTTGAACATCGTGTGGTAACTGAATACTTCTTCCAACGAACCGAGGGCGGCACAACGGGCTTCCTGTCTGGCTCGGCGTGCTGCCCGGCGGCGCTGGTATCGTGCTTCATGGCGCTCCTGACTTGTCATAAAAGTATTCGCTCCTCGTACAGATGAATTGTAGGGCATCGTCTAATCTGCTTTATGCCGGCACATGAAACGCGGTAAGATGCATCCCGCGCCATGCAAGAAGCGTCCGTGTCGGCATATCGAAAAGCAGTTTTAGAGGTTTGACCCTCAGGGAAGTACCTCTCCTTTTGCTATGGTCGTCTTTCACCTATGGCTACTCCATGTGACCAAGCATTGCAAAATCCGGGCACAACACCATACGCATTGTTAGCGTTGTTATAGTCCAACGACCCCGACGACGAAACCGCGCAGAAGTAGTTGTTGTTGTTGTTGATGTTGTTGTAGTTCGGCGACCGCAGCCACCAGACCGCCGCCGCAGGAATTGACAGAGATACACCCACTTAAAAATCAGGCTTTCCGATTGACCGTTCCGATCATGCCTTGCAGCAGGTCGTTTTCCTTGTCAATCAGCTCACCCAACTTTTGAGCCATTTTGTCCAGTCTTTCAGTTGCTTTCTTCGCATCGACACTTTTCCCTGATGGAGTTGTGAAACATCCCTGCGGGTTCTGGGTCATGATGAGATAGCAGTGAGTCAACCGAACATCCAGCGCCATCAGGGATGCCCGCGCTTCCAGAAGATGTGCTTTACGAAGCTGGCGCCGCTGATCGTCGGAGGGATAGATGCTGTTTGCCTTTTCGGCATGGTCTATCACCTCACCCGCCAGCTTTGCAACCGGTTCTGCAATCAATCTGGAATACCTTGCGGAAATGCGGGTCAGGAAGTTTATCGTTTCAATGTAAATCGCATTGGCGACATTCACATACTCCGCCTTGCTTTCTGTGCGCTTGGATTTCAAAACTGACATGATACTTTAGTCTCCTTCGGGGTCATCGAGGTCGATTTCCCCTTGCTCTCGCTCAACTTCTTCCAAATGCTTGAGCAGCACATACTCTATGTAGTTCGTGATGGACCGATGTTCTTTTGTTGCTAGAACGCCGATCTTGTCAAAAACTTCATCGGACAGGCGCAGTGTAAAGACGCGCTTGTTAGTTGCCATACAATACCTCCTAACAAACAGGTTTTGAAAGTATTGTATAGCGTTTTTCGTTCCGTGTATGCACTCATAAGACAGTTGAGTGATAGCACTTTCAGTATCTTTTTTCAAAAAATCGCGCGGGGCGCTGACGCGCCCTTTGAATTTTTTGAGGAAAGTTTGCTGTTTTCCGCCCACTTCCGTGGGCTTGAGTAAGTCGAGAATCCCTGCGGGGGATTAGACAACAAAGCCGGGCACAACACCATACGCATAGCGAGCGTAGTAATAGTCCAACGACCCCGACGACGAAACCGCGCAGAAGTAGTTGGCGTTGGTGCTGATGCCGTTGTAGTACGGCGACCGCAGCCACCAGACCGCCGCCGTTCCGGTGGCGGAATGTTTATTGGCAACTTTGCTGTTACCCGCTTTGAAGTAATCGTACTGTGCCTGATAGTTCGGCTCCGCATCATTGCAATACTGGTGCGTTGCAAAGACCTCATACTCGGACAGCAGGAACAGATAATCCGTGGTAGAGGACACGTTGCTTGCGGTATTGCCGCCACCCTTATTATCCGTATACTTCGTGCAGGACTTCATCACCGCCCGCAGGTCGGCGGGGAGTGCAGCCAGCAACGTGTTGGCGGTCGGGCTGGTGGGAGAACTTGCGCTACCCAGTACCTTGCTCCGCATCTGACTGCTCCCCCAGCCACCAGAGTTCGTGTTGCTGGTGTTCATCGTGAATGCACCAGACGTGGAAGTCGTGCTACCGTAGCTGCTATCCACCAGACCAACAAACTTGCCGCTGATCTTGCCCAACAGGAAGTGGATGCGGTTGCTGCCCTCCTTGCCGGAATTGTGGTTGAAACCGATGATAAAGGCATCAACTTTCAAGCTGGAGATTGTAGTTGCACCCACCTTGCCATTGATGGTTACGGACTTCGTGGCACCAACAGACCAGTAGTTTGCACCCTGCCCAGCATCGCTGACAGCCTTGATGACTGCCCAACTGTTGCTGCTGAGCGTTTTGGACACCAGCGTAACGGCCACCGTGAACGTCTTGCTGGACGGTGCAGTATAGTTGGTATCTGCACCCACATTGACCGTAATAGTGGCACTGCCGGTCGCCTTTGCGGTCACCGTGATGGTGGTGCCGGAAACACTTACCGTTGCAATGTTCGTACTGCCAGAGGATGCGGTCACCGTACCGCTGCCCGGCCGCGTAACAGTGATGGTGCCAGAGGTTTTCGGGTAGGTCAGGCTCAGACTGCTTGCGGACAGCGTAATACTGCCGGTCGCCTTGCCGATCGTCCACGAAGCGCTCTTGGCCGTAGTCGTCCCATCCGACCACTTATAATTGGAAGTCGGGGTAAAGGTGGCGCTGTAACTGCCAGCGTTGGTTGCGCTGCTCGTGCCACCGATCGTCAGCTGAGAACTGTTATAGTTGCTCCACGACGGGGACTGCGCCGAGCCATTGTAAGTCACGCTACCGGTCTGTGCCGGCACATTCTTGACCTCGGCTCGGCCAATCGTCCACGACACACTCTTGGCTTCCTGCGTGCCGTCCGTCCAGACATACTTGCCGATGGGCGTAAACGTGGCCGTATAGGTGCCAGCATTGATGCCGGAGGTCACGCCCCCGATCGTCATCATGCTGCTGTCATAGCCTTTCCATGTGGGACTCTGGGTGGAACCGGTATAGGTCAGGCTCCCGCTCTGGGCAGGCACGACCTGAATCGTCAGGGTTAGCACAGAAAGCGCATCAATGGCTTCCTGTACATTCGCCGCCGAGATGCCGGACTTACTGTTGTCATAGAAAATATCTGCCGCAGCGCCACCGGACGAACCGCCGCCACCGCCAGCATTAAAAGGACCCCATGCCATGAATCAAGCCTCCTCTGCCGCTGATGCGGCTTCAATGATGTGATACTGAGCGGAAATCGCAGCACTCGGAACGGATGCCGCCCGGAGGCGTAAAACACCGGCCATGCTCTCCGTCGATGTGAAATCCGCCGCCCGTGCAACTGCGCTGCTGGACGGGGCAACATCCACTCCCACGCTATCTGCCGCCGTCAGACCATCCACCTTGATGTCGATGTACTTCGTATACCCGGGGACGTTGGAATCGGTCTTCCAGCCGGTGACAGGGATGGAGAACGAAACGAATGTTGCCCGGTCTGCTTTCAGTCCGTGCATTTCTTCCAGTGCAGCAGCGGCGGCAGATGCGACTTTGGCGGTAGCATTGCTGGACTGGGATGCAGCGCTGCGGAGCTGATCCAAAGTTGTGAGCGCATTGCTCAAAGAAGTCACCTCCCATAAAAAAATAAGGGGCAGCGGTGAATATTCTCCGCCGCCCCTTTACTCATGAGATTTCAGAGGCTTACTCGCCGTAAATCTCTGCCAGCATCTCGGACACCTCGGCATCGGTAGCCGTATGGTTCGCAATGGCCTTATCGATGGTGGTATTCATGCCGTCCAGCTTGGTCTTATCCGCAGCGGACATCAGGCCAGCCTTGGTAGTGGTAGCCTCGTCGTAGGTGGTATCCTGAGCCGGAATGCCCAGACCGGTGATGTCATCCTTGGTCACAGGAGCGGCAGCAGTCACATGACCCTGCTCATCCACAGTGGTCTTATACAGGCCGCTGGCATAGGCGGTGTGGGTCGGGTGCTCATACTTGTTGGCACCCTCGGCGATGGCATCCAGCTTAGCTTTCAGCTCATCGGTGAAGTCGTTGGCAGACAGACCCTTGCCAGCCTCTTTCTCCACATAACCGGACAGGTCAACGAAACCTGCCAGCACATCGTACTTGTAGGCATCGCCGACCTTGACCACAACAACATTGGTGCCCTTGGGATATTTGTTGCCCGCACCCTCGACGAAGTTGGCGGTGGTGGTGAAAGCATCGGTCACGTTGTAGACGTTGCCCAGAACGTCCTCAGCCAGAGCAGGCAGCGCAGCAAAGGCCACAGAGCCAGCGGGCTTATAGACAGCGCTGATCTTGGCGTTGATCTCGTCCTTGGTGTAAGCGTCGGTGATGCCGTATCCACCCAGAGTAGTGGCCTTGTCGGCCTTTGCAGCCAGAACAGCAGCCAGAGCTTCGTCGAGGTCAGACTGGGAAATCTTCGCCTTGTAGGCCAGTGCAGCCAGACCCTTGATGGCAACATCGGTACCAGCCACGGAAATGCTACCGTTCTTGGAGCCGGTGGCAACCAGAATGTCCACCATCTTCTCAGCGATGGCCAGGGCAACGCCGTTCACCTTAACGCCCTCCAAGACGTTGGCCTGTGCGCCGACATCCTCCAGAGCCTTGATGCGCTTGTTCTGGGCCTCGTCAACGGCCTTCTGCTTCAGACCCAGCTCCTTCAGTGCGCCCAGCTTTGCGAGCTTCTCAACATTGTAAGCCATAATAAGTATCCTCCGTAAATTGTTGTTTGGTGTTTATTTGTCGTAGATTTCGGCCAGCATTTCGGATACATCATCCGTAGCTGCCATCTGGTCTTCGGAAACTGTGGCGTGGACAGAAATAACACCGTCTTCGGTCACTTCCACGCCGTCGCCAATTTTCACGCAGCCCAGCCGGTCACGGGTCGCAATTACCAGTTCACCGGTGCCACCTCCTTTCCCGAACAGAGTGACGACTGCCTGAATATCAGCTTCCGGGATGCGCTGAGAGAAAAAGCGAACAATACCGTTCAAAGTCTCGCACCCGTTCAGGACACCCGCCTTGTTCGAAATAGAAAAGCAGCTGGCAGTTGCGGAACCGCTGGGCCAAAGCTCAGGGGTGCAGTCTGCCAACTCTGCATCGTAGGTATACGCATACGGCATTTCACCCTCGCTGTCCGATACGGCTTTCCAGCCGTCTACAGAAAGGGTCAGGTCGTATTTGCCATAGTAGCCGCCGGAGCTGCCGCCACCACCGCCGCCGCTTTCCTTGATAAGCTCTTTGACCCTGTCTTCCGACATGATCTGGCCGGATTCCTCCAGCTCTTTCAGAGCCTTACTGGTGGCTTCGGTGATGATTTTGGCATGGGCATCCGGGGCATCGTTGTGCTGTGAGATCTCCTTCAGCACCATTTCCCGCACCATCCGCATAATTGCTTCAACCTGCGGGTCAACGGTGAGCGAGATATTGGCTTTGGTCGAAACGGCCAGCAACACAGCAATTTGGAATTCATGGTCAGCAGTACCGATGGCCGGGATCTCGACGCCCCGATCATCCTGCATCAGAAAGAGCAACGTGTCCTCCGGGTCATCATTGAGGCGGCCAAACACGCCGATTTGGTGCATGAAGTACGGCTCATCTGCACCGCCCGTCCAAATGCTGACTTTGCGGGCTTTTTCGCCCTTGTATTCCACGGTGTCGATGCCCAGCAGTTTAAGCTCATAGGTATCACCGCTGACTGCCGTTTCCTCGGACAAGTCGGTGTCAATGGTGCCCGTGCCGCTTACAGCACGGGTGATGGTGAGCGCACCGCCCGAAATGGACTCGGACAGCATCGCAGCACCGGCGCTGGTATATGCATATTTTTCCCAGCTCATAACGATTTCCCTCCTAACTTGATGGTGACGGTTTCATAGGTCTGCGCAGGTCTGCCAGATGCAAGTGCCTGTGCAGACACAGCCTTGGCGTGGATAGTTCCGGGCAGCGCAATGGTCGTTTTCATCCGAGTTGTGCTGACCGCACCAGCGGCGCAGGCGTGTGCGCTGACTGCCCGCGGCTCGATAACACCCGGCATAAGAACCGTGTAGGACATCGTTGTGGCGCAGGGAATCGCTGCAACATAGCACGCTTTCGGCTCCGTTTCCGTGTAGTAAATGACGCTGTCCAAATGCGACCGAAGATTTTTGTAGCAGATGATTTTTTGCAAAACCTGCTGATGTTTGGCCTCATTGATTGCAGCGAAATCAACCGTGATACGGAGTTTGAAGTGGTACGGATCGCCGCCGTACTCAAACCACTCCAAAACTTTGGGATTGGGATAAATCGCAGAAATGGCTCTTTCAACAGCCGCTTTTGTGCCACGGTGCCGGTGAACATAGAAGCTGTCCTTGATGGTTTTTCTTTTTTCCTCAAGGGTGTAGGATCTATCGTACCAGTCCACGGCGAAGTCCCGAGCCAGAATGTCAAGCAGCCATTCGGGCAGTTCGTCGATGCGGGTATAAATCCGCAGGGAGTCGATTTCATCCTGCCGGGATTCCATCACCTTGGCTATGGCCTGTCCCAGAGCCACCGTCTTAGGGTCTTTTTGGAGCGCGATCGGAAACTGCTGCATCATGTTGTCAGCAGTCAGGCCGTGGTTACTCATCCTCATACCCTCCGCTCTTTATCGTCACCGTGCCCAACTTTGCCACTTGCGGAACCTTGTCGTTGCGGTCAAGGGATGGCGCACCGTCTTCCAGCGGAGTAAAGGCGGGCTGTTTGAGGTCTACACGTTTGATGCCGGCCGAAAGAAGCAGATACCGCAGCCTGTCAGGGTTGATGTCCCTGCCCATCTTGCCGGACTGCCAGCGGATGTACCGCTGCACAGCCTCATTCACGCCGGACTGAGCTTCACTTGCGGAAATGCTTCCGTCCCGGGTCAGGTAATAGGTCAGGTCGATATCATAGGGCACTTCTTCTGGGTCTCCGGAGATCACATAATCTGTCAGCGGCCGGATTTCATCCGGTGAGCAGGCCGCAACCATGGCACGCTTGGTTTCCTCGCCAGCCACGCTGCCGTCATTCATGACGGCGTACAGGCAAACAGTGCCGGGGCTGGGCGAATTGGCAACGACATCTGCGATTTCCGTGGATACCCTCTTTGCAAAGTATTTGTAAGCACCAATCGGGCCAGCATCAGACCATGCACTCTGGCTGTCACGCATCAGCTCATAAAATTCCTCGTCGTCCGGGGCATCAGAGCCGTTTGCACTAACCGTGATATTGGAGCAGCCAGAATAGTAGTCGTAGATGTCAACAGCGGTGTGGATGTCACCCACAGCATAGTCATTGCCAGCCGTGCCTACGGTCTGGCATGTCACTTGAACATCCGTGTATGTTGCGCCGATGGGAACGTACTCATCTGCGGAGGTTTCCCAGTACAGGGCTGCATTGTCGTCCGTGACACGGGTGCCGGCCGGAATCAGTACCGCCGTCTGGCGGGGTTCGCTGATGTAAAAGCGCATGGTGCAGGTCGCCGCCGTAGGCTTGGGACGCTCCTGCAAGTAAAACAGCTCGGCCAGGCCATCCAGATACTCGCCCTCTGCGCTGCTGGGTAAGTTTTGGCTGCCTGTCCAGTTGTTCTGGGCACGCTCGTACATGATGGCATCCTCAACCCACGAAATGAAAAGCCGTTCCGGGCTGCCGGGCATCACAGTTTTGCCAAAGAACTGCTCATACCCTGTGACAAGCAGCCTGTCCAGTTCATCCATGTCCGTGGACACGAACTCGTAAGTTTTACGCACTGATGCTCACCTCCACGACGGGCAGCATCCGCCCGGGAGTGTCAGGGGCTTCCTTGAAGGTAGTCCCCATGTAGGTAGCACGAGGTTCAAATCGCTCGATGGCCTCCTTGATAGCAGCGCAGAGCATAGGCTGCGCCACGTTTTCCGGCCGGTCGAGAATGTTCGCAATATCAATGCCAAATTCCCGATAGCAAGGCACCGTGCCTTTCGGTGTGGACAGGATGACGGCGATGTTCTGCAGAACGCTGGTCACGGTATCCTGTTCTCCAAGGGAAATGGTGGTCAGGTCGTTTGCCGATACCAAGTAGTTGCTCACAAAAATCACCTCATTCTCTCTGGTATTCCAACAAAGAAACGCTTGCGGTAATCCATGTCGGCGTACCGAAAGCGTTTGTGTGCAGGGTCTTAAATTTTGCAGATTTGATAACCCACCGATAGCTGCCGTAGACCACATTGCCGAGAACGAACGGCAACGTAGTCCCGTTGAGGACACATTCTTTCAGCCGTTCCCGCTCCTTGGTGGGATTTACGCCGAGGTATGCGGCCAACTCAATGTCAAACGTGATGGTTTGAGCATCGGTGCCTGTCAACTCGGTCAGGGCCGGGCCTCCGGCGCGCTGGTGGGTCGTGTATCTGGCCGACACATTTTGCACCATGTTCTTGATGGTCTCGACATGACTATCAAACACGGAAAAGCTGATGTCTCCGAGGCAACCAACGATCACGGATAAATCCCTCCCAGAACAAAACCATCAGCATTGAAGCACGGGAGGTACAGGCAGACCACCGTATCATCAACGGCCGGCAACCACCACACCACATGAGACTTGTGCTGATGGTCGGTGGAGTTGTCCGCTCCGATAACCTTTTCCTCTTCATCCCAAATCTGGCGGGAGCCATCCATGGTCTTTTTGATTTCAAGGTTGTAGGGGCTGGGGTGGATATACTGGTGATTATGCTCACCGGCTGACTCCGTATAGACAATGGCTTTGTAGTGCTGCATCACCGGGAGCCAGCCGGACGTGATGCCGGTGTCCTCAAACTTACAACGGACAAGGCGCTTTTCTTTGTTCACATCGGTGACTTTACCGAGGCGAACATCAACAGCAGTGTTCATCAGTACCCTCCTAAAACATGACGGCCGGAAACCTGCGTGGTGTACCCGCCAGAGCCAGTCACGGTATGTTTGGCCTGCTTCACGATGTACTTTCCATCCCACGGCCCGAAGTCCTTAGCCTCAAACGTCAGACCGGCCACCTTGCCCGGATCACCGGAATAGGTAAAGCCTACCTGACGCTCAAACTTGTTGTGCAGTCGGAGCTTTTTGGCAGCCAGTTCTTTGGCCTCGGCCTTGCTCGTGACCGGGGCATAAACTTCCAGCTGCTGGTTGGTTTTGCTCTTGGCATCGTAGTCCTTGACGTAGGCGATACCCTCAAGGGGCTTGCCGCTCGGCCCAACATAGGACACCCGGCAGGACGCATACTGCGTTCCGGCCTGGCCGAGCGTGTGGCTCCACTTGATATAGCTCTTGTCGTCCTTGGTGACAGTCCATGCAGAATCTTTTCCCTCGTATTCCTTCTGGTCGAAGATGACGATTTTGCCGTCTGTACATTTCAGCGACAGGCCGGCATCATGGCACAGCTGCGACAGGAAGTCGATGTCAGAGCAGCGGTACTGCTCCACACGCTTATACTCCGGGTCTTGCTTTGCAAGAAACTGGGATTGCATACCGTTCTTCTTCGCCATTTCATTGGCGATGCCGGATAACTTGTACTTTTCCCAACCCTTGCTCTGCTTGGTCTGCCGGATCTGGCTGGTATAGGGCAGCCCCGTGGCCTTTATGGTGATGATGTCGGGCGGGCCGGATGCGTTTATGCTGTCCAACTCAAACTCCCCGCAGTCCAGCGCCTCATCCTTCCCGTCAGAGTGCCAGTTACAGGCCGTGATGGTAGCCCGGATTTTCAGGCCGCCTTCACCGCTGCCGGAAGAACTGCCGCCAGATTTACCGGAGATCTCGCTGGCATCGACCCAGCCATAGACCCGGGACGTTCCGTCCGTGTGAATAACATGGTACGGGTGCAGCGCACCCTGTTTGATGATGGTGATCTTGGCCGGGCCAGCCTTTGGTGTTCCGTTTGCCTTTTTGTCGGTAGATGCCTTGTAGTGCGGACCACCGAGAAACTGCACCACGTCACCAACCTTGTAGCCATCAGAAGATGCGGCCGACACATCGCCGTCCAGCATCTTCTGGAGCCAGTCGGTCATCCAAACGCCCTCCCGGTCTTGGAGTTTGATCTGCAGGTCGTCACTGGCATCTTCCTCATTATCGGTAAATGTCAGCGACAGCAGGTAGGGCTTGATGCTGCTGGTGATGTCCACACCGTCAAACTCCACCGTACACTCGGCATGGCGGGCGGTATTTTCGTCGCTCATGTGACCACCTTCTTCCACGGGGGCAAGGTGGAGCTGGTTTGCGTCTCGGTATCCGGGAGCGTCAGAACGATTCCGGCCGGGAACACAAAATAGCCCAAGTGCTGCGGATTAGCAGCCATCAGGTTGGGAGCATAGGCGCAACTGCCGAGCTGCTTATAGGCCACACTGTCCCAGTGGTCGCCTTGCACAGTCGTATAGGTTTTACTCATGCATACCTCCCTCTGAAATCATCGTCCTCTGCATCTTTCACGATTTCGAGGACAAGTTCTCTCAGGCTGTCATTCTGGGCATTCAGGACGTTTTGCAGCTCGGCAGTATCAGATATACCTGAGATATGGTAAACCGGCGAGAGCGATATAGGAACCGTGCTGCGTGCTGAGGAGGAGCCGTTGCTCTCTGGCAGCTCAGCGCTCATGGGGGTAACGCTTGCGCTCTCCATCTCCCGTCTGGTTTCCGAGGCCGTCAGAACAGATTCACCGCCGTTGAAGTAGACCAGCTCCGGGCCATGCTCACCAACGAGGGCAAAGCCGGGAGCCGCATCTTCCGTACCAACAGCATATCCGGGGATTCCGTGGTTGACATTGTAGCGCTCGTTGGAACCTGCCAGCGCAGTAGAGGCCGCCGAGGCGATTTTGGCATAGGCTTCCTGCACACGGGGCATCATGCTGGATGCGCCATCGATGAAGCCCTGAATCGTCTCCTTGGCGCTTTTCGTGGCCTCGTCGCTCATGTCCATTTCCGATACGGTATCGGCTACGGTCTTGGCGATTTCGTCCATAGAATTGCTCATGCCGGTCTTGAGGTCGGCGATAGATTCGCTGGTGGTATCCTGCGCTTCTTTCAGCGCAGCGTAGTTCTCAACCATTTTGGCGAGGTCAGCGTCCGAGGCCGAGGCCATACCGGCAATCGCATTGACGGATTCCTTGCTGCCATCCGCAAAACTGGCGATAACTTCACTCAGACCGTCGATGTCAGCCGCCCGTTCGTTCAGCTTTTCGAGGTTCTGGTTGTAGTTGTCCCAGTAGGTGATCTGGCTTTGCAGTGCATTGTTGATGGATGCAGCGGAGGTCGAAACGACCTTTTCCGCAGAATCCCACAACGCATACTGGCCGCTGATGCTGCCGTAGGCTTCATCATAGGCATCCTTGTAGGCTGCAATGATGTCCTGAATCCGAAGCTCTGCATCAGAGATGGCATTCGCCACATTCTGCTGCTGCGCTGCAACATCGTCTGCGCTGTCGGCGGCGGACTGCTGCGAAGCATTCAGGGCATCGACTGCGGCGCTGGCCTCCTGATACTCGGCCTCGGCGGCATTGATAGCCTCCTGATCCTGTTCTACGGCGGCGGTGTAGTTCTCGACCTCCCGCCGGGCAGTGACAAGGTCATCCGAGTACCCCATATACTCAGTGCGCAGTTGCTGCACATCCTCGCTCATGGTGCGCCACGGCAGATCTTCCACCGTGCCGTAGGTGAGCTTGAACTGCTCATCCGTCAGGCCGAGGGTGGTCAGCAGCTTATCGTAGGCAGCAGACATGCCGGCATTGGATTTTTCCACCTTTGCCTGCGCGGTCGCCAGCTTGGTTTCGTTCTCAGCACTCTCAACCAGCACATTGTTGTACTGGTCATAAAGGGTGTTCAGGTATTCCTGCCGGGCCTGTGCCTTGGCATCCGCCACATAGGCATCCGTGTGCTGGCGCAGCGCTGCGGTGCCGCCCTTGATGGAATTGGTCTCAAGGTCAATATCATCTGCAAGACTGGGCACCAGAACAGACAGCCGGGCCAGCGTGTCGTGGTATTCGGCATTTCCGTCCGTGTTCCCATTTGTGGCGGCCTCGATGGCCTCCAACTTGCTGATGTACTGGTCCGCAACGCTGGCGGTCGCTGCCATGTTGGACAGGGTGGAATCGTAGCTTGCGCTCGCTTCTTCCATGCTGTCGCCCATATCACGAGCGGCGCTGGTCAGCTCCTTTACAGGAGGAACGGAATCATCGGAGGATGTTGCTAGAGCAGTTACCACCGTCACCACGCCGGCCGTTGCGACGGCTGCAATGGCGAGAGGTCCAGCCAAGCCGGCAAGGGTGCCCGTGAAAAGCGTTGCGGCCATTTGCGCAGCCTTGATGCCTGCTGCAACTGCGGTCAGGACACCGAGCAGGCCACCCAACGTTACCGTTCCGGCGGCGATGCCACGGACAAGGCCGGGGTTCTCCTCTACAACGCCCTGCATCCAGCCAAGAACTTCAGCTCCGACATCGTACAGGCCGGACATTGCCGGGGTCAGGTCTTCACCGATTGCGATTTTCAGGCCATCCGCTGCGGACTGCATCAGAGTCAGGCGGCCGTTCATGTTGTCCAGCATAGTGCCGGCCATCTTGTCGGCAGACCCGGCGCAGTTGTTCAGAGCCGCAGTATAGTCTGAGAAAGACTGCCCACCCTCGGCCGCTGCTTCGCTGCATCCAGCCATGATGGTTTGCAGTTTGGAATACTGGTTCGTGCCAGCTACCGTCTTCGCAAGGTTGGCCTGCTCTTGGTCAGTCAAGTCACCCCAGATGCCAGCCATGCCGGTGAGGATACTGGACAAGCTCTGCATATTGCCCTGTGCATCGTAGATGTTTACGCCATATGCAGCCAGCTTGTCGCCGCACTCCTTCGTGTTGGTAGCAAGTCGGGTGAAGATTGCGTTCAGGGCCGTACCAGCTTCGCCACCCTTGACACCAGCATTGGCCATGGTGGCCAGCACTGCCGTCGTTTCTTCGACCGAGTAGCCGAGGGACGTTGCGGTGGCTGCACACGCCTTGTATGCCTCGCCCAGCTGGATCACGTTCGTGTTGGAGTGAGCCATGGCGTAGGCCATCACATCGACAAAGTGCGTGGTGTCAGAGGCTTTCAGACCAAAGGCAGTCAGATAGTCGGTAACAATATCGGATGCCTGCGCCAGATCCATGTTGGCGGCAGCAGCCAGATTCAGCACCGGGCTGATGCCCTCCAGCATAGACTGGGTGTCCCAGCCTGCCAAAGCCATGTAGGACAGAGCATCAGCCGATTCACCAGCGGTGAATTTCGTGGTTGCGCCCATTTCCTTGGCCTTGTCGGACAGGGTCGTCAATTCCTCGCCGGTAGCACCGGAGAGAGCCTCGACATTGCTCATGGATGCTTCAAAATCACCTGCGGTGTTGATGCAGTCCATGTAGGCATCCCGGATTTCTCCGAGGGCCTTTGAAATGCCGACCGTGGCCAGCGTGGCCTCGACCGTCTCAAGCGCCTCGACCGATTTTTCACCGAATCCCTTTGCGCCCTCACCGGCCTCGTCCATCGTTTTCTTGAGGTCAACCTGCTTATCCTTGAGCTTATCGACCTCAGTTTCCAGCCGGACGCTTTCCGCCGTCAGCTGCGTGGTATCCACGCCAGCTTCGTGCAGAGCATTCCCGGTGGCAGCCAAACGCTGCTCATAAGTGTTCAGGGAGGCCGTGGTCTTGTCGATCTGCGCCTGTTTGGAAAGCAGCTTGTTTTCCAGCGCGGAGGAGTAGCCCTCGGTTTCCTGAATCTCTTTCTGGATGTTGTCGTACTGCTGCTGCAAAACAGAAAGCCGCTGACGGGTTGCGTCAACGGCCTGTTGCTGCTTCTGGTACGCCGAAATGTCGGATTGTACTTTGTTCAACTGCTGAATCTTTCCCTGTGTTTCCACAAGGGCAGACTGAGCAGCCTTGAATGTACTGGAAAAGCTGCTGTTCTGTTTGGCGGACAGGTTGAACAGCAGCTCCCACTCTTTACGAGCCACTACTTACCGTCCTTTCTCGCTCTCTGGCGCTCGGCAATGAGGTCATTGCTGCTGCGGATCCATTGCCGGAACTGATACAGGGGCATTTCCAGCCAGTAGGGCGCAGGCGTACAGTTGACCTGTGCCATTGCAAGCACCTGTCGCCGCAGCCACACGCCGCCATCACCGGTTACAAGTCCGACCTCAGCAAAAAATTTCTCGCTTTGGTGCGGATGGTGTTGTAGTCCCGGATGCTCATAGCACCAATGACATCAACACCGATAGGCTCGGTACACGCCCGGCAGGCCATGCGGATAAGGTAGCCCGCACTCATCGATGGGATGATAACCGGCTGATTCAGAGCCGTAAGCTCTGCCTCGATGGCGATGGAGTCATTGCCGGTCAGCTTGCCCCAGTTGAACGTGAGGGATTCGTAGTGCTTGCCCTCATAGTCAAGGGGCTTCTGGAGCTTGTGAGTGTAGGTATACGGGTCAGCAGCGGCAGCAGCCTTTGCAGCGGCAGCCTGAGCTGCATCAAATTCTTTCGGGTCAATGACGGCGTTCATGCTGGATAGCTCCTTTCACGCTCAAAAAATAGGCCGGGACTGCAAAATGCAGCTCCGGCGGAACGGTATATGCGGATTACTTGCCCAGGGCCGCACGGACACCGGCCAGATAATCCACACCGTTGATGTAGCAGATGAAGTTGAGGGGGTCCAGTTCACGCACCTTCTTACCGTTGATGTACGTTGCCCAGTAGCGGACAGCGTACTCACCGGAGCCAGAGGTGGGCGTTGCGGGGGCAATGGCGCCACCCTTGGTCGATTTGGGCACGACCACGAAAATATGCTTTTCCTTCCGTGCCTCGACCGTGCCCGCAACAGGATCCTCATACTGGTTTGCCACACGCAGGTCAATGCTGTGACGGCGCAGCTCCGACAACTGGACGGACTGCGGCGTGGTGGTGCGGAATTCCAGACCAAGGGTCATAGCCTCCAAATGGCCCAGAATGACCGCTTCGACGTTACCACCGACACCAGCGCCCGAAATGCTCTGCGTCAGAAAGGTAACATCAGGCAGGGTAACTTTCGACATACCCAGATACTCCACGCTGTCCTCATAGACCGCGAAGTTGATAACGCTCTGATCGATTGCCATTGTAGTGCCTCCTTTTTAGGACTGGAGTGCGCTGGTCACATAGTCAGCGTCATATTCCAGCACAAAATCAATTTCCTGCGCCGGAGAGGGCGGGGTCATGTAGACGTGCAGCTTGATTTTGCCCGCCATCAGGCTGGTCAGCGGGTTCTCGTTTTCCAGCATTTCCACACGGGCACCCAGCAGATAGCCTGCGCCCACCAGACCGTTCAGCCAGATGGTGGCGCTATCCAGAATGGTGTCGATGAGACGACGGTTCATCGGCTTGTCGAGCTTGCTCCAGAACGTCTTGATGAGGGTGTTGGAGACGTAGTCGAACATACGGCTGAGCGGGATGAAGTAGTCCTTCACATCCGTGGACTTGGGGTAGCACGCAGTATGGTTGCCCCAAGCGGTCCAGCCGCCCATGAAGTTCAGGAAGGTGCAGATGCCTGCAGCATCAACAACAAGGGCCTGATTATAGGTCAGGTTGATGGTGTTGCCGTCGTCGTCGCACAGGCCGTCGATGTGAACGGTCTTGTTGGAGGGGCTTTCATAGGGAATGCCCTCGTTGCCGGTATCGGTTTCTGCAAGGCAGCCCGCCTCGACGGTGGAGCCGTGGAAACGCAGATCACCGAGGGTGCCATTGGGCCAGCACAGGATGGTCTTTTCGGTATAGGTGCCGCTGTTTTTCGCCTGAACCGCAGCGGTATAGGTCTTTGCGGAAATGTCCACCAGAGCCTTGCCGGTAAACATGCCGTTGATGGAGCCAGCCTTTGCGTCCATAACAGCTGCAACGGTGGCATCCTGGGAGAAGCCGGGAGCCATAATCAGGTCGGGCACAATGCCGAACATGGTCAGGCACAGCTCAATCTGCTCAACAGCGGCGGACACATCGGAAGCCTCGGCGGTCTCGCCAACGGGCAGGAAAATGACCGGCTGGCAGGCGCACAGCTTGAAGTGGTAGTACATCACCTCACAGACGGTGTACTTGGCCCAGTCGTCGTCATAACCCAGCTGTTCCTTTGCCTCATCATAGCTGGTGCAGAGCACCGGGAGGCCAGCGGTCGCAGCAGTACCGGTCGCCTTAGACAGCGGTGCGGTGCCAATGACAAAGGGGATGCCGCAGGTTGCGGTGTTCGGTGTCGCCACGGCGGTATCGGCGCGGCTGACATTGATACCATGATCTGCCATAGTATGTATTCCTCCTTACTTGGATTTGGCGAGCATCCGTGCAAATGCAAGGACGGCCTCGCCGCGTGCTTTTGCCTTTTCAGGCGTGGTGTGCAGTTCGTCCACATTGATGATGAAGTCGGCCACACCGGGATATTTCTCGGTGGCAATCTTCACATCATCACGCTCTACGGCCTCCGCAGCAGCGCAGGGGTAAATCGTGTTTTTCTGGATGTAGCCCAGAATGGACGGGCCGACGTAAATAGAAACGCCGGGCTTGCTCTGTGCAGGCTCGGCGCTCACAGTGTTTTCGGCGTTCTGTTCCGCCGCGGTCTTTTTCACCGCCATAATTCAATGTCCTCCGTTTGCTGCACGGTCGGCAGCTTCCAGTAGGTGATCATTTCTCCGGCATAGTAGGGCTTCGATTCCTCGTCATAAGGAATGCTTTCCAACTTGTGGTCGGGAGAAATGTCGAGAGTGAACTGATACCGGGGCTTTCCATCAGCTCCGACATCGCCCACCTTGCGGACTTTCAGCAGCTCCACCCGGAAACGCTCCATCATGTTCAGAAGCGCAAGGTCGCCCTCCTGTTCGTCCGGGTTGTAGCAGCAGAAAATAGATCGCACAGACACGACCGTGCGCTCCTCGTTGCCAGGCTGCTGCTCCGTTGCCAGCGGAATGACCCGGTGGATGATGTAGGGAGCCTTTTTCTTGGCAGCCCTGCTGTCAGGCAACCGCATCAGGTAAACTTCCGGGGCACGGTAGGCCTGTTCGGTATCGCCCTGCTGCATAGCCACTGGAAGAATCATGTCGGCCATGATTTTCTCGGTGAATGCTTTCAGCTGTTCAAGCAAAACCACACTGGTCATATCACACACCCCATCCGTTCAAAATTCGCGTGATTTCATGCTCAATGCGCTCCTCATAGGTGGATGCCATTTTCTCCTCAATGGAGTCCATGACATTCTCGTTGGAGTACATCATCTGCGGGGTGGCAGGGCCAAACAGTTCCTTGACCGGGAACCGTTTTTCTCCTTGCCGCTCATAGATGCCATAGTGAGAGCCCATCTTTGCCTCGAAAGCGTGGTCCAGTGCCTGTCTTGCGCCGGACTTCTTCACGCGAGTTACCACGCGGCCGCTGCGGTCCACCTTGGTGTCGAAAACTCTAAGGGGGATAACGCTGCCACGGTAGCCGAAGTTGATGGAAACCTCACCATTGCTGCCCCGCTGGATGTTGTTGATATTCTTTGTGCGGTTGGAAACTTCGCTGCTGCTGATGGCATACTCCTGCGTGACTGCCCGCTTCGCCACCGTTTTTCCGGCGGCAGCGGCGCGAGCCAGCGCAGATCCTACAGCACGATTGGCACCTCCGGGGATTCCGGAAAGGATGGCTGACACGCGGTCAAACCCCTCCTCTGCAATGTCAACAGCGATGCCAGCTGTCACGCTGTGCATCATGGTGTCCGTTGTCACATCGCTCATTCGTCAATCGCCTCCAGTTCTACCCGCAGCATCCCCATTTCGCAGACAGAGGATGCCACATAGTAGCTGCGGACAAATCCGTCTTCGTCAATGCCCAGCTTGCAGCCCTGCTCCGGCTGCTTCCCGCCGAGAGCTGCAATATCGCAATGCAGCACCCGGCTTACCCGGTATATGCCCTCTGCATGGTCACTGATGCTCTGACGCACCCGCTCCTTTTCGGAGAGGCCGGTCATGACAATGGGAATATCCGAATACTCCTCACCGTCATAGTAGACCGTGTGCGTTTCTGCGAACTCGTCCAGATTCAGAAAGACGCTGTTCAGGTCTTCCTGCACAGCGTCCTTGAAGCCGCTCATGCGGTGGGCATCGCAGCAGACAGCTCCGGGGCCTCGGTGCTCTCGTCACCGGGAACAACGTCCTCGGCGCAGATAGCCTCGACGAGTTCATCCTTGGTCTTGAGCTGCTTGGTTTCGATGCCCATATCCGCAGCCAATTTCTTCAGCTCGGCTACGGTCATGCTCTGCAGCTGGTCGCGGTCGAGGTGTGCCGCCTCAGAGCCGTTCTGCGAGGCTTCGGCTGCGGGGGTGTCGTTACCTTCCGCAGTTGCCGGAACGTCCGCAGGGGCGGTTTCCGGGGCAGTGGGCGCAGAAAACGCGCATTTCGCCACACCCAGCCCGATAAGGCGGCGTGCTTCGCTTTCGCTGACCTCGCACTGTTCACCACGCATGACGGTGTGAATGCCCGTCTTGGTGCGGCAGCCATAGCCGCCGCAAAGAATCTCAACAAGCATCGGTATACTCCTTTCTGGCCAGACTTAGCCGACCACGTTCTTGACGCGGATCCACGGGCAGTAGTTGTGGGGTGCAGCCAGCGGGCGGGCCTTGAGAATGGTCTTGCGCAGGTCGTTCTCCTGATTGAGACTGAACTTCGGAACGCGGCGGCTTGCGATGGTGGTATGCTCGGTGTCACCGTAGTTGATCTGGGTGATGGCACCATACATCAGGTGGCCGCAGCCGGGAGCGGTGACCAGAGCATCAGTCTTGGGGAACTGAGGCCGTACCTTGCCCTCATCATCAACGTAGGTTTCATCAACGGAAATCAGGTTCAGCTTGTGACCCTTGAAGTTCAGGGTGCCGCCATAGACTACGCCGTGATACGGACTGAGCTGCTCCTCAATCTGGCCCACAATGATGCCAGAGTTCTTGTCCAGCAGGCGCTGCACCTTTTCGAGGTCCAGAACGGCATTGTAGGTATCGGCACCCAGCAACAGGTCTGCGGAAGCCAGACCACGGCTGGACAGCATATCACACATGGCAGCAACATCCTCAAAGAATTTGCCGCCTTCCTCGTTCCACTTTGCAGCAGGGACATAGATGTGGTCGTTCTCATGGCCAGGGTTGTAGAACTTCACAACCTTGGTATCGCCCTTGGTCTGATTGTCGATCATTTCCTGCATGGTGCAGCCGTTATCCAGCATAGTCTGGGCGCACATCCACTCCTCACGGCGAACGATGCGGGCATCCATATCTGCCAGATCTTTCTGGGTCAGTTTGGCCGCACGCTGCGCCGGGGTGCTGTTGGCATAGATGGCCTCGCCAAAGCCACGCTTCGTCAGGTCATCGGTGGACAGCTCACGGCTCATGCCGATGAATGCAGGCTCAAGCTCATGGATCTCGTAGCCCATGCGCTCCATCGGAATTGCGCCGACACGAGGCGCAACAAAGGCTGCCATCTTCTGGTCGCCGTCCATGTACTCGGTCAGAACCTTGTTGGACGCAAAGATGTCCTCGTCGCTGGTCGGGAAATAGCGGTCACGGAAGAAAGTCTTCTTGGGGACGACTCTCTTATAGACGGCCATCAGGGTGTAGGTATCGAAAAAATTCAGTTCAGCAGGCATGATATATCCTCCTTACAGTGCCGGTGCAGCGGCCTTGAAAAAGATGCCGCCCTCGCGCAGGGCATCCTTGTCAGCCTCGGTCATGGTGTAGCTGTCGGCCACAATGCACTTGTTGGTGTTGAAGCAGCCCGTCAGGTACACCGAAACGATCATATCATCGGACGTGCCGACCTCAACATCATCACACAGGATGCAGTTGGCGGTCAGCACCTCGCCGCCAGTGGCCGCGGTGCCCAGCACCACCAGCTTGCCGTCGCCGGAATCGCCGCCGGACTTTGCCAGAATGGTGCCACGCTTGATGGTAGCAGCCTCGGCCAGCTTACGGATGGTGCCGCCGCTGACCATCAGCTTGGGATAAATGTCGGCAATCAGACCGTCATAATCCATGCTGCCCAGTCTTTTGCTCAGTTCAGTCATTGTCGTGTTCCTCCTTACTTTTTCTCGTCCTCGCTAAACAGCGCAGCAACGGCAGCATCAGCCGCAGCCATGCGTTCAGCCGGGGTCTTAGATACATTGCCCTTCGCATTGGGCAGAGATTCCGGGTCGCCGGTCGCGAGTGCGCCCGGTACAGCCTCCACGCCCTGGGCACCGGATGCCTGATTGTCGGCCTCCAGCTTCTTCAGGAACTCGTGGCCCTGCGTAGCTGCGGCCTTGGCAGCGCGGAAAGCCAGTTCACGGGCATCGCAAGCAGTCTTGCCGTACTTGGCCTCCTGAACCATAGCCGGGTCGAACAGGTTGGCCACCTCGTCGATTTCAGACAGTCGTGTGCGCTCGTTCTGGGATGCCTGTTCAGAAGCGCTCTGCTCAAGCTGGTGGCACAGCTCCGGGTTTTCCTTGCGAAGCTCCTCGATGGTAGTTGCCATAGTGGTATGTCCTCCTTCGTTGGACTGGGCGGCGGGTGCCGCCGGTGTATTTGCAGTAGCGGCCACAGGTGCAGTCGCTTTAGCCATAGGAATATTGCCGGGCAGCTTTGTGCCCGGTCTCAGGTGCAGGGCGTGGCCCTTGGCGTAGATGGTCTGCCGGTCGGCGCTTGCCGAGATCTCCACCGGCTCGGCATCATCCAGAAGCTCATTTGCAAAGCCCTTCTCCACAGCCTCTTTGCCGGTCATGTAGGTGGTGTCAGCCATCATGTGCAACAGCACAGTCTCAGAAAGGCCGGTTTTCCGCTTGTAGATGGAAACCTGACTCTTATCCCATGCGTCGTTGGCATCCGCCGCTTTGCGCAGCTCGTCGGCATTGTAATTGCCCCAGATAAGCGACCAGCACTTGTGAATCATGACGAGGCTGGACGGATTTGCTTTGACGGTATCACAGGCACACATGATAAGGCTGCCGCCCGACATGGCCACGCCGTCCACAATACAGGTCAGCTTTGTGCCCTTGGCAGCCAGCTCACGCAGCCGGTTATGAATCAGGATAGACACGCCGGCATCACCGCCTACACTGTCCATGCGGATGGTAATCTCCGTGCAATGCTCGACCTGCTGCAAGTCGGACAGGAACTCGCTCTCGATGATGTACTGGCCCGGAACCGGTTCGCCCGTCCACCAATCCGTGGGCTGCGTGTCCACAATCTGGCCGTACATGGTGATGTCAGCTCTCTGGCCGTCAGTGCTGGCCATTGCATAGCAGGGCCGCTGGATGCTCACCATCGGGGTGCTACTCGGTGCTTTCGGCATTTTCTTTACCTCCCTGTGTAGTGACGCTTTCTGTGGTTTCGATTACTCCCTCGCTGCCAGCAGCCTTGAGCTGCTCATTTTCGTGGGCCAACTCTGCGACATTGTCCTCCCAGTCGCCGCCGCCCAGCTCGCGTGTGACCTGCTCATGGGTGCGGAAGCCGTGATGGGTCTGGAGCACGGCGGCCTCGACCTCTTTCTTCGGGTCAAGGGTGCCCTGTACAGGCCCAATCCACCGTGCGCCACACCATGCAGCACGCACCAGAGGGTCATCAAAAAAGCCCGGGGCGATTACTCGTCCACGGGCCACAGCCTCAGAAAGCCAAATTTCATATACAGGCTGGCAGAAGCTGCCTACCAGCCATGCACGCCGCATCTTGATACCTTCCCATGCCTCCAAAAGAGAGGCACGGCTGGCCGAGTAGCTGGCGTTGAACTCTTTCAGCAACAGCTCATACGGCATTTCAATGGCACCACCCATGAGTTTGCACAGCGTTTTGACGAACGTATCAAACCCTGCGGTGGGAATATTGGGGTTTCCGAACTTGATGTCCTCACCCTTGCCGAGGTGCGCAACCGTACCCGGCCCCATCTCATACTCGTTCGGGCTGTGGCTGGCGTTGTCAGCCTTTGGGTTGTCCACAGGAACACCGCCGAGATCTCCGCTGCCGGTTTCGTCAAACGGGATAGCGTTCTTCGGGGTATCGGTGACAATCCATGCCGTGAAGAAGCTCTGCACCAGAGCTGCCAGCAGTTCCGACTCCGTATATCTGCGAAGCTGGAGCAGCGGTTCGATGATGGGTGCAATGAGCGGGACACCACGGTACTGGTCCGGACGTTCGGACTCCATAATGTGCAGGATCTGGGGCAGCCCAGTTGTCGCACCGACCGCCTCCACTCGCTGCCATTTGGTGATGTCATTCCGCCACTCATGCGGATATGTGTTGCGGACGTGGTAGGCCACGATCATGCCGCTGCTGTCCACTTCCACACCATCATAGATTTTGTTCCCGGTGTTGGGGTTTGTGCCCTCGGTATAGCCCAGGCCATCCAGCATACCGCCGAGCTTATCCGGGGTGGACACACGGTCAGCCTCCACCAGATGCAGCCGCAGCCCGTAGGGGTGCAGCTTGTCCGGGTCACGAATTTTCACCACGGCGAACACATCACCGCTCATAAGCCAGCTTTTCAGGGCCAACTGCTGCAAGCCGTAGAAATCGTTCAGCCCCATGGCATCACAACTGCGGCGGTTTTCGGCCCAAAGCCGGAACTCTGCCTCGGTTTTACTCTGCCACTCTTTGGCTTTTTCCGGGGATAGCCCCAGTACGTTTCGGTCAACGGTCGCTTTCAAGGTCAGCCCGGTGCCAACGATCTTCGTTCGATTCGTGTTGATGGCACTGGTCGCAACAGGTGCGCTCATGTAGAGCATTCTGCTCCGCTGCCGCAGAATATCTGCGTTGTCGTGAATATCGCTGCTCGGAGAGTTGCTGTTGGGGAAGAAAGCCCGCAGCGCACGCCGTTTGTAGGATGCGCCCGCCTCGCTGTAGCCGCTGGCCTGCGGTGCAGCGGTGACGCGGTATCTGACACTCAAGAGTAATCGCCTCCGTAATTTTCAAACTAAGCGGGCTGGCTGGGGAAAGGAGTAAAAAGCAGCCAGCCCGCGGCAAAGGCCTTTTCGGGCCGTCACCCTAAAGGATCACCAATCGCGCGGGATAACGGAGAATGCCTTGCGGGCACTCTGGCCGTTCAGAAGCGCGGTCAGTTCATCGACCTTTTCCTCGGCATCTTTGATCTCATCGCTGAGCTTGCCGAGGTCAAGACGTGTGAGTTCCCGGTCGTCCAGACGGTAGCTTTTCACGCCACCGGAAAGCAGCTTGTTGTAGGCCACATACAGGTTATCAAGCCGCTTCGTGTGGAACTCCAGCCGCTTTTTGATGGTCACGGTATCCATAACTCACACCTCACCAGTCGTCTAAAAAGTTCTCCCGCCTCCGGCCGGGGGACGGCTGGGGACGGGAGACGGGTTGTTGAATATTTATCACCGGGGCTGCCGGTGCCTCTGGTGCCTTGCCGCGCAGCCTTTTCAGCGCCCGGTCGATGGCATCAAGGTCTTTCGGCAGCACCTTGTAGGCCGCTATGGCATAGTTTCGGCAGTCAAGAGGTTCGTTTCGCTCATGGCCGGAGATTTTATCCCATTGCCACGGGTTGCGGTGGCCCTCTTTGTATATCAAATGCTCTGACAAGAGGCCGTTGAAGTAGCCGAGGCCGTAATCGTCCCGGCGTGGGAAGTGGCAGTACCGAGGGCCCGGCTCCTGCACTTTCAAATCGTCCATGATGATTTGCTTGCCAGCGTCAACGCCCAACTGGTACTGCCAGCACATCCCGATGTAGCGGTTCTGCACCGTGATTTTCACCTGCTTTGGCGGGCCTGTGAACGGCCGGTCGGAGCCGGGAAAGCCCTTGATGCAGAAAACCTTTTTGCCGATGCGGTCATGGCAGCGCTGGCGCACCTCTTGGGTGAAATGGCCGCCCTCGTCTACAAATTTGATGGAAACGGGCAGCTCTAGGCCGTCAACAAATTTCAGCTTGCGGTCGAAAACCAGCTCGTCCAGTTGCTGCCAGACCTCGTCACTGTCCGGGCGGCCAGAGATGATGCCTTTTTCGATGCCCCATGTTTCCCCGAAGTGACCGAAGCCCACGATCTCGTACTCCATGCGGTCGTCCTGCGTATCAACGCCAGCGGTCAGCACCAGCACACCATCCGGCAGTTCCGCAGGGTATTCCTCCCTGCGGCCAAGCATGGTGTCCTCGTCCTGCACATCGCCGCGATCTTCCCACAGCAGCCCCAGACGGGTGTTGTAGACAACCTGCATCTTCTTGGTATCGCCCAGGGCATTCAGGTATTTCAGCACGGTATCTTTCCATGCTGCCCACTGCGAAACAAAGCTGTTCAGCCAAAAGCTGCGGATACCGTTCTCATAGGCGGCGGGATTTTCCGCTTGCCAGTGAGCTGGTGCCCGCTTCATGGTCACTTCGTCCGAAATGCAGGCGCACTCCGGGCAGAGATACCACACGTCCTTGACCTTGTAGGTTTTCTCTCCGTGGGTTTCGATGGTGTCATACTCGTACCGAATATCTTCCCAACGCAGTTCATGGAATCCCTTGCAGTGCGGGCACTGGGATACCCAGCGCTCCATCGTGCCCTTGACGTAGGACTTGGCAATGGCACTGTGTCCCTTGATGGTGGGCGTGCTGACTTCCACAGCCTTTGCGTTGTAGAAAGTGGTCTGCCGGGCCATTGCCAGTTCCCAAGGGTCGCCCTCTGTGCCGGCACTCACTGCCCAGCGGTCACGCTCGTCACCCAGCACATAGCGGATGGGCTTTGATGCCAGAGCGTGCGCCTCGGTAGATCCGCACATGGTCAGGATGCCGCCGGGATAACTTTTCTGCAAAATCGTGTTGCCGCTGTCCCGGCTCTTTTTCTCCGCGACCTTGGCCCGCAGTGTAGGGCAGTCTCGTATCATGGGGGCGATACGGAGCTTGCTGTACTCCTTGGCATCCGTCATTTGGGGATGGATGAAAAGAATACTGCCGGGGTCAACGTCAATGGTGCGGCCTATGACATTGTTTTCAAACTCCGACTTGCCGACCTGTGAGGACGCAACGACAACGATATGATGGATGCGCGGGTCGGAGAATGCGTCCATGATCTCCACCAGATAGGGCGTGCGGCTGTTACGCCAGCGGCCCTGCTCGGCAGACGCTTCCGGGGACAGGACGCGGTTTTGTGTGGCCCACTCGCTCACGGACACATTGGGCGGGGGCCGGATAGCTGCCACCAGCTTTGACACCAGAGCATTCAGACGGTCAACCGCTGCATTCTCACTCATCGTCGTCACCAGCCAGCTTTTCAGCCCACGCCTTGCGTTCACGGACACGGGCCTCATACTTTGCCGGGTCGTAACGGAACATGGCGATTTCCTCGGCTATCTGATTCACCTCGCCACGCATATACTCTGCCACCTCTGCCGGATCAGACAGAGCAGCCGCATTGATGGCAACACGGCTGGGCAGCGCCATCAGCGCACCCCGGACGGTGTAGATAAGCTCAGAGGTCATAGCGGCCACATCCTCACTGCGGTGCATCTGCCCGGACAGCTCTTTTGCCTCAGCTTGAGCGATTTTCGCTTTGCTGGCTTTGAGCGTAGCTTCTGCTTTCTGCTTGATGTGGTCCAGCTTTTTGGCCTCTGCCGCTTCCTCTTTGGTCAGCCCGCCACGGGCAGTGCTGGCATTGTAGGCCTGCACTGCGTCACCAAGGACAAATTTTCCTCGACTGACGGTGGTGAGCACCCCATCCTGTGTGAGCTGCTGCACCCTGCGGTTCGTGATACCCAGCACGGCGGCCAGTTGGGTGGTGGTCACAGTCATGTCAGCAACTCTTTCTTTTGTCGGCATTCAGAAACCACCTCCTTTTTTGTAAAACTCTTTGGAAAATCACAGCGAAGTCATTATACAAACCGTAACGAAATGACTGATTTTTCCCTCACTAACTAGCTTGGTTTCGGGGTCGTCGAGCCCGCTCAGTGTGGGGCACCCCCGTCACAGTACCTTTTCGTCACCGAACGAGCCATCGTCGGCCCGCTCCTGTCCGCTGTTGGGCGGATGCAGAAAGGCTTCGACCACAGCAGGGTCATACTCGATGGTACACTCGATGCTGTCCATAGGGACGCTGGGACAGGCGTATACGGTTACGGTGTTCATGGTGTCGTGCTCCTTTCAGCAGGGAATGCTCACGCTTTGAATCTTCCTATAGGCATCCAGACGCAGCTCCTTCTTGTCGCCGTCGTAGGTTGCCTCGTAGTACATACAGTCAGGGACGGTGGTGGACAGCCAAGCCTTGTTGTTCTGAAGGGTGCTGCCGCACCAGAGTACGCACACGTCTTTCACGCCGATCTTCTGGAGATGTGCCAGCTCAGCGTTTGCATTATAGAGGCTGGCGACGGCAGCAATGGCGGATGCCACAAAATCATAGTAGTCCATAGTGATGATTCCTTTCCTCGAGATAAAGCCCCTGCCCGCATGAGCGCTGGCAAGGACGATTTCATACGCTGCGGATGACCTGAGCCTTGGAGTATGTGTCGTGGCCCTTGGTCATCATGTTCAGGAACTCGTCTTTGGTAAAGCCGGACAGGCGGAAGATTTCTTCGGGCTTCATGCCCAGCTGCTTGCCGATTTCCTCCACGGTCTTGCCCTCGTCAATGAGTTTCTTGACAATGGCTTTCATCGGCTCCAACAGGTGGGTGCCACGGGCACGGTTGTGGGTTATGGTGCCGTACACGTCGGCGCTCTCGTCGCCGTGGTGGTCTACGACTACGACCGGCACTTTGCCGCCCAGCAGGGACAGCAGCGGCTCCCGGCCCGATACCGTCCAGCGATGGAAGCCGTCAATGATGGTGCCGTCAGGGCGTACCACGATGGGCAGTGTCCAGCCGTTGGTCAGGATAGACTGGATAAGCAGCTTCAGGTTTTCCTCGCTGACCTTGTTGGGGTTGTAGTCGTTGGCGTGAATAGTGTTGCGGTCTACCCACTGGAGGGATGCCAGCGGGGCGAATACATCAATGCTTTCCATGGTTCTGCTCCTCCTTGATGCGGGCGTTGTGGTCGTTGTAGATGGTGGTCCAGAGAATGCGCAGGATACGCATTTTGGGGTCTCCGTACAACAGGCCCTCGTACATGGTCTTGTAGTGCTTCTGCTCAGCGATGCCGTAGGTCTTGATGAACAGGCCACGCCAGTGCTCGATGTGGGACAGGGTGTCCTTGGCGATGGTGTAGCGCTCCGGGTGCAGGAACAGAAGGTCTTTGCAGAGGGCTTTATAGTCCTTTTTCTCGGATTCTTCTTCCAGCTCCCCACGCTTGCGGGTGGTGCGCCGGAACATTTCAGAATCCCAGTAGAGCAGAACGAGGTAGGCATTGGGTTCTCGCCGCTGGATGCGCTCCCACAGGTCGTTGTCCGTTTCAGCTATCCAACGGAGGCCCTGTGTGCCGCAGTCACCGAAGAATGCGCACAGCCGGAGGGCATTCTTTCGGACACCCGCCTCATAGAGCCTCATGTAGATCTCAGGAAATTCAAGGTTTCGCTCCTTGATGTACAGCCACACATCGGAGTCCTTCCAGTCGTAGATGGGATAGAACTTGCCGCCGCGGGTGATGCGCTCCATTTTGGTGTTGGCAATGCACTTGAAGCGGGTCAGGCTTTCCGCCGTGCGCAGACCGACAAGCTGGATGCCGTCAGAAAACGCCTTGGAGCAGAACGTCTGGTAGTTCATTTCCCCTGCATAGTGGAGGTAGGGACTGTACATGATGGCAAAATCGGGCGGTTTGCGCATCCAGACATCTTCCTTGCCCGGCTCCCACGTTATCCACGATTCGGAGCTGGACAGGTGGTCAATGACGGACACCTGCTTGAACGGCAGGCAAAACCACAAGAATTTTGCGCCGACCGACAGGAAGTTGCGCCGCCAGCGGTATGCTGCATCGACCATCGAGGGGTAAAGCCCCTCCTCGTCGATGAACGTCACCGTCAGCTGCTTGGGGTCCAGCTCACCGGAGAGAATCATTTCATAAACGAGGTTGGCCATGCACAGGCTATCCTTGCCGGAAGAAAAGCTCAGGTAGATTTTGCAGCCGTTGGCGAACACATTTCGGATGCGGATCTTCGCAGCCTGCAACACGTTCAGGTTGCTTTCCACTACTTTCACAGGCATATCAGCTCACCACACTTCGGGCAGCGGATGTACCGGTGCTGCTCTGCGCCGCTGGCCGCCTCAGGAACAGCGGTTTCCGGCTCGGTAGGTGTAGACACCTCCAACACCGGGGAGGGCTGCTGCGGAGGCTCGGAGACGGTGGACACGGGCTGTGGGTCGGGCGGCGCTACCGGATAGGTAGGCGCTGCTGCATAGGGGACGTGTTCCTCATTCTGCTGGCGGTTGATGGACGAAATCTCGCTCTCTGGGAATTCTCCGTAGGAGCCAATCATTTCGTCCGCTTCATCCTCGGTGCTGTTCAGCATTTCCAGCAGATCGGCATCCCAGCCCGGGACATCCACATCACCGTCCAGCTCCTTGACCAGTTCCTCGATGGCATCCACATCAGTGAATCCCAGCTCATAGACCTTGTTGTCGGCCATCATGAGCTTTTTCTTCTGAACATCGGTCAGGCCGACCATGACATAGCAGTCACAGGTTTCCCGGCCCATGCGGAGCAGCGCTTCATACAGACCGTTACCGGCGATGATCTCACCGTCCTCGGCCACGACCAGCGGCTTGACCTGCCCGAACATTTCAATGCTGCGGATGTACTCGGTCAACTGCTTCTCGGAATGCCGGCGGATGTTGTGGGCGGGCTTGTGCAGCTCGGACAGCTTCTTTACCGTGATTTTCATCGTGCATCCTCCTTTCGGTCAGAAACGAGGTGCAGGACCACGGAGGCCAGCAGCACAAAGATGATGATGTACACCCGAAGCTCGCTCATCAGCGTCCAGATGCCCATGACACCCAGCGGGATCACGAGCTGCCACGAGGTAACAGTGAGCACGTCAATGAGAAAGCCGATGTTCTCACCGAACACCAGATACTCCGAATAGAGGTAGGTGGACAGCGAGGACAGCGCAATGATGGTGATCAGGATAGCCTTGAGCGTGTTCAGCAGTGGGCTGAAATTGACCCATGTGAGCAGCGCAGCCAGCACCATGTAGACACCGAACATCACGCCAGCCAGCACAAAGGACTTTTTCATGTTGCCGTGCTGGGTGCCATCTTCATTTTTGTCGTTGTAGGAGAACAGCGAGTAGTAGTACGGATAAGTGAACGGGCCGGGCAGCAGCAGGAAGCCTTTGTAGAGGCCCGTCTGGATACCGGCAGCAGTCAGGCCGGGGTCGATGTTGACGAATGCACCGTGGGTGTATACCAGCGCGGCAATGACAACGACTGCCAGCAGACCGTAAACAACCACCCATGAAAAGCCATCAGACAGGACGTTCCGAATCATGCCCTCTTTCAGAAGCATAAACAGGAACACAAGGCAGGTGCCGTAGACAATCAATGTGCCTCCGGTGGTGCCGATCGGCGTGTCGCCGAAGATCTCATAGATGCCGGACATCTGCGTCCATGTCTGGAACACGGTCAAAAAGCCGATGAAGTAGAACATCACCTTGCTCTGCATAATGCGCCGGACGGTCGGGATGTACTCCGCAAACAGACCGAAGAAGATACAGGCCAGCGAGTTGAAAACCGCCCAGATGATAGCCGCAGCAGCGCCGTTGTTGATGGCCAGCGTGCGGAAGTTCATCAGGGAGCCGACTCCTGCCCATGATGCAACGATGGAACAGGCGTAGAAAATGGTGGGGTTTGCCTTGAATTTTGCCTTGATTTTCTGATACATGGAAAATCTCCTTCTTTGTGACTGGGCACGGCGAAATGCCCAGCTGCAGCACCTCGGCTTTTCGGGGTGCTACGGTGATGCCGCACGCAAAGGAGCAACGTGCGGCCCGGAATCCTCCTTTCAGGCAATAAAATAGCGGCACCCACCGGGAATGGTGAGCACCGCTTGGCTTGATTTGAATTTTGCATCCTAATCATATCACTCGGAGCGTCCGTTGTCATCTGAATCCATCGGTAAGCTTCGGCATCCATCCGAAACCATCCGACAACGTCCGACAGCGAGTGAAACCATCCCCTTGATTCTCAACGATTTCCACTTTGAATTCAACTTTTCAGAGGGTAAAAGTTAAATTCATTTCAATTTTGAGCTGATTTTGTGTGGATTTCTGATTTGAATTTCAGTTTTGGGGCAAAAATAAAAAGCCCCGCAAATGCAGGGCTTATCGGTCAGTTTTTGTTGAGGTAGTTGTATGCCATCCGGCTGACCCCATCTTCGGTATATCCTTTTCCCAGAACTCCGGCAACTTCGGCCCATGAGTAGCAGCGGATAAACCGCAGTCTGAAAACCAGATACATCCGAGCATCCACAATGCTCTTGCAGTAGGCCTCGACTTTGGGCTTTTCCTGCGCTGCCAGCTCTTCCAGCCAGCGGATGCGCTCGTCCATGTCGGCCAACTCTACAGCCAGATCTCCGACTTTATCCCGGACACCCGGCGTGTGGGGCATCCCGGTCAGTTGTGGGGAGGCGGGAGTGATTCTTTGTCGCAGTCGCTCCAAGGCTTCACGGTCTTTTTCGAGGGTCATCTGAATGTCATAGTACTTGGACAATTCCTGTAATGTCACAACCTACCTCCGTCATAATTCAGCTACCGTCTTGCGGCGGCGCCTCTATTATTTTATCACATTTTGCTGTCGGAAGGTAGACCGGAAGTCCACAAATTATGTGGTCTGCACCAATTTTGCACAGGCCGGGCACAGTATAGGTCTGGCCCTGGGCATCGGTGCGCTGGATGGCCGGGTTAAGGGGTATGTAGTTCTCGCAAGACAGACAGCTCATTCGTCCACCCTCTCGATTTTCGGGAACGGTTCGTGCCCCAGTGGAACGGGATCAAATGACCTGTTTGTTGTGCCCGGTGCCTCACGTTTATTTTCTGGGGCATCTAACCACTGCTGATGCTCGATAGCGTGTACAAGGTCGATGCACGTTCCCCATGAATCGTGTTGCCGCTCCCGGTGTCCAAACGGTGGGTAGGCAAGTTTATAGGCAGCCTCAAACATCGTTTCGATGCAATGCTTCCGTTCGTTATAGACGCGGATGTCGTATGGTTTCTCATAGAGTTGCTTTTTGTCCTCTCCATCAAAGACCAAATCCTCTGTCAAGGGTTCAAACTGCCCCATGCGCAGCCTCATATACTCGTCCACAGCCACGCTGATGATACGCAACTGTTCTTCCGAAATTTCAACGCAGTACTTCATTTTTTCTCTCCCTCATCGCCATCATGATAGCTAACGCCGAATAATGCCGGAATCAAAAAGAACCAAAGCGCCCTCAGATTTCCGGTGACGTGGATTGCGGTTGACACCGCCAACCCCACTGAAATCCACTCCGCTGCATAGATAAGCGCAACCCATTTCATTCCGGCACCTCCTGTTTGCCGTTGCCAAAACTCCGGGCAAATACCGCCCGTTGGATAAAGTCCACATCCTCTGCAATAGACCGTACCGATGAATTATCAGAGCGGATTTCAAAGGAACGGAGAATGAAGTGCTTCAAAGTGTCCAGACTGTAACCTGCGATTGACTTCCCGAAGAATGCGGTAAGGATTTCAATAATGGTTTCCTCATGCCGAGCGAACTCGCATCCATAGACTTTGTGTTCAGGAATAAAGGACACCCAGTAGGTAAACCGAGACTTATCGTGACCGGCTTTCAGGTCAAGGCAGCGGGTTTCGGTTTGCAAGTAGCGGACTGCCCGGTCGGTTATCCGATTCAGCTCCTTTTCCCCAATGGTGCAGCCATCCGGGAAAAGTTCTTCCATGAACTGAAGAAAAAGCTGTTCGCCATTGGCACAATCGAACACGTCATGCCATGTGGCAGCCCATTCGGCCATTGCTTCTCTTTTTTCAAAGAGAATTGTGCAGGCCAGTCTGACAAAGTTGGCCGGAGATTCAACCATGAAATGCAGTTGTTCCATTGTCATATTCAGCCTCCATACACGCTTTCTTGCAAGCCTCACACTTTTTGTACGGCTGTTCAAGCCAGCAGTCGAACAGTAAACACTTCGGTTTTCTGTACTCCGGTGGAGCCTTGCGTCCGTGGGTTTGAGTACGAAACGTATGGTACTTGCACACCTCTTTGCCCCAAAAATCTCCGCCGAATTCGCAACTTTCACGACCCGGCGAAACCTCATGCTTAACTGTGATGGTTTTCATTTTTTCACCTCCGGCGGCTCCAGCAGCGGTGCCCACAGCTTCACATGCCCGTAGTGGCCATCCTCTGCACGGTGGCCATCCTCAATGTGCCACGTCCCGTTTTCGACCCAGCCTTTCATGGTGTGGCCGCTCTCGCAGCACACCCATACGATGTCGCTTATCACGGCGCAGTGCTTTTCGCCGGCGCATTCCCAGCTTTCTTCATGGGCGATTGGCGGGTTCTTGGCATCATGCCATGACATCTGGCGCACAAAGTCAACGACCATCTGGCCGGCCTCGTGCAGGGCTTTGGCAGCAGCGTCTTTGCCTTTGAAGCCGTTGTAATATTCAATCTCGGCCAGAGCGTCCAAATCCGTTGCCGGGTCGATGAGGCGGCAGGCTTCTTCTAGGGTCATTCGATGTACCTCCGCTTGTCCTTGTCCCAGTGCAGCGTGATAGGATTGCCGCATTTGCAGGGAATGGTGATCTCCGGCTCCATGGTATTGGTCTTGCCTTTGGCCACCAGCCCGCAGCAGCCGCAGGCGAACTCATAGGGGACAAGCCCCCTCTCAAGCGAGATCGTAGCCCCGCAGCGGCAGCCTATGGACATCTGCGGAACGTGGAGATATGTACCGAACTTCTTGCCGCAGCAAGGGCAGGTCAGGCGCAGAAGCCCACGTGCGCCGGGCTCCGGCGGGCGATTACTCTTTCTCATGGTCGGCTCCTTTCTCGGTCTGAAACCGAATCACTTCCCGGAACAGCAGCTCATTGTTGTGCTCCGATTCAGTCATAAAGTTGATGTACTCCCGGAACAGCTGGCGGTCATGCTGCTGCCGGCTGGTTTCGCCCAGCAGGGCACCGATAGCCACGCCCACGGCCAGTATCGCAATGTTGATGAAGATCTGATCAGGCATTGTCATCACCCAGCACTTTCTCGATGAGGTCAAAGACCATTTCCCGGTCTTCGGTGGTCAGGAAGTCAGCCGCCATGATTTCAAACTTGAGGCGGTCAGCGTATTCTTTCAAATCACCCATGGTTTACTCCTCTCCCAGCTGGGCAAGGATCTCGTTGCCCTTGTCCATCAGTTCATCCCGCCGTTTTTTCTGCTCAGCCTCCAGCTTTTTCATTTCCGCCTGATATTTTTTCAGGGTTTCCGGCCGGAAATTCTTGCTCTGGCCCATGCGGATTTTTGCGGCAATTTTCTTGTGCTGCTGAACGGTCTGGCGCAGTTCGGTGTCCGTGGTCAGAATCTGGTAGCGATGGTGGCAGCCGGGGCAGGTGAAATACTGCACCATGTAATCGCCGCTCCATGTACTGCGGATGCCGGCTGTCTGGATGCTGAACGGTGTGCCGCAGCGGTCACACTTTACAAGGTCGGTCATTCGCCATACTCCTTTCTGCACAGCTGGAACGCATTGCAGTGGTCATCGCAAGTTTTGCAGCACTTGTCGCATTCAGGGTGAGCAGCTTTGCACTTATCACAGGGTGTGTCCGCTTTGCTACCGGATCCATACACCGCAAAAAGCTGGTGGGTGCCGTCCTGCAAGGCCTTTTCGTCATCGGCCATTTCATAGCCGAGGGCGGTCAGCAGTTCATAGGTGCTGTCGAGGTCGTCATTTTTGCGGTGAACGAACTTGCTTGCACCTGTCGGTCCATTCCATTCCGTGCTCCAATAGCCCTCACGACTACCGTCCGTCGCATCGAAGGCAACCGCCAAGAGAATCTTCTCCGGCTCGGTATCGTAAGCGTTGAACATTTTCAGGGCATCTTCCAATTCCGTGTCTTCCCGAATCTGCTCATCCAGACCGATGCCGAGCAGCCGCAACACGTTTTCGTCATCCTCCATGTGCCGATATTCGGTCAGAATCGGGGTGGAATAAGCCAAGATTTCCGGCAGGTGCTTTTTGCACTCTGCGGGAGTCAAGTCCTTCACGAAGTCCCAGCGCAGCTCGTACATGAGCTTCGTAACAGCGGCAAACTGTTCTCTCGCAAGCTGCTCGGTGGCTCTTGCGGCCTCCCTCGCCGAGTTGCTGGCATCCTCGGCTTCCGTATCGCGAGGTTTGTACAAGTCAATCTGATTTTCACTGACCTTATAGACATAAGCGATCTTGTCGGCATCTTCCGGCATGACGACTTCCTTTTTTGTGCCCCACTTTCCGTACGCATTTACATGCTCATGCGTCTGGTAGGAGGCCTGCGAATCTTCCGTAGCGAATTTTTTCAGCTGCTCAACCCATTCGGCCTTTTGGTGCTGCCATTTTTGCTGCTCCAGCGCATCCTGCATGGCCCGGTTGAAGTTCTGCGTACCGAGGGTTTCCAATACCCGGTTTCGGGCTTCCAAGTCCTCGATTTTGTCCAGCTGGGCGAAATCGGACAGGGTGGCACCGCGCTTTTCGGCTTTCTTGAAGCTGTCGCGGTTCAGTTCCAGCAGCTTGATGCGCCGCCGGATAGTGGACTGGGAGAACCCCGACTTGTCGGAGATCTGCTCCACTGTCTGCCCGAAGTCCATCATCATCTGGAAGCCCTGCGCCTGTTCGTAGACGGTGAGGTCTGACCGCTGCATATTCTCAATCATCATGGTCTGCATCTGCTCCCGCTCGTCCATCTCCACGATGGCGCAGGGCAGTTCGTACAGTCCTGCCTGCTGCGCTGCTGCTGCCCGGCGGTGGCCGATGATGATGGTGTAGTCCTCACTGGACCACGCAGCCTTGGGTGTCCATGCTGCCGCTGCTGCGGCTGCATCCCCACCCTCGTCAACGCACTTTGCGATGTACTCCCGGCTGTTGAGGTAGTGGCCGGGAATGACGGTCAGGTTCTGGTATACGCCGTTTTCCTTGATGCTGGCGGCAAGCTCGGACAGGTCGCCCAGTTCCTTGCGGGGGTTATCGGGGTGAGGGTACAGCTGCCGGATAGGGATGTAAGTAATGTCTGCCATAGGGATACTCCTTTCTTATTTCGGGTTAGAAAAACGTGAGCTGCCCGGTTTTGGTTTCGTTAAGAGGCTCGTTTTCCGGGGTTTTAGGCTCATTTTTGATAGATTTTTGCAAATTTGCGGGCTTAATATCGGATTTTTCGATTTTTGCAGGTTCGCCTTTCGGTTCAAACAACAGGTTCATCTGCGCTATCTGGCGGCGCATATACCACACATCGGTTGAGAAAAGCGGCATATACCAGATGCGGTTTTGTGGTCCTGCGGGCAGCAATCCGCGGCTGTCGTAGGCCGTTGCCGGGTTCACGAGTGTGTCACCGATGACTACATATCCAGCGCAGCCCATGAAGCTGCACTGGATGTAGCACATCAGCCCAACGATGAAGTCAATGTCTTGGGCTATGACAAGGACTTTGTTGTGATAGCAGATATTCCGTCTTTTGCAGACGTTCAAAAAGGCAAGCAGCGTGGCCCCAGCACCACAGGCCGGGTCAGATACCGAGATAAACCCCTCCATGTCCGGGTGCAGCTTCGGGTCAAACGTGATCTCGGCCATACAGCGGCACACGTCGTAGGGCGTGAAGAACTGTCCGGCATGGTCATTGCCCAACTCACACATCATGTACAGAGAGCCAAGGAAATCTTGGTCGGGGTTCTGCTCCATGCCCATGACCACCTCGGCCAGCATTTCAGCCATGCCGTCCCGCTCTTTGGCAGAATACTTGGAAACGATGGTCTGGTACATCTTGGTGCGTTCGGCCGCGTTCACCTTGTCCGTGCTGTTTGAGATCTCAATAGCGGTCAGGGTGACGAAGTCCTCCCAAATCTCCCAGCGGCTATGCTTCCCGGTCAGGCCGTTGAAAATTTTGAGGAAGTTCTTCTGGTGGTCGTCCCGGATGCTGCGCGTCACTGCTGCCTTTGCCATGGATTATTCCTCCTCGCTGTCTGCCTTGGCGAGGTAGTAGCGGCCATCGTGGAAGTCGATCACGCCGGCCGTTTCCATTTCGTCCAGCAGGGCGATGGCCTTTTCTGCGGTCACGCCCATCTGCTGTTCCAGCATGGCCTGCGTGATGCCGTCGTTCTGTCGGGCAATCTCGGTGGCTTTTGCCAGCTCGTCAGCTGCGGGCGCTTCGTCCTCGGCATCGTCTGCCTCGTCCTCGATTTCTTCCAGCTTTTCAGCGTCCGGGGGCAGGTCGGGGGCCTTTTCCTCAGGCTCTTTTGCAGCGGTTTCAGGGATTTCCGGCATCTTCCCGCCGATGGCTTTCAGCCGGCCGCTCTCGATCAGCTCCCGGAAGAAGAACTGGCAGTAGTAGGAGAACATATTCTTGAAGATGTTCTTGATTTTGCCGAACAGAGCATCCTCAATGGTGAAGGTCTTGCTCATGCGGTAGACCAGCACACCATCCTTCATGGTAAACAGGAGGTAGGCATCCGGGGAGATGTAGCTGTCCTCGCTGGCGGTTTCCAGCATGGACATCTGTTCGCCCACGCCCTTGATGGGGCGGATAATCAGCTTGATGGGGTAGCTGTTCTTGATGAAGGTGTAGGTCAGGTCGTGCGCCTCGCAGATGTTCTTCAGCTTGGTGCGCTGGGCGGCGAACTTAGAGGCTTCGTTTTCGTAGCTATCCATGGTATGTGCTCCTTTCAAGTAGCAGAAAAATGATAATCGTTGTCCCGGTTCTCAATGGCGGTCAGGCCCACAGCGTAGGCTGCCCACACATCGGCTTTGAAGCCGTAAAAGAAATCCGGGTTCTTTTTTGTACCACGGCCATTTTTGAGGTCGTGGTCTGCGAATCGGTCAATGAGTGCCCGCCGGATGGCGGCATCATTGGCGCGGGTGTTGTGGCAGATGTGTCGCTTTTCTTCGATTCGGCACAGCAGCCGTACCGGGCAGCAGGCGTTCAGGGCTTGGTAGAAGCGGCCGATCCAGAGGACGGTATCGAACACCTCCCGGCCTACCGACATTCCGTAGGAGGCCACCATCTCGATGACCGCCCACCGCCAGCCCTGCTCCGTGGCAGAGGCCAGCTTCCGCAGCAGCTCGGCGTTGTCAACCTTGCCGAATTCCAGCGGGCGCAGGGTGTTGCGATCGATAACGCAGTAGCCAGACTGGGCATTGCCGGGGTCAATGGCGATAATCGGGCAAGTGCTCACAGGTACGACCTCCCGAACTCCTGCCGGAACTTCTCATCCGGCCACCCGTAATGCTCCATAGCCTTTTTCTGCGCCCACTTTTTCAAGCGGAGATCTTCGTCATGGTTGCGGTGGATGGCGTTCGGGCCGTTCTGGTGACACCACGGGCAGAGATTCGCCCACAGTCCCAAGCGCTTGCTCTTATCCCGGTAGGGGCCATAAAAGACCTCGTGCCGGGCCGTGTGGTATCGCCCGCAAATCAGGCAGGTGGGCTGCTGGTTGAGGATGCTGGGTGCATAGCCGTTGCTGTCCAGTTTGACTCCATATTCATTCAGTGCCATGCTGCACCTCCTTGTGCTTGCGGTAATACCAGCTCAGCGCCGACTTGCTGGCGTTGATGCCGCACTGGACGCATTTGGTTTTGCCGGGCTGCGCCGGCACTTTTCCACAGGCAACGCACAGGCCACGGGACTTGAGTTGCTCATACCGCTTCTGGGCGGAGGTTTTCTGTTTAGGTGTCCGCATCAGCGTCACCTCCTGCTGTGACAATCCAGACCCGGCGGGAACCCCAGCCAGACCAGCTTAGAGCCTCTGCATGGGTGTTCACCGCCACGTCCATCTTGTTACCTACCACAGCACTCCCGGTGTCCTGAACGACCCGGAGACCTACACCCTCAATATAAACCACCGTGCCGTAGGGCAGGATGCTGGTGTCAGCTGCCACGGTCACGCCCGGATGCACCTTTGCGCCGCTGGATGTAATTCCGTGTCCCTCGCCGCAGATGTGGGCGTATTCTTCGGCACAATAGGCCGTGCAGCTGAACGACCCGGCGTATGTAAGGGTCAAATCGGTCTGGGCGTTCAGCTCTGCGGTCAGGTTATCTACCTCAGTCTGAAGCCGGCCGACATTTTCCTCCGCGTCAATCGCCCGCGTCTGCCAGTTCTGGAAACGGCTGGCGTAAATATCCCGCTCGATTTCCAACTCGTCCACCCGCCGGGAGTAGGCCGTGCTTGCGAGGATGCAGCCAACCATCGCACACGAAGCGCACACGATCAGGCTGCGGAATGGTCTTTTCGACCTCATGTCGTGCCACCTCCAATCTGTGCCGGGGCTGCCCCGCCGGGCAGCGCCGGGGACTGCAAGCTCTCAACCGGGGCATCCTGCATAGTCCGGTCAAAGCCAGGACGAACGAACTGGCGCAGATCTGCTGTGCTCCGGCTGGAAAAAATGTCGCTCAAATCTTCCGGGGAGCCAGCCCACCGCTGTACTGCCACCGGGAGAGCCGCAAAGATTTCAGCATTGCGGCGCTTCAAATCATCGCGGTTCAGCTTGCCATCAAGCGTAATCAGGCCACCGATGTGCATATAGTAAAGGTTTGCTTCGATTTTCCGTGCGGCCACAGCAGCGTCGTTCCAGAGGTCGTTCGCCGTTGGACGCCCAATATCCTGAATCTTGCGGATTTCCGCACACCAGTCCACAAGGAGCTGGTTCTGATAGCGGCAGACCGTCAGCGCTTTTAAAAGAGCCGCCGAAACCACATCGTCCGGGATTTCTTTCAGTGCAGCGGCGTAGACTTCCGCTCGTGCTGTACGCTCATCGGTCGAGAGTTCCTTCCCGAAATACCGCTCAATGCGCAGCATTGAGCTTTTCAAACATTCAACTGTCATTTGAGCCTCCAAAAATAAAATCGTAGTCCTCGGCAGCGGAGCGTTTGGGCTGCTGACCCGCCGGGGGCTTGCGCCGCTCGTCACGGGACTGCACGTCACCAAGGGTTCTCACACCCTCGTTTTTCCATACTTTCAGGATGCCGTTGACGTAGGACCATTTGCGAACCCCGGCCAGAGCGGCCTTTTTGATGGCCAGCAAGATGAGGTCGTCCGTGAAAATCTCCCGCCAGCCCAGCAGGTCTTCCCGCGCTGCTGGTGGGAAACCTCCGAGATTGTCCTCGAAAGAGCGGATGATCTCAGCCAGCCCAGCATCGACGGTCGGACTACCGTTATCTCTTACTCTTTCTCTGTTCTCTATATCTTTATCTTTCTCTATCTCTTTCTCTGTAGGGACATTTTCACCACCATCAGTGGACACATTGTGTCCAGTTGTGTGTCCGGTGTCGTGTCCCGCCTGTAACTCCTTATTTGCAGCATTGCTACGAATTTTACGATTTTTTGCTGCCCAGTCGGTTTCGCTGCCAATCATGTTCTGATAATCAGAGATTGACAGAGTTCCGTCCGGGTTTTCAAAAATCAATCCGATTTGTTTATAAACGGTCAGAGCCAGACGGACGGTTGACAAAGGAAACCATTTGCATTCCCTCTGAATCTTTTCGGCATCGTAGGGGATGAGCATTTCTCCGATTTTGGAAACCAAACAACCGTTTGTGTTGATGGTCTTGAGGCACAACATTTGATAGAGAACAACATAGTTGGCACCATCCGGCTGGCTCATAAGGTAGTCGATTTCGTCCGAGGACATGAAACTATCTTTGAGCTTTATCCAGTAGTACCGTTTGCCAGTTGCCATCAGCGAACCTCCTTAGAACGGCAGATCGTCGGCATCGTCCAGAACTGAGAAATCATCGTCACTACCCTGCGAGAAGTTCTGACTGACCTGAACATTACCGGGATGATCGGACGCGCCCTGCCATTGCTGGCGCTGGCTCTGGGTAGCAAAACCCATCTGCTGGGGCTGCGGCTGCTGGTTCCGGTAGGTGGCCGGTGGCGGGTTCGTCCCGCCATCATCCACGGGCCCTTGCTGGTTTTCCTGCTTCGGCCCCGCAAAATAGATGTTGTCCACCACAAACTCAATCGCCGTGCGGTTATTGCCGTTCTTATCCTCAAACTGCCGCGTCTGGCAGCGAGAATGAACCACAGCGGCGCTTCCCTTACGAAAGTACTTGCTGACGAACTCCGCCGTCTTACCCCATGCAGTAAAGGTGAGCCAGTCCGTAGGTCGGCGACCGTTGGCATCCACCATATCCCGGTCAACCGCCATACGGAAACTTGTCACCGTTTTTCCCGTCTGGGTGGTTCGCAGCTCAGGGTCGGCAGCAAGCCGCCCCTGAAAAGCGCAACTATTCAGCATTAAAAATCACCTCTTTCATGAAAAGCTGACTATTTAGCCCACTCTTCCTTGTAATGGGCCAGCTGTTCCGGAGTATCGGTTTGGATACCCAATTCCTTAGCTTCCTCGATTGCTCCATCCACAAGGTGAGCAAACTCCTTTGAATCCATTTTGTGACTTTCCTTGTAGACAAAATAGCAGGAGTAGTCTTTGCCGTTTTCCTGCCGGGTTTCATAGAGCCGGACATAGGGATAAAAGTCACATGGATCCACGGTCGGAGGGAGCTTCAGACCAACAGGCTTGCCGTCCTTATCGCGGGCAAGTGCTCCATACGAAACCACGAGCCGCCGCTTCACGGCATCCTCGCTCTCACCGGTCTCCGCAGAAATCTTGTTGCACAGAACGTGGAAATACGCATTTGCCGACAGGCTACGCTTTTCCCTGTGCTTTTTGATTTCCACGTCCAGAATCGGCTCCTGATGGAGCTTGTCCCAGATTTCCCGGAAGTCACCGTTGAGTTCCAGCGTGACCCTCTGTTTCCCGCCGAGGGTAAAAGCCATGTCCACCAGCCGCCCGGTCATGTGGCATCCTCCTTGTCCTGATGGCAGTGCATATAGATATAGGCACTGTTCGGCCCCATGTTGGCGTACAGCCAATCATTGATTTTGGCCACACTCATGTGGTCTCGCAGAACACGTTTTTCATAAATGTATTCGCCAGTCAGCTTCTTTTCTGCAATTTTGGCCTGAATGTCCTTGTCGTCATAGTTGGCCTCAACCATGTACAAGTCATAGTTCGGGGCGGAAATGCCGTTTAGGTTATTCATGTCGGTACAGTAAAACAGCTTTCTCCCGTCCAGCCAGACCTTCCACCCGCAGTTGGGAACATTGTGCTTGACCATGTGCGGAATGACGTTGCAGATTCCGTATCCGTACAGGTGTCCCGGATCCAGAACGTCAATCTGCGAGACCGGCACCCCTGCATCCACCAGCGGCTTGCACAGCCAAGCACAGCAGGCAAAGCGGAGCGTCGGCCGGTTGGAGGCCAGCAGCCGCAATGTGGATGGATGAAAGTGGTCACTGTGGATGTGGGTCAGCAGCACCAGCTTCAACGTCCGGTATTCCGCTGCCAGTGCCTTGAACGAAACCCCGCAATCAATGAGGATTTTGTGCTCGATCACCACCGCATTTCCCTGACTTCCGGTGGATATGATGTTGTAGTCGATCATAACGAGCTGAGGTCAACTACCGTTTCTACGGTCGTCGGTTCACCCTGAGAAATATCCCCATGAGGCAGAGCGCCCTGACCATCGCCGACATCCAGTTTCCCGGTGTGCAGCTCCGGCTGTTCGGATGCACTAGGCATAGATTCCGGTTCGGTGATGATTTCGCCGTTGCCGTCCACCATGGACACGGTGTTGTCGCTTTCAAAGGCTTTGGCCATCTCGATGCTCATAACACCCCAGCGAGAAATGAGCTGGCGAAGCAGGGTTTTCTTTGCCATATCATCAAAGTTCTTGTACCAGAAAGAGGAATACTTCCACATTTCGCTTTCCGGGACTTTTCCTGCCTGCAATTCCTCGTACTTCTGGCGGCTGAATGCTTTGGAGTAGGTGTCGGCGTGGTTCATCATCTTTTCTTTGGACCAGTACAGCACCTTGCGGAAACCGTTCAAATACTCGAAGTAGGCCATATAGCCCACCGTAGGCAGTGCATCCCGCTGATCGTCGTCCTCAATAAACTGGAACTTTGCCTTGCCGGTCAGCGAATCTTTGCCAAGGTACTCGCCTTCCTTGATTTCCATCACATCGAGATCAGCATACTGACCGCTACGCAACGCCAGCTGAACGTACCCCTTGTAACCCAGTACAAACGTGGCCGTGGTGATTTCCGGGCGGATCAGTCGATTGTTGCGATCATACTTGGCCTTCTGCTTGAACGGAACCAGATAATATTGGCCCAACTGCGGGGACGGGCTGAGGTTCAGGCTTTCGCCCAGCAGGGCACCGGCAAGAATCGTACCGGCATCGCATTCCTGCAAAGCCGGGTTGACAGCCACCGCACTGGTGATGGAGGCTGTAAAACGGCGGGCGCGGGTCGGGTCACGCAGGGTGTTGGAGATCAAGGACTGGTAGCCCTTGGTGGTGATTGCTACGGAGAACTTGGGTTTCTGCTGCGCTGGCAGTTGATTATTAGGCGTTGCCATATTCAATACCTTCCTTTTCAAGATAATGCTTCAAACCAACGAGCTGGGCCTTGGTGCCCTTTGCATAGAAGCGGGTCATGAAGATAGGTTCCGGCTTAGGCTGCGGTACCGGCTCCTGTTCAGGCTGCACGGCGATTTCCGGGTCTGCGGAGATTTCCTGCGCCGGTTCAGGCTGGGCCTCGGCTGCGGCCGCAGCAGCGGTACGAACCTTTTCAGCAGCAGCTTCCCGCTCTGCCTGCCGGGCGCGGCGTTCTTCTTCACGTCTGCGCTGTTCTTCCAGCGCCTTGTGCCGGTCAGCCACGGTCTTGATGGCAGTGGGCAAGTCCAGATTGCTGCGGTACTCCACCATGATCTCAGCGGCGTTATCCATGCCCTCGATGGCGGCCACGTCGGCCACAATGCCGTCCACAAACGCCTTTGCCTGCTTTTTCAAAGAAGTCAGGCTGTCACTCATAGTGACCTTCGGGCGGTAGGTCAGATTATCCAGCCAGTCAATGTTGGCGGCTTCCACCAGCTCGCCGTAGTAATCCATGAGCTTTTCCGTTTTCTGAGCCACAATACCAGAGGTCACATCCGCAATTTTCTGCTTCAACTCGGCATCTGCTTGCTGGAACGGTACCGTCACACACTCCCGGTAGACCTGCTCAAAGGCATTGTAAGGCTCAAGGATTTTGTCCTTGACAGCAATGCGCTGGGCCTCGTACTCCTTGAATTCCTTGGTTAACTGCGCGCGGGCATCCTTGACGCTTTTATAGGTCTGTTCGGTGCAGACCAGTGAAAGAGCTTCGGCAGTGCGCTGCTCAATATCGGCCTTAACGCTGTGAAGCCGCTCGACAATGATGGGCAACTGCTGAAGTTCAATGACCTGCAATTCGGTATCCTGTGCCATGTTGCATTCTCCTTTCATTTTTTGAACATGATGTACTTGCCAGTGGTGCGGTTGACCAGCTCCATGAAGTCCGGGCCATCCCGGACACAGAGGTACAGGCGGAAATCCCAGCCCTGTGCGGAAAGGGCCTCTTTCTGCTTGCGGGTCAACTTTTTGCCTCTTACTTTCAAAAAATCACCCCCTCCTCGGCCTTGTTGACAGCGATGTTCAGAGTGATGGTCTCCCGGCAGCGGAGGCCGAAGTTGCCGCCCGGGCCGAACATCTTGGTTTTCTCGAACTCACTTGCGCTGTAAACGCTAGCGCAGTTCAGGACATTTGGAATACGGTCAGGGTGGACTGCCCGGAATGCCTGACACGCCATCTGGTAGTTGGGCGCCCAGACCACCGTCCATCCTCCACAGTACGGCTGAACATCATCTGAGCCGTATGTGAAGTAGAATTTTTCCAGATCCATCACTCAGCCTCGCTTTCCAGCTTGAGCGCAACATTGCCGAAAGAGGTCATCAGCATAATTAACGTCATCTGGTCCTCATCCGTCATGTCCACGAAGTCACGCTCACCATTCACGAATCCCTCCCGAAGAATCACCGCGTTGCCAACGATGGGCTGGCCGTGCTCCGGTGTGCCGTAGAGGAGGCTGGCAAAGCGATTGAGCGGGAGCCCCCTCAAAAGCCCTTCATCATTGACTACCATGCAGAACCCCTCCGGCAGATACTTGGGATGGACAGTCTCGCTGTAGCCGCAAATCTCCGTGCCGATGCTGAGCAGCAACGGCTCATTGAAATCCTTGAACTGCATCTTATTCTCGGTGCTAATTACAAATCCTTTCATAAAATCACTCCTTTTCCGGGAAGCACTCACGGACTTCCCATGCGTCTGCGGCCTCTAAGCAGCGGTCGCAGCCAACGATTGTGCCATCATCGGTGCGGTAGATGGTATCGCACCTCTGGTGGCAGAGGGGGCACACAGGAGGCTCAGGGTAGCCAGCTTCTTCGTCAGTCGGATACAGCATCCAGCACCTCCCGGAGCTTGCGCCCCATCCAGCGGCCTACATCATCGAACCTCCCCATGCTGTCAAGCCAGACAAACAGGGCTGCGATAACAGAGGTCACAGCAAACTGCGCCGCCGGGGCACGAGCTGCTGCCTGTTCGGCGGTGATGCCGTACACGATCATCAGAATCCGGGTCATTCCTTACACTCCCTTTCTTTGCGTGCCTTGCGGGCAGCCGTTTGGGCTTCCAGCTTCTCACGGTTCCCGGGCTGGGCGATGAATTTTTTGAATCCCGCCAGCGTCACGCGGCCAAAGCTCTCACCGACTTCCGGGGGAATATCGGCCACGTTGATATGAATTGTGGTGTCCATGTGATCCTCCTGTGTAACCGATTAAACATCGTCGGCAAAAAAAATCTGGTCAATGCTCACGTTCATGGCTGCGGCCAGAGCAACCAGCGTCTTGGTGGTGGTCACTCGCTCAGTACCGGCTTCCAGCGCAACGATAGTGCCCCGGCTAATGCCGCTCTTTTCGGCAAGTTCCTCCTGGCTCATTTTCAAAGACTTGCGAACCTCTTTAATTTTGAAGCCCATTCTTGTCACCTCCTATCTTTTCGGTTCACAACGGATTTTGTTTAATCGGTTGCACACACATAGTACAACATCCCATGGCCTTTGTCAAGTTCATTACACAAATTTTGTTTAAGAAATTACACAAAACTCATTGACAGCGTCTCGACTATAATTGTATAATGGATTGTACAAAACGGAGGGATTGAACATGACCTTGAAAGATTTGATCATTGAATACCGGAATGACCACGGACTGTCTCAACGGCAATTTGCTACTGCTTGCGGGTTGTCTAATGGCTATATTTCGATGCTGGAAAAGGAAATGAACCCCAACACTAAGCTCCCGGTCACGCCAACTCTCCCTAAATTGAAGCAGCTTGCATCCGGAATGGGAATGAGCCTGACTGATTTGCTGGTCAAGGTTGACGATATGCCAGTAGAACTCATTCTTGATGATGCAGACAGCAAAAAACTCGTCCCCGAAATTGAGGACGAGCTGGATGCAGAGATTATGAAAATTATTTCAGGTCTTACTCCGGAGAAGAAGCAGCAGGCATTGAGCTATATTCAGTACCTTGCGCAGTCCTGAGGAGCCGAAGCAACTTGATTTTTTCAGCAACAGTCAGTAAAGCCAGCGATTTTTGAATGGATGTGCATAATTCAGTATCATTCATGGGTTTGCAAGTCCTTTCTTGATAAAATAACCACCGGCAGCAACTGAATTATATCAAATACGCACCCGCTTTTCATGGAATCGTGGAATTATACCGAAAATCGGAAAAATTTGTGCGTTTCCGGCATAATATTGTGAATTACGTTGCGGAGGCCGTTTTATGAATTTGAAAGAAATCGCGCTTCGACTGAGAGAATATAAACGGGTGTATGTAGCTGGAACTCCGGTTATGTTGCGAAGCCGATTAGATTTTCTCGATATTTTCTCAGCATACGGTTTGACTGCGGATATGAGTGTGTCGAAGAAGATTGGTGTTTTGGTTGCGTGCAGCAATCCAATGCAGAAGAAAATCGATCAGGCCAAAGCTCTAAATATTCCGGTCATTTCAGAACAGCAGTGGTTTGAGCTTATGCCAGAGCTGGAAGCACTCGGAATGTGGAACGGAAAGCCAATTCCGTTTGCAGATGATAATGGAATTTACCATATTGATGTGGGCGGTGATGGTTGATGGCCCGAAAAAAGAATATTGCTGCTGGCCTCGATGCCGTCATCTATGCCCGGTACTCGTCGCATAACCAGCGAGAGGTCAGCATCGAGCAGCAGATCGCAGAGTGTACGAAGCACGCAGCTGCGCTTGGACTGCGCATTGTCGGTACATACGAGGACAGGGCAATCAGCGGCAAGACGGATAACCGGCCTCGTTTCCAGCAGATGATGCGGGATGCTGAAAAAGGGAAGTTTCAGGCCGTCGTGGCGTGGAAGTCCAACCGCATCGGGCGCAATATGCTGCAAGCCATGGTCAACGAGGCGAAGCTGGACGATTACGGCGTAAAGGTGTTTTACGCCGAGGAAGATTTTGACGATACAGCCGCCGGGCGTTTCGCATTGAGGAACATGATGAATGTGAATCAATTCTACAGCGAGAACATGGCGGAGGACATCACCCGGGGGCTGTATGATAACGCCAGCAAGTGCATGGCGAACGGTCGGCAGCCCTTGGGCTACAAGCGGGGTGAGGATGGACGTGTGGTGCTGGATGAAGCGAATGCGGCCGTTGTCCGGGAAATATTCACCCGTGTGGCTGCTGGTGACCTGTTCGTGGACATTGCGCGAGATCTCAATGCCCAGGGCATCAAGACCAGCAAGGGAGCCAACTGGAACAAAGGCAGCTTCCAGAGTATTTGCCAGAACGAGCGGTACCGGGGCATCTACATATACGGGGATGTCCGGGTGGCCGATGGCATTCCACGCATAGTGAGCGATGATTTGTGGTACAGGGTACAGGAGGCCATGAGGATGAAAAAGAATCCAGTCGGAACCCGGCACCGTGTCGGGGCAGAAGATTATCTGCTGACCGGGAAGCTGCGCTGCGGGCATTGTGGCAGCTACATGACGGGCGTATCTGGCACCAGTAGAAACGGCGAGCTGCATTACTACTACACCTGCCAGAAGCGGCGCACCGAGCACGCCTGTGACAAGAAGAACATCCGCCGGGATGTCATTGAACCGGCTGTGGCTCAGGCCATCAAGATGTACTGCTTGACCGATGATGTCATTGAATGGATGGCAGATCGGACGGTCGAATACTGGGAAAAGCACGACAATGACCTCCAGATTGAGGCGCTGGAGCAGCAGTTGGAGGAAAATAAAAAAGCCACCTCGAATATGCTGAAAGCCATCGAGATGGGGATTATCACAGAGGCCACCCGCACCCGGATGGTCGAGCTTGAGACTGAGCAATCCCGGCTGAGCGTCCAACTGAATGCGGCCAAAGAGGATGTCGTGAAAATCGACCGGGAGCAAATCATCTCCTATCTGGAACTGCTGCAGCAGGGTGACATCCACGACCGGGATTTCCAGATGGAATTGTTCAAGAACTTCCTCGTGGCCGTCTATGTCTATGATGATAACCGCATGAAGCTGGTTTTCTCCTGCATGGGAGACCAGAACAGCGTTGAGATTCCCTTGGAGACCGGAGAAGACCCGCCGGATGGCGGGCTGTCACCGGATGCTAAAATGTTCGTTTTGACTCCTGATAGCTCCACCAGAAGGAAAAGCACCGCACGGAAACGTGTGGTGTTTTTTGTTATTACCGACCAAAGGAGAAACTATGAGCTACGCGATCGTATTCAGCAGTAAAACAGGCAACACAAAATTATTGGCAGACACGCTGCACGCCTGTCTGCCACAGGAAAACTGCTGCTATTTTGGCACCCCGGACCCTGCTGCCATGGAAGCGGACGACCTCTATGTGGGCTTCTGGACAGACAAGGGAAACGCCGACGAAAGCACTTTGGACTTTTTGAAGCAGCTGCACAGCAAAAATATCTTCCTTTTTGGCACCGCCGGCTTTGGCGGCAGTGAGGAGTATTTCAACAAGATCCTGAAAAAGGTGGAGCGTTCGCTGGACAGGAGCAACACGGTCTTCGGCCATTATATGTGTCAGGGCAAGATGCCGCTTTCGGTACGCCAGCGGTATGAGGGCATGAAAAAGCAGCCGATCCATCTGCCCAATCTGGATGCACTGATCGAGAATTTTGACAACGCCCTTTCTCACCCGGATGCAGAAGATCTGGAACGGTTAAAGCAGGCGGTAAAATGATCAAAAGGCAGCGGTTTTCCTCAAACAGAGGAAGCCGTTGCCTTTTTTGCTTAGCGGATGATCCTACGCTCCTGCCTGCGGCTCCGCGGTTCTTATCCCACGCTTCTTTTATAAAAGAACAGGTACTGCTGCACGATGCCTGCTTCCAGCCCGAACTGCGGGAACGGGTCCTGCCCGGCAAACTCGTCCCGGATGAGCCGTTCGATCCAGACATCCACCGGCACACGGCCCACACGGCCATAGCCGAACAGACACACGCAGTTTGCCACCTTTTTTCCCACACCGTCCAGTTCCATCAAACGGGCAAAAAGTGCTTCATCGGGCAGGGAAGCCAGCTTCTTCAGGTCCAGTGTGCCCTCTGCCGCCTGCTGCGCCGCATGCAGCACGTAGCGGGTGCGGTAGCCAAGACCGCACTCCTGCAGCGCCTGCTCCCCGGCACAGCAGAGCGCTTCTGCTGTCGGGAACGCATACACCGGCCCTTCGCTATCGCTGCCCAGCCGCTCGCCAAACCGCTCCGAAAGCAGCTCTACCGCCCTGCGGATAGCCGGGATGCTCTTTCGCTGCGAGATGATGAAGCTGACCAGCATCTCCCACTCATCCTGACGCAGCACCCGGATGCCCCGGCCATATTCCATGGCACGCTGCAGAAAGTCGTCCCGGCTGTCCAGCTTTCCGCGCAGGGCGGCATAGCTGCGGCCAAGGTCGAAGTAACCGTGCCAGAAGGTTTCCCATGCGCCCGGCTCACACCGCACCGTGTAGGTTCCGCTGCGCAGTGGTCTGAGGTAAAGCAGCTGTCTCCCGGAAACAAACCGATACCAGCCCTCCGCCTGCTTCCGGGGGCGAAAGCACTGGCCGCTTTCCAGTATTTTGTCCGGGTCGAAATCATCCCGGATCTGAACCGTTTTCTCTTCCAGCTCCATTGCCCCCATCACAGCTCCAGCTCCCGGTACACTTCGCCTTCCAGCGTTTTCCAAAGGAAAGTCTCCCCTTCCAGTGTCATATAGCTATGTGCACTCCCCTCCTTCGGGATGCTCACAGAACCGGGGTTCAGGTAGAGATTGCCTTCGCCGAACTCTGTCCACGCCGGAATGTGGGTGTGGCCATGCAGCAGGACATCCCCCGGAGCCAGCGGCGGCAGGTTTTTCAGGTTGTGCACATGACCGTGGGTAGCGTAAACGAGCCGCCTGCCCACCGGCAGCACCGCATAGTCGGCCAGAATGGGAAAATCCAGCACCATCTGATCCACCTCAGCGTCACAGTTGCCCCGCACGCACAAAAGCGCCGGCTTCAGCCCGTTCAGGAGCGGGATGACCTCCTTCGGGGCATAACCCTCCGGCAGGTCGTTGCGGGGGCCGTGATACAAAAGATCCCCCAGCAAAAGCAGCCGATCTGCTCTCTCCCGCTCAAACGCTTTGATCATTTTTTTGCAATAAAACGCCGACCCGTGCAGGTCGGATGCGATCATCCATTTCATGGCAGGATTCTCCTTATTTTATAAAGTATCTATTTTTATTTTAGCCTCCCGGTGAAAAATGGTCAAGTCTATAAAAGTCATACTTTATCCGTTTGACCTCTTGACATCTGCCGGAAGCCGTGTTATCCTACAGTTAATAAAATTCGTGTGGATTTTTACAGCAGTATGCTACTTTTCGCCACACAATGACTTCAAAAAAGCCATTGTGTGGCTTTTTTGCGTCTGCTTTTATCTTCGAGCAGTCTCGCCCTGACGATTCCGCGGCTGCAGTAATTCATTCCTTTTCTCTACAGGAGCAATGCAAACACTATGAACGAGACCTTTATGAAAGAAAAACCGGTGCTGCCGCTGTTGGTATCCATGGCACTGCCGAATGTTATTTCCATGCTGGTGAACAGTCTGTACAACATTGTAGACAGCCTGTTTGTGGCCCGCATCAGCGAAGACGCCATGACTGCGTTGTCGCTGGTGTTCCCGATCCAGAATTTTGCCAACGCCATTGCCATTGGCTTTGGCATTGGCATCAATGCCATGATCGCACTGTACCTTGGCGCGGGCGACCACAAAAAGGCCGAAACTGCCGCCACCCACGGTATGGCGCTGAGCCTGATGCACGGCATTCTCATCACCATTGTCAGCATTGTCATCATGCCGGGCTTTTTGCGCCGGTTCACCAGCGACGCAGGCCTGATCGCATCCGGCATCACCTACTCCACCATCGTATTCCTGTTTGCCACCATCAACATGGCGGCACTGGCCTTTGAAAAGATGTTTCAGGCCGTGGGCCGCATGAAGGTGACTATGGCGGCGCTGATCTTTGGCTGTGTGTGCAACATCCTTCTCGACCCCATCCTGATCTTCGGCCTTGGCCCGGTGCCTGCCATGGGCATTGCGGGTGCGGCCCTTGCCACCGGCATCGGCCAGCTGCTGAGCCTGTGCGTTTACCTCTTCGTTTACGTCCGTACTGAGCTGCCTATCCGACTGCGCCGCAGCTGCCTGCGCCCGGATGCCGCACTGGACGGCAAACTGTATGCCATCGGCGTGCCGGCCATCCTCAATCTGGCCCTGCCCTCTCTGCTGGTCACCTTCCTGAACAGCCTGCTGGCGGGCTTTTCCCAGAGCTACGTGGTGGTGCTGGGCATTTACTACAAGCTGCAGACCTTCCTGTATCTGCCCGCCAATGGCATCGTGCAGGGTATGCGCCCGCTCATTGGCTACAATTACGGTGCCAAACAGCACGCCCGCGTGAAAAAGCTCTACGAACTCACCCTCATCATGAGTGCTGCCATCATGGCTGCGGGCACGGTCATCTGCCTGTTCGCTTCCCGCCCGCTGATGCAGCTGTTCACTTCCAACCCCGAAACCGTCGCCATCGGCCAGACTGCCCTGCGCATCATCTGTCTGGGCTTTGTGGTTTCTGCCGTATCCACCACCTCTTCCGGTGCACTGGAAGGCCTTGGCAAGGGCGCAGAATCGCTGGTCATCTCGCTGTGCCGCTACATCGTATTCATCATGCCGCTGGCCGCTGTGCTGTGCCATTTTCTGGGCGCAAACGGCGTGTGGCATGCATTCTGGATCACCGAAGTGCTGTCCGCCATCGTGGCTTACCCGGTATACCGCAAGGCAGTTGGAAAGTGCTGAGCCTTCTTGAAAGCGCTGGACGGCGAAGGCCAAGTAAAACAAAATAGATTGAAGCAGTTGAGGGAGAGTTTGCCAAAAAGCCTCCCTCTTTTTTGTGCATTTTATTTGACAGTGCGCAAAAACTGCGGTAGAATAAGATGTTTGTTTTCCGGCATTTCGGCTGGAAAAGCGCAATTTAACAGAGGATGTGGGAAAAATATGATCGAGACGATCACGGCCGTCAATCAGGCGGTCAACCAATTCATCTGGGGCGTGCCCGCCATGGCGTGCATCATCGGCGTAGGCCTGCTCCTGAGCGTTCGCACGGGCTTTTTGCAGATCCGCAAATTTCCCTACGCCATCAAGACCACCATCGGACGCATGTTCCGCAAAAAAGACGCTTCCGATGGCGCCATGACCCCCTTTCAGGCGGTGTGCACCGCGCTGGCCGGCACCGTGGGCACCGGCAACATTGCCGGTGTGGCAGGCGCGATCGCCATTGGCGGACCGGGTGCCGTGTTCTGGATGTGGTGTTCTGCCCTGCTGGGCATGTGCACCAAGTTTGCCGAGGTCACGCTGGCGGTGCACTACCGTGAGCGCAGCGAGGCGGGCGAATGGGTAGGCGGCCCCATGTACTACATTAAAAACGGCCTGAGCAAGCATTGGCAGTTTCTTGCTGTGCTGTATTCCCTGTTTGGCGTGCTGACCGTGTTTGGCACCGGCAATGCCACACAGGTAAATACCATCGTTGCCGCTATCGATACCGCTCTGCTGGAGTACGGCGTGGTGGGCGGCGGTGCGCTTTCTACCCTGAACCTCGTGGTTGGCATCGCAGTGGCCATGCTGGTGGCCATGGTGCTGCTGGGCGGCATCAAGCGCATTGGTAGCGTGAGCGAAAAGCTGGTGCCCTTTATGGCTCTGTTCTACATCGTGCTGTCCGTGGGCGTTATGGTGCTGAACTTTGAGCGCCTGCCCTATGTGTTCGAGTCCATCATTGCGGGCGCGTTCAACCCGGCAGCGTTCACCGGCGGCACCATCGGCAGCCTGTTCGTCAGTATGCAGAAGGGTGTGTCCCGCGGCATTTTCTCCAACGAGGCCGGCCTTGGCACCGGTTCCATTGCCCACGCCTGCGCCGACACCAAAAAGCCGGTCAAGCAGGGCATGTTCGGCATCTTTGAAGTGTTTGCCGATACCATCGTCATCTGCACCCTGACTGCCATGGTCATTCTGTGCAGCGGCACCACCGTGAACTACGGCACCGCCGCCGGTGCAGAGCTGACCATCAGCGGCTTTACCACCACCTACGGCGGCTGGGCTTCCATCTTTACCGCCGTGGCCCTGTGCTGCTTTGCTTTTTCCACCATCATCGGCTGGGGCCTGTATGGTTCCCGGTTCCTGGTGTTCCTGTGCCGCAGCGATAAGGTGGCAAAGCCCTTCTTTCTGGTCTACTCCTTTGTGTCCATTCTGGGCGCAACGATGGATCTGGGCCTGCTGTGGAGCATTGCCGATACCTTCAACGGCCTGATGAGCATTCCGAACCTGCTCGCGCTGCTGCTGCTTTCCGGCACGGTGGTCAGGCTGACCAAAGAATTTTTTGCATCGGAGGGCTGATTGCCCACAACAAAAAGAGGCTGTTGCAAGACAGCTCTCCAAAAACATTGTACGAAACCCGGAACTTTTTCAGGGCCAAAACGGCTCCAAAAGGTTCCGGGTCTTTGATTTTTCGCAATTTCCCCGCGCAGGCTGCTACCGCATTTTTTCAATCCCCTTATTCTGCCCGCGTCCGGCTCTTTTCAACCCGGACAGTTCATGTTACAATATACATTAGAAATAAAAAATGAATCGAGGGAATGAACCTTGGATTTTTATGGTACCATCGGCCCGGCCTGCGCACAGCCGGCGATCTTGCAGCACATGGTGGAAGCCGGCATGACCGGCATCCGCATGAATCTTTCCCACGGGCCACTGGCGGCGCACACCGACTGGCTGGCCATGATCCGCGCAGCCGGCATCCGCCAGCTGCTGATCGACCTGCAGGGGCCGGAACTGCGCATCGGCACGCTGGCAGAGCCTGTTGCTCTGGTTGAGGGCAGCTCTGTACGCCTTGGCGCAGACGGCGTACCTTGCCCGGCAGCTCTGGTACAGACGGCTGCGCCCGGGCAGCAGCTTCTGTTGGACGACGGCAAGCTTCTGGTGCAGGTCACACAGGCATTGCCGGAAGCCCTTGTGTGCACCGTGGTGCGCGGCGGCACCCTGCAGAGCCGCAAAAGCATTTCTGCACCGGGCCTTGCGGTGCCCTCGCCTACCCTGACGGAGGAAGATCTGCAGAACCTGAAAATTGCAAAGCAGTGCGGTGTTACCGGTGTGATGCTGCCTTTTGTGCGCGGCAAAGCAGATATTCTGGCCCTGCGCCATGCGCTGGAAGAAGCCGGGGCTGCGGATATCCGTATCTTTGCCAAAATTGAAAACATGGCCGGTGTGCGTGCCCTGCCGGAATTCATCCACCTTGTGGATGAGGTGGTGATCGCCCGCGGAGACCTTGGCAATGCCATGCCGCTGTGGGAGCTGCCCCGCTGCCAGAAGCAGCTTTCCGCCGCCTGCCGGGCTGCAGGTGTGCCCTTTATGGTAGTGACCCAGATGCTGGACAGCATGTGCACCCGCGCGGTGCCCACCCGTGCCGAGGTGAGTGACATTTACAACGCCGTGCTGGACGGCGCGGCCAGCGTGATGCTGACCGGTGAGACTGCTGCCGGACAGTACCCGATGCAGGCCATGGAATATCTGGTGCGCACAGCGCAGACAGCCCTTGCCTGACCTTTGCGGAGTTTTTGCGCAAAAGGGATGGCGCATTGTGTCAGAATACGGTATAATAGACGTAAATATTTCTTGTTCAGAAAGGTTTTTTGCTATGGGAATCGTTGTGCTCGGTGCTGTTTTTGTGGATATCAAAGGCTATCCCCTTTCCGCCTATATTCCGGGCGGGCGCAATGCCGGCCGCATTGAGCAGGTACACGGCGGAGTGAGCCGCAACGTGGTGGAGGATATCGCCAATGTAGAGCTGCGCCCTACCTTTGTCAGTCTGGTGGACGACACCGGCATGGGACAGGATGTGATCAACAAGCTGGAGAACCACAAGGTGAACACCAAGTACATCCAGCGCGTGCCGGACGGCATGGGCACCTGGCTGGCCATCTTTGACAACGACGGCGATGTGCATGCAGCCATTTCCAAGCGGCCGGACACCACTCCCCTCACCGGCCTTTTAAAGGAAAAGGGCGACGAGATCTTTGCCGACTGCGATGCCATTGCGCTGGAGCTGGATCTGGAAAAAGATACTGTAAAACAGGTGCTGCACTACGCCAAAAAGTACAACAAAAAGGTTTTTGCGGCCATTTCCAACATGAGTATTGCCATGGAGCGCCGGGATTTCCTGCAGCAGATCGATTGCTTTGTGTGTAACCAGCAGGAAGCCGGGCTGCTGTTCTCCGATGATTACGGCCATCTGGCCCCGGACGAGATGTGCAGGGTTCTGGCCGCCAATGTGCACAGCGCCAACATTCCCAGTATGGTGATCACCATGGGCGGTCAGGGTGCCGTATATGCCCGCGCCAACGGCGAGTGCGGCGTGGTGCCTGCCAAGAAGGTGGATGTGATCGACACCACCGGCGCAGGCGATGCCTTCTTTGCCGGCACCACCATCGGCCTGACCTACGGCAAAACGCTGGCCGAGTCCTGCGAGATCGGCAGCCGACTGGCCGCATCGGTCATCTGCATCACCGAGAACGTCTGCCCCCGCTTCCGCCCGCTGGAATTCGGGCTGAACATTCCGGTGGTGGATTAAAGTAATATCAGAAAGCCGGGCAGACTGCGGTCTGCCCGGCTTTCTTTTTAGGATTCGGGGAAGAGGTTTATATCATGCTTCCAGCACCTTTTTGCCGGTAACTGGATCAGGGATATCAAGCAACGCCAGAATGATAGCCATGCGGATATACACACCATTGTGCACTTGATCAAAGTAGGCGGCACGCGGGTCGTCATCCACATCCTTTTTGATCTCGTCGATGCGGGGCAGCGGATGCAGCACCGGCATATCCTGCGGTGCCTTCTGCAGCAGCGCTTCGTCCAGCTGGTAGCAGCCTTTCAGGCGCAGGTATTCTTCCTCGTTGAAAAAGCGCTCCTGCTGGATACGAGTCATGTACAGCACATCCAGATGCGGCAGCTCGGCTTCAAGGTCAGCCGTTTCCTTATAGATCTGATGGGTCGGCTCCAGCGATTCATTCTTCACATACTGCGGCAGGCGCAGATCTTCCGGCGAGATGAACACGAACCGGTTGCCCTCAAACTGGCTCAGCGCAGCGGTCAGGGAGTGGACCGTGCGGCCAAACTTGAGGTCGCCGCAGAAGCCAATAGTCAAATGATCCAGCCGCCCCTTGCGCTGGCGGATCGTCATGAGGTCGATCATCGTCTGGCTGGGATGCGCGTGCCCACCGTCGCCTGCATTGATCACCGGCACACGTGCAGAAAGGGATGCCCGCAGCGGTGCGCCCTCTTTGGGGTGGCGCATGGCGATCACATCGGCGTAGTTGCTCACCACGCGGGCGGTGTCCTCCACCGTCTCGCCCTTGCTGGCGGAAGAAAGCTGTGCCCCTGCAAAGCCCAGTGTCTTGCCGCCCAGCCGCAGCATGGCCGATTCAAACGAAAGACGGGTGCGGGTGGAAGGCTCGTAGAACAGCGTTGCCAGAATGCGCCCATCGCACAGGTGGGCATAGGGTGCCGGGTCGGCCTCCATTCGGTCGGCAAGATCCAGAAGGGCCAGCTGCTCTTCCAGAGAAAAGCTGTTGGGCTCAATAAAGTGTCTCACAGCCATTCTCCTTTCAGCACAAACTTCTCGCGCTCGGCTCCGGTAGAGACGAACTGGATCTCATGGCCCAGCTGCTTTTCCAGAAATTCCACGTAAGCCTTGGCCTCTTTGGGCAGCTCATCCCAGCTCTTGCAGCCGGAGATATCCTTGTTCCAGCCTGGCAGCGTAGTGACCACCGGCTTTACACGGTCAAGGTCGGACAGCGGGTCGAAGCTGGGGACTTGCACGCCATCCAATGTGTAACCGGTGATCACCGGGATCTCTTTCATGCTGCTGAGCACATCCAGCTTCGTCAGGGCGATCTTGTCTGCGCCCTGACAGGTAAGGCCGTAGCGGCTGGCCACACAGTCGAAGGGGCCGACACGGCGCGGACGGCCGGTGGCCGCACCATACTCGCCGCCTGCCTTGCGCAGCTGTTCATTCCAATCCTCGCTCATGGCGTTCTCGGCGGCAAAGGGGCCTGCACCCACGCAGGTGGAGTAGGCTTTCAGCACGCCCACCACATGGTCAAGACGGCAGTTCGGAATGCCTGCGCCCAGCGGCGCATAGGCTGCCAGCGTGTTGGAGCTGGAAGTGAACGGGAAGATACCATAATCGATATCGCGCATGGCACCCAGCTGTGCTTCCAGCACGATGCGCTTGCCGCTGTCGTGAGCCTGCTTCAAAAATGCACCCACATCACAGATATACGGTGCAAACTGTCCGGCCTGCATCCGGCACCATTCCAGCAGAGCATCGTAGCTCATGGGTTCCTGATGATAGCAGCCACCCAGCTCCAGATTCTTGGATTCCAGAATCATGTGCAGGCGGTCCTGCACGCGCTTTTCGTCCAGATGCAGCAGATCGCCCAGACGCAGGGTCTTTTTGCGGTATTTGTCGCTGTAGGCGTAGGCAATGCCGCGGCGGGTAGAACCAAAGGCCGCACCCTTCTGGGCAAGGCGGTCCTCTTCCAAGCCGTCCTGCACCTTGTGCCACGGCATGGAGATGGTGGCCTTATCTGAAAGTTTCAGGTTTTCTGAGCCTACCTTTACGCCGCGCTCCTCAATGGCATCCATTTCTCCGGCCAGATGGTCGAGGTCGATCACCATGCCCGCACCCAGTACACAGACAACGTCCGGGTGCAGGATGCCGGAGGGCAGCAGGTTCAGGATGAACTTGCCCTGCTCCGTTACAACGGTGTGGCCGGCATTGTTGCCGCCCTGATAGCGGGCAACAACATCGGCATGTTCGGCTAACAGATCGATGACGCGGCCCTTGCCCTCATCGCCCCAATTGATACCAGTAACTGCGGTAAGCATAACTTCTTATTTACCTTCTTTTTCGTTATTTACAATAGCCTGTACCTTGGTGGGCAGACCATAGATGCTGATAAAACCGGTAGCATCACTCTGCTTGTAGTCGCCGCCGGCGGCAAAAGTTGCAATGTCCTCACGGTAGAGGGAATACGGAGACCAGACACCGGCATTGATCATGTTACCCTTGTACAACTCCAGACGCACCTTACCGGTAACGTTTTCCTGCGTGGAGGTGACGAAGGCGCTCAGAGCTTTGCGCAGGGGGCTGAACCACTGGCCGTCATAGACCAGCTCACCAAATGTGATGGCCAGCTCGCGCTTTTTGTGGGCAGTGAGCTTATCCAGAGTCAGAGTTTCCAGCACCTCATGAGCCTTATAGAGGATGGTACCGCCGGGCGTCTCGTACACACCGCGGCTCTTCATGCCCACCAGACGGTTCTCCACCACATCGTACAGGCCGATGCCATTGCGGCCGCCGATCTCATTCAGCTTGGCAATGAGGACGGCGGGCTTCATCTTTTCGCCGTTCAGGCTCACCGGCACGCCCTTTTCAAATGCCAGCTCCACGAACTCGGACTTGTCCGGTGCGGTCTTGGGGCTGACACCCAGCTCCAAAAAGCCCGGCTTATCGTACTGCGGCTCGTTGCCCGGGTCCTCAAGGTCAAGGCCCTCATGGCTCAGGTGCCACAGGTTCTTATCCTTGGAGTAGTTGGTCTCGCGGTTGATCTTCAGCGGGATGTGATGTGCCTCGGCATAGTCGATCTCTTCGTCACGGCTCTGGATGTCCCACTCACGCCACGGAGTGATGATCTTCAGGTCCGGTGCAAAGTGCATGATGGCCAGTTCAAAGCGCACCTGATCGTTGCCCTTGCCGGTGCTGCCGTGGCACACGGCATCTGCACCCTCGGCGCGGGCGATCTCCACCACACGCTTTGCCAGAATGGGTCGTGCAAAGCTGGTGCCCAGCAGATAGCCCTCGTAATCGGCCCCGGCCTGCATGGTGGGGATGACGTAATCCTCCACAAATTCATCGGTCAGATCTTCTACGTACAGCTTGGAAGCACCGCTTGCCTTGGCGCGCTCTTCCAGACCTTCCAGCTCGCCCTTCTGGCCCACATTGCCGCACACTGCAATGACCTCGCAGTTGTTGTAATGCTCTTTCAGCCATGGGATGATAATGGAAGTATCCAGACCGCCGGAATAGGCCAGCACGACCTTTTTGATCTCAGACATAAGAACCGCCTCCGTTCAAACCACTTTATACTTTTGAATTCCCTCTTGCAATTTTTGATTGCGGTGTTATTATACTAGCAAGCAGAGAATGTGTAAAAAGTATCCTGCACATGATCACGATACAAAATTGACATGAAAGAGGGCATGCCGCCATGTATGTGGACTGGGAATATTACAAAATCTTTTATTATGTCGCGAAATATCAGAATTTCACCAAAGCCGCGCGGGTGCTGGGCAACAACCAGCCCAACATCACCCACTCGATGAACCGGCTGGAAAGCCAGCTGAATTGCGTACTGTTCATCCGCTCCAACCGCGGCGTTACCCTTACCCCGGAGGGTGAACTGCTTTACTCCCGCATTGCATCTGCGGCGGTTCAGATTCAGGATGCAGAAGAAGAGCTGAGCGCCAGCGCCACGCTGGAACACGGTGCGATCAGCATCAGCGCTACCGAAACTGCGCTGAACATCTACCTTGCAGAAAAGCTGCGCGCCTTCCACACGGACTATCCCGGCATCCGCCTGCGCATTTCCAACCACTCCACGCCGCAGGCTTTGCAGGCCGTGAAAAACGGCGAGGTGGATTTTGCCGTCATCACCACCCCTGCCGAGGTGGAAAGCGGCCTGAAAATGGTGGAGCTGAAGCCCTTTTATGAGGTGCTTGTGGGCGGCAGGACCTTTACTGCCCTTGCCAGCCAGAACCTTTCGCTGAAGGAGCTGAACAATTATCCGCTGATCTCCCTGAGCGACGAAAGCATGACCCGCGCCTTTTACCGGCAGTTCTTTCTGGATCACGGTGCGGTGCTGAAGCCGGATACCGAGGCTGCCACCACCGACCAGATGCTGACCCTTGTTAAAAGTGAGCTGGGCATTGCATTCCTGCCCCAGACCATGGCACAGGATGCACTGGCCCGCGGTGAGATCGTGCAGCTGCATCTGCAGGAGATCATCCCTCAGCGCTCCATCTGCCTTGTGTACGACCATCACCGCCCGCTGAACACGGCAGCCCGCAAGTTCCAGCAGATGCTGACCAAGGCGGTTCCCAAATGCCCGGAACACAGATAACCGCCGGGCCTTTCCCTGCAAACTGATCTATACGGGACTGTTGCAAAATAGCTCTCTGAAAAAACAATGCACAAAACCCGGAACCTTTTCACAGCCAAAACGGCTTAAAAAAGGCTCCGGGTTTTTAATTTTGTGCTATTTCTTTGTGCAAGTTGCTATCGCATTTTTATTTTGCAACAGTCCCCTGTTTTATTTTTACTTTTCCTGGATCTGTTTGCCGGTGAGGTGTTCAATGGTGATTTCGTAAAGCTGCACGGCCTTGATGTCCAGCGCAATTTCCTTTTCCACCTCTTCCTTGCCGGGGTAATACTTCATGCCAAGCTCCCGCACGCGGGCCTCGGTAGCAGCAGCATCGTCGATCAGATGGCAGCGGCCAAACACCACGGTGCTCTGCACATAAGGTGCCCAGTCGCCCGGCTCAAAGTGTTCGTTGCCGTAAACGGTAAAGCATACCTTATCATTCTGTTTCAGCGCGTCCACCTTCTGGCCGGACTTTGCACCGTGGAAGTAGATTTTGTCGTGCTCCTGATCGTAGTAATAATTTACCGGGATCGCAAATGGATAGCCGTTGTCGCCGTTCACTGCCAGCACGCCCCGCCGGGACTGCTGCAGCAGGTGCTTTGCAGCTTCTTCCGGGATGGCGCGGCTGGCTCTTCTCATGGGTCTGAACATTTTTGTTTCCTCCATGTATCGCAGGTTTGCGGTGCGCACTCATGCACCCTTGATAATGCGGATGAGGGTCTTATCCAGCTGGATGGTGCGGTTCCACGGGTTCAGGATGATGCCGCTGATCTCCGGCACGGCAAGCGCTGCATCAAACAGCTTGTCCATATCCACAAGAAAGGTGGACTGCACCGGCTCGGCTCCCTTCATTTCCTCGTCAAAGCTGGTGAATGCATACCACCAGCTTGCGCCATCGGCCGTCCGGATGGCCCGCAGCTGCATCTGTTCACTGCCCAGATTGGGCTCCACCGCCACGACAAGCTGGCCATGCTCCTTTATGCGCCGCCGGATCACGGTAAGGGTGTGGGCCAGCTGTTCCTGTGTTGGCTCCTGCTGCAGGGCGGCTACCGCCTGCTCGATCTTTTCGTTGCCGTTCAGGCCCTTGTCTCTGGGTTGATTCATTGAGGTTGGTTCCTTTCTATTGTATTTTGGCAGAGGGAATAAGCGCAGCTCATCACAGCAGCAGATCGAACAGGCCGATCATTACCGGCATAGACACAATGGAAAGCAGAGTGGTCAGCACATACAGCGCGCTGGAATGCGCCGCATCGCGGTCATAGAGCTGAGCCATGGAGGTAACAGTAGCACAGGCAGGGGTGATGGCGGCAAGGTAGACCGTCATCAGGATGTTCTTGCCGTCGGCCACCCAGCTGGATGCATGGCAGACCCACAGCAGCACCAGAACCACCAGCGGGCATACCACCAGACGCAGCACTGTGGGCAGATAGTTGCGGCGGGTGCAGAACACCTCCCGCAGCGGCTTTTCTGCAATGGCCATACCGGCCAGCAGCATGCCCATCGGTCCCATCATGTTGCCCACTGTGCTCATGGTATTCTGCAGCGGTGCAGGCAGCACCACACGGAACCAGTACAGCAGTGCACCGGCTGCAATGGCGATCATGTTGATATTGGTGAGCACCTTTTTCCAGTCCAGCGCACTGCTGCCCTGCAAAAGGGAACTGGCGTGGGTCCACAGCAGCACCAGCTGCACAATGATGAATGCGCAGGAGTAAATGACATACGCATCGCCCATCAGAGCCTTGACCAACGGGATCACCAGTGCAGCGGCGTTGCTGTAGATCACATTCACCTGTTCCACGGCATCCAGCTTGAGCGGGCGGCTCAGCAGGGCGCTGAGCACCAGCAGCACTACATGGATAGCCGCCGCAATAGCCATGGAGTACAAAAGTCCCTTGCGGATCTCCGGCGTATCGTCGATCTGGAATGCGTTGATGATCACGCAGGGCGTGACCAGATACACCATGACCACTGAGAGCACCCGGCTGTCGCTGGCCTTCAGCAGCCCTACCTTGACCACAGCATAGCCCATGATCAGAATGAGGAACAGCTGTGCGATCTGCTGCATCAATAACAGACTTATCTCCATTGTTTTTTCCTTTCCCCTTCCCTTTTTCAAAACCCAAAGGGAGAGCCGCCTTCCGCAAGGCAGCTCTCCCCTTTTTCTGATTTTATTTGCCGCTCGTCAGCCGCGCCACATGCAACGCCAGATAGGCGGTTTCCTCGTTGGGCAAAAACACGCCGTACTTGCGCAGCACAAAGGTGCGTATTTTTTCCGCGCAGGTCACCGCTGCCGGATAATTCTGCTGCATCTGCTGGAACAAAAAGTCGTCTTCGCTGTCCATCAGCTTGCCGGAGAAGAACCGCTCGGCAAAATACTGCAGGTGGCTCACGAACCGCGCATAGTGGATGCTCTCGGTGCTCACCGGGCAGTGCATACTGTAGGTGACAATGTTGGACAGCTCACCGATCAGCTGCGCTGCCCGCATGGCATCGTAGCCGGCCTGCGGGTCCTGCCGGGCGTTGACGATATGGAAGGCGATGTTGCCTGCCTCTTCGTCCGGCAGCTCGATGCCAAGCTTTGCCTTTACCTTCTGCAGGCCGCGCTGGCCCACCGCGTACTCCTTGGGATAAAAATGCTTGATTTCCCAGAAGATGCGGTTGGTCACCACAAGACCCTTTTGCTGGCGCTCCACTGCAAAATGCAGGTGGTCGGTCAGCAGCAGATAGATGTGCGCCGAAAGCTTGACTCCCAGCGACTGCTCTGCGTCGTCCACAATGTCCTGCGTCAGTTCCAGATAGGATGCCGGAATGCTGGAAAACAGCTCCAGCATAGGCTGTGCGTCCGGGTTGGACAATGGAAGGAACACGCGGTCTGAGGGCTGCCGTTCAATGGGCTCGCCCGCCTTGCGGCCATAGCCGATGCCCTTGCCCAGCAGGATGGATTCCTCGCCGCTGTCATCCTGCACCAGCACAACACTGCTGTTCAGCACCTTCTGAATGTGCATCGGTCCCTCCTCCTTCCGTTGAAACCTTAAGACTGCCGCTTAGTCCAGATCTTCGCCGTTGGAAGCAATGACCTTCTTGTACCAGTAGAAGCTGTCCTTACGGCTGCGGGCCAGAGTACCGTTGCCCAGATCATCCTGATCCACATAGATAAAGCCATAGCGTTTGGACATCTGGTTGGTGGATGCAGAGATCAGGTCGATGGGTGCCCATGTGGTGTAGCCCCACATCTCAACACCCTCATCGATGGCCTTGCCCATTTCGCTGATGTGCTGGCGGAAGTACTCTACACGGTAGGGGTCGTGGATGGAGCCGTCGGCCTCCACCACATCCTTGGCACCCATGCCGTTCTCCACCACCATCAGCGGCTTGCGGTAACGGTCGTACAGCTCGATCAGGCTGTAGCGCAGGCCCTTGGGGTCGATCTGCCAGCCCCAGTCGGTGGAGGGCAGATACGGGTTCTTGACACCCAGCACGGTGTTGCCAGGGGTACGCTCTGCGTTCGGGTCCACAGACTCGGTCATGGTCATATAGTAGCTGCAGGAAACAAAGTCCACACAGCCTGCCTTCAGGGTGGCGGCATCCTCGGGCAGCATTTCCACATGGATGCCCTTGCGCTCGAACATCTTGAGGATCAGGCGGGGGTACTCGCCCCAGACATGCACATCGGCGTAGAACAGGTTTTCCAGATTCTTTGCCTGAGTAGCCAGCTCATCATCGGGTGCGCAGGTGCGGGCATAGGTGGTGAGCTTGGTCAGCATGCAGCCCACCTTGCTGCCGGGGATGATCTCGTGGCAGTCCTTTACTACCATAGCGCTGGCCACCAGCTGGTGGTGCAGGGCCTGATAGCAGGTCTCCAGCATCTTATCCTCGGGCACGCGGCTGGGGATGATGCCGGCGGTGGTGAAGGGGTGACGGATCACGCTGTCCACCTCGTTGAAGGTGAGCCAGTACTTGACCTGATCCTTGTAGCGCTCAAAGCACGCATGGCAGAACTTTGCAAAGCAGTCGATCACGCGGCGATCCACCCAGCCATTGTACTTGGTGGCCAGTGCCAGCGGCATTTCATAGTGGCTCAACGTGACCAGCGGCTCGATGCCGTTCTTGTGCATCTCAGCGAACAGGTCGCTGTAGAACTGCAGGCCCTTTTCGTTCGGCTCTGCTTCCTCGCCGGTGGGGAAGATGCGGGTCCATGCAATGGAAACGCGCAGCATGGTAAAGCCCATCTCGGCAAACAGCTTCAGGTCTTCTTTGTAATGATGGTAGAAGTCGATGCCGCGGCGCTTGGGATAATAGGTATCATCCGGGTCGGCCATGGCGGCAGCAATGTGTGCGTCGTCCATGGCAACATGGGACTTGTAATCCTTCACGTCGGTGTTGGGCTTGTAGGTGGCAACATCGGCCACGCTGGGGCCTTTGCCATCCACGTTCCATGCGCCCTCTACCTGGTTCGCGGCAACAGCGCCGCCCCAGAAAAAGCCTTTGGGGAAACTCATTTATTTGCCTCCAGTTTCAGCAGTGCGGCACCGGGCACCACAGCGCCCTCGGCCACAGTCTTGATGGTGAACTCATCGGCGTTGGTCACGACGATGGGGGTAGTTACATCATAACCGTCTGCTTTGATTCCGTCAAGGTCAAACTTCATCAGCAGCTGGCCCTTCTTGACAGTCTCGCCGTCCTTGACCTGCGGGTCAAAGCCCTTGCCATCGCGCTTGACGGTGTCCATGCCGATGTGCATGAGCAGTTCAGCACCGGCAGTGGTCTTCATGGAGATGGCGTGCTTGGTGCCGAACACGGACTCGATCACGCCGTCAGCGGGAGCGTACAGCTCACCCTTCTCGGGCACCACGGCAATGCCGTCGCCCAGGATCTTCTGGGAGAAAACTTCATCCTTGACCTCTTCCAGAGCAATGGCCTTACCCTGCAGGGGGCTGCTGATGGTGGAATCCGCAGCTGCTGCGTCTGCAGCAGTCTCGGGAGCGGGTGCAGCGGTCTCATCCTCTGCGGGGGTCTCGTCCTTATACAGGAAGAAGGACAGTGCGAAGGAGGCCACAACAGAGATTACCAGACCAACTGCAGCCCACAGGATGTTCTTGCCGTTATCCGGGTCAACGAACATGGCCATGCCAGCCAGACCGGGGCCCATGGCAACGAATGCTTTGACCTTCATCAGGCCAACGAACAGACCGCCGATGAAGCTGGAGACCACAACGGACATCATGACCTTCTTGTGCTGCAGGGTAACACCGTACAGAGCAGGCTCGGTGATGCCGAACAGGCCGGAGATGCCAGCGGAGATCGCGGTAGCGCGCAGGTTTTCGTCCTTAGTTTTCAGAGCAACACCCAGGCAGGCACCGCCCTCAGAGATGTTGTGTGCCAGAGAAGCAGGCATGTACAGCATTTCAAAGCCGGGGTCAGAAATAGAAGCAACTGCGTAGGGGACCAGAGCCTTATGCATGCCCATGGAGATCATGAACGGCAGCACGGCAGCCAGCAGAGCAACGGCCAGCCAGCCCAGCGTGTTGTACAGAGCCAGGATCACGGTGGTCAGCAGAGCACCGATGTTGTAGCCCAGAGGTCCGAGGACGACCAGTGCCACAGGGAAGCCGATGCCGAAGCACAGCATGGGCACAAAGAACACGCGGATGGCCTTGGGGCACCACTTGTTGGCCCACTTTTCAATAAAGGACATGAAAATGACGGTCAGGATGGCCGGGAATACCTGGCCGCCGTAAGCGATGTTCTGCAGCTTGATGCCGAGGAAGTAAGCACCACCCTCGGTAGCCAGCAGAGCGGAAACGCTGGGGTGGATCATGGCAGCAGCCAGAGCCACCGACACCAGCTTGTTGCAGTTGAACTTGGTTGCAGTGGTGAAGGCGACCATGACGGGCAGGTAGTACAGAGCTGCATCTGCCACGCCGACAAACACCTTATAGGCGATATCGCCGCTGCTCATCAGGCCCAGAGTGCTCAGCAGCACCATCAGAGCCTTCAGAACGCCTGCACCTGCAATGGCGGGGACCAGCGGCTGGAAGATGCCGACCATGTAGTCCAGAATAATGCCGCCGATCTCTTTTTTGCCCTTGGGGGCAGCGGGAGCTGCAGCCTGACCTGCGTTGAAGGTGCCCAGCTTGAGCAGCTCATCGTACACTTCGATGACATCGTTGCCGATGACCACCTGACACTGCGGGCCGCTGGAAATAACGCCCATAACACCGGCAGTCTTTTTCAGGGCTGCAGCATCCACCTTGGAGGCGTCTGCCAGAGTGAAGCGCAGGCGGGTGGAGCAGTGCTCGACCTGCACAACGTTCTTCTCGCCGCCAACCAGACGCAGCACGTCGGAGGCAGTCTGCTTGTAGTTCTTCATTTTGTTCTCCTTTATCTTGTGTGTGGTGGCATTTCCCTGCCGCCCGGCCGAAGCGGACAAAAGAAAAAAGACCCAACAGAATGACCCCGTGTACAATTTCTCCCGGAATCATAGTATCTGGCTACAATTCACCCAAAAGAAAAGGTATTCGTCATTCCATCAGATCCTGCCTGCATTACCAGTAACATGTCCAACTGGATATTGTGGTATTAGTATATCAATCATCTTTTCGTTTTTCAATATGACTTTTTCACAAAATAAATCTTAAAAAATTATGAAGTTCGCACATTCATTTGTTTTTTCACATAGCTGTCGGTGTGTGCTCGTGTACTCCTTTCACCGCCTGCACTGATGCCGGCCGCACATCTTGCGCACCGCGCCGCCGCTCGTTATAATAAGTGTAACGATCTGTTTATTACTTTTTACATACAGGAGGTACAATCCATGCGCATTGCTTACGAGACGATGCTGGCCGAATTTGAGCGGGTCCTGGCCAAATACGGTTTCAGTCCAGAGCGTGCCCACGAAGCAGCCGAGATCTTTGCCCAGAACAGTCTGGCCGGCGTGTTCAGCCACGGGTTGAACCGCTTCCCCCGCGTGGTTGAATACCTGCGCAAGGGCGAGATTGATCCCGCCGCTGAGGCCGAGTGCATTGCCAGCTTTGGTGCCATGGAGCGCTGGGACGGCAAGCGCGGCTTTGGCCCGCTGAACGCCAAGCACGCCATGGACCGTGCCGTAGAGCTGGCTCATCAGTTCGGCATTGGCATGGTGGCACTGGGTAACAACAACCACTGGATGCGCGGCGGCACCTACGGCTGGCAGGCCGCAGACGCGGGCTGCATTGGCATCTGCTGGTCCAACACCTGCCCCAACATGCCTGCATGGGGCGCAAAGGACAACCATATCGGCAACAACCCGCTCATTCTGGCCGTGCCGCGCTCGAACGGGGAGCACATCATGGTGGATTGTGCCCTGAGCCAGTTCAGCTACGGCAAGCTGGAAACGATGCGTCTGGCCGGCAAACAGCTGCCTGTGGTAGGCGGCTACGATGCAGACGGCAGCCTGACCACCGACCCCGCTGCCATTGAAGAGACCCGCCGCATGATTCCCATTGGCTACTGGAAGGGCAGCGGTCTTTCCATCCTGCTGGATATGATCGGTACTATCCTGACGGGCGCAAACTCGGTGGCAACGATCGGCACCTTTGGCGATGAAGTGGGCCTGACCCAGATCATGATTGCCATTGATCCTGCAAAGTTCCAGTCCGCCGACCTCACCGATGCCGTCATTGATGCCATTGCCGCCGATGTGGCATCCAGTGAACCTGCAGAGCCGGGCCGTGAGGTGCGCTGCCCCGGCATGGGCGAGCACCGCAGCCGCAAGGAGAACATGGAGCTTGGCATCCCGGTAGCCGAGGAAAAGTGGGCCGAAGTGCTGGCGATGTGATGCAATGTTAAAAGGGGTGTCTCTCCGGCAGACAGAGAGACACCCCTTTTCTTTTTATCTGTGGTTTTCCGCAAATATCCGGCCCAGCTGGGACAAGATATCATGCGGCAGCATTCCGTACTCGCCAAGCGCAGCAGCGGCACGGTCGGCAGCGGCACCGTGCAGATACACCGCGCAGGCCGCAGCTTCGTATGCAGGCAGGCCGCAGGCCAGCAGGGCCGCCGTCATACCGGCCAGCACATCTCCGCTGCCGCCCCGGGCAAGGCCGGGGTTTCCGGTAGGGTTTGTGCACACACGGCCATCTGGTGCAGCCACCACGGTACGGCAGCCCTTGAGTACCACCACAGCGTTCCATTTTTCTGCATACTGGCAGGCAGTATTTTCACGGTCCGCATTGATCTGCGCCGCCGAAAGCCCGGTGAGCCGGGCCATCTCGCCGGGGTGCGGGGTCACGGTCAGCTCTCCCGCCGGGTGTGGCAGCGTTTTGCCCTCGGCCAGCAGCTGCGCGGCGGCGTTCAGGCCGTCCGCATCCAGCACCGCGCTGCCTGCAAAGCCGGGCAGAAGCCTTTGTACCAGTACGCGTGTCTCTGCCGCGCGGGCTGTGCTCTGGGCTGTACCGCCAAGGCCCGGGCCCAGCAGCAGCACCGTCGCCTTCTGGCGCTGGAGCTGTGGAATGCTCTCCGGTGAGATGCCGCCTTCGGCCCCCGCCACGCAGGGACACAGGCAGCATTCCGGCAGGCGGGCCACCGCAGCTGCCAATACCGGCTCCACGCTGGCCAGCGTTACAATGCCCGCACCGGTGCGCAGCGCACCCTCGGCAGCCAGCAGGGCCGCACCTCGGTAATATGCGCTGCCTGCCACAGCCAATACGGTGCCAAAGCTGCCCTTGTGGCTGTCGCGCGGGCGCGGCGGGATGCTGTGCCAGACAAATTCGGATGTGATCTCGGTTGACATTTTATGCTTCCCCCTGCACCAGTTTGCGGATCTGCTTTTCCACATTCTGCACTTCCTCATGGAACATGCGGGCGGAGACACGCAGCGCGCCGTGGCCCAGAATGATGATCTGCTCCATGCCGTCGGAAGTAGCCACACGCACCCGCCGCCCCTTGCCGATCTCATGAGTAACGTGCTCGATGAACATATCGGCGGTTTCAGCTTCCTTGGTGTAGACCACATGGATATTGTGGTACTGCTCAATGCTGCCGGGGCTGCCCGGCACACGATAGGCATCGAATACAAGAATAAGATTGCACTTCTGGTAGCCCTGATAGTTGCACAGAATATCCATCAGCTTGTGGCGGGCCGCTTCCAGACTGTCCTTTGCAAGGGCGTTCAGCTCATCCCACGCAAAGATGATATTGTAGCCGTCCACCAGCAGATATTCGGGCAGGATTTCCCACTGCTGGGCATCAAAATCCGGGCGTTCCCGCTTTTGCACCGGGCGGAATGCCGCCAGCGGGTCCCGTTTGATGGGGCCATAGGTGCGCTCGAAGATTTTGAGCAGCTCGGCATCCTCTTCCAGTGTTGCGCGGTAAGCCGCTGTCCGGCGCTGGGGCACGGCCTGCGCCTCCTGCTCCGGGCTTTTGCTTTTTCCCCAGCCGCTGTCCACATGCATGTGGCTGCGCACCTGATTCCAAGGCACCACAAAGCCCGCGCCATGGGCACAGAACACCGAATCTGCCGGGTTGTCAAGGTCGTGCTCCGGCTCGTAGCCCACGGCTTTAATGATCTCCGCCGCATTGTGGCAGGGCCGGTAGCCGTCCAGCGTCAGGGTCAGGTGTCCCCGGCCCCGGGTATAGCCCACCACCTCCATGGGGTAGCTGCGCATGGTGGCCACCGGTGCAAAACCGGTGAGCACAGCAGCCTCTTCCCCGCTTTCTGGCGGGTCAAAGCTGCCCTCCATGCGCTGGATATCGGTCATGGCACGGCCAAGGTTCTCCACCGGCACTTCCAGCCGGAAGGCATACCATGGCTCCAGCAGCTGGCTTTTGGCCAGCATCAGGCCCTGCCGCACCGCGCGATAGGTGGCCTGCCGGAAATCTCCGCCCTCCGTGTGTTTGAGATGGGCGCGGCCCGCAATGAGGGTGATCTTCACGTCCGTCAGCGGCGCACCGGTCAGCACGCCAAGGTGCTGCTTTTCTTCCAGATGGGTCAGCACAAGGCGCTGCCAGTTCTTGTCCAGCACTTCTTCCCGGCAGTCGGCGGCAAACTGCATCCCGCTGCCGCGGGGCAGGGGCTCCAGCTTGACATGCACCTCCGCATAGTGGCGCAGCGGCTCATAGTGGCCCACGCCCTCCATAGGCTCCGTGATGGTCTCCTTGTACAGAATGCCGCCGGGGCCGAACTCCACGTTCAGGCCAAAGCGCTCTGCCAACAAACTGCGCAGCACTTCCAGCTGCACCTCGCCCATGAGCTGCACATGGATCTCGCCCAAAGTCTCGTTCCATACCACATGGAGCTGCGGCTCCTCTTCTTCCAGCCGGTGCAGCTTGCCCAGTGCCGCGTGCACATCAGTCCCCTCCGGCAGCAGCACCTGATAGCTCAGCACCGGTTCCAGAACCGGCACATCGCTGTCGCGTTCCGCGCCAAGGCCCTCGCCCGGGCGCGCCTTGGTCAGGCCGGTGACGGCGCACACCTGCCCCGGGCCGATGGCTTCCGCCAGCGTATACTTTACGCCGGAGTACAGCCGCAGCTGGTTTGCCTTTTCCTCCCACGGCTCACCATCTGCTTCGCCGGAGAGCTGGGCCTTTACCTTCAGTTCGCCGCCAGTCACGCGCAGCCATGTCAGGCGCGTGCCCTGCTCATCCTGCGACACCTTAAACACCTTGGCACCAAAGGCATCCAGCGCGGGAGCCGGACGGGTATAGCGGTCAATCCCGTCCAGCAGAGCGTCCACGCTTTCCAGTACATCGTTTTCGGTACGCCGCAGCGCCGAACCGAACCAGCACGGGAACACATGCCGGCGTGCAACGGCCGGGATGATGTCCACATTGGTCAACTGCCCGGCATCCAACATCCGGTCCATCAGGTTTTCGTCACACAGGGCCAGTGCTTCGTCCCGGTCGGCCTGCGGCACATCAAAGGCCACAAAGCCCTCGCCCAGACGGTGGTTCAGCTGGGCGAGCAGCTCTTCCCTGCTCTTGCCGGGCAGATCCATCTTGTTCACGAACACAAAGGTGGGCACATGGTAGCGCCGCAGCAGCCGCCAGAGTGTCTCGGTATGGCTCTGCACGCCGTCGGTGCCGCTTACCACCAGCACAGCATAGTCCAGCACCTGCAGGGTGCGCTCTGTCTCGGTGGAAAAATCCACATGTCCGGGGGTGTCCAGCAATGTGATATCCGTATTGCCCGCTGTCAACAGGGCCTGCTTAGAAAAGATGGTGATGCCGCGCGCTTTTTCAAGCGTGTCGGTATCCAAAAAGGCATCCTTGTGATCCACGCGGCCCAGCTTGCGGATCGCGCCGGAGCGGTAGAGCATGGCTTCCGAAAGGGTGGTCTTGCCGGAGTCCACATGGGCAAGGATGCCCAGAACGATTTGTTTATGCGTTGTTTCCATCCGCTTCTCCTACAATCAAAAATTCATTTTTATTGTAGCACGGATGGGGAAAAAAGAAAAGTTTTTGATTTAGAATGGGTTCGAAACCCAAAAACGCAATTTATCTTATCGGCTTTTCGCGTGAAAAAACAGCTCTGGAAAATCCGCAGATTTTCCAGAGCTGTAAATATAAGAATAACAATTCCGCTATTCATAGCCAAAGCGAACGCGTCGGCCATTTTAACGGTCAATTACTCCACAATGATGCTCTTGCCGGTCATTTCAGCAGGCACGGGCAGACCGATATACGGCAGCATGGTGGGAGCGATATCTGCCAGGCAGCCGCCCTCACGCAGCTTCACATCGCCGCAGCCAACTGCCACAAAGGGCACAACGTTGGTGGTGTGAGCGGTGAAGGGGGTGCCGTCCGGGTTCATCATCTTCTCGGCGTTACCGTGGTCAGCGGTGATGAAGGCGCAGCCGCCGGCGTTCAGCACAGCAGTGACCACCTGATCCACGCAGGTATCCACAGCCTCAACGGCCTTGACAGCAGCATCGAACACGCCGGTGTGGCCGACCATATCGCAGTTTGCGAAGTTCAGGATGACCACATCGTACTTGCCGCTCTCGATGCGCTTGACGCACTCGGCAGCAACCTCGGGGGCGCTCATCTCGGGCTTCAGGTCATAGGTGGCGACCTTCGGGCTGGGGATCACGCAGCGGTCCTCGCCCTCGTAGGGAGCCTCCACGCCGCCGTTGAAGAAGAAGGTGACATGAGCGTACTTCTCGGTCTCGGCAATGCGCAGCTGAGTCTTGCCATTCTCGGACAGGTACTGGCCCAGAACGTTCTTCAGCTCCACAGGCGGATAGGCGACCTCGCAGTTGGGCATGGTGGCATCGTATTCGGCCATGCAGACATAGTTCACCTGCTTGCGGCCGCCGCGGCGCTCAAAGCCGGTGAACGCATCGTCGCAGAAGATGCGGGTCATCTGGCGGGCACGGTCGGGGCGGAAGTTCATGAAGATGACGGTGTCGCCATCCTGCACGCGGCCGCCCTCACAGGTGACGCAGGGCAGAACGAACTCGTCGGTCTTGTCTGCTGCATAGGATGCCTCGATGGCCTCGGCAGCGTTGGCGGCATGATTGCCCTCGCCGTAGACAAAGGCAGCATATGCCTTCTCTTCACGATCCCAGTTGTTATCGCGATCCATGGCGTAGTAACGGCCGGAGACGCTGGCGATCTTGCCGATGCCCAACTCGTCCAGCTTGGCCTGCAGGTCGGCCAGGAAGCCCTTGCCGGAGTGCGGGTCGGTATCACGGCCATCGGTGATGCAGTGCAGGTAAACGTTCTTTGCACCCAGATGTTTTGCCATTTCCAGCACGCCGAACCAGTGGTCTGCGTGGCTGTGCACACCGCCGGTGCCCACCAGACCCATCAGATGGATGGCCTTGCCGGCATCGATGGCAGCCTTCATGTTCTTGACCAGAACCGGGTTCTGGAGCATCTCGCCGTCCTTGATGGACTTGGTGATGAGGGTGAGCTGCTGGTACACGATGCGGCCAGCGCCCATGTTGGTGTGGCCAACCTCAGAGTTGCCCATCTGGCCCTCGGGCAGACCGACGGCCATACCGGAAGCGTTGATGGTGGTCATGGGATATTTTGCCATCAGAGCATCGAGGTGGGGTTTCTTTGCGGCGACCACGGCGTTGCCGAAGGTCTCCTCCGGCACCCAGCCGAAGCCATCCATGATGCACAGAAGAACAGGTTTCTTTGCCATAAAATTGAATCTCCTTTGAATTTAACAAATCAGCGCCCGGCACAGCGCTGAAAATGCGGCGCAGCCGGGCGCTGAAACAGCTGATTTAAACCGTCGATCAGCCCTTGGTGGCTGCGTTGACGATCACTGCAAAGTCGGGAGCCTTCAGGGATGCGCCGCCGATCAGGCCGCCGTCCACATCCTTTTTGCTCAGCAGCTCCTCGCAGTTCTTGGCGTTCATACTGCCGCCGTACTGGACAGTGGTAGCCTCGGCAACTGCCTCGCCGTACACCTCGCCGATCACCTTGCGGATCTGGCCGCAGACTTCCTCAGCCTGATCGGCGGTAGCGGTCTTGCCGGTGCCGATGGCCCAGATGGGCTCGTAAGCGATCACAACATTTGCCATCTGCTCAGCGGTCACATCACGCAGAGCGATCTTGGTCTGCATACGCACCAGCTCTTCGGTCACGCCCTCTTCGCGCTGCTGCAGGCTCTCGCCCACGCAGATGATGACCTTCAGACCGGCGTTCAGAGCAGCCAGAGCGCGCTTGTTCACGGTCTGGTCGGTCTCGGCGAAGTACTGGCGGCGCTCAGAGTGGCCCACAATGACGTACTCCACGCCCAGATCTACCAGCATGTCAGCGCTGATCTCGCCGGTGAAAGCGCCGGACTTCTCGAAGTGAACATTCTCAGCACCCACATGGATGTTGGTGCCCTTGGTCTTTTCCACAGCGGTGACCAGATCGGTATACGGGGTGCAGATGACCACCTCGCAGCCTGCGTCCTGCACGGCGGGGACCAGCTCGTCCACCAGAACAGCAGCCTCGGAGGCAGTCTTGTTCATCTTCCAGTTGCCTGCAATGATAGCCTTACGCTTTGCCTTATCCATGATACTCTATCTCCTTTATTTACCTTCTATCGTGCAGAAAGCTCTGCACAAACAAAAAGATGCGGCGGCGCTAAAGCCGCCGCACCCATTATGATGCCGGGATCAGATTATGCGTTCTGAATGACTGCGATGCCGGGCAGCTCCTTGCCCTCCAGATACTCCAGAGAAGCGCCGCCGCCGGTGGAGATGTGGGTCAT
>ENA-UEYL01000055-UEYL01000055.1-human-gut-metagenome-genome-assembly--contig:-NODE-55-length-110734-cov-30.644830_pt1 | contig 110734 bp, 72 predicted proteins | sample MGYA00242941_ERZ507946 | MGnify/ENA primary metagenome ERZ507946 (study PRJEB26167, sample SAMN06115482) | human gut metagenome | host: Homo sapiens | place: China:Guizhou | collected 2015-03-11...
GTGGTGCCACCAGGAATCGAACCGGGGACACAAGGATTTTCAGTCCTTTGCTCTACCAACTGAGCTATGGCACCTTTTTCGTTTGCGGGTGCAAAGATAAAGAGTTTTTTTTATACCGCAAGGCTTTTTGAGGAAAAATATCTAAAAAAGGTGCCTCTTGCTCTATGGAGCGAGGCACCTTACTTCTAAAAATCATTTGCTATCGAAGACATCAGTCGATATTCGGATTGATGCTGTGCCAGTCTTTGATGGCAGGCAGTACACCCATTTCTATCACCTCGTCACGAAGTGTGCAGAGATGGGCATAGCTTTCTTTCAGTTTGGCTTCTTCTTCGGGCGTGCCGTTCAGTTCCTTATAGTGTACACCGTCTTTGGTAATTTCAGTTTCCATTGCCATCATGATGTGGTCGAAGCCGTGGCTGTGTACATATGTACCGGCAGGCCAGCGGAACGGTTTGCCACCCATCGCTGCAGCTATCATTTCGATAGAGACGTATGCCGGACTCTGGAAGGAAGAACGTCCACGGAGGGCGATGATGTTGGCACCGCCTTTGGTTACCTTAGTCTGGATTTCGACCCACTGTTCTTTAGTTAGGGCAGGGGTACCGATGATATCAAGTAACGGTTTACCGTCCACCTTGGCGGTAGAGGCATATACAGCCATCTGTTCACCATGACCGCCGTAGGTACGGCAATTTTCGATTTTGTCGGGGGCGATGCCGAAGTGCTTGGAAAGTTCACTGCGCAGGCGGGTGCTGTCGAGGGCAGCCAGTGTGGTCACTTGTGAAGGTTTCAGGCCGGAATACAATAGGGTAATCAGACCGGTGATGTCGGCAGGGTTGAAAATGACAACCACGTGCTTCACATCCGGACAGTAGGCTTTTACATTCTTGCCGAATTCTTCGGCAATAGCGGCATTGCCTTTCAAAAGGTCTTCGCGGGTCATGCCGGCCTTGCGGGCGGCACCGCCTGATGATACCACATACTTGGCACCGGTCAGCGCTTCTTTGATATCGGAGGTAAATGTGATGTTCATTCCTTCGAATCCGCAGTGGAACAGCTCTTCGGCCACACCTTCCAGTCCGGGAGCATAAGGGTCGTACAGACATAGGTTGGGAGTGAGATGCATCATGATTGCAGTCTGTGCCATGTTTGAACCGATCATGCCGGCTGCGCCGACGATTGTCAATTTGTCATTTGTCAGAAATTCCATAATCTTTTTTATTTAAAGGTGAGTAATATCTTTTCTTGCTGATTGTCACGATACAAAGATAACCCTTTTTGAAGAGAGTTGTTCATAGAAAAAAGTTATCTTTTAGAGCAAAAAGTTATTTCTTCTTTCCGAACTGCTGTATTGTACCTAAATTACTTATCTTTGTTGGGAAAATGAAGATAAGTAAGAAACTATGAGCATTGAGTTAGGAAAGTACAATACGCTGGAAGTGGTGAAGGAGGTAGCCTTCGGCATGTATCTGGACGGTGGCGAAGAAGGTGAAATTCTGCTTCCGTCGCGTTATGTCCCCCAAGACTGTAAGGTGGGAGACAAACTGAACGTTTTTATATATCTTGATAACGAAGAACGTCTGGTAGCCACTACTCTGACACCGTTAGTGCAGGTCGGGCAGTTTGCCTGCTTGGAGGTGGCGTGGATAAACCAGTATGGTGCTTTCCTTAACTGGGGATTGATGAAGGATCTTTTTGTCCCCTTCCGCGAACAGAAAATGAAGATGCAGGTGGGAAAGAAGTATGTGGTTCATGCCCATTTGGATGATGAAAGCTATCGTATCGTGGCATCGGCCAAGGTAGACCGTTATCTTTCCAAAGAGAAGGCCGCCTATGAGTCGGGGCAGGAGGTGGATATCCTGATTTGGCAGAAGACGGATTTGGGATTCAAGGCGATCATCAACGATGAATATAGCGGCTTGCTATATGAGAGCGAGATATTTCAGCCACTGCACACGGGCATGAGGATGAAAGCCTATGTGAAGCAGGTACGTGAAGACGGCAAGATAGACCTGCTGCTTCAAAAACCGGGGCAGGCTAAAGTAGAAGATTTCTCAGCTACGCTGCTGGACTATATCCGTGAACAGGGCGGACGGATAGCTTTGAACGACAAGAGTCCGGCAGAAGAAATCTATGCAACTTTCGGTGTCAGCAAGAAAACCTTCAAAAAGGCTGTGGGAGATTTGTACAAAAAACATCTGGTTGTATTGGAGGAAGATGGAATCAGGATTAGGAATTAGTCCCAGTCATTAGGAATTTCCCTACTTGTAAATAGAGACAATCATTAGGGAGGGGAATTTCCTCTCCCTATTTTTGTCGTACAATAAAAAAAGAAAAGTCATGATACGTCATTTGATATTAAGTGTTTGTCTAGTTCTGGTAGCGTTTCCCGCAATAAAAGCGGCGCCCATAGACGGAATCCGTATAGAAAGTCCATATCGTAGAGTGGTGGTACTGGTCGACGGACAGCAGGTTTGCCTGCCTACTTTCAGTTGTTTTGTAGCCAATCTGCGTGGTAGTTGTCGGGTAGAGGTTTATGAAGCGCCATCCCGTGGGGAGAATTCCCGAAGAGGAAAACTCCTATATGATGAACGTGTGCATTGCTCCATCAATGAAGTGGAAGATATTTTCATTCCAGAGGACAAAAGACCTGGTGGAAACTGGGGTACTTCTAATCATCACAAGCCTGGCAGACCCGGTGACAGACCGTTAGGAGGCGAGCAGCATGAACCGGTGATGTCACCATCTGCCTTCGAACAGTTTATGGGGCTGATGGAAAAACAGAGTTTCGATTCAGACCGTAAGGAAGTGCTCGACCATGCCTTGCTGACCTCTTGGTTCACTACTGACCAGTGTATCCGTCTGATGGATTTTTATCGTTTCGACAGTGAAAAGAAACAGTTGATGAAGAAGATTTATCCTAAAATAGCCGATAAACCGAATTTCTATTATGCGATAGACAAGCTGACCTTCTCGTCGGACAAGAACGAGATAAATGCCTTCATCAAACAATATCATGAGAAGAATAACTAAAAAAAGGAGGGATTATGAAACGGATTATATTTATATTTCTTGCCGCTATGATGAGTACAGCTGTTTGTAGTGCGGCAATGAGCAACAGCAAAGTGCGTAAAGAGACCCGCTTTCTTACGGACAAGATGGCCTATGAATTGAACCTGAGTACAGAACAGTATAATGACGTGTACGAAATAAACTATGATTTCATTTCCGGTATACGCTATCTGATGGATGACGTTCTTCGGGGGGAGGAATGGGCATTGAATCGCTATTACGATTATCTGGATGTGCGCAATGACGACCTTCGATGGGTGCTGAATAACCGGCAGTACGGCCGTTTCATGCAGGCCGCCTATTTTTACCGTCCGGTTTATGTAAGTGGTGGTCGTTGGTCTTTTAGGGTTTACATCACTTACACCAACCATAATCATTTCTATTTCCCGCGGCCGTATCATTACCGTACATATTGCGGTGGGCATTATCGTACGCACTATCACAACAGCTATTATCGCGGTCGTTACCATCATCCGCACTATACCGGTTCGTGGAGTATTCGGAATGATAAGTCGTACCACACCAGCCGCCGTTCAGATTTCGGTTCGGTGAACATCCGCCCTAATTCGCATAAGCGTCCGGCAGGCAGGGATGATGTATATACCACGCGACGTAGCAACGGTAGTAATAATCGCATTAGCACAGGTACACGTAACAGCAGTACGCGACGTAGTAGTGTGGATAGTGGCAGAAAGTCGAGTAAAGAGAAAATAGAAACCACAAGAACTAAAAATAATGATAAGAGCCCCAGCCGTAGCAGGGTAAAGACGGCAAGCAAGGAAAGAAGAAATGCTTCCGGCGTACGGAGTTCCGAAAGCCGTCGCAGCAGCTCTTCAAGCACTACCCGCAGTTCTACCGGCAGTAGCTCTTCCCGCTCTTCGGAAAGGAGATAGAAGAACAAAAAACTCCCCTCTTGTCAGCCTGGAGGCAGGGAGAGGGGAGAATCAAACACAACAACTAAAATTATACTTCTTTTTTTATTCAATCGGTTCTCCCTTATAGAAATCCAGAATCTTGGTACGGAACAGATAGTCATACTTGGCTTGCAATTCGTCCGATTGGGATTTCATAAGGTTCTGTTTTGCTTCATTGTATTCTACGGCATTTGCTTTTCCGTTCTCATACTTTTCGCTCATCAGCTTGAAAGACTCTTCGCTGGCGACGGTGGCTGTATGGCTGCTGGTATATTTGCTTTCGGCAGCGGCGGCGTTGTACCATGCCTGCTGGATTTCCTTGTAAAGCGTCTTTTTGGCATTATCCAGTTGCAAGGCATAGTTCTCGCGTTGCAGGCGTGCCGTGCGTACCCGGTTACGGGTAGAGAGGCGGTTGAAAATAGGTACGCTGAGGTTGAATCCTACATATTTGTTGAAGTTATCGTTCATCTGCTGGCTGAAAGTACGGTCGATGGTAGAATAGTAATTCGTACCGAGACTACCGTTCAGACTCAGTTGTGGGTAGTAGTTACTCTGGGCAATACGGATATTGTGTTTACTGCCTTCCAAGCGGAACTGTGCAGCTTGTATGGAAGCCTTACTCACCATGGCTGTTTGGAATATCTCATCCGGAGGAGTGAGAGGGATTAAATCCAGATTGACTGCCGGAGATTCCAGATTGAACCCTTCCGGTGTTTCCAGTTCGATAAGCTGGCTAAGGTCGAGCAGGGCCAACTTATAGTTGTTGTTTGTCTGCACTACATTCATCTCGTCTTGTGCCACACGTGCTTTGGCTTCTGCCAGTTCTGCCGGAGAGGCTTTTCCCAAGTCGGCAAGCCGGCTGATGCGGACATATTGCTCTTTGCTCAATTGCACTTGTCCCAACGCCACCTGGTGGAGCTCTTCATTGAACAGCACCTGAAGGTAGGCCGAAGCTATATTGATGGCAATGTCTTCCTTGGCTTTGTCCAGGTCGGCAATGGCAGCTTTGAGGTTTAGTTTGGCCAATGCATACTGGTGGGGAATTTCCAGACCGGTAAAGATAGGTATGCTGGTATTGACAGACATATTAGTGCCGTGGCTGCTGGTGTTGACGTATACAGTGGAATAGTCTCCCGTATCCTCATTTTTGATGGCTGTTTGCGTACGTCCCCAGTTCCAGCTCTGGCCGGCACTGGCATTCAGGTTCGGCAGTCGTGCCCATTTGGCTGTATTTACTTCGACAGCACTCTGTTCGGCAGCGTTGGCTGTCTGGCGGATACTGATGTTATGCTCGATGGCATAGTCTATGCATTGGCGTAAAGACCATCGTTCCTGCGCCTGCACTGAGATACTGCCGAATATTGCGAGGTATAAGAATATCTTTTTATTCATATCGTATATCTTTTTAAGCTATTCCGTTTGTTAATCCTTTTTCTCTGTACCGCGAATCTTATCCTGGGCACTGATACCGCTTTTGATGGCAATCTTTATGCCGTCACTCATGCCGACCTGGATGGGGCGGCGTTCGAACTTCTGTACCGGTACGCTGTCCGTCATTACGTATACAAAGGTGCTGTCACCATTGAATTCAACGGTACTTTCCGGTACGGCAAGCGTTTTCTGGGCACGGTCCAATACGATTTCTGCGTTGGCAGAATAGCCGGAACGTATCTGTACGCTGTCCGGTGCGGCAATGGCAGCTTTGATTTCAAACTGGTTGGCACCGTTTTCTTCCACACCCTTCGGAGATATGTATTCCAGTGTGGCATCGAACGAAAGATTCTGCAGGGCGCCGATTGTCAGTTTCACCGGCATGCCTTCGTGCACACGGCCCACTTCCGTTTCGTCAATGTTGCCGCGGAAAATCAAATCGTTCATGTTGGCAACGGTAGCGATGGTGGTTCCGTCATTGAAAGTGTTACTCATGATAACCGAGTTACCGACTTTGATGGGTACATCCAGAATCAGACCGGTAATGGTGGAACGGATCAGGGTACTACTGAAAGAGGCGCTGTTCTTGGTGATGCCTTCCTTTACAATTTCCAGGTTATCTTTTGCTGTCTGCAGTTCCTCGCGTGCCTGCTTCACGCTTACTTCCCCTTTTTCGTACTCTTCAGCGCTGATAAGCTTGTCGTTGTACAGTTTCTGGGTACGGGCGAAATCCGTTTCGGCTTGGGCAGCGTTGATTTCCGCCAATCGTACGCGGCTTTCGGCAGAGTTCAATTGTCCCAGTTCGGGTATCACCTTTACTTTGGCAAGCACTTCCCCTTGCTTCACACTTTGTCCTGCTTCCTTGTATACTTCGGCAATAATACCGGAAATCTGCGGCTTGATAAGGACTTCATCTCTCGGTTCCACTTTGCCGGTGGCTACGGTAGTCTTTTCAAGGTCTGTCACTTCCGGAACTATCGTTTCGTATACTGTTACTTTAGGTTGGGACTTCTGGTACAGAAAAACGAATGTCCAAATGAATAAGGCAGCAATTGCTACCAATAATGCGATTTTCAGAAACTTCTTTGTTTTCATCTTATATTTACGATTTAATTATTTACGATTGATATAGCCATTATTTCATGGCTTACGGTTAGTGGTCTCTCTATAAGTTTATTCATCCCTGATGGCTTCAATTGGCTTGATTGCCATGGCGCGATAGGCAGGTGCCAGTCCGGCAAGCACTCCTAATGCGATGAGGAGGATGCAGGTTCCGATAGCCAGTCCGAATGAAACCTGGTAGTGGGTTTTGATAACTCCAGGGTCATTGGCGGCCTTTTCAAGTATTTGCAGTACAAATACGGCAAAAGAAATACCTGCCATACCCGCTATAGTGGTCAGCACCATGCTTTCCGAAAGAATTTGTTGCAGAATGTCTTTAGGACGGGCACCTATGGCACGGCGTATGCCTATTTCCGTTGTACGCTCCTTGACGGTTACCATCATGATATTCGATACGCCGATAGCTCCGGCAAACAGCGTCCCCAAACCTACCATCCAGATTAGAAAGCGCACTCCAATCATCAGGTTGTCCATCATGGAGAACATAGCTTCCGCATTCAGAAGCATGACGGCTTGTTTGTCATCGGGAGCAATGTAGTGCGCCGCTTTTACAAGACGTTCCACTTCGGGCTGCACGTCTTTCACTTTTACTCCCGGTTTCATGATGAAACATACTACATGCAGTTTCTTTCCGAGGTTGTAGGTCTGTTGCATGGTGGAAAAAGGCAATGTAATGGCTTCAGAGGCCTGCCCTTGTATATTGACATTGCCTTCGGATGAACACATTCCGATAACCCGGTAATAGATGCCATTCACCCGGACATATTTGCCGCAGGGGTCTTCACCGGGTTTGAAGAGGCTTTCATAAACACGTTTGCCGATTACACACACTTTACGCGACTCTTTAATGTCGACATCATTGATGAAACGTCCATAGGTCATCTCTTGATGTTCTATCTGTTCATATTCGGGATACAAGCCTTTCACACTACAGTCGTACTTGTTGTCTCCGTAGACAGCCACTTGTCCCCATAAGGCAATGGAAGGCGTGGCAAGCGCCACACCGTCCACATTGCGTACACGGTCCACATCTTCCATCTCCAAATCCCACCATCGTCCTTTGCGAAAACCTTTATAAGCCTCGCTTGTCTTTTGTGCAGCGATAAAGCCCGAGTTGGTTGCAAATCCTTCGAACTGGGATTTTAGTTCTTCCTGCATGCCCTGGCCGCCACCGATAAGCGCCACCAGCATAAAGATACCCCAGAATACGCCGAACGCCGTAAGCAGGCTTCTCGTTTTGTTCCTTGTTATTGTGATGAGGATTTCCTCACACGTATCTATGTCTATTCTCATAATCTTTAATCTGCTCTAAGTGCTTCAATAGGACTGATACTTACCGCTTTCTTAGCCGGGAAGAACCCAGCCAACGTACCCGCTATGATAAGGGTCAGGGTAGCTTGGATAGCAATACTGAGGTCTACGGTGGGATCGGAGAACATGGTCTGCTGGAACATGCCGGCATCCATCGTCTGGCTACCGAAAGCAGAGTTCATCCATTCCGTCACCCCGATGCCTGCCACCATACCGATATAACCGAATAGCGTAGTGATAGTCACGCTTTCCACAATAATCAGCCAAAGGATGGAGAAAGGTTTTGCTCCCAATGCCTTACGGATACCAAATTCCCGGGTACGTTCTTTCACGGTAATCAGCATTATGTTCGACACGCCGACAATCCCACTCAACAGTGTGAAGATACCGATAACCCAGATTGCAGTCCGGAGGATACCCATTGCATTCTGTGTCTGCAGATAGTTGGTGAAACGATTCCATATCCATATGGCGCTCTCATCTGTGGGGTCAAAGCGGTGATTGGTGGCAATAGCCTTGCGGTATTCTTTTTCAAAGGCTTCGTTACTTTCTATGCTGTGCAGGTTCTTGGTTGTAAAGATGATGTTATTCAGCTTGTCTCCTTTATTATAGATGGTCTGCAAGGTGGAGAAGGGGATATACGCTTCGTTTGCCTCGCGGTCTCCCTGGTCATTGTAGAGGCCTACTACTTGATAGGCCACTCCACTGGCATTGACAAATTGTCCGATGGGTTCAGTATGCGTTTTTCCGAAAAGGATATCTGCAGATTTCTTATGGAGGATGATGACTTTACGTCGGTCTTTCAGGTCGTTGTAGTTGATGAAACGTCCGTCCGCTGTTTTCACGGTTTCCACTTCGGTGTAGTTGGGATATACGCCCAGCAGAGAGATATTGATATATTCTTGTCCGAAGCTGACGTTTACATTACTTTGACGCACGGTGGCACCGGCACTGATGACATTTTCAGTGAATTGCTTCTCCGTGTCATCCATGTCCCGGTTGTCCAGTTGGACGCGGCGTCCTTCTTTCAGACCGTCGTATGACTTGGTGGTCCAGCCGGGGAAGATGCGGATAGAGTTCAAGGCACGCTCCGACGCATTTTGCTCGAAGGCATGTATGATACCGTTTCCGGCTCCGAGCAGCACGATGAGCATGAAGATTCCCCATGCCACGGCAAAGCCCGTCAGGAATGTACGCAGTTTGTTGCGTTTGATGGTTCCGTATATTTCTTGCCAAAGGTCTATCATTGATAATTAAAAATTAAGGATTAAAAATTAAAGGGGGAGGGGGCTCTTCCTTTATTATTTCATGAATCCGTTTTTTCCGAACGGGCTTGCATCGTGGTTCAGATTCGTCTCGATGCTACCTATGATACCGTCTTTGATATGGATAATCTTGTCCGTCTGGTTGGCAACACCGCTTTCGTGGGTCACGACTACGATGGTCATACCCGTATCGTGCAGTTCCTTTAGAATCTGCATCACCTCTACGGAAGTCTTGCTGTCGAGCGCGCCGGTAGGTTCATCGGCAAGGATAATCTGCGGTTGGGTAATGAGGGCACGGGCGATGGCTACACGTTGTTTCTGTCCACCGGACATCTCATTTGGCATGTGGTGTGCCCACTCTTTCAGCCCCAGGCGGTCCAGATATTCCAGTGCCAGCGCATTACGTTTGCGGCGGCTCACTCCTTGATAAAAGAGAGGAAGCGCCACATTCTCCACTGCATTCTTGAAGGAAATGAGATTGAAGGACTGGAAGATGAAACCAATCATACGGTTGCGGTACTCGGCTGCCTTCGTTTCGCTGAGGTTCTTGATGAGGGTACCGTTCAGATAATATTCCCCCGTGTCGTAACTATCCAGAATACCCAGTATATTGAGTAAAGTGGACTTTCCCGAACCCGATGAGCCCATGATGGAAACAAATTCGCCTTTCTGAATGTCGAGGTTGATACCTTTGAGCACATGCAGCGGTGCTCCGTTGTTGTAGGTCTTGTTAATGTCTTTTAGTTGTATCACTGTTTTCCCTGTTTATTGCTTTACTCTTATTAATTTTCACTATTAGACGCAGCAATGCTACGAAAAGTTGCAAAAGTTGCAAACTTTTTTAAAAAAAGATTTTGCAGTGTCGTTTTTCTTTGTGATTTTTGTAACCATGAATGTGATTAACTAACCCTTTAAACAAAAGTAATATCATGAATTCAAACATGGAAAAGCCCTATGTAGTGGGCATTGACATAGGCGGAACAAACACCGTCTTTGGTATTGTAGACGCACGCGGAACTATTATTGCAAGCAGTTCCATCAAAACCGGAGCTTATGAGGACGTCAATGATTACGTAGACGAAGTTTGCAAGAATCTGTTGCCGCTCATTATTGCCAACGGTGGCGTAGACAAGATAAAAGGTATCGGTATCGGTGCTCCTAACGGAAACTATTACAGCGGTACTATTGAGTTTGCCCCGAACCTTCCCTGGAAGGGTGTAATTCCTTTGGCTGCCATGTTTGAAGAGCGCTTGGGTATCCCTACCGCTTTGACAAACGACGCCAATGCTGCCGGTATCGGTGAAATGACTTACGGTGCGGCTCGTGGTATGAAAGACTTTATCATGATAACTCTTGGCACCGGTGTAGGTAGCGGTATCGTTATTAACGGTCAGATGGTATATGGCCATGACGGTTTTGCCGGAGAGTTGGGACATACTATTATCCGTCGTGAAAACGGACGTCTCTGCGGATGCGGACGTCACGGCTGTCTGGAAACTTATTGTTCGGCTACGGGTGTGGCGCGTTCTGCACGTGAGTTCTTGACCAAGAGTACCGAACCGAGTTTGTTGCGCGACATTCCGGCAGAAAACATTACTTCCAAGGATGTGTATGATGCAGCGGTGAAGGGTGACAAGATTGCTCAAGACATCTTTGAGTTTACCGGAACTATCTTGGGTGAGGCTTTGGCCGATTTCATCGCTTTTTCCAGCCCGGAAGCTATCGTACTGTTCGGCGGTCTGGCAAAGGCGGGCGACTATATCTTCAAGCCTATCCAGAAAGCCATCGACGACAATGTATTGAATATCTACAAAGGTAAGACCAAGTTGCTGGCTTCCGAGTTGAAGGACTCTGATGCTGCAGTGCTGGGTGCCAGTGCGTTGGGCTGGGAGCTGAGAGATATCAAGTAATCAATATTAGGGAAACTGATAAAGGAGGGGATATGTCAAAACTCCCCTTCTATCGAAGTCACCCTCGCTACACCTATCTGTGGCGAGGGTGATTTTTAGTTTATGAGAGTTTCGACACACCTTTTTTTCTTTGGTGGCACATATTCCTCAGCAATAAAGTTATGTCACAAGTTGCTTCCACACTTCCACCCATTCTCTGTATCCCTTTATTCATCGGGGTTGCGGATGCTGTGGAAGCAACTTTTGCTTCCACCTTAAATTTACGCCAAATAATCTATTAATATCTTGTAGTACAATAAATTAATAGGATATGGAGCAATTTGCCAATATCGTGTAAACAAGCTATTGGTTTCCTGCAAACACGGTATTAACTTCGTAAAAGCCCGTGCGATAATAGGTGGAAGTCAGGCTTTTGGTATGGATAAGATAGGTATTCAGTATAGGCAAGCTATGCATATGAGAGCTGTTTAACGGCCGTGAGGCGTTCGCCTAACGGCCATAAAGCACCTTGTTGACGGTCGTTAGCAGAGCGCCTCACGGCCGTTGGGCGCTGATAAACTAACATATCAGCAAGAAGGAAGGCTTATGTGAAAGGAAAGGAGCGCAGGCTTACAATGTTTTGAATGAGGGAGTAGCAGTAGAGTATCGCATGGTGTGTATGCCTACTGTGTATATCACTAAAAAAGGGAAACCGACATTGTCAGTTTCCCTTTTTTATTTCGAAATAGGAGTCTGGAATTAACCGTTAACTCTTTTTTCTTTGATTCTTGCTTTCTTACCGGTAAGAGCGCGCAGGTAGTACAGTTTAGCGCGACGAACTTTACCCACTTTGTTCACTTCGATACTGTCGATAGCCGGTGATTCAATCGGGAAAATACGTTCTACGCCTATGGTTCCTGACATCTTACGTACTGTAAAACGTTTCTTGTCTCCATGTCCGGCAATCTTGATAACAACACCACGGTACAGCTGTACACGTTCCTTGTTACCCTCGACAATACGATATGCTACTGTTACAGTGTCACCTGCCTTGAAGCTCGGGTGCTGTTTTCCGGTAGCAAATGCTTCTTCTGCAATTTTAATTAAATCCATTGTTTTTATTATTAAATTGTTTCATCGTTACAACGCAACATACCAGGCTTCTCTCTTGGTGTCCTGACAGCGATTGCGCGAAAGCGGTGCAAAGGAACGAATTATTTGCCAGATACACAAGTGCTTCAAGCTTTTTTTCGCCAGTTGGGATGATTTTTGAGCGTTTCATTCTGCTAAACGCAAGTCTAAATAATCGGTTAATTGTGTGGCTCAGTCGCAAAAGAAAAGTATATTTGTAGCAATTTAAAACTAAATGAATATGAAGAAACAAACTTTCAGTCTCCTTGCGGGGGCAGTGTTGGCGGTTGCGCTTCTATTGGTTTCCTGCCATTCTTCCTACGAAGTGACCAAGGTAGAGGGAGGCAGAATTCCCATGAACTCTGTCTGGGACGCCGAGCCGGATGCCGAAGCTGTGGCTCTGCTGGCGCCTTACAAGGCCCGGATGGACAGCGTTATGTATCATGTGGTGGGAACCGCAGAAATGTCGATGGACAGATTCCGGCCCGAAAGCCTTTTATCCAATCTGATTGCAGATGTACTGCGTGAGGCTGCGGTGGAAGTGCTGGGCAAACCGGCCGATATGGGGCTAATCAATATCGGTGGAATCCGGAACTCCCTGACGGAAGGAGACATCACTACCGAAAACATCTATGAGATATTGCCTTTTGAGAATTCGCTCTGTGTGCTGACGATGAAAGGCTCTGCCATGAAGCACTTGTTTGAAAACATTGCGGTGAGACTTGGTGAAGGGGTGAGTGGTATACAGTTGGAAATCAGCAAGGATGGCAAGCTGCTCCAGGCTTCCATTGCCGGCAAGCCGGTGGAGGATGACCGTGACTATACGGTTGCCACGATTGATTATCTGGCTGATGGAAACGATGGAATGACGGCTTTCCTGCAGGCGGATAAAAGGGAGTGCCCGGATGGGGCTACACTGCGCGGTCTGTTCATGAAGTATGTGGAAAAGCAGACGGCAGCCGGCAAGAAGGTGACTTCGCGCATGGAGGGAAGAGTGGTCGTTAAAGAGTAAGCATTAAAAAAACAGAAGTTCTATGAAACATATATATTCCTTGGCAGCCCTGCTGCTTTTCATGCTCCCCGCATCGGCACAACAAGAGGAGCGTGTCATTACTGAAGAACCCCTTTGCCTGGTGTCCACCGATTCTGTATCGTCCGGCCAATCCGGAAAACAACTGTTTATCCTGCACACCAGCGATACGCACAGCCGTATAGAACCCATCAGCGCCGAGGCTGCCGACGAGTATGCCGGGATGGGCGGTGTGGTGCGCCGTGCCGGTTTTGTAAAGCAGTTTCGCGGCAAGCATCCGGATATGTTGCTGCTGGATTGCGGAGACATCTCGCAAGGTACCCCTTATTATAACTTTTTCAAAGGCGAGCTGGAGGTCAAGATGATGAACCTCATGGGCTATGATGCCATGACGATAGGTAATCATGAATTTGATTTCGGACTTGAGAATATGGCGGAATTGTTCCGTATGGCGGATTTTCCCGTGGTCTGTTCCAATTATGACGTGACGGGTACGGTACTCGAAGGACTGGTGAAGCCTTATATCACCTTGGTGCGCGAAGGGGTGAAAATCGGAATCTTCGGCCTGGCCCCCAAGATGGAAGGGCTGGTGCAGGCGGATAAATGCATAGGCATTGTCTACAACGATCCGATAAAGGTGGCCCAAGAAATGACAGACCTTCTCAGGGAGAAGGAGAATTGCGAGGTTGTGATTTGCATGTCTCATTTGGGTATCCGCAGTGCAAATCCCGAAGGCGCTTCCGACGAGAACCTGGTAGGCAAGACGCGTGGCATTGATGTCATTTTGGGAGGACATTCGCATACTTTTATGGAAAAGCCTGCCGTTTATCTGAATGCGGACGGCAAGAGCGTTCCCGTGCTGCACACCGGAAAGAGTGGCATCTACGTAGGAGAAATGGTACTTACTTTAACTGAAAAATAGCATGATGAAAAGACTCACCCTCCTTTTATGGGTTGCAGGATTGTTTATATTGGGATTATCTTCACTTCACGCCCAGACGGGAGGCCCGTTTCTTCCTTCGGCTGCAGACAACCGGTGCCGGCAATGGGTGGACTCCGTGTTGTCAGGCCTGAATGTACACGAAAAAGTGGGGCAGCTCATCGTTGCCACCATTCCGGCCAGAGCAGACAAGGCCACGAAAAAGCAGATGCGCGAGCTGGTAAAGAAATACAAGGTCGGTGGCTTGCTGTTTTCCGAAGGTACTCCGGAAGAGCAGGCTATCTTGACCAATATGGCCCGGAAGGATGCCAAGATTCCCGTTATGGTTACTTTCGATGGAGAGTGGGGACTGTCAATGAGGCTGAAAGGCGCTCCGGACTATCCCCGTAATGCCGCCTTGGGATGTATCGAGGACAATGGCCTGATTGAAGAATATGGACGTGAGGTGGCCCGCCAGTTCCGCGAATTGGGGGTACACGTCAATTTTGCACCCGATGCGGATGTCAATACGAATCCGCTGAACCCGGTGATACACGTACGCTCCTTTGGCGAGAACCCGCAGCGGGTGGCGGAAAAGGTGGTGGCATACAGCCGTGGGCTCGAAAGCGGGGGCATACTTTCCGTTTGCAAGCATTTCCCCGGGCATGGCGATACGGATGTGGATTCTCATAAGGCGCTTCCTGCCTTGCACTACGACCGTGCACGCCTGGACAGTGTGGAACTTTATCCCTTCAAGGAAATGGTACGTGCCGGATTGGGGGGTGTCATGGTAGGCCATCTGCAAGTGCAGGCGCTGGACCCGGACGGGGTGACTCCTTCTTCCTTGTCGCGGAATGTGGTGACCGGGTTGTTGAAGGATGAACTCGGCTTTAAAGGGCTGGTGTTTACCGATGCCTTGGACATGAAGGGTGTGTCTGCCATTCCGCAGGTAACTACCAAAGCGCTGCTGGCGGGAAATGATATGGTGCTGGTACAGTTCAATACGAAGAATGCGGTGCAGGAGCTGGTAGATGCAGTGGAGTCGGGACAACTGAGTAAGGACGAACTTGATGCCAAGTGCCGCAAGGTATTGATGTACAAGTATATGCTTGGTTTGAGAAACCGCCAGCCGCAACTTCGGGTCAGCGGAATGAGCTATCGCATCAATACGGAGGAAGCGCAGGCGTTGGCTGCCAAGTTGCGCCGTTCGGCAGTGACTGTATTGAACAATTATTTCGATGTCCTCCCGCTGGCACCGGTGGAAGGTGATATTGCCGTGCTCAGCATCGGAGAGAAGGAGACGGATGCTCCCTTTGTGGAAGCTATGAAAAAGAATGCAGGCATCAGCCATTTCCACTTGCCTTGGAATGCCGATGAGGCTCTCTGGCAGGAAGTGCAGGGGCAGTTGGCTGCTTTCCGTCGCGTGGTTATCAGCATTACCGGTTCGGCTTATGTCAGCGACCGTGATGTGGCCTTTCTGGAAGGCTTGAACCTGCGTGCTCCGCTGGTCTATACTTTTTTTACCTCTTACCGTACATTGCAACCTCTGATGCCCGCACTTGCCAAATCCAGCGCTGTGGTGCTGGCACATTCGGCAGAGACGGATTTGCAGCAATACGTGGCTGATGTTCTTTTTGCCAAAAAGCCGGCCAGTGGCAGAATGTCGATGAGTATCGGTAAACTGTTTCCAGCGGGAACGGGCTGTATGATTGAGCCGGGCATGAAACCGGGGAAGACTGTTCCGGAAGATTACGGCATGAAATCGTATGTGCTGCAAAGTATCGATGCCGTTGCCCGGAAGGGACTGGAAGCGGGAGCTTATCCCGGTTGCCGCGTGCTGGTGTGGAAAGACGGACTGCCGGTATATGACAAAGGCTTCGGAACCCACTCTGATAAGGATACCACTACTGTCCGTTCTTCGGACCTTTTTGATTTGGCTTCGCTGACCAAGACTACGGCTACGTTGCTTGCCGTCATGAAACTGTATGATGAGGGCAAGATAAAATTGGATGACAAGGTTTCCGCTTATCTGCCCTTCTTGCGCAATGGCAACAAGCGGAACATTACCATCCGCGAACTTTTGTTCCACGAATCGGGGCTTCCTCCCTATATCCGCTTCTACCTGGACATCATAGACCCGAATTCGGTACACGGTCCGTACTCCCAGAGTTGGGTGGACGAGTGGCATCGTACGCAGGTAAGCGAGCATAGCTATTATTGTTCCGATTTTAAGTTCCGGAAAGGGATGGTGTCCGACAAGAATACACCGGCCTATACTCTGCACATGGCAGATGGCATGTGGCTGAACAAGAGTTTCAAGAATTCTATCCTTCAGCGAATAGCCAAGTGCGAGTTGGATGGCAAACGTTATGTTTACAGCGACCTCGGCTTCGTGCTGTTGCAGCAGGTAGTGGAGAAGGTGACGGAGCTGCCGATGGATTTGTACCTTGCCCGTGAGTTCTATGCCCCGATGGGATTGCAACGTACTATGTTTCTGCCTTTGACGAAGTTCACCAAAGCGGAAATCATGCCCACGGCATCCAATGACTTCCTGCGTCGCCAGGATATATGCGGATATGTGCATGACGAGACTGCTGCCTGCATGGGTGGGGTGTCCGGTAATGCAGGACTTTTCTCTACGGCCGAAGAGGTGGCAAAGGTTTATCAAATGTTGCTGAACGGCGGTGAATTCAATGGCAAGCGTTTCTTGAGTAAGGCAACCTGCCGTTTGTTTACGACGGAGAAATCCGCCATCAGCCGTCGCGGTCTGGGATTCGACAAGCCGGATGTATCCATTGTGAAGCGCAGCCCTTGTGCTCCTTCCGCTCCGGAAGCGGTATATGGACATACCGGATTTACCGGTACTTGTGCTTGGGTGGACCCGGAAAACAAGACGGTGTATGTATTCCTCAGCAACCGCTTGTGCCCCAATGTATGGAACACGAAACTGGGTGACATGAATATAAGAAGAGATATCCAGGAATTGATTTATAAAAGTATGATTCCGCAAATCCCCTAAAAACAATCTATCTATAAGGAATGAAGAGAATATACCTGCTTGCCTATATCACTATATTGTGTTGTCTTTGTCCGCTTCTGAAAGCGCAGCTTGGCCCGATGCCGTTTACTCCGGTGCCGCCGAACGACCCTTCGCTTGTACGTCTCTTGAACAGTGACGTGCGGTGCAGGCAGTGGGTGGATTCCGTCATGCAGCGTCTGACTCTGAAAGAACGCATCGGACAACTGTTCATCTATACGATTGCCCCCCAGCAGGACAAGGCCAACAAGGAACTGCTGCGTAAGGTGGTGGAGGACTATAAGGTAGGCGGTCTGTTATTTTCCGGCGGATTGATGCAGAACCAGGTGATGTTGACCAATGAGGCGCAGCGGATGGCAGAAGTTCCGCTGATGATTACCTTTGACGGTGAATGGGGGCTGGCTATGCGCCTTCGCGGTACTCCGAACTTTCCGCGAAACATGGTGCTGGGCTGCATACAGAACGATACACTGATTTATGAATATGGGCGCGAGGTGGCCCGCCAATGCCGTGAACTGGGGGTGCAAGTGAATTTTGCTCCCGTAGCGGATGTGAATATCAATCCCAAGAATCCGGTTATCAATACCCGTTCCTTCGGTGAAAGTCCGTTCAATGTGGCGAACAAGGTTGTTGCCTACTCCAAAGGGTTGGAGGATGGTGGTGTACTTTCTGTCAGCAAGCACTTTCCGGGACATGGGGATACGGATGTGGATTCTCATAAGGCGTTGCCCGTGCTGCCTTTTACCCGTGCCCGTCTGGACAGTATAGAGCTTTATCCTTTCAGAAAAGCCATTCGTGCCGGATTGGGAGGAATGATGGTGGGGCACTTGGAGGTGCCTACCATAGAGCCGCAAAAGGGGCTCCCGTCTTCGCTTTCGCGTAAGGTAGTTTCCGGTCTGTTGGTGAATGACCTCGGCTTTCAGGGGCTTGTCTTTACGGATGCCCTTGCCATGAAAGGGGTATCGGGTAATGAAAGCATCTGTTTGCAGGCGCTGAAGGCTGGCAATGATTTGCTGCTTGTCCCCCGACGTATAAAGGAAGAAGTGGAGGCTGTACTTGCCGCTGTGAAAAAAGGGGAGCTGACAGAGAAAGAGATAGAGGCGAAATGCCGTAAAGTACTGAAATATAAATATGCCCTTGGGTTGGAAAAGAAACCCCATGTACAGCTTTCAGGTTTGGGGACCCGCATCAATACTCCGAAAACGCGTGATTTGATGCGCCGGCTGAACTTGGCAGCCATCACTGTGCTGGATAACCGGGACGAGGTACTTCCGCTGGACCCTTCCATCGGTGAAGTTGCCGTGCTCAATGTGGGAGAAGCGCAGGAAATCCGGCCGTTCCTCAAGGAACTGTCGCAGTATACCCGTCCTGTGGAGTTCCATTTGGGCAAGAATCTGCCGGAGGCTGACGGGAACCGTTTGAGGAATGCGCTGGCCAAGTACAAACGTATTCTGGTCTGTGTCACCGAACACCGTTTGACGCCCTATCAGAATTTCTTTGCAAAGTTCGCTCCTGACGTACCGGTGGTTTATCTGTTCTTTATTCCCGGCAAGCAGGTATTGCAGATAAAGCAAGGGGGCGCTGCTGCCGAAGCGGTGATTTTGGCACACTCCTCCAACGAGGAGGTACAGCGGCAGGTTGCCCGGATTGTTTATGGCAGCGCTTGTTCAGAGGGACGCTTGTCTGCCAGTATCGGTAGTCGGTTTGCTGCCGGTGCGGGAGTGACGCTGACTCCTCAAAGCGCCCCCCGCTTTGTACCCGAAGAGCATGGTATGAATTCCCGTCTGCTGGCTGAAATAGACAAGATAGCTGAAGAAGGCATTCGTGAAGGGGCTTACCCCGGTTGCCAGGTGGTGGTGCTGAAGGATGGCAGGGAGATGTATAATAAAGCTTTCGGTACCCACGTCTGGAACGAGGCCGGAAGCAAGGCGCTTCCCGTAAAGAAGACGGATGTATACGACATCGCTTCGCTGACAAAGACCACAGCCACGCTGCTTGCTGTGATGAAGTTGTACGATGGCGGACGCCTCAATCTTACAGACCGGGTGTCGGATTATCTGCCTTTCCTACAGGATACGGACAAGAAGAATATTACGGTACGCGAACTGCTGATGCATGAATCCGGTCTACCTTCTACCTTGCTATTCTATCAGGAAGCGATTGATGAAGAGAGCTATACCGGCACTTTGTTCAAGGCACGTCCCGATGCCCGGCATTCCGCACGCATCGGACGGCAGACTTGGGCGAACCCTAAGTTCCGCTTCCGTCAGGGACTGACGTCGAAGGTGCAGACACCGGAATATACGATGCAAGTGTCCGACAGCCTTTGGCTGAACCGTTCCTTCAAGCAAGAGTACTTGCAGAAGATTGTGGATACTTCGCTTAGAGATAAACGTTACCGTTATAGTTGTGTGGGCTTTATCTTGTTGCAGCAGTTGGTCGAGGCGCGCACCGGCATGTCTATGGACGAATATCTGGCCAAGGAATTCTATACTCCGATGGGATTGGAGCGTACGGGGTATCTTCCTCTGCGCTTCTTGAAGAAGGAAGATATTGTACCTTCATCAACAGATCCTTTCTTGCGTAAGACTACCTTGCAAGGATTTGTACATGATGAATCTGCAGCTTTTCAGGGCGGCGTTTCCGGTAATGCCGGGCTGTTCTCCACTGCCGGAGAAGTGGCAAAAGTCTATCAGATGTTGCTGAATGGGGGGGAACTGGACGGTAAGCGTTATTTGAGCAAGGAGACCTGCAGGGTATTTACTACCACCGCCTCAAGGATAAGCCGCCGGGGGCTGGGATTTGATAAGCCCGACCGACGTAATCCTCAGAAGAGTCCCTGCGCAGAGTCTGCCCCTGCTTCTGTCTACGGTCATACCGGTTTCACAGGTACTTGCGCCTGGACAGACCCGGAGAACGGCTTGGTTTATGTCTTTTTGAGTAACCGTACCTATCCGGATGTGTGGAATAACAAGTTGATGAGGCTAGATATAAGGACGAGGATTCAGGAAGCTGTATATAAGGCGATGCTGGGAGGAAAAAAATAACTGGTAGAATTAAAAAGAGCCTCCCTTGCTCACGCAGGAAAGGCTCTTTTCTTCTTCAATTTTGAAACAATTAAATTCTATCTGTTAAGCTTTAAGTGTGTGTCTTATCAGAACGCAATACCTACGCGCAGACCGAAATTGCTCAAACCGTCTACGCTGTACGTAAAGAGGTCACCTTTGTTCGTACCGTAGCTGTAATAGGCTGCGAAATGCAAGCCCGGTCCATAAGCCCAAGGATACACATTGAAACCAATTTCAGGAGATACATAGAAACCCCATGTATCTTTGTTGGCTTCGAATACGTTGAAAGTTGACTTCAACTGTGCATATTCAGCACCCAGTTTTACACCGGCATACGGCTGGAATGCACCTCCACGGTTCCATACATAGCGGGAGGCCAGACCGAAAGGCAACTGGAATGCGGTGTGCTGCTGGTCGGTATTCAGACTGCCGCCTTCGCCTACGGGAAGTGTCTGGCGACCGAGATACTCATGGTTGCTATGGTAGTTCAAGAAAGCTCCCAATGCAAAATTGTCTGTCAGGAAGTAACCGCCTTCAAAATTCATACCCCAGCCGCTTGATTTGTCGGCGAAGTTGTTGCTGAGGGGAAAGTTATATTGCCAGTCGATATTGGCATAACCGTTATCGGTCATCTGTGCCTTCGTCGGTAGGGCGAAGACGAGAGCAAGAGCGGCAACCGCAAATACTCTCAAGGAAAGATATTTTATTGTTTTCATACTTTGTTCTTGTTTTTTGGTTCAATGGCAACTTCCCAGTCCGGAAAGGATGCTGCCGTATTATTCTTGTTACCTTAATATTGGGTAACCCGTCATTTGTCACTTATAGCTCGTAGCTTGTCACTACTTGTTAGTCAGGTAAGTTGATTGAGTGAAAGCTTGGTTCACACCTTGCACGGCAAGTTTGGTATTGACAGAAGTAGAACCACTCAGCAAGCCGCTCATATAGCTGGTCCACAGAACAGGAAGTTTCTCGCTCTGGCCTTGCGGCGCCTCCAGATTCAACAATTCGCTGATAAAGGAACCGGTGCTGTAGGAATAGTTCACGGCATAGGGATAATACCATCCACCCCAGTTGCCCCAGTAAGGAGCATCCCAGTAGCCAGGATAGTTCCACCACCATTCGGGACGTCCGTAGTCGGTGAAGTAATAGGTACTTCTGACATAGCTTACCTGCAAGCCAAGGTCGGCTTCTTCCCGGTCATCCACACGGATGTAGCCGCGGCTGTTCATGTTAGCAACATAAGCGCTGAGAATTTCCTGGGCATTCTCATCTTTCCAGTATTCGGCGTTTTCCTTATCACCGATGACCAGAATGCTGTCCGGCAAGTAATAAGTTTCGAAGGTTTTGAAATCCGCCTTCTTGTCATAGTTGGTATAAACCAGATAATTATTGTCCAGCTTATCCATGTCAGGGTCTTTTTCGCAAGATGCAAGCGTCACTGCAAAGACCGCTAATAATAGGGGAATAAATTTCTTCATACTTTTATAATTGTTTAGGTTTAATATAAATTCCTGCCCTATGGTACCTTAGGCTTTTGTGAGAAAAAACAAGATAGGATATAAAAGGTTCACGTAGAGGTATGTTAAAAGTGATAAAGGAATAGGGTGACAGCACTTTTAACGTAACTGTCACCCTATTGCATTTATCATGTCATTACTTTATCACCCTATCATCTTTTCCATATCCGTGCTGTCCATCCTCCTCCGGGTGCCATGTGTATGTTCAGCTTGTCCCCCGAGGTCACGGTGCGTACTTCTTTTTTGTAGTCGGTTGCTTCCCGGTCGGCATTGATGCCGTCGGAAAAGATTTCGGCTTCGTAACTTCCTTCTCCAAGGAAGGAAAGGTCGATGGTACAGTCACGTGGTGTCCAGTCGGTCATGGAGGCGATATACCAGACGTCTCCCTTGCGGCGTGCCAGTGTAAGGTATTCGCCTACTTCACCGTCCAGTGCCACGGTCTCGTCGAAAACGGTAGGCACTTTGGCAATGAAGTCCGTGCATTCCTTCTCCTTCATATATTTGCTGGGGCTGTCGGCAAGCATTTGCAGCGGGGCTTCGAAGAGGGTGTACATCGCCATCTGGTGGACGCGCGTACCCTGGCTCATCGGATGGTCGTTGACGGCACGGAAGGTTTCGCGGGTTGCGTTCATTGTGGCTCCCGGTGTGTAGTCCATCGGACCTATAAGCATACGCAGGTAGGGAGCAGTCACGTCATAGCGCGGGAAGTTATGGAGGGGGGCTCCGTTCACTATCGGTTCCCATTTGGCGTTCTCCAATCCCTTTACACCTTCAAAGTTCAGGACGTTGGGATAGGTGCGCTGTATACCGTATGGCTTGAGGCCATGCAGGTCCAATACCAGGCGGTGCTCGGCGGCGCAGGCTACAATGCGTTCTACGGACTGTACCAGTGGCTGGTCGTCACGGTCGAAGAAGTCTATCTTGAAGCCTTTGATACCCATCTGTGCATAGTGGCTGAATGTGGCTTCCGTATCTTTGGCAGAGTTTCGCCAGCTTGCCCAGAGAATGATGCCGACGCCCTTCTGGTTTCCGTAGGCTACCAGTTCCTTTAAATCGATATCCGGATTCAGGTCTTTCAATAAGGATTCGTTTCCGCTCCAGCCGTCATCGATGATGATATATTCCAGGTTGTTGTCGGCGGCAAAGTCGATGAATGCCTTATAAGTCGGGGTGTTCATGCCGGCTTTGAAGTCTACGCCAGTCAGGTTGCAGGTGTTCCACCAGTCCCAAGCCACTTTGCCGGGTTTAATCCAGGAAATGTCTTTGATGCGGCAGGCGGGGGCAAGACGCTGTGCCATGTCGTTGTCGGCAAGCTGCGTGTCCTTTTCGGTGACGAGTACCACACGCCAGGGGAGTTCCTGCTTGGCACAACGGGCGATGTAGTCTGCACGCTTGGTCGGTATCAGGTTCAGCCGGTTGTGTCCGCCGATTATTTCTTCCAGCGGATAGGGAGCAAATGCTGCCTGCACTCCTTGACGTGTCTGGGGATTTACAGTGAGGAACATGCCGGGATAGTTTTCCAATCCGGCTTCCATGATAACGGCTTTCTTTCCTCCGTCCAGGCAAACCATCAGTGGGGTGATGGAGAGTGAGTCGGTGTGCATTTTGGACAACGGGGCTTCGTCGTAGTAAGACTCGAAGGAGAAGCAATAGCGCTCACCGTTGCGGTTGTCGTTTATGTAAGGTACAAATGCCTGGTAATCCTTGTCGAAATTGAAGTCCGCAGTTTCGTTGAGGACGATAAACGGCTTGTTCTGTTCGGAAATGAAGCGGTAGGCAGCACCGTCATCGTATGCGCGGAACTGTACGCTGTAGCCTCCGTGGCATTTCAGTGTCAGCTGGTTGTAGACATCCTCCACACTTGCCTTTTTGTAGAGGGGAGTGGGGAAGGAGGACTCCACGGACTTGCGTTCTGCACGGATTACTTTTACATTTTTACCGAAAGTTATTGCTTTCTTGGCTGATTTTTCATCTCTGCCTTGCAGGGCGATGGCAGAGGGTTGCAGCACCGTGGTTCCGTCGTGTGCTATCTGCCAGGTGAGGGCTTCTCCGGCATCTACCGTAACGGATAGTTTTCCGTTGGGTGATGCAAGTTGGTATTGCTGTGCACGGACCGTGCCCAAGCAAAGGAATAATAAACAAAAGGTTTGAATAAGGAGGCTTTTCATGTTGATTTATTTTTGAATGATTTTCTTTATCTTCTCCAGTTCCTCGGCAGAGAAGTCTGTATTTTCAGTCGCTTTCAGGTTATCTGCCAGTTGGGCAACGGAGCTCGCTCCGATGATGACGCTTGTCACCAGGTCGTCCTTCAACAGCCAGGCAAGTGACATCTCGGCAAGGGTTTGCCCGCGTGAGGCAGCAACTTCGTTGAGTGCCTTGATTTTTTGCAGCGTCTCGTCGGTCAGTGCTTCTTTCTTCAGGAAAGCCCCCTTTGCCATGCGCGAATCTTCGGGAATACCATTCAGGTAGCGGTTGGTCAGCAGGCCCTGCGCCAGCGGGGAGAAGGCGATGAAGCCGGTTCCGTTCCCTTTGGCTTGCTGCAGGATACCTTCTTCTTCCGGTTCGCGGTTGAAGAGATTGTATCTGCCTTGATAGAGCAGGCAGTGTACATCCCGTTCTTCCAGGTATTTGTAGGCAAACTCGGCCGCCTCTTTGGGATATTTGGAGATTCCTACATAGAGTGCTTTGCCTTGCCGTACGATATCAACCAGTGCTTGCAGGGTCTCTTCAAGCGGAGTATCCGGGTCGTAGCGGTGGGAGTAGAAGATGTCCACATACTCCAGGTTCATCCGTTTCAGACTTTGGTTGAGGCTGCTCATCAGGTACTTGCGTGAGCCCCACTCCCCGTAGGGGCCGGGCCACATGTCGTGTCCGGCCTTGGTGGAGATGAACAGTTCGTCCCGATAGGGCATGAAGGATTTCTTCATAATCATTCCGAAAGTCTCTTCGGCGGAACCGTAGGAAGGACCGTAATTGTTGGCGAGGTCGAAATGCGTGATTCCACGGTCGAAGGCATAGTGCGCCATGGCCTGGGAATTGGCAAATGTGTTCACGTCGCCGAAGTTGTGCCACAATCCGAGTGATATTTCCGGCAGCAGGATGCCGCTTTGCCCGCAACGGCGGAATTTCATGCCGTTGTCATAGCGTTCGGGCGCTGGAGAATAAATAGGGTTTATCATGATATTGTATTTTGTGGGTTATCCCATTATTACTTCTACTGTATGCGTGCCCGGCAGATGGTTCACCACATTACCTTCTATCGGCTGGCCGTCTACCGTGACGGACTTGATGCCTTTGCACACACCATCGGGATTCTTCACGGTAATATGATATTCCGCTCCGCGGAACTTGCGCTTCACGTTGAAGCCTTTCCAGTCTGACGGGATACAAGGATTGATTTCCAGACCTTCATACGAAGGCTTGATGCCGAGTATGAATTGCGTGATGGCATACCACATCCAGGCAGCCGTTCCAGTCAGCCAACTGTTCTTGCCTTCACCAGGGCGGGCGGCGTCCTTGCCGGCCACCATCTGGCAGCATACGTAAGGTTCTACTTTATGCAGGGCACTGTGTTCTTCGGTGTACGACGGGCATATCTTGCGGAAATACTCCCAGGAACGGTCACCCCGTCCCAGTACGGTTTCTCCGATGATGACCCACGGGTTGTTGTGGCAGAAGATACCCGCATTTTCCTTGTAGCCGGCGGGATAGGTGGAGATTTCTCCATACTCCACAACATAGCGGGTGAAGGGTGGATTGTTGAGTACAATACCGTGTTCGCAGTCCAGGCGTTCCTTTACGGAGTCCAGTGCTTTTTCTACCATGCCTTCTTCCAGTCCGATGCCTGCCATGGTGCACCAGCCTTGCGATTCGATGAAGATTTGTCCTTCTTCGTTCTCTTTGGAACCTACCTTGTGGCCGAAGTAATCGTAGGCGCGCAAGTACCAGTCACCGTCCCAGCCATGTTTTTTCACGGCTTCCACCATGTTCTCTATATAGGTTTGCGCTCTGTTTGCTTCGTCGTCTTTACCCAGGCGGCGGCACAGCTCCACGTAGTCGCGTCCGCATACCACGAACAAGCCGGCAATCATCAGCGATTCTGCCTGGCTGCCTTCCGTCTGGTTTTCCGTGGTCTGGAAGGATTCATTCGGGTCCCAGGAGAAGCAGTTCAGGTTCAGGCAGTCATTCCAGTCGGCACGGCCGATGAGGGGCAACATGTGGGGGCCGAGGTTCTCGATGACGTGGTTGAAGGAGACGCGCAGGTGCTCGAACAGAGACACTTCCGAACCTTCTTTGTTGTCGAAGGGGACGGGCTCATCCAGGATACTGAAGTCTCCCGATTCCTTGATGTATGCCACCGTACCGAAGATAAGCCACATGGGGTCATCGTTGAAGCCGCCGCCGATGTCGTTGTTGCCGCGTTTGGTCAGCGGTTGGTATTGGTGGTAGCATCCTCCGTCGGGGAATTGGGTAGAAGCTATGTCGATGATTCGTTCGCGGGCTCGTTCCGGTATCTGATGCACGAAGCCCACGAGGTCCTGGTTGGAGTCGCGGAAACCCATTCCACGACCGATGCCGCTTTCGAAGAAAGAGGCGGAGCGGGACATGTTGAAGGTAATCATGCACTGATACTGGTTCCAGATGTTCACCATGCGGTCCAGTTTTTCTTCGTCGGTCTTCACGACGTAGATGTCCAGCAGGCGGTCCCAGTAGGCTTTCAGTTCGGCAAAGGCAGCATCTACTTTGGCGGTAGTGTCGAAGGCCGAAATCATCGCCTTAGCCTTTACCTTATTTATAATAGGTGAAGAGGGTACACTCTGCTTGAACGCTTCATGCAGAGATTCTTCACGTTCCTCGAACTTTGCCTCCTGCTTGTTTTCCACATAGCCCAGCAGGAAGATGAAGTCGCGGCTTTCGCCGGGTTGCAGTTCTACTTCCAGATAGTGTGAGGCGATGGGGCTCCAACCGTGGGCAATGCTGTTGCCCGGTCTGCCTTCTACTACCCGTTCCGGGTCGGCAAACTCGTTGTAGAGTCCCACGAATGTTTCGCGGTCGGTATCGAAACCGTCTACGGGTGTATTGACACTGTAGAAGGCGTAGTGATTGCGGCGTTCCTTGTATTCCGTCTTGTGGTAGATGACAGACCCGTCCACTTCCACCTCTCCCGTGGAGAAGTTACGCTGGAAGTTCTCCATGTCCGTAGCGGCATTCCACAAGCACCATTCGGCAAAAGAGAATAGTTTGAGTTTTCTCACTTTGGCAGAAGTGTTCCGCAAGGTCAGCTTCTGCACCTCTCCCCAGGTCTTCAGTGGGACGAAGAAGAGCAGGCTGGCTTCGATGCCGTCTTTGGCTCCGGTGATGCGGGTATAGCTCATGCCGTGGCGACACTCGTAACTGTCGAGTGCAGTCTTGCAGGGCTTCCAGGTGGGAGACCATACGTTGCCGCCTTCATTGATGTAGAAGTAGCGTCCCCCGTTGTCCATCGGCACGTTGTTGTAGCGGTAGCGGGTGATGCGGCGGAACTTGGCGTCCTTGTAGAAGGAATAGCCTCCGGCAGTATTGGAGATGAGTGAGAAGAAATCTTCATTGCCCAGGTAGTTAATCCATGGCCAAGGTGTCTTGGGATCGGTAATGACGTATTCGCGGTTGTCGTCATCGAAATATCCGAATCTTTTGTCTTGCATATTATTTCTTGTATTTAGTTTGATACATTCTTCGTTAGTTGTGGCATCCGGCCATTTTCCCGGAAGCACGCTTCAAATTTAAAAACTTTTCTCCTATCACCCTTGTTTGCCCGGCGTGTTTTTTCCCCTCGGAAACATGAAGTACCGGAAAAAGATACAAAAGTATCACTGTACGAGTCTATTTCGCCCTATCTTTGTAAACACATTTTATGATTAACCGATATGAAACACTTATTCGCATTTTTGTTCCTTCTTGGAATTACCTTTTCTCTTTCCGCCCAATCTGTCCGCGAACGTATTTTGCTGGATGACGGCTGGCAGTTTGCTTTTGGCAATGCTTCCTCACCGGAGAAAGACTTCGGCTGCGGAACGGAGTACTTCAACTATCTGACCAAGGCAGCCTCTATCCATAATGAGGGCCCTTACTCTCCCAAGTTCAATCCGGAGAAGTGGGGTGTGGACTGGAAGACGGTCAATCTTCCGCATGACTGGGTGGTTGATTTGCCTTATGCCAAAGAGGCGAGCCACAGTCATGGCTATAAAGCCGTCGGCTATAAATTCCCCGAAAACTCTGTGGGATGGTACCGGAAAAGTATCACTGTTCCGCAAGAGGACCTCGGCAAGCATCTTTATCTTCAGTTCGACGGTATCTTCCGTGATGCCCGTATCTGGATAAACGGTTTCTACCTGGGACACGAACCCAGCGGCTATGCCACGCAGGTATACGACATTACGGAATACCTGAATTACGGAGAAGAGAATCTTATCTGCGTCCGTGCGGATGCCACGCTCGAGGAGGGCTGGTTTTACGAGGGTGCGGGCATCTACCGCCATGTATGGCTGAACAAGACGGCGCCGTTGCATGTAGCTCCTTTCGGCGTATTTGTATCTTCCACGCTGGAAGCTCCTTTCGACAAGGCTGTGCTGGTGACCGAAGTGCAGATGAAGAATTCGGGAAAAGACCCCGTCTCCGGCAAAGTATGGTGCCGTCTGCTTGATGCCGACGGACAAGTGCAGATGGAGGACGAGGCGGAAGAGATAACCCTGCTGCCGCAAGAAACGCGTAGCGTAAAGGTGCGTACCAAAGTGCTGAATCCCCAGCTATGGAGTACAGAACATCCTTACCTTTATAAAATGGAAACCAGCGTCTGGCAAAACGGTAGGCAGGTGGACGTGGTGGCCACCCCGATTGGTATTCGCGACATCCGCTTCGATGCCGACAAGGGCTTCCTCCTGAACGGACAGCCTCTGAAACTGAAAGGTGTGAACATGCACCAAGACCACTCCGGAGTAGGTGCCGGCATTCCCGATGCCCTGCAAGTGTACCGACTGAAGGAACTGAAGAAGTTCGGCTGCAATGCCTACCGTTCTTCCCATAACCCGATGACTCCCGAAATGCTCGATGCCTGCGACAGCCTCGGCATTCTTGTAATAGAGGAAAACCGTCTGACGGGCGTCAACGAGGAACATACCCGCCTGCTGAAACGTATGATAGACCGCGACCGCAACCATCCGTGCATCATCCTTTGGAGCGTAGGCAACGAGGAGTGGGGCATCGAGTGGAAAGAAAGCGGTACACGCATTGCTGCCACGATGCGCGAATATTGCCACCGTTTCGACCCTACGCGCCTCATGACCGTTGCTTCGAGCAGTGGCCCTGCCATTTTGATTCCCGCAGACGTGGCCGGTTATAACTACATCCTTCAGAACCCTGTGGAGCAGCACCGCAAGGATTATCCCGGTCGCCGGGCGCTCGGTTCGGAAGAGACCACGGGCTGTGGTACGCGCGGCATCTACTTTGATGCCCACGGCAAAGGCCACATGGTGGCGCACAACCGTAAACCGAACGGGCCTGACAGCCTGCTGAACTGCATCGAGCGTGGCTGGAAATTCTATGACGAACGCCCCTATCTGGCAGGTCTTTTCTATTGGACGGGTTTCGACTACCGCGGTGAACCCAACCCCATGAAGTTCCCGGCTACGGGCTCACAATTCGGCATTCTGGACTACTGTGGCTTTCCCAAGGACGAAGCCTGGTATCTGAAGTCCTGGTGGACGGATGAGCCGGTGCTGCACATCCTTCCCCACTGGAATCTGCAAGGTCACGAAGGTGATAGCATCGACATTTGGGTATACAGTAATTGCGATGAAGTGGAACTGACTGTGAACGGCAAGAAACTGGAGCGCAAACCGATGCCCCGAAACGGCCATCTTTCCTGGAAAGCCGTTTTCCAGCCCGGTGTAGTGAAGGCTGTAGGCTATAAGAACGGCAAAAAAATATTGGCCCGTACTGTGGAGACTACCGGTGCTCCTGCCCGTATCTCCCTGACGGCAGACCGTCCCGTCATTCAGGCAGACAATCGGGATGTGGCAGTGTGTAATATTGAGTTGCAGGACAAGAAGAAACGTTTTGTCCCCACTGCCTGCAACGACTTGACGATAACCGTCTCCGGTCCGGTACGCATCCTTGGGGTGGGGAATGGAGACCCCGCTTATCAGGCTACGGAACGTCCGGCCGACGCCGATGCCCGCACCTATCAGGTAAAGACATTCAACGGACTTGCACAGGTGCTGTTGCAAAGTACCGGCGAAGCGGGAGAAGCCACACTGACGGTCGTTTCGGAAAACCTGCCGGAAACTTCCTGCGTTTTGAAGCTGCAGAAGTAAGCAGCTTATCATTCATATCATCCGGCGAAGCGGAGACCTTTCTTTTGTCTATGGGGCAAGAGAGGGATCTCCGCTTCTTTCTTCCTCAAACTATAGTGTGTAAGTGTGCGAGATGCTCATCTCATACATCCTTACATTAGAGCCTGAGGGGGAGAAGAACGGAAGTTTTGCTTTTCCGGGCGGGACTTTCCCGGGTATCTGCTCATATATAACAATTATTACCTCTAAATGTAACAAATGGTACTGTTGTGGGATTAAAAAGAATGAGTATATTTGTGGCATGATATTTTTTTAACCAATGCCTATGGAAAACCAGAACTATATCATGAGGGAAATAACCCCTCTGTCGGAACGTGACTGTTTCTATATTGCCGATCGTCGCAAAACAGAATTTACCTACCCCATCCATTGTCACGCAGAGTATGAACTGAACTTCACGGAACATGCTTCCGGCGTACGTCGTGTGGTGGGCGATTCTGCCGAGATTATCGGTGATTATGACCTGGTGCTGATAACCGGTAAGGAGTTGGAGCATGTATGGGAGCAACATGAATGTACCTCCGGGGATATTCGGGAGATTACCATTCAGTTCTCTCCCGACTTGTTCTTCGGGAACGTTGTCAACAAGAACCAGTTCGACAGTATCCGTCGGATGCTGGAGCGTGCACAGTGCGGACTTAGTTTCCCCATGCAGGCCATCATGAAGGTGTACAACTGGCTGGATAAGCTGGCTTCCGAGGAGCAGGGCTTTTATGCCGTGATGAACTTTCTCCGTATCCTTTACGAACTTTCCCTCTATGACAATGCCCGGGTGTTGTCCAGTTCTTCGTTTGCCAAGATAGAGACTTTCTCTGACAGCCGCCGGGTACAGAAGGTGCAGAAATACATTTCCACCCATTATCAGGAGGAGATCCGGTTGGCTTCATTGGCCGATATGGTGGGCATGACACCGGTCTCTTTCAGCCGTTTCTTTCGCCTGCGCACCGGCAAGACGCTTTCCGACTACATTATTGATATCCGTCTGGGCTTTGCCACGCGTATGTTGGTAGATTCCACGCGTACCATTGCAGAGGTGTGCTATGACTGCGGCTTCAACAATCTGTCCAATTTCAATCGTATGTTCAAGCGGAAGAAGGGATGCTCGCCGAAGGAATTCCGTGAGAATTATCGGAAAAAGAAGCTGGTGATATGATAAGAAAGTATTGGTATTCTTCATTGAAAGTGCCTATTTTTGCACCGATGATTAATACTAATATCTGATATCATGAAAAGAGTTTTTTCCTTATTCTTATGTCTGCTGTGTGTATGTGCTGTGACGGCGCAGATACGTGGCAATGAAATCCGTGTAGTCGTTTCACCCGACCATAGCGATTGGGTGTATCGTCTGAATGAGAAGTGTACGTTTACCGTCCGGGTGCTGAAGGCACAGAACCTCTTGCCCGATGTCAAGATTGACTATGAACTGGGGCCCGAGATGTATCCTACTGAAGTAAAGAAAGACATGGTGCTGAAAGATGGTACCTTGAAGTTGCAAGGCACGATGAAGACTGCAGGCTTCTTGCGTTGCAAGGTCAAGGCGTATGTGGACGGCCGGACTTATGAAGGGCTGGCTACATCGGCCTATGCTCCCGAGCAGCTGCAACCTGTGGCGAAACTTCCTGCCGATTTTCGGGATTATTGGGCCAAGACCTTGGAAGAGGCGCGCAAGACTCCGTTGAATCCCCTTATGACACTGCTTCCCGAACGCTGTACGGAAACGGATAATGTATATCAGGTCAGCTTCCAGACAAAAGCCTGGGGAGGACGTTTTTACGGTATTCTCAGTATTCCCAAGAAAGGAGGGAAGTATCCGGCTTTGCTGCGTGTGCCCGGTGCGGGTGTCCGCCCTTATGCGGGAGATACGTATACGGCTCCTGGAAAGGTGATTACATTGGAGGTGGGTATCCATGGCATTCCCGTCACGATGCAGCAGTCTGTATATGATGCGCTGGCAGGTGGGGCGCTGAGCAATTACTGGACGTTCGGCCGCGACAGCCGGGATGCTTCTTACTATAACCGTGTGGTGGTAGGCGCTTTGCGTGCTGTGGATTTTATCTGTTCGCTGCCGCAGTACAACGGGAAGGCGCTGGGCGTTACGGGCTCTAGCCAGGGCGGTGCCTTGTCTGTGATTACGGCGGCTCTTGATTCGCGCGTTACTTTCCTGGCGGCTGTTCATCCTGCCTTATGCGACCACGAAGCGTTCTTCAAGAAGCGCGCTTGCGGCTGGCCCCATTATTTCTATTATTACGGTGCTCCCGATGAAAAGCAGCTTGAAACGGTGCGCTATTATGATACGGCAAACTTTGCCCGCCTGCTGAATGTGCCCGGTTGGTTCAGTTGGGGGTATAACGATGAGGTCTGTCCTCCCACTTCCATGTATGCAGCCTACAATGTGATTTCTTCTCCGAAGGAACTGCATCCTTATCTGGAAACCGGGCATTACTGGTATCAGGAACAGTGGGATGAATGGCTGGACTGGATACGGAGACAACTTAATGTGCCAATGTGATTAATCACATTGGCACATTAATCTGATAATATAGTATCATTTTTTATGATATGAGCCGCGTATCTTTGTGTATCGCTTAAAAACTGATAATATGAAGAAACAATTCCTTTTGCTGACAGTACTTTTATTCCTTTTGGGGGCATGTGCCCCTAAGCCTGCGGAGCATTCGTTTATTAAGGTCAATGCCGATGGACAGTTCGTTCGCGACGGAAAACCCTATTATTTTGTAGGTACCAATTTCTGGTACGGTGCCATTCTTGGTTCCGAAGGTGAAGGCGGCAATCGTGAACGGTTGCATAAGGAGCTGGACTTTCTGAAAAGTATTGGCATCAACAACCTGCGCGTATTGGTGGGTGCTGACGGTGAAAATGGCATAAAGACGCGGGTAGAGCCCTCTTTACAAGTGGCACCGGGCGTCTATAATGATACTATTTTAGCCGGATTGGATTATTTTATGAATGAACTGCGTGAACGTGATATGACAGCTGTCCTCTATTTGAACAATTCCTGGGAATGGAGCGGTGGCTATTCCGTTTACCTGCAATGGTCCGGACACGGTGATGCCGTGGTACCTGCCGTAGACGGATGGCCCGCCTATATGGAGTATGTCAAGCAGTTCCCCCAATCGGACAGCGCGAAGGCCTTGTTTGCCAATCATGTCAATTATATTGTTTCACGCACCAATAGGTATAATCAGATAAAATATGTGGATGACCCCACTATTATGTCTTGGCAGATTGGTAACGAGCCTCGCGCTTTCTCTGACGAGAACAAGGAACCGTTTGCCCGCTGGATGGCCGATGTGGCTGCACAAATCAAGTCACTTGACCCGAACCACATGGTGTCTTCCGGCAGTGAGGGCTCGTGGGGATGCGAAATGGATATGAATCTTTTCGAGAAGATTCATGCCGACCCCAACATCAATTATCTGAATATCCACATCTGGCCTTACAACTGGAGTTGGGTGAAGGCGGACAGCCTGACGGAACTTCTTCCGCGTGCCAAGGAAAATACTAAGAAGTATATAGATGACCACATGGTCATTGCCCGGAAGTACAGCAAGCCGATCGTTTTGGAGGAATTCGGTTTTCCCCGTGACGGTTTCAGCTTCTCCAAAGAGGCACCGACCACTGCCCGCGATGAATATTACCGTTATGTATTCGACCTTATCCGCCAGGACCGTGAGAGCGGCGGACTCTTTGCCGGATGCAACTTCTGGGCATGGGGTGGTTTTGCCGGACAAAATCCCGACCATGTATTTTGGGAAAAGGGAGATGACTATACCGGTGACCCGGCTCAAGAGCAACAAGGGCTGAATTCTGTCTTTGCCACGGACAGCACCATTGAAATAATCAAGGCGGAAAACCGGAAATTGCAATAGGCCAGGAAGGGATTCATTTGGCTACATCTTTATAAAAACATGTATTACCCTAAATTTAAGTACGGAATGAAAAGCATATGGAAAGTAATGTGGGTGGTTTGTTGCCTAAGTATGACCGTTGGTTGTGGAACAAACCCGTCGAAGAATGAGCACGTGAAGGAAGCGCTTCCGGCATTGGTGGTCAATGGCACGCAACTGATGAATGCCGAAGGCGACACGGTTGTATTGGAAGGTGTCAGCTACGGTTGGCATCAGTTCTGGCCCCGTTTTTACAATGCCTCCTCGGTTGCTTATCTTGTCAATGAATGGGGAGCGCAGGTGCTTCGGGCCTCTATGGGGGTGGATTTGGACAGCGCCTGCTATGTAGATAAACCAGAGTTTGGTATCGAGTGCGTGACGAAGGTGGTGGATGCCGCTATCGAGAACGGTGTTTACGTTATTATCGACTGGCATAGCCATAATCTGCGTCAGGAAGAGGCGAAGGAGTTCTTTGCTCAAATGGCTACCCGCTATAAAGGCATTCCGAACGTTATTTATGAGATTTTCAACGAACCGGTGGAAGATAGTTGGGAGCAGGTGAAGGCATACTCTGTGGAGGTCATCCGGACAATTCGTGCCATAGAGCCGGATGCCGTTATCCTTGTCGGCTGCCCGCATTGGGATCAGGATATTCATTTGGCGGCAGACGACCCTATTGTCGGATATAACAATATTATGTATACACTTCACTTTTATGCCAATACTCACGGGCAGTGGTTGCGCGACCGCGCCGACTATGCACTGGGCAAGGGCTTGCCGATTTTCGTTTCCGAGTGTGCAGGCATGGAGGCAAGCGGGGACGGTCCTATCAGCCCGGAAGAGTGGAGGAATTGGCTGGACTGGATGCAACGGCATTCCATCAGTTGGGTGGCCTGGTCCTTGTCAGACAAAGATGAGACTTGTTCTATGCTTTATCCGTCAGCTTCTTCCGAGGGGAACTGGAAAGATGCAGATATGAAAGAGTGGGGGAGAATGGTGCGTGACGAACTGAAGAGACTGAAGAAATAGCCCTTTGGGGAAAAAGCAATATGATTTAACCATTAATAATTTAGTAATAAAAGTTGTGCCTATGGAAAAAAGAAAAGCAATGCTATGAAGACGTAGTTTGGAAGCAAGCCTAAGTGTCAAGGTCTTGATAATATGTCATGGCTTTTGGGCTCAGTCTTATTTTTGTTAACTAAAAAAATCTTCTTTTGGGAGGTTTTGTATTTATTTTAAATCTAAGAAATACAGTATGAATTTAAATTTTAGAAAGACGGCGCTACTTGCGGGAATATGCTCGGTATTCAGTCTGGGGTATACTCCTCAGCTTTTTGCAGTATCATCAACAGATACCGTTGAGGCAGTGCAGCAAACAAGAAAAATTACGGGTACCGTCAGCGACGAGATGGGACCGATTGTCGGTGCTAACGTATTGGAAAAGGGTACTACGAATGGTGTAATTACAGATATTAACGGTAATTTCACTTTGAATGTAAAGCTGGGGGCAACTATTGTGGTTTCCTTTATAGGCTATGTGAACCAAGAGATAAAGATAACGAACCAAGCGAAACTGGACGTTACGTTGAAAGAAGATTCGGAGATGCTGGATGAAGTCGTTGTCGTTGGTTATGGTACGATGAAGAAGAGTGACCTTTCCGGTGCTTCGGTTTCCATGGGCGAGGATAAAATCAAAGGTTCTGTAATTACAAATCTGGATCAGTCTTTACAAGGACGTGCAGCAGGTGTAACGGCAGTTACGACTTCCGGTGCTCCCGGTTCTTCCTCTTCCATCCGTGTTCGTGGCCAAGCTACCATTAATGCCGGTGCTGAGCCGTTGTATGTAATTGACGGTGTCATCGTGCAGGGGCAAGGAAACAGTGGTGCCGACTTCGGTTTGGGCGATCGTTTAGGTAATGGTAAGGTTTCTACCATTTCTCCTTTATCTACCATCAATCCTCAGGATATTGTGTCGATGGAAATTTTGAAGGATGCCTCTGCAACAGCTATCTATGGTGCACAAGGTGCCAATGGCGTTGTGCTGATTACTACAAAACGTGGTAAGGCGGGAGAAGCCAAATTCTCTTACGATGGTATGGTGGCTGCCCAGCGGCAGACAAAACGTCTTGATTTGATGAATTTGCGTGATTTTGCCGGCTACTACAATGATTTGGTAAATCAGGGTTATGTGACGGAGAATGCCTCATACTCTGATCCTTCTATACTGGGTGTTGGTACCAACTGGCAAGATGCCATTTTCCAGACTGCCCTTCAACATCAGCATCAAATTTCGGCTCAGGGTGGTACTGAGAAAATCAAGTATTATGTATCTGGATCTTATATGGATCAGGATGGAACTATCATAGGCTCTAATTTCAACCGTTACAGTTTCCGTGCAAACTTGGATGCGCAATTGAAAAAATGGCTGAAGTTGGGTTTGAGTGCTACTTATTCATCAACGGATGAGAACTTGAAGTTGGCTGATAGTGATGCAGGTATCATTAATTATTCATTGACTACACCGCCGGATATACCTATCTATAATGTGGATGGTAGCTATGCCACAGTGGTACGTGAAGGCTGGACGAATCCTAATCCGGTGGCTATGGCTATGATGGAGGAAATCCTGCTGAAGCGTCAGAAATTGACTGGTAATATATTCTTTGAGGTGACTCCTATCAAGAATCTGGTTTGGCACGCAGAATTGGGTTATGACATCAGTGCTTCTAAAGGTGAGACTTGGCGACCGACAGTGGATCTTGGCGGTTGGAAACGTACTTCCAATGATAGCCGCATTCAGAAGAATAGCAGCTTGTTCTGGCAGCTGAAGAACTATGTGACTTACAATGGTAACGTGGGTAAGCACTCCTATACAGCGATGCTTGGCCAGGAATGTTGGGAAAGTAGCTATGATTACAATAGCGTATATAATACAGCATTGCCATCCAATGTAGTACACAATCCTGCATTGGGTACCGGTACGCCTCAAATTAATTCCGGTTTTGGCAGCAGTTCTATGGCTTCTTTCTTTGCCCGTTTGAATTATAATTATAATGACCGTTATTTAGCTACATATACTTACCGTTATGACGGTTCCTCTAATTTCGGCCCTCAAAACCGTTGGGCAGGTTTTCATTCATTGGCTGCATCTTGGAGGTTCTCGAATGAGGCTTTCTTTGAACCGCTGAAGAATGTAATCAGTAATGGTAAGTTGCGTATCGGTTGGGGACAAACCGGTAACTCTAATATAGGCGGTTATGCGTGGGGAGCTTCCATTTCCCGTATGCCTTCCGGTTTAGGGGTGGGTTATCGTCCTGCAAATATTGCCAATACAGCTATTCAGTGGGAATCCCAAGAACAATGGAATATCGGTTTGGATTTGGGCTTGCTTCAAGACCGTATTAATCTGACAATAGATTGGTACAAAAAAACTTCCAATGATATGTTGATGCCGCTTCAGTTGCCGTCTTATATGGGTACCCAGGGTAACGGTTCTTCAGCTTTAGCTGCTCCGAAAGGTAATTATGGGAGTATTGAAAATTCCGGTGTTGAAGTAACGTTGAATACACATCCTATTGTCGGACAGTTCAAATGGGATAGTGAGTTGCAAGTTTCTGTCAATAAGAATAAATTGAAATCTCTTTCAGGAACTACAAGTGCAGCTATCATTGGTTATGGCCAGTGGAGTGATGTGGTGAGTCTTTCAGAAGTAGGCTCTTCTCTTTATAATTTTTATGGCTATGTGACGGATGGTGTATATAAGGATTTTGCAGATATTCAAAACTCACCTAAAACATCCGCATATCCATTTGTGAAAGATGGAGATGGCAATATTGTGCGTGATGCAGAGGGTAATGTACAGTTGGCAGACGCTGGTAAATTTAACCGTGGAAATACCGTTTGGGTCGGTGACGTAAAATACAAGGATTTGAACGGTGACGGCATCATTGATGAAAATGACCGTACCAATATTGGCTCTCCGATGCCGGACTTTACTTTTGGCTGGACCAATACTTTCCGTTACAAGAATTTTGATTTAAGTGTTTTTATCAATGGTTCGGTAGGAAATAAGGTGATGAATTACATGAGTATCAACCTGACACATATGAACTCTGCTTGGACTAACCAGCTGGCTAAGGTGAATGGCCATGCCGTTATTGTTCCGATAGATGCAGATAAGGCTGCGGCTGCAGGAGCCAAGTCATGGTACTATGACATCACGAACTCTCAGGTAGCTAATCCGAATGCCGTTTTGCCTCGTGTGACGTTGAATGATCCGAATGACAATGACCGCATCAGTGATCGTTATGTCGAAGACGGTTCTTATGTCCGATTGAAGAACATTACTTTTGGCTATACTTTCCCTAAGAAGATGATCAAAAATTGGGGGCTGGAGAATTTACGCCTTTATGCCAATATCCAAAACTTGCTGACTATTACCGGTTATGATGGATATGATCCTGAAATCGGTGCCAGTACAGCCGATTCAAGTGGTTATACGTATGGTTTGGATAATGGTCGCTATCCTTCTCCGACAGTATATTCTTTCGGCTTGAATGTTACATTCTAACTATAAACTTCATGACAATGAAAATAAATAATATAAAATACTGGGCAATGGCCTCCGTGTTGTGTATGGGGGTAAGTTCTTGCGAGGATTTCCTCAATCGCCCGACAGAAGATAATTACAATGTGGAAACGTTCTATCAGAACGATGAGCAATGCGTTCAGGGTGTGAATTATCTGTATAATTCTCCGTGGTATGACTTTCAACGTGGTTTTATCAAAATTGGTGAAGTGTTTTCCGGTAACATGTATTGGGGATCCAGTCCATATCTGAATTTCTCAGTGAACGGAACGGATACCGACCTGAAGAACATGGCCTATTCTCTTTGGGCTGTGAATGGTCATGCCAATACGGTTTATACCAATTTGCAGACTGCCAATGCTTCGGAAGCTGTGAAAAATCAGTGTATGGGTGAATGCCTGGCTTGGAAAGCAATGGCCTACTTCTACTTGGTACGTACTTTCGGTGAGGTTCCCATTATCCACGATAACAATGCAGAACTGACTTCCGGTACTTATAACGAGAAGTATAAGGTGAAACGCGAGAATGTGTACGAGTATATATTGATGACTCTGGAGAAAGCGCTTGAACTGCTGCCTAAGCAGAGTGCAGCCGGGCGTATCGATTATTACTCTGCTGAGGCTTTGATGGCTAAGGTATATCTGACCCGTTCGGGACTGAATCAGAACGGTAGCCGCAATCAGGCTGATTTGGCTAAAGCTGCAGAACTGGCAAAGGATGTGATAGACAATTCCGGTCGTCATCTGTTGGCGAACTACTCGGATGTCTTCCGGTTGGAGAACAATAAGAGCGAAGAGTCTCTGATTGCATGGCACTGGACTGTATCCAGTAACTGGACTTCTCAGAATACTCTTCAGAGTGATATTGCCATGGTAGGATTCGATGAATTCGGAGACTGCTGGGGGGGCTATGTCGGTCCGTCTGTCGACTTGCAGGATGCGTTTGGCGTAAATGCTTTGGTCAGCCCCGAAAATCGTTCGGACATAGATGTGCGTCGCAAGGCAACTATGATGATGGCAGGCGACAAGTATGAATATTTCTGGAAGGACAAGGGAGGTTTTGATTATTTGAAGTTTATTTACGATAAGGACGGTTATGGTGCAGGTGGCCCCGGCGGTGTATATCAGTCCGGTTCAGGTGCCAACTGTGTGAAGCATTTGTATGGAAATGCCAATGACCATATTGCAGGTTTGGGCGTGTCTGCCGACCGAATGGCAAATGGTTTGAGTACGCATATCCTTCGTTTGGCCGATGTTTATCTGATTTATGCGGAAGCTGTGTTGGGAAATGCCGCTTCTACAACTGATAGAAGTGCTTTGGATGCCTTCAATGCCGTGCGTGGCCGTGGAAAGTTGGGTGCTGCTCCGTTGGAAGTACTTACTTTTGATGACATTTGGAAAGAGCGCCGCTTGGAACTGGCTCTGGAGGGAGACCGTTGGTTCGATTATGTGCGCCTGTCCTATTATGATTCAAGCCGTGCCATCAGCGAGTTGCATGCACAACGCCGTAATGAATATTATGGATTGGATGCACTCTATAAACCTTATTACGAATCGGGCCAGTGGTCTTATGACCCTGAAGAAGTCCGTTATAATACAGATACGGAAGCTCCGAACGTTACTATCGACAGCTTCACCTTGCCGTTCCCGACAGAGGATGTGGTATTCAATCCCCATTTGCTTGAGGCTGCGCAAGACGTGGATGTTCGTAGTACATTTAGTTACTAATCTTAATGCGAAGAAACAATGAAAAGTACAAAATATATGAATTGGCTTATGACTGCTGCGTTGGTCGTTGCAGGAATTGTTTTCGCTTCCTGTGAAGATGAGCCGGATAAATTTGAATTGGCAGGTGGAAAGCCTACTGTAAAATATGTGCGTATGCCGTCGGCTTCTGCTGCCGATTCTTTGGTGACCGGTGCATACATGGATGCCACAATCTGCTTGGTGGGTGAGAATCTGAAAAGTATAAAGGAAATGTATTTCAATGATCAGAAAGCCATCTTGAATACGAGCTTTATGACGGAGCATACCTTATTGGTAGATGTGCCGGGTAATATTCCTTCGGATGTTTCCAACAAGATATTCATGGTGACCAGTGGCAATGATACGGTGGATTATGATTTCAAGGTATTGGTTCCCGGTCCTACCGTTACATCAATGAAGTGCGAATGGGCCAAGCCGGGCGAGCTTACCGATATCAATGGCGATTATTTTGTGGATGATCCGAGTCAACCGCTGACTCTTAAGATTGGCGATACAAATATTGCTATCAAGAGCTTTACCAAAAATTCCATATCATTTGTGGTACCGGAAAATCTGACTCAGAGTGCTGTAGAAGTAACCACTCTCTATGGAACTACAAAATCTAAGTTCCGCTATATGGATACTCGCGGAATGTTGTTCAATGACTGGGGAGCCGGAGAAGGTGGTACCGGTCTGACCAACCATGGCTGGCACAACCGTGATATAAAGAAAGATGAATTTTCTTTGGATGGAAGTTATATGGAGTTGGGTGGTGCAACCATGACTGCTGACGGCGCTTGGGCTGATGGTAATTTCTCGTTTGAATATTGGCCGGGTGACTGGAATACACCACAAGGATTTACGGGTACTGATATCCGCCTGAGTGATTTGGTCAGCTTTGTAGACTATGAGAATATGGCACTTAAGTTTGAAATGTATATCCCTTCATCCAATCCATGGATGGCAGGTGCCATGCAGGTTATTTTCTCCGGGGATGACCGCGTGACCATGCAAACGGCCAATAATACTTTCTTTAATGATAATACCGGCTATGCCCGTGCTCTTTATCGTCCTTGGGTAGCGACCGGCAGCTATGATACGGCAGACAAATGGGTGACTGTCACTTTGCCTATTGCTACTTCCTTTACTTACGACCAAAATGGTGCAACGGCAAAGGTGCCTCTTACGGAGAAAGATTTTACCGGATTGACAATTTTTGTTTGGAGTGGTGGTGTTGTAGGTACGGAATGTAATCCGATTATCAAGATTGATAATATCCGTGCTGTACCCAATTAATTAAGAACTATATTAATGATGACTAATATGAAACGAAATCATAGATTATCAATACTCTTCATGTCGGGACTCTTATTGTTGGGAGGTTCTGTGTTGACGGGATGTGATAGTGACGAGTTGGATACGAACCCGTACAATAAAAGCGGTGTGAACTTGGTGGCTTTTGGACCTTGTCCACTTACCCGTTTGGATAATATGCGAATTACCGGAACGCAGTTGAATAAAGTTGATAAGGTGCTTTTCCCACAAGGAAATTCTAAAATTGATGAAGCTACAAGTTTTGAAGAGGCATCTTTCCGGCTTGTTAATGATAAAGAAATAGAGGTGACTGTTCCTGATCAGACTATTCCCGGAAAACTTCGTCTGGTGGTGGGCAATGATACTATTGTATCCAAAGCCAACATTACATTTGAGGAAGAGGTTGAAATTTCTGCTGTTACTCCGGTCAAGAATCTTCGTGCAGGTGATGTAATTACTATTTCCGGAGAATTTGTCTGGAATATAGCCACTGTGACATTCTGTGACCATGTGGTGGTGGAAGCCGAGGATTTCTTGGTGAATACGCGTAAAGAAATTAAGTTGACTGTGCCTCGTGAAGCCCGGAGTGGTGAAGTCACGTTCGGTACCGGTGATGAAAATGCAACAGAAACAGCTTGGACTGAACCGCTTGAAATTCGTCAGGCTGTAGCAACGGGACTTTCTAATATAACTCCGGAATTTGGAGAACAAATAACGATTCAGGGGACAGATCTTGACTTGGTAGGTGCTGTCAACTTCCCGATGTTGGCAGACAGCATTCCTTTTACAGTGAGCGATGATGGCAGACAATTGACAACGAAGGTGCCAGCTACTACCATTTCGGGCAAGATTTCTTTGGTTCAGTACTCAGGATTGACAGTGGAAACTCCGGCTTATACGTTGCCGATGGCAGAGTATACAGCAATTGCGCCCAATGAAGAACTGAAGAAAGGTGATGTGGTTACTATCACTGGAAAGAACTTGGATCGTGTTCAGAAAATGGAACTGCCCGGAGGTATTATACTGAAGCAAGGCGAGTTTACTCAAAGTACTACTCAAATTCAGTTAACGGTGCCTGAAGAAATGGGCGATGGTAAGGTGAAGATGATTCAGCACGAGAACTATAGCATTGAGACAGATAAGGTGACGATGCACCATGAAGGGGCGGAAATTCCTATTTGGCAAGGTAATGTGGTCGTTGGTGAGTGGAGTGGCTCCATGGATGCTCTTTCTTGGGGCAAATACGACTGGAGTAATGTTAAGCCGGGACAAATTTTGACGGCTTATCTGAAGATGAATGCCGGTGCCGGTGATGCAAAAGTCCGTTTCGGTAATGGAGGCTGGACGGCATTGCCGACTTCCGGTGGCGATTTGGATCTCTTGGCAACGGACGAGCGTCTTTCTATTACATTGACTCAGGCAGATATTGATGAGTTGGTTAATAATGGTGGTCTGGTGATATGCGGAGCCAATTTCACTATAACAAAAGTCACTTTGTCTGTGCTGGAAACTATTGTTTGGTCTGGTTCTTGGGAATGCGCTAGTTGGGCAGGAAATCAGGAACTGGCATGGGGAGGCTATGATTGGTCAATACTGTCGGTCGGCCAGAAGATAATCTTCACTGTGGGATTTGCTGACCCTTCTCTCGGATGGGCCTGCATCAGTCCGCGTATGGGAAAAGACTGGGGCAATCTGTCGGTTTCTCAAATTGATCTTACTCCGGGCGCTGAAGACCAAAAGGTGGAATTTATACCTACAGCAGCAGACATCGCGCATTTACAGAATGATGGTGGGCTGGTAATTACAGGTACGGACTTTGTCTTGAAGCAAGTATCTATTCAATAACTTTGTTTTGAAACGGATTGTATGCCTTCGTCAGAATTGTAATATCCTGAAGGGGCATACAATCCCTTTTTTTATATTAAACCGTATATCGAATGACTGGAAATTTAGTTCTATTTTTTCTTTTAGTATTGATTAGCTCTTGCTCTTCAAGTTCTGATACTCCCATTGAGGAGGTTGCTCTGAAACTTGCCCCTTCTACACTTATTCTGCAAGACAACAGCGAGTGTCAACAGTCTCTTTCTTTGACTGCACCCGGAAACTGGCGTGCGCGCAGCAATGCCGATTGGTGCAGGGTATCTCCGGAGCAAGGCACTGCCTCTGCCACGCAAATTACGTTGAAGATTGACATGAATGCAACTAAGGCGGAAAGAACTTGTACAATTACCGTAGAGGCGATTGACGGCAAGGAGTCAGTTACTGCAAATGTAGTGCAGCCGGGGCGGGATGCTTATAACTATCAACCTACCAACAGCAATGCTCCTCAAGGTATGCAAAGCAACGCTTCGCGTATTATGCAGAACATCAAAATAGGTTGGAATTTGGGAAACACGCTTGAGTCGGATGGCGGTGATTGGTATCAGGGACCGAATGTGGAGATGGAAACTACGTGGGGAAATCCGATGACTACAGAGGAGATGATAAAGGGAGTGAAGAAGGCAGGATTCAATGCTATTCGCATTCCGGTGCGCTGGTACAATCATGCGGATGCCGATATGAATGTTTCTGCCGAGTGGATAGCTCGTGTGAAAGAAGTGGTGGACTTTGGTATCAACAATGAGATGTATGTTGTCTTGAACTCACATCACGACAATTGGTACGACCGTATGGTGCCCGGACAATTCAATGAAACAGAGGTGGGCAAGAAGTTTGCTTCGCTTTGGACGCAGATTGCAACCACATTTAAGGAATATGATGAGCATCTGCTTTTTGCCGGAACCAATGAAGTGATTACTAAGGAGAATGGCGTGGAAAATTGGGGCACTCCTACTGCTGCCAATCAAGCTATCCAGAATAAGCTCAACCAGGTATTTGTGGATGCCGTGCGGGCTACGGGCGGCAACAATGCTTGGCGTGTGCTCGTGGTGCAGACTTATGCTGCCAATCCGGAGTATGGCATTGCCGGATTTGTGAAGCCGGAAGATAAGGTGGAAAACCGCCTGATGCTTGAGTTCCATTACTACCAGCCTTGGAACTATTGTTCGGAGAATGCTGAGGACAAACGCTATTATTGGGGCAGTGCATTTAGTTCCTTCAAACCGTTTGCTTCGTCCGGTGAGGGTGACGTGACGGCGATGTTCGACAGGCTTCAGACCAAATTTGTAGATACCGGTTTGCCGGTATTGATGGGCGAATTTGGTGTGGTTTGCCATCATGAGGCTTCAGATTTGCCTAAGGCCGATGAATCTCGTGCTTATTATCTGGAATATGTTGTCAAGGAAGCAAAGAACCATGGCTTTGCCGGATTCTTTTGGGATAACAATGCTTGGAAAACAGAAGGAGAGAATTTCGGACTTTTCGACCGTAATAACGGGATGAAGCCTTATGTTCAGTCGGCTGTGGACGGAATCCTGCGAGGAGCTGAGGCTGGGATTTATCCATATTGAACAATATTTATCTGACCTGCATTATTCATAGTGGGGAGTTATCGATAACTCCTTTAACTCCTTCCATGAATAATACAGGCTAAAATAATCTCGTGAAAACAGTAAAGTACAAAATGATGAGAAACTTATATCCTTTATTCCCTTTATGCCGATGCTCTGTCGGTGGTATGGCCTTTTTGGTGGTAAGCCTTTTACTTCTCGGTTCTTGTAGTGGCGATGGCTCTTCTGATTCTGATACACCTCTATCTGATGCCCCTAAACTACTTTCGAGTACTCCGACCGATGGAGCGAAAGATGTTCCCGATGGGGACTTGACGGTGGTATTGGTGTACGACCAAAATGTGACTTGTACTTCTACCGGACAATCTTCCATATCGGCTGGTGAAGCCACGGTAGTATCTGTTGTAGCCAATGCAGCGAAAGTGTCGATAGCTCTTTCTGACTTGGCTAAAGGGAAAGACTATACGCTGACGGTGCCTAAGGGAATGATTACGGGGACTACGAAGTTAGTAGCAGAGCAAGTGTCGATTACTTTCTCTACGGTGGCCGAACCTGAACCGCTTCCTTTGCAAGGTGCGCTATGTACTCCTGACCCTATGCCGCAAGCAAAAAAAGTGTACGATTATCTGGTTAGTATTTATGGAACCAAGTCTTTGTCTGCTTCTATGGCTAATGTGAACTGGAACATAGCTGAGGCAGAACTTGTAAATAAGGCTACCGGAAAATATCCGGCCATAGCCTTTTTTGATTATATTCATTTGGCATGGTCTCCTGCTGATTGGGTTGATTATTCAGACATCAAGGTTGTGGAAGACTGGTGGAACGCAAATGGACTGGTCGGTGCAAGCTGGCATTGGAATGTTCCGGCTACAGAAGGTGAGACGGATTTGAATAAATACACTTGCAGACCAGGTAATGGAACCAAGAACAGTGATGGTGACTTGACAACCACCTTTCGTCCCAGGAATATTTTTGTGGAAGGCAGTTGGGAAAATAAAGTGGTAAAAGCTGATTTGGACAAGATGAGTGGTTACTTGAAACTGCTTCAGGATAAGGGAATCCCTGTTGTCTGGCGCCCACTTCATGAAGCGGCAGGCAATATTTATGAGTACAACGGTGGAACGGCTTGGTTCTGGTGGGGATATGACGGTGCGGAGACGTACAAACAGTTATGGCGTTATATGTTTGATTACTTCAAGGAGAAGGGGCTTAATAACTTGATTTGGGTATGGACTACTCAGACGAAGGATGCGGATTTCTATCCGGGTGATGATTATGTGGATATTATTGGGCGCGATATATACAATAAAACATCCGAATCGGATAATGCTGCACAATATAATTTGATACGTGGTTCTTATCCGCAGAAAATAATTGCTTTGAGTGAATGTGGTAGTGTCGCTAAATTCTCAGGACAGTGGAATGAGAGTGCTCGTTGGGCATTCTTCATGCCGTGGTATCAGTATAATGCTACAACATTGGCAGGGCACCAGCATGCTGATGAGGTTTGGTGGCAGGATGCCATGAAGCAGGAATTCGTCATCAGTCGCGAGCAATTGCCCTCTATGAAGTAGGCTTTCCCCCTCGTTAGCTTGTCGGCTGATGCCTTGTTAACTGATTATATAAGATAACGGACAATAGGAAGTGTCGCTCTGGTCATTGTGCCGGAGCGACACTTTTGCTTTTATCCTTTATACTTTTTAGGAAAAATAGTAATGGATGTTAAATGAGTGTCGTTATTTGATAAAATAGTATTATAAGGTTTGCTGCTAAAAGTCTACTTTTGTCAAGCCTAATTAAAATTTGATAATAATCATATAATGTTTAACCGCTAATGAAATGAAAAATGCCTATGAGAAAGGAGTGATATGTATACCAACCACTTTATAGAATAAGGTATATTTAATTTTTCCTCAAAAAGAGAAGTTTAACCTTATATTAAACGGTAGATGCCGCCAGGCAATACCAATTCATTAATCTAAGAAAAATACAAGTATGAATTTAAATTTCAGAAGAACCGCGCTGCTCGTGGGTATCTGTTCGGCTGTCAGCCTGACTTATACTCCGCAACTTTTCGCCGCATCGGTCGATGCAATAGATGCTGTGCAGCAAGCAAAAAAAATCACAGGTACTGTAACAGATGCAATGGGACCGGTCATCGGTGCCAATGTATTGGAGAAAGGAACCACAAATGGTGTCATTACCGACATTGACGGTAATTTCACATTGAATGTTCAGCCGGGAGCAACGATTGTTGTGTCTTTTATCGGTTATCAGCCGCAAGAAATAGTGGTAGGTAACCAGACTAGTTTCAAGATTCAGCTAAAGGAAGATACGGAATTGTTGGATGAAGTAGTCGTAGTGGGTTACGGTGTACAGAAGAAGAAACTGGTGACAGGTGCTACGGTTGAGGTAAAAGGCGAAGACATCGCAAAATTAAATACTACGCAGGCATTGGGCGCTTTACAAAGCCAGTCTCCGGGTGTAAATATTCAGGCCGTTTCCGGTCAGCCGGGTGATGGGTTTAAAATTAATATTCGTGGTGCTGGTACTAACGGAAATACAGCTCCAGTTTACGTCATTGATGGTGTAGCCGGTGGCGATATTAACGCCTTGAATCCTGCCGATATTGAACGTATTGACGTGTTGAAAGATGCTGCATCTTGTGCAATTTACGGTTCGAGCGGTGCCAACGGTGTTATCCTTATTACTACGAAGCAGGGTAAGGTAGGAAAGGTTTCTGTATCTTATGATGGAAACATAGGTTGGGCAAATATATATAAGATGCCTGATATGTTGAATGCCAAAGAATATATGGCGGTAATGGATCAAGTGGCCTATAATAATGGAGGCCAACCGTATGATTGGTCAAAATTCGTAGATGCTGATTTGCTGACTGCTTATCAGAATGGTACCAATCCTGGTACAGATTGGGTAAAAGAATTCCGGAATAAAAATGCTGTGGTTACTAATCATGCGTTGAATGTAACAGGTGGTTCTGAATTCTCCAAATTTTCGACAGGTATAGGCTATCAGTATCAGGATGGTGCATTCGGTGGTCCGGTGAAGACTGACTATCGTCGTTTTACTTTCCGCATTAATTCTGAGCATGTGATATATCGTAAGGGAGATGTGGATGTGATAAAGTTTGGTGAGAATATATATTATCAGCACAAACAGAATCAAGGTGTGCAGTTAGGTAATCAATATTCGAATGACCTTTCTAATGCTTTGCGTGCTATTCCTCTGATTCCTGTATATAATGAAAATGGTGATTTCTTCATGTATGATGATTTGAAGAATTTTGGAACGAGTGCTAATGGTATACTTGATTATACTGCATATGCTTCTAATCCGATGGCTCACATGGTATATAATCAGGCTGGGAATAATAAGAATAAGAATTTTAATCTGAACACAGCGGCATATCTGGAAGTACAACCACTTAAGAATCTTATTTATAAAGGTCAGGTTAGTTACAAACAATGGTCAAGTTCATGGCGTTCATATCTTCCCGTTTACCAAATTAATAATCAGGGAGATAGCCGTGATAAAGACCAAACGATAAATAACGTGTCTTTGGGTTGGAACTGGAGTTTGACTAATACGTTGAGTTATCGGTTTGATATTACAGACTTACATCATTTTGATGTTTTGGCTGGTACAGAGTATTCTAAATCAAGACCAACTTATGGCGAATCAGTAGAGGCAACCGGTTATAATAGTGCTTTTGGTGACTTTACACATGCTTATTTGCATAATACAGAACGTAAAGCTACTGCTACAGTAAATGGTTATCCCTCGGATTATGGTTCTAAGATGTCTTATTTTGGACGTTTGAATTATGACTTTAAGGAAACTTATATGTTTTCTGCTATCATTCGTGCCGATGGCTCGTCTAAGTTTGCGAAAGGCAATCAATGGGGATATTTCCCATCATTCTCTGCTGGTTGGGTTATTTCAAACGAGGCTTTTATGAAGAATACTGCTTCTTGGCTTGGTTTCTTGAAAGTCCGTGCTGGTTGGGGACAGAATGGTAATGACAATATCCCTAATTCAAATTGGCGTGCCGGTTACGAGTTTGGCGATTATGGTCTTTATACATTTGGCTCGGATAAGAATGGAGGTACAACCGGAGCTTACCCGAATCGTTTGGCTAACCCCGATTTGACATGGGAAACTTCAGAACAGACCAATATCGGTATTGATGCCCGTTTCTTGGATAACCGTCTGAGTTTTACCATGGACTGGTATAGCAAGCAGACGAAAGACTTGTTAGTGGAAGTGGGTACCAATGCGGCTTCCGGTTTCGCTACTCAATATCAAAATGCTGGTACGGTAAAGAATACTGGCCTTGAACTTTCAATGGGCTGGAGAGATCAGATTGGTAAGGAGTTCAAGTATGGGGTGAATGTCAATATGGCCTATAATAAGAATGAAGTAACGGAGGTTAATAACGCCAATCATTTTATTGAAGGCGGTAATGATTTGTTGGCTCAAAGTACGGGTCGGTTTGTCCGTATGGAAGAAGGACATCCTATTGGCTATTTTTATGGTTATAAGACGGATGGTGTCATTCAGAACCAGAATGACTTGCAGGCATATCTTGACCAGAATTGTAAAGGAAATGCGGCAAACTCTAAGCAAGGTGCAAGTATTAAACCGGGTGATTTGAAGTTTGTGGATGTTGATGGAAATGGGGTGATTAATGATGACGATAAGACTGATTTGGGTAATCCTCATCCTGACGTGACAATGGGTCTTACGTTAAGTGCGGAATATAAAGGATTTGATTTCTCTGTAACAACCTATGGCGCTTTTGGTGCACAGGTAGCTCGCTCTTGGCGAAAGTTCTCAGATGGACAGTATGAAAACTATACGACAGAAGTTTACGATTACTGGCATGGCGAAGGAACCTCAAACAGATATCCGCTGCTTGCGCCGGGAAATAGTGGACAGAATTTCCAGGCCATTTCAGATATTTATATTGATGATGCCGACTATGTTCGCATTCAAAATCTGACTATAGGATACGATTTCAAGAGAATTTGGAAGAACTGTCCGTTCCAGCAACTTCGTGTGTATGCTGCTGCACAGAATCTATTTACTTTTACCGGTTATAAAGGGATGGATCCGGAGAATGGTAGAGCCCTCAATGACAAAGAACCGTGGGTAACCGGTGTTGATGTAGGTAACTATCCTCAACCTCGTACTTATATGGTAGGTGTTAATGTTAAATTCTAAAATTGATACACGATGAAAAAAATAGCATATTTAATAGGTGCAGCTTTGATGATAGCAGGAATGTTTGCTTCTTGTAGCTTGGACTCGATGAGTCTGACGGAAAAAGATACGACCAATTTTCCTAAAACGGCTGAAGATGCCAATCAGGCTTTAGCTGCCATATATCAGAACCTGAATAATGTCAATGCTTTTCCACAGCAGTCTTTCTTGTATAATTCTCTGCTGGCTTGCGATGATATGTTGGGTGGTGGTGGTCCCAATGATAAGTTGATGCAATCTTTGGACCTTATTTGTAATACGGGTACAAATGCTACGCAGGACTACTGGGTGGCTCGCTATCAAGGAATCAACCGTGCCAATACGTTGTTGGAGGCTCTTGCTGGTATTGAAATGGATCCGGAAGTAAGAGCGCAGGCTGAGGGCGAAGCCAAGTTCCTTCGTGCTTTTTATTACTACGAGTTGGCTTCCATGTATGGGCGCGTACCTTTGGTGATTACTGCTTTGTTGCCCGAAGATACTACTCCTCCGACTGCCGCTGTTATCTGGGGGCAGATTCTGCAGGATCTTCGCGATGCGGCTGCAAATATGCCGGCTGTTCGCAAGTCGGATGGGCATGTTGATAAATATACGGCTGAAGCTATGTTAGGACGTGCTTGGTTGTATTATACTGGTATGTATGGCAATGGTGAAACTCTGAACGATTTGGTTAGTACGAACTATAGTCCGTTGACTTCAGTTGATTTGCCTGATGGGACAACTTTGACCAAGCAGGATGTGGTTGGGTATATTGATGATTGTGTGAATAATTCTGGTTATAGTCTTGTTCCTGAGTTTCGTAATTTGTGGGCATATACCAATAAATGTACGGTAGAAGATTTTCCGTTTACTGCCGGTCAGGGATTGAAGTGGGTAGAAGATGATGCAGCGGTAAATCCCGAATCCATGTTTGCCATTAAATATAATAAACTTGCATCTTGGAGCACTACTATCGGTTATGGTAACGGTTATGCTCTGCATTTTGGTGTACGTGGCAATGATCAGGCCAATTCTTTCCCCTTCGGACAAGGATGGGGTGCCGGTCCTGTAGCTCCCAATTTTTATAATGATTGGAGTGTGGCAGAACAAGATGATGCCCGTCGTCCGGCCTCCGTATTCAAGACGGAGGATATGCCGAGTTATAATAAAGGTGGTGGTGACGGCTTTATCCAAGAAACGGATTATTATCAGATGAAAATAGGTTCTATCATGGCTTATAGTACGGATGCGGCTGGAAATAAAACGATTGAGCCGGTATTTGAGAAGATAATGTATGGTGCCGACGGCTGGATTAATGATAATCTGATGCAAACCGGTTCTATTCATGATTTGGTTTTGATTCGTTTTGCGGATGTATTGTTGATGCAGTCTGAATTGAAGGAAGATGTTTCCGGTATAAACAGAGTGCGTAGTCGTGCCGGACTTGAACCTATTGGTACATATTCGTTGGCTGCATTGCAGAATGAACGCCGTTGGGAATTATGTTTTGAAGGTACTCGCTGGAACGATATTCGCCGTTGGCATATTGCTGCCGATGCCCTTGAAAGACAGACGGGAGCAAAGGTTTATACAAATGGGGCTGAAAGCCGTAATGTGGCGCAGAACGGTGGTTATGCCGCACGTTATAAGGCTACGGCAGGTTTCCAGAAGATTCCCGAAAACCAAGTCCTCCTGAATGAAGGAAAGGTAGAACAAAATGAGGGTTATACGGATGCAAGTGCTGAGTATAATGGTTGGCAAGAATAGAATATGAATTTAAAATGAAAAAAGATATGAAAAAGATATTATTCGCAATACCTTTGTTTGCAATGCTGCTGGTGGCTTGCGATCCGATAGTGGATGAAATCAGTCCGGATCCCAATGTCACACCGGAAAATCTTACTTTTGAACTTGTGGCCAAGAACCAGGGAAACAACAACATTCAGATTGTTCCTACTCCGTCACGTTATGTGAAGGTTTATGATGCTACGTCTGATATCAAGTTGGCAGAAGGTACGGCTCCGTCGGTTCAAGTAGCTCCTCCTAATAAAGAATTGCAAGTATATGTAACAACCATTAATTCGGACGGCTCCATAACAAAATCGGCTTCCAAATCAATAGCAGTAACGGAGTATACAGATCTTCCCGCTATTTATGCTGATGTATTCGGCACAACTCCGGACGGTGGTTATGGAACAACCACTTGGGTCTGGAATACAGAAGCTGCAGACGGTTGTTGGGGTAATGGAGGTTATCTCGGCAATACCGGCCCCGGTTGGTGGATTTGTGATGCTGTGGGAGATGTCGGAAACGGTAGAGGGCAAATTGATGAACAAGCTGTAGGAAAAGGATTGCCTGATGATGGATTAAATGGTTGGTTCTCACTTAGTTTGACTGGTGTTCAGACAAGTCGTGGTGAAAGTGGTTCTGTCAAGGTGTCAGAAGATGTGGTGCAATCCGGTTGGGATGTAGGTACTATGGAGTTCTCTGGTACTATTCCATTGTTAGGTATACAGCCGAATCAAGGAAATGCACGTCAGTATGAGTATCATATTTTGAAGATTACAGAAGATGAACTTCGTCTTTGTGCTCCTGAACCCGGTGCTGGCGCTTGGGGTACGGCATGGTTCTGGAACTTCAAGAAAAAATAGTTAATATTGAAAGGTACGGGTGGGTAACGACCACTCGTATACTTTTATTACTAATTAAAAAAATGCAACAATGAAACGAACTTTCTTTTTGATATTACTGTTCTTCTGTGCTCTTTTTGTTAAAGCGGATGTTTTGGGACCGTATACAATGGATAGTAATGTACCTCCCACACCAACCGGATATGCTCGGGTTGTACTTCCGATAGGAGGTGCTGACGCTTCGGTAGCCGTAAGCATAACTGTTTGTGACGAAAGTGGTCAACAGTATGTTTTGAGAACTACTACCCCAAATGCTGCTCCATATTGTTATTTCTTGGCTTATGGCGTTTACCGCGTGGTCGCTTTAGAGGATTGTACAGCACAATCTAATTGGGGCGCACTTACGGTTGGTACAATTTTCGAAGTGACAGGAGGTGGCTATATTTCTTTAAATTATATAGGAACAATCTCTACTCCAAGTATTGTTCAAGCATCGGGTACTGATGATAATGTTCCTCCTTCCAAAGTAGGTTACAATATAATGAAAGTGTATGGAATAGAGACAAACGGCGGTGGGGTGTTGGTTGATTCTGACAAAAAAGAATATGGTATCTTTAATTATACCGGACATATAGGCGGTGCTCATTACTTTTACATTAAGCCAGGCACATACACTATAAAATCTTTGAGTGCTACCAATGGAAATTATATTTATTTGGAGTATGGAAATGTTAGACAACCGCTTTCTGCTGGTAGGACTTTCACAGTTCCTGCGTCATTCTTCTCCATTGTGTTTTCTAAAAAGGCACTTTAAGAATAATCTATAAATGAATTATTCAACTCAAAGCAGTTGTCGTTACCCCCCCGACTTTATTAGTCGCCCGTAACATCGGATAATTGTAAATGCATTAACCGAATAGTACAATTGTTTAATGGTTAAATCAGGAAAAGGCGAGTCGTGAGATTCGCCTTTTCGCATTCATTCTCTATTGCCTTTCCGGATGCAATTCACATTCCTTTTTGTATTACCCCTGATTTCAGGGCGCAGAATGTTTCTTTTTATCCCTGCATCTCCTTCACCTCCTTCTCCCATCCTCCTGTTCATTGGCTTTCCCGGTGAAACCGCTTTCCACCCTCATCGCCCCGCCTTTGCATCGCGCGACACGCCGTAGTATCCCGGCATGGCCCGGTAGATGGGTTGCGTGGGCTTCCCCACATTCTTCAGCTTGCCCTCTTGCTGCAACCGTTTCAGGTGGACGTTCGCGGTGGTGCGCGCCATGCCGCAGAGCGCTTGGAAGTCACTGCGAATCAGCACGTCGTGGTCGGCAAAGTATTCTTTCAGCTTCATGTCTATCTCCACTTCCGAAAGCTTCAGGGAGTGGCGGGTGTATTTACTGCGGATGGCATTGACTCCCGTCATCGCTTGTTTCAGCCTGACGTCGGGACGGAAGCTGATGCTTTTCAGCCGGAGTTTCAGGTGCTTGTTCGGGGTGCTGCGGGTCACTTTCTGTGTGGCTTCCAGGGTGGGGGCGAAGTAGCCCAGCCCTTCGATGTGCACCTCGTGGCCGTCGCGCAGTTCTTCGCCGCAAATTTGCGCCAGGCAGTCTATCGCGTTCATCACGTCGCCCACCGTGAGCGAGCTGCGGGCATGCACGCGGTTGTAGAGCTGCCGCATGGTTACTTTCCCGTTGAGCAACGGGCGGGGATGGAGGCCTCTCTCTTCAGGGGCTTCCTCATTAGTGCCCGGATTCTCGTACCAGTCATATAGTATTGCCATATCAATAGGTTTTAGTGCGTTCAACATACTTGTTTCTTCCCTCGGAAGTGTCTTCCTGTAAGTGAACGACCCGGGTTATTCGTTCGGCCGACCCGGGGCGTTCACTTATAAAGAACCGTGCAAAGGTACTGAAAATAAAGGGTTCCGAAGCATAAATAAGTATGTTTGTCGGCAGGAATGATTTTTGAAGAATAAGCGGAGAATGGTTTGCAAAACGCCCTCGGCAGGCAGTAACTTTGGCGAAGAGGCGAGAGGAAAGAAAGGATGATTCCCTTCCTCGAAACCTCCCAATAATCATTTTAATAAAAAATATTTATGAAGAAAAAACTGATGACTTTGCAGCAACACCGGCTCTTGAAGGAAGCGGGACAACTGATAGCCTTTTCCGAAAGGCTGAAACACGCACAAAAAGAAACGACCGACCGAAACTGGAAGGAGCGGGAAGAGCAGCGCCGCCGGAGCGCGAAAGCCGCAAGCACCGTGACTGCACTGAGCGGCGACATCGAGGAGTTCCTCACTTCGCGCTACGACTTTCGCTATAATCTGCTGACGGATGAAACCGAGTTCCGCCCCGCCGGACAACGCTCTGCCGCCTTCACCCCCGTGGGCAAGCGCGAGTTGAACACTTTCTGCATCGAAGCCCATGCCGAAGGTATTCCTTGCTGGGACAAGGACTTGAACCGATACGTCTATTCCACTTACATCCCTGCCTACCATCCCTTCCTGCTCTACATGGACGAACTGCCCGATTGGGACGGCAAGGACCGGCTGACTGCGCTTGCCTGCCGCGTCTCTTCTCGGCCTCACTGGGTGCGGGGATTCCATACCTGGATGCTGGGACTTGCCTCGCAATGGATGGGCGTGTCCGGACTGCATGCCAACAGCGTGGCTCCCGTGCTTGTCAGCCGCGAACAGGGACGACGGAAATCCAGCTTTTGTCGTGCCTTGATGCCCGACGTGCTGGCACGCTACTACACCGACAACCTGAAACTGACCTCGCAGGGACAAGCCGAGAGGATGCTGGCGGAAATGGGGCTGCTCAATATGGACGAGTTCGACAAGTATGCTGACAACAAAATGCCCTTACTGAAAAATCTGATGCAGATGTCGGTACTTAACATCCGCAAGGCCTATCAGCAGAACTTCAGGCAACTGCCCCGTATCGCTTCGTTCATCGGCACCAGCAACCGGTTCGACCTGCTGACCGACCCCACCGGGAGCCGGCGTTTCCTCTGCATCGAGGTGAAGCACGACATCGACTGCACCGGCATAGAGCACGACCGGATTTTCGCCCAACTGAAAGCGGAACTCATTGCCGGACGGCGCAGCTGGTTCACCAAGTCGGAGGAGGAGGAACTGCAACGGCACAACGAGGCTTTCTATCGTGTCAGCCTTGCCGAGGAGGCGGTTCGCAGCTTGTTCCGTGCCCCGCTTCCGGCAGAGAAGAGCATCGACCTGACTGCCGCCGACATCTTTGACGAGTTGCAAAAAACGCATCCCGCCCTGATGCGTGGCAGCAATCCCATGCAGTTCGGCTCGGTGCTGCTGCGGGCGGGACTGAAACGCCGGCATACGAAGTACGGCAATGTGTACGAGGTGGTGAGAAGGAAAAAAGAAGTTTCACCGGAAAGGGTTGAACGATAGGGAAATAATGCGAAAGGTGAAGGGGTGAAGGAAGAGAAAGCCGGTTTATAGTCTCATTACGGATTGACATAGATTCCTATTAATTCAGGTTGTAGATGCCGATGGGATAAATATTTTCGCTCATAATAACTGTATATTTTATAGATTTCTATAAAAGTAACTTTTTTATAAGAACAAAACAAGCGAAAGTTGCGATTTTCACTACTCCTTGTCAGATAAAAAACTTATCTTTGCGATTGAAACAATCTCTTGTTAATGATATGAAATACACATCATATTCTTATCCTTCAGGCAGGGCGGAAGTGGCTGCATTTGTTGTGACCGGCGGAGTGACGGAATACCATGTGATGATACATGCCACTGACCCGAAACAGACCTATCGTGAACAGATGAATGTCGTGTTGGATGCGTATGCCGCTTTACTGAAAAAAGAACTGTCCGGAGCCGTGGCGGTTTTTAAAAGATACTTCCTGAGTGATGCCGCCAACCAAGCGGAACTGTTGCTTGCCGCTACGGCGGAAAGCTCCGATTGCGCGCTGTCTGTGGTGGAACAGCCTCCGCTGGATGGTACCAAGATTGCTTTGTGGGCCTATCTGCAGACCGATGTGCAGACACGAGTGCTGCCGAACGGACTGTATGAAGTGAAACACGGTGTTTACCGCCAGCTCTGGATGGGAGGCAGCTTCAACCGTGCCGCCAATTCGGAATACCAGATGCGTCTTTTGCTCAACGACTATGCCATGCAACTGATGGAGGAAGGGTGTACTCTGGCCGACAATTGCCTGCGTACCTGGATATTTGTGCAGAATGTGGATTGCAATTATGCCGGTGTAGTCAAGGCACGTAATGAGATGTTCGTCACCCAGAACCTGACGGAGAACACGCACTATATTGCCAGTACCGGTATCGGTGGGCGTCATGCCGACCCGAAGGCATTGGTGATGCTTGACGCTTTTGCCGTAGCGGGATTAAAGCCCGGACAAATCAAATATCTCTATGCCCGCACACACCTGAACCCCACTTATGAGTATGGAGTCAGTTTCGAGCGGGGAACGGCGGTGGATTACGACGACCGCCGGCAAGTACTCATTTCCGGTACGGCGAGTATCAACAACCGTGGGGAAGTGATGTATGCCGGAGATGTACGCCGTCAGACAGAACGGATGTGGGAGAATGTGGAGGCTCTGCTGAAGGAAGCTGACTGCGGCTTTGGAGATGTAGGGCATATCATTGTCTATCTGCGTGATATTGCGGATTATGCTGTAGTGAAAGAGATGTTTGACAAGCGTTTTCCCGATACGCCGAGAGTGATTACGCTGGCTCCCGTCTGTCGCCCGGGGTGGCTGGTGGAAATGGAGTGTATGGCGGTGAAGAAAATCTCTGATTAAAAATATTATCTTTGGTTAATTGAATATTAGGCTGACAGTTGGTAAACGCCTACCTTTGTTGAAATTCTAATGTATAAGGATGAAAACACGTATCTTGCTTTTCTGTATCAGTTGCCTTCTTTGGGCAAGTTGTGGAAATTCCGGACAGAATTATGTGATTGAAGGAACGTTGCCGTCGGTGAAATACGACGGGGAATGGATATACCTCGTGCCGATGGAGAATGCGCCGGGGCGGGTGGATTCTGTAAAGATAACCAATGCCTCTTTTTCTTTTTCCGGACAAGGGGAGGAGATGAGGGTGTTGCGTCTGCGCCATCTGCTGCGTATCTACATCCAGGAACTGCTGGTGGTGACGGAGCCGGGAACCATACATGTGAAGGCCGACTCTGTCGGTTCGGTAACGGGCACTCCGCAAAATGATGCCCTTCAGAAATGGAAAGAGGGGAGGGAAAAGAAGCAAGAGGCTTACCATTTTATCCGGACGGGACTACGGAATGCCACCGGAAAAGATTCACTGCATCTGATACGGATACGTGACAGTCTGAGGATGCAGGAGCAGGAAACGAACTTTCTGTTTTTGAAAGAGCAGGGAAACAATACGTTGGGGACATTCATGCGGAAGATGGTGCGTGGCTCCTTGACGGAAGAACAACAAAAACTGTTGGATGAAAGCTTGCAGAAGGAAATACATTGAATGGGGAGCGGCAGGAATCGGCGCTTTGGCGTTGTTTCTTTTTTTCTTCCGGATATTGCCCTATCATCTGTTCCATCGGGAGCAGACACAGCTCTTTTTGCTTGCCACCGAACCATTGGCCGGGTATCTGCGGCATCCGGCGGCTCTGGCACGTCTGTCAGGAGATTTCCTCACTCAATTCTTTTATTACGAAGGGGGTGGTCCGGCCATAATGGCTGTCGTGCTGTTGCTTTGGGGAGTGGTGGTGTTTCGTTTGTTGGTTCCGTACATGGGACGTTGGGCGTGGGTTCCTACGGTGTTGGCGGTGGCTTGGGAGGCAGGAAGGCAATGCGGATTGAGTTATCCGCTTTCCGGCACAATCGCTTTAACCGGTATCGGAGGTGTTTTGTTGTTGTGTCGTAGCTGCATGCGACGTTCGTGGAAGTCGGGCTTACCGGTAAGCATATTGGCGGTATTGTCCGGCTATTGGCTGTTTGGCTGTGGCGATTGGTCGTCACGATGGTACAATATGCCCGATTTAGGGCGGGAATATCTTTTGGCGTTGGATTCGGAAATGTATTTCGGCCGTTCGGAAAAAGTACGGAAACTGTTGGCGGAGGGTGAATACCGCTCTCCGTTCACTGCCTATTATTATAATTTGCTGAATGCACAGCAGAACCGACTTCCCGACCGGCTGATGGATGGTTATCAACCGGCTTCGCAAGGGCTGTTTCTGCCCGTGGCTCCCCATTCTACCTACCTCACTATTTATGCAGCCAATGAAGTCTGGTTTGCGTTGGGAGATATGACGATGGCTGAACATGCCGCCATTCTGGGAATGATTTTTTCTCCGCACCACACCGGGGCAAGAGCTGTCAAGCGTTTGGCGGAAATCAACCTGGTGAACGGTGATGAGGCGGCGGCTATGAAATATCTTCGTCTCCTGCAAAAGACAATGTGTTACCGTGATTGGGCAGAACGACGTATTCCCGGAAAACAGACGGCCGAAGTCTGCCAATGGCTGGAACGGAAGCGGTTGTTGTTGCCTGCAACGGATACTTTGCGTTCTTCTGCCGACATTCCGCTTTCACTTCGTCATCTGTTGCGTAACAATCCTGATAATACGTTGGCATGCGATTACCTTCTCTGCTTTGATTTGCTGAATAAGGATATTGGGGCTTTCGCCGGAGATTATCGGGAGTTTGCTGCAAAGAAGTTTCCTTCCAGATTGTATGCCGAAGGTTTACTTATCTATCTTGCCGGGAAAAAGGCTTCGTTGGATGAAGTGGAAAAATGGAATATACCGCCTCAAGTATTGGATGAATTTGGCGATTATACCCGACTGTACGAGGCGAATGGTGGTAATGGTGCCCCTTTGCAAGCCAAATACGGAAAAACATATTGGTTTTATTTCCACTATGCTACGATGAAAAAGGGGAAGTGATTTATGATGAACATAGATATGAAATATATACAAGTTGTTGTGGGGCTGTTACTGTGCTACTGCCTATATGCTTGCAGTCCCCGTCCGGAGTCTGTACAGCCTGCAGACCGGTTATTGGTGCTCTATCCGGAATATCAGGATGTAACCATTCCCTACAATGTGGCTCCTTTGAATTTCCTTGTGCGGAATGAAGGGGTGGATGCGGTATGCGTGAGTGTAAAGGGAGCATCGGACAGCTTGGAGATAAATGCGCGCGGGAACAAGGCGATATTCCCCTTGAAAGCTTGGCGTGCATTGCTTGAAGCGGAGAAGGAACATATTTTGGAAGTAACTGTTACTGCCCGTACCGACGGCCGCTGGCTGCGCTATCCTTCCTTTGCATGGCAGGTGGTGGCGGACAAGCTTGACGCCTATGTCAGTTACCGTCTGATAGAGCCCGGTTATGAGGTATGGAATGCCTTGCAGATACGTGAACGTTGCATTGAGAATTTCGAAGAGCGTATTTTGGCGGATAACAGTCAGACAGACGGCAAGTGCATGAACTGTCATGTGCACGGAGGAAATAGTGGCAACCTTTCGATGTTCCATCTTCGGGGTGAGGGAGGGGGGACTGTCCTGAACCGTGACGGCAAGCTCCGTAAGCTTGCCTTGAAGAATGAACAGATGATATCTGCTGCTGTCTACGGGGATTTCCATCCTGACGGGCGGTATGGTGTGTTCTCGTCTAATGTGATTATTCCCATGTTCCATACGGAAAGTAACCGCCGTCTGGAAGTTTACGATACCGTCTCCGATTTGGCTGTCGCCGATTTTGACGGAAACCGGATGATTCTATCTCCGCTTACGGCGGATTCCACCGTATTGGAAACTTTTCCCACATTCTCTGCCGATGGGAAATGGATATATTACTGCTCAGCTCCGACTGTGCCATTGCCGGACAGCGTACAGCAATTACGCTATTCACTTTGCCGCATTGCGTTCGATGCCAATCACGGCGCATGGGGTGACCGCGTGGATACCCTTTGGAATGCCCGGCTGGAGAAAGGCTCCGTGTGTCATCCGAAAGCCTCACCGGACGGACGCTACCTGCTTTATACCGTTGCTGATTATGGAACATTCCCCATTTGGCACCGGGAGACGGAATTGCAGCTGATGGATTTGCAGACGGGTGCCATCGACTCCCTGCCAATGGTCAACTCCAGCCGTTCGGACACTTATCACAGTTGGTCGTCCGGCAGTCGTTGGTTTGCCTTTGCCAGCAAGCGGGGTGACGGGCAGTACGGGCGGGTTTATTTTGCTTATCTGGATGCAGAAGGAAAGGCGCATAAGCCTTTTGTGCTACCCCAGTCGGACCCTGAAAAAGACGATTTGACATTGAAATCCTACAATATCCCCGATTTGTCGGCTACTCCCGTTCCTTTTGATGCTTCTTCCATCAAGCGGATAAACCGGCAACTGAAGGCTGAGGAATTCAAATGACAAGACATACAGAGAGTAACAAATTGTAAATAATAAATTGTAAATAGTAAATGTTCTTATTTCTGAAAAAGACTTGGAAGATAGGGTTGTCGATACTTTTTGGCGTAGCGGTGCTTCTCTTTTGGGGAAGCGTATATCCGGCCCATATTTCCTATCAGGAGCAGTTCCAGCTTTTCTTGTTCGACGCCGACTACTGGTGGGAACGGATAGCGGTTCCCGGTGGGTTGGCCGATTATATCGCAGAGTATCTGACGCAGTTCTATTATCACGTGTGGGCGGGAGCTTGTATTCTGGCTTTTTTGTACGTGTTGTTGCAACGGTTGGTTTGGAAACTGGCGAAGGAGCAGGGTGCGGCTGATGTGTATTATCCGCTGAGTTTTCTGCCCATCATTGTCTTGTGGCATTTCATGGGTGATGAAAATGCGATGCTGTCATTGGTGGTGGCTCTGCTGTTAGCATTGTCTGCATCCTGCTGGTATGCGGATTTGAAGGGGAAGTGGCAGCGTGTCGCGTACATTCTGATTGTCCTTCCGCTGCTTTACTGGACAGCGGGTGCGGCACACTTCATCTTTATGGGCTGGGTGATTGTACGCGAGTTCCGGTTGAATCTTAAAGGTAAGAATTTCTGGGGTGGTGTCGGAGTGTTCTGGGGTGTAGGATTGTGGGGTATCGGTTGTCCGTTATTGGCAAGCATGTGGGTACAATTCCCCATTTACCGTCTGATGGGCGGTATAGGATATTACCGTTTCCCGGCAGTGATTCCCTGGATAGAGATAGGGCTTGCCGTATTACTGGTTGTTCTCCCCTTCCTGCTGTCCGCTTTGCCCGTTTTGAAGAAGAAGCCGGTATTTTATGGAGTTCTGCAAGTGGTGGCGGTAACATTGTTCGGCTATTACTACGTGGCGGCCGGTTGCGATATGGATAAAGAGGAAGCGATGGAGTATGACCGGCTGGTACGTAATAAACAATGGCAGGAGATTATAGGAAAAGCGGAAAAGAAATCACCGGTTTCACCCTTCGGCGTGACTTGCCTGAACCTTGCTTTGGGAAAGACCGGACAGATGGGCGACCGCATGTTCGAGTTTTATCAGAACGGAACGGAAGGGCTGTTGCCGGAGTTCCGGCGTGATTTTACTTCCCCGTTGCCTACCAGCGAGGCATATTATCATCTGGGAATGATAAATACGGCACAGCGTTTCACTTTCGAAGCGATGGAGTCGATTCCCAACTTCAATAAAAGCGGCCGTTGCTTCAAACGGCTGGCCGAAACCAATTTGATTAACGGGCAGTATGAGGTGGCCGCCAAATACCTGCGGGCACTGAGAAAGACTCTTTTCTATAAGGATTGGGCGGAGGAGGCTATGACTTATCTGTATAATGAAGAAAAAATCAATACCCATAAAGAGTGGGGCTGGCTGAGGCAAATACGGTATACGGAGGATTTCTTGTTCAGCGACCGGGAGATGGATATCATGCTGGGGTTGCTGTATCAACATGACCACCGGAACCGGATGGCATTTGAGTATATGCTGGCCTATGTCCTGCAGCAACGTGATTTGGAACGTTTCATGAAGTACTATCCGCTGGGCAAGCATGCCGGTTACGACCATATTCCCCGTAGCTATCAGGAGGCGTTGGTATATGTATGGACACAGACGCACAAGAACTTCCAGGGTATGCCGTGGAGCATTTCGCCCCAAGTGGTGCGGGAGGTAACGGAATTTGCGCGGATATATACCTCGCAGCAGAATGCCCGGCAGATGTTGGAGGCGCGTTTCGGCAGTACATACTGGAACTATTTGCTACTAAGAAAGTAAAATGAAAAAGATGAAGAATATAGCTGTTTGCATAATGGCTGCATGGTGGTTTGCCGCTTGCAGCAATCCGGTGACTTCCCCGGAAAGGGTGGATGAATGGCCGGATATCTATCCCGACTATATCGGTGTGACTATTCCTGCAACCATTGCTCCCATGAATTTCAATTGTATTGGCGGAGCGTACGAACGTGTGGATGTGACCGTGACCGGAGGAAAGTCCGGAGAGATGCACGTAAATGATAAAATAGTATCATTTCCGCAAGATGCATGGCAAGAGCTTTTGGAGGAGAACAAGGGTGATAGCCTTCTGTTTACGGTGTGTGTCCGGAAAGGGGGGGAGTGGAAACAGTACCGTTCTTTCCCCATGTATGTCAGTCCGCATCCGATAGACTATGGAGTGGTATACCGTAAACTGGCTCCCGGATATGAAGTTTATAGCAAGATGGGCATTTATGAGCGTGACCTTGCTTCGTTCGAGGAGCGTCCCTTGCTGGAGAATACCATGGTGCCGGGCATGTGCCTGAATTGTCATGCTTTCAACAAAACAAATCCGGACCGTCTGAGCCTGCATATCCGTGGAAAGAACGGAGGGACCTTGATGCAGATAGACGGGAAGCGCGAAATGCTGGATACGAAAACGGATTCCACGCTCTCGGCGGGTGTATACCCCTATTGGCATCCAAGCGGAAAATACATTGCCTATTCCGTCAACAATACGCGCCAGTCTTTCCATGCGGTGAAGGATGAGCGTGTGGAAGTGCTCGACTTGGAATCGGATGTACTGATCTATCATCCCGAGACACATGAATTACTGCTCTCTCCCTTGCTTCAGAAGAAGGAAGTCTTCGAAACCTTTCCAGTATTTTCACCGGACGGACGCAAACTGTATTTCTGTGCTGCGGAGGCCAAGCCGATACCGGCAGAATATAAGGAAATACGTTATAGCTTGTGTAGTATAGATTTCAATCCGGAAGACGGGACATTTGGCGAAACGATAGATACGCTGGTCAATGCGGCAGCTATGAAGAAAAGTATCTCCTTCCCGAGGCCCTCGTACGACGGCGAGTATATCATGTTTACTTTGTCGGATTACGGGAATTTCTCAATTTGGCATAAAGAAGCCGATTTATGGCTGTTGGATTTGAAGGATGGCGGTATGCGTCCCATAAAGGAGGTGAACAGCGATGATACGGAAAGTTTCCATAATTGGAGCAGCAACTCCCGATGGTTTGTGTTCAGTAGCCGCAGGGGAGATGGGCTTTATACTCGTCTGTATCTGGCAAGTATGGATGAGAATGGGGTGGTGGGCAAGCCTTTCCTGCTTCCTCAGGAAAATCCTTGGGAGTATTACGACCGTCTGGTCTACTCGTACAATGTTCCCGATTTTACAAGCGAACCGGTGAAGCTGGAACGCCGGAAAGTGGAACGGGGAATTGTCTCGCGGAAGCGCGTTCCGGTGAAAGTTAGATGATACGTTTTTTATATTCTGTTTTTTAATATAGTAAAGGGATAAAATTGTATCATTTTCTCTTGGTGCAATCCGCTATCTTTGTGCCAGGAATTAGTGTTACCTATAATAATACCAGATTGAAAAACATGGATATGAGAAAAGTAAAATTTGCTATGATGATGCTGGCGGTAAGTCTGTTGACCGCCTGCGGTTCTTCCAAGAAAGAACAGAGTGTGAATGAAGAGACGGCTGCTGCACGTACGCAGGAAACGGAGAACTTACTGGCTAACTTGAAAAAAATCCCTTCCAAAGGTATCATGCTCGGCCATCATGACGATACGGTATATGGTATCGGCTGGGAAGGTGAGGAAGGCCGTTCGGATGTGAAAAGCGTGTGTGGCGACTATCCGGCTGTCATCAGCTTTGATTTGGGAGAGCTGGAACTAGGGAATGCCGCCAATCTGGATAAGGTGCCCTTCGATAAAATCAGGAAAGAGATAATCAATCAGTATCAGCGGGGCGGCATGGTTTCGCTCAGTTGGCATGCGCGCAATCCCAAGACGGGCGGTGATGCCTGGGATGTATCGGATACGACGGTGGTGAAGTCCATCCTGCCCGGTGGCGAGAATCATCAGAAGTTTGCCGGCTGGTTGGGAGGAGTGGCCGATTTCCTTCATTCGCTGAAGACGGCAGACGGCGTGAAGATACCCGTACTTTTCCGTCCCTGGCACGAACACAGCGGCAGCTGGTTCTGGTGGGGTGAGAAGCTGTGTACCCCTGAGGAGTATAAGGCATTGTGGCACATGACAGTGGATACTCTGCAGGCCAAAGGAGTGGACAATGCACTTTATGCTTACTCTCCGGGCACGGAACCCAAGGACACGACGGAATATTTGAAGAAGTATCCGGGCGATGAGTTGATAGACGTTATCGGTTTCGATACCTATCAGTTCGATCGGGATGCCTATCTTGCCGGGATGGATAGGGCACTTTCCATTATCGACAGTATAGGGAAAGCACACAATAAGGTGATTGCTGTGACCGAAACCGGTTACGAAGGAATTCCCGATGCCAAATGGTGGACTGGTACTCTGCTGCCTGCGTTGGAGAAATATCCGCTTGCCTATGTGCTGGTGTGGCGCAATGCCCGTGAAAAGGTGACCCATTACTATGCCCCCTATCCGGGACAGACATCTGCGGAGGATTTTGTGGAGTTTTATAACAATCCCAAGACGCTGTTTGCAGCTGATGTAAATCTGTATCAATAAACAAACAATCAATATAACAGACATGGAAGCTTTTAAAGAAAAGGTAGAGAGGCTCTTTCAGAAACACGAAGAGTTGATTACGAGAAAGAATGTGGCCGTGGAAGACGGCAATGGCATATTCACCCGCTATAAATATCCGGTAGTGACGGCTGCTCATACACCTGTATTCTGGCGGTATGATTTGGATGAGAAGTCCAACCCGTACCTGATGGAACGTATCGGTATGAATGCGACCATGAATTCGGGGGCCATTAAGTGGAATGGCAAGTATCTGATGGTGGTACGTGTAGAGGGCGCTGACCGTAAGTCGTTCTTTGCCGTAGCCGAGAGTCCCAACGGCATTGATAATTTCCGGTTCTGGGATTATCCCATCACCATGCCCGAAGACGCGATTCCGGCAACGAATGTATACGACATGCGCCTCACGGCTCATGAGGACGGCTGGATTTACGGTATCTTCTGCGCCGAACGCCACGACGACAATGCGCCTGCCGGTGATTTGTCCTCGGCTACGGCTACAGCTGCCATTGCCCGCACCAAGGATTTAAAGAACTGGGAACGCCTGCCCGACCTGAAGACCAAGAGCCAGCAACGCAACGTAGTGCTGCACCCGGAGTTTGTAGATGGCAAGTATGCCCTCTATACCCGTCCGCAGGATGGCTTTATTGATGCCGGCAGCGGTGGTGGTATCGGCTGGGCGCTGGTGGACGACATAACCCATGCCGAGGTGAAGGAAGAGAAGATTATCGACCAGCGCTACTATCACACCATCAAGGAGGTGAAGAATGGTGAAGGTCCGCATCCCATCAAGACTCCGAAAGGCTGGTTGCATCTGGCTCATGGTGTCCGCGGTTGTGCCGCCGGATTGCGTTATGTGCTCTATATGTACATGACTTCCCTGGAAGACCCGACGAAACTGATTGCCACTCCCGGTGGGGCCTTTATGGTACCCGAGGGTGAGGAGCGTATAGGTGACGTAAGCAATGTACTTTTCACCAACGGCTGGATTGCCGACGAAGACGGAACAGTATTCATCTACTACGCTTCTTCCGACACGCGGATGCATGTGGCTACCTCTACCATTGATAAGCTGGTGGACTATTGCATGAATACGCCTGCTGACGGCTTGTCTTCATCAGCTTCGGTAGAAACGTTGAAGAAACTGATAGACAAGAATCTGCAGATAATGAAATAATAAAAATACAACATACTATGGCAACACTAAAAGAGAAAATCGGTTATGGTTTCGGGGATATGTCTTCCTCTATGTTCTGGAAAATATTCTCCTATTACTTACCGTTCTTCTATTCGAATATTTTTGGCTTGAGCTTGGCTGATGCAGGATTGCTGATGCTGGTGACACGTATTTGGGATGCAGTGTCCGATCCGATGATGGGAGTCATTGCAGACCGTACTCATACGCGTTGGGGTAAATACCGTCCTTATTTGTTGTGGATTGCAGCTCCTTTTGCCATTGCCGGGATTTTACTTTTTACAACGCCCGACATGGGGACAACGGGTAAGCTGGTATGGGCTTATGTTACTTACATCTTGATGATGACGGTATATACGGCAATCAATGTACCATACGGGGCTATGTTGGGAGTAATGACTGATGATTCGAACACAAAAACGGTTTTCTCTTCTTACCGTATGTTTTTTGCATACGGAGGTAGTTTTATCGCTTTGGGAGCATGGGAGCCATTGTGTAATTGGTTTAAATCAATGGACTATAGCAATGCTTCCAGTTGGCAATATGCCATGGTATGCATTGCCACGCTCTGCTTTTTGGGTTTTCTGTTTTGCTTTAGCATGACGCGCGAGCATGTCAAGAGTGTGGCGTCCGAATCCATCGGTAAGGATGTGAAGTCACTGGTGCGCAATTCGCCTTGGTGGATATTGAATGGTGCGGCGTTGTTGTCGAATTTCTTCAATACGGTACGCGGAGCTACTGCCGCCTACTTCTTCAAGGACTATATCAGTGCCAATGCATTCCTCGATTTCGGGGTGTTCAATCTGGTATTGTATGCCGGCTTGTTCCTGATGGTGGGTGAAGTGTGTAATATGATTGGTGTGGCGCTGGCTGTGCCTCTGTCCATGAAGTTTGGAAAGAAGTCCACTTATATCATTTCGCTCGTGTGCCTGGTAGTGTTCAGTGTGCTCTTCTTCTTTGTGCCGAATGACGGGCTGGGATGGTGGCTGATGATGATTTTCCAGGTGCTTATCTCCATCTGCACCGGTATCGTATCTCCGTTGATTTGGAGCATGTATGCGGATGTGGCGGACTATGCCGAGCAAAAGGATGGCACATCCTCTACAGGGCTGATATTCTCTTCCGGTTCTATGGCGCAGAAGTTTGGCGGTGCATTTGCAGGCTGGGCAGTAATGGCACTGTTGGCATTCTTCGGTTACAATACCGCAGAGAATGCCGTGCAGACTCCCGAGGCGCTGGATGGCTTGAAGTATCTGATGAGCTTTATTCCTGCTGCGATAGCCGCACTTTCCATCGTTGTCGTATTCATCTATCCATTGAATAAGACGCGTATGGCAGCCATCAATGCAGACCTGAAAGAGCGCCGTGAGAACCTTCAGCAGAATAACTCATAACTTATAACTCATAACTCAAAAACTTGTGGATATCAAGAAGATGAAACAGGAGATGGAGGAGGAGCTGGTTTCCAATATCCTCCCCTTCTGGATAAATAGAATGACGGATGAAGTGAACGGCGGTTTCTACGGCCGTATCACGGGCCGGGAGGAGGTGAAGCCCGAAGCAGAAAAGGGGGCAATCCTGAACGCCCGCATCTTGTGGACCTTCTCGGCTGCATACCGCTTGCTGAAGAGGCCGGAGTATCTGGAAACGGCTACGCGTGCCAAACGCACTCTTATCGACCGTTTCTATGACAATGAATTTGGTGGAGTTTACTGGTCTCTCGACTATAAAGGCAATCCGCTCGATACCAAGAAGCAGATTTATGCTTTGGGGTTCGCCATCTACGGGCTGAGTGAATATGCTCGTGCCACGGGCGATGATGAAGCGCTGGCATATGCCATCCGCTTGTTCGAGACCGTCGAAGAGCATAGCTTCGACCCCGTGAAAAACGGTTATTGCGAAGCCTTGACCCGCGAATGGGGAGAAATAGCCGACATGCGCCTCAGCGCCAAGGATGAGAACGAGCGCAAGACGATGAATACCCATCTGCATATTCTGGAACCTTATACCAATCTTTTCCGCGTGTGGAAGGATACCCGTCTGGAGAGGCAACTGCGCAATTTGATAGGCCTTTTCACGGAACGGATTCTGAATATCAAGACCGGTCATCTGGAATTGTTCTTCAATGATGATTGGGTTAGTAAATACCGCATTGTCTCCTATGGACACGACATCGAAGCCTCCTGGTTGATACACGAGGCTGCCCTTGTTCTGGGCGATAAGGACCTCCTGGAGAAAGTGGAACCACTTGTAGAATACATCGCTGCCGCTGCCGATGAAGGATTGACGCCCGACGGCAGCATGATATACGAGACTTTTCTGGATAAAGGAAAGACCGATACTGACCGCCACTGGTGGGTGCAGGCCGAGAACGTAGTGGGACATGCCAACCTCTACCAGCACTTTGATGACGAAGTGGCCATGCAGAAGGCTCTCCGATGTTGGGACTTCATCAAGCAGCATCTGGTAGACTACAAGTACGGAGAATGGCATTGGAGCGTGCGTGCTGACGGCACGGTGAACACCGATGATGACAAGGCGGGATTCTGGAAATGTCCGTATCACAACGGACGTATGTGCATGGAAATTATTGAACGTTTTTCATAGGTTTTCTATCATAAGAAGATGAATAGATTGATGGTTTTGGGGATTCTTGTCTGGATGGGGATTGCGCTGCATGCGCAATCTCTTTATCCGGACTTCAGCAAGCTGAACTTCGGGTGCGATGGAAACAGCATTACCGCAGGCGAACAATGGTCTAAGACTGTAGTGGATAAACTCGGATTCGCTACACATCACAACGTGGCGGTCGGTTCTGCCACATGGGCATGCCATCCCGATACTCAGGATTATGGCAGCGAAGCTTTTGCCGGCATCTCCGGCGGTTGGCAGGTTACGGAGGATAAGCATGAGTTACAGATGCGGCACAACAACGTGTCAAAGGTGCATATCCAGAAGTTCATAGCCGAAGTGGAAAGTGGCGCTTACCCTGCGCCCGATGTCTTTGTGTTCTCTATGGGAACGAATGACCGTAACTTGGGTAGTGTCGAAGAGGCCCTTAAGGGGAAGACGCTCGATGAAGTAGATGTCAACACCATGGCGGGCGGTGCCCGTTGGTCCATTCAGACCATTCTGGAGCATTATCCCCAATGCCGCGTATTCGTGTGCACGCCGATTCAGACCGGCAACCCCGAACACAATGCACTGAATCTGCAGAAGATTGCCATCTTGCGTGAGTTGTGCCGGGCGCTTTCCGTGCAGCTGATAGACTGTTACTCCAATTGTGGTATCACCGAAAAGTTTGAGCAGCCTTCCGGTAGCGGGCGCTATCTGCGCGACGGGTTGCATCCCGACAAACCGGGGCAGGAGCTGATGGGCCGTTACATCGCGAAGGAGATACGGAACCATTTCTTTTAGTTCCGTTCTGCATATTCCGGTTGGAATAACTTATCATTTAGGGCTTGTAAAGCCCTTTTTTTGTCTGTATTCTTAATGACGAATGCCACGTCATTATTGCTGCTGCCATATGAAATCATCCGTAGGGGGATGTCCTTTAGCGCCTCCATAATCTTTACCTCAAACCCGGCATATTCCCATTGCATGTTGCCCACCACGGAGACGATGGTCATGCGGTCTTCTACCAATACATGGGCATATTGGCGTAGTTCGGAGATGATATTCGATAAACGAGTGCAGTCGTCTATAGCCACAGATACGTCCAGATTGGAGGATACCAGCAGGCAGAGGGGGGTACGGTACTTGGCAAAAATGTCGAAAATCTTGCTGATGAACAGATAGGGACACAGATTATGGTTCGATTCGAACTTTATGTATATGATGTGGTCCTTGGCGGCTATGGCCTTGATGATATTGTCGTCCTGCAGGTTGGAAATCAACGTGCCTTCTGCCGACGGTTCCATAGAGTTAAGCAGCCGGACGGGAATATTCCTTAGGCGTGCCGGGGCGATACAGAAGGGATGCAGTATCTTGGCACCATAGAAGGCCAGTTGTTCGGCTTCGTTGAAGCTGAGGCGTTTCACGGGGCGGGTACCTGACACCTCGCGCGGATCATTGTTGTGCATGCCATCTATGTCCGTCCATATTTGTATCTCGTCTGCTTGGAGGGCGGTGCCAATGAGGGAAGCGGTGTAATCACTGCCGCCGCGTTTCAGGTTGTCTGTTTCGTTATAGGCATTCTTGCAGATGAAACCCTGAGTGGTGAAGAGATTGATGCCGGGATGGCAGGCAAGTTGCTCTCGGAGTTTCTGTTCTATATATTCCAAGTCGGGTTCGTTGTCGGGGCCGATACGCATGAAGTCGAATGCACAAAGCAGTACATTGGGAACTTTCAGCTCGCGCAGGTAGAAGTGCATTAGGGCGGTACTGATAAGTTCGCCTTGTGCCAGCACTTCCTTCTCTTCGACAGAGGTGAAGGAATCTTTGGTAAATTTCCATAGTTGCTGGAAGCGGTCGAGGATATAATCTATTGCTTCCCGTTTCAGTTTCTCGTCGGTCAGCAACCCATTGGCAAATTCGATGAATTGGAATTCCAACCGGGTGATACGGTCGTGGGCTTGTTCTATTTCACGGTTGAACAAGTTGGCGGCAATCTCCTCCAGATGGTTGGTGGTGCCTGCGGTGGCAGACAGTACCACAATCTTGGGTGTTGCATCTTTAATGAGTGTTGCTACATGTTTCATTCTCTCTACGGTGCCGACGGAAGTTCCGCCGAATTTACAAACTTTCATTTCTTGTTTCTTTTTTAACAGTTTCATAATTGCATTCATCCGGATGTTCTTCCTTCCGGCTTTTCATTTCAGGTGGCCTCTTTCCAAAATGGAAGGGGGAGGCATGAGGGGCTTTCACTGGGACTAGGCCTGCATAATGCCGCTGTGGCATTGCTGTGGTGGGATATTCATATCCCGGTTGGTGGCAGGCTCTTGCCCCTTCACCTATAAAAGTTCAAAAGATATGCCGTTGGTATTTGGGAAAAGCTTATATTTGCACACCCTGTTTTTTACCGTTATCAGTTTAAAAACTTATCGAATAGATATGAGTAAGATTCTAATCATTGATGATGAGGTACAAATCCGTACCCTTCTGACACGGATGATGGAGTTGGAGGGATATGACGTCTGTCAGGCTGGTGATTGCAGGGCTGCCCTGAAGCAACTGGAACTCCAAAATCCCGATGTAGTTTTGTGTGATGTGTTTCTGCCCGATGGAAATGGGGTAGACCTGGTGTTGGCTATCAAGAAGGCGGCACCCAATGTGGAAGTTATTCTGCTGACAGCGCACGGCAATATTCCCGATGGGGTGCAGGCCATCAAGAACGGTGCTTTCGACTACATCACCAAGGGAGACGATAATAACAAGATTATTCCTCTGATAAGCCGTGCTGTAGAGAAAGCGCGTATGAATGTGCGGTTGGAAAAACTGGAGAAGAAGGTGGGACAGACGTACTCTTTTGATTCTATCCTGGGAGAATCCAAAGTCCTGAAGGATGCTGTTTCATTAGCTCAGAAGGTGTCAGGGACTGATGTTCCTGTACTGTTGACTGGAGAAACGGGCACGGGTAAGGAGGTATTTGCCCAGGCCATCCATTACAGTAGTAAGCGTGCACGGCAGAATTTTGTAGCGGTTAACTGTTCTTCGTTCAGCAAGGAGTTGCTGGAAAGTGAAATGTTCGGTCATAAAGCCGGTTCGTTTACCGGCGCATTGAAGGATAAGAAGGGACTGTTCGAGGAAGCGAATAATGGGACTATTTTTTTGGATGAAATCGGTGAGATGGCGTTTGAACTGCAAGCCAAGTTGCTGCGTATTCTTGAAACCGGTGAGTATATTAAGATAGGTGATACGAAACCTACCCGTGTCAATGTCCGCATCATTGCCGCTACGAACCGCAACTTGTCCCAGGAGATTGTTGCCGGACGTTTCCGCGAGGATTTGTTTTATAGATTAAGCGTATTTCAGATACATCTGCCGCCATTGCGCGAACGTGCAGGTGATATCCGGCTGTTGGCGAAGGCTTTTATAAAGAGTTTTGCGGAACAGCTGGCGCGTCCGGTGGTTGAAATAGCTCCCGCATTTCTTGAAGCATTGGACTCCCAACCGTGGAAGGGAAATATTCGTGAATTACGTAACGTGATAGAACGCAGTATGATTGTTTGCGAGAGCGGATATCTGGACATTGCTGATTTGCCGTTTGATATTCAGAATGCCCATTATGAACACTCCAATGATTCAAGTCCCGGCAGTTTTGAACTTTCAGCTATGGAACGCCGGCACATTGCCCGTGTACTGGAGTATACAAAGGGGAATAAGACAGAAGCAGCCCGGTTATTGAAAATAGGTTTGACGACGTTGTATCGGAAGATTGAGGAATACAAGATCTCAGATCTATAATAGGGGGCTCAGTATACGACTGAGGTACCTTCGATATAGGACCGTGGCAAGATTATTCTTGAAACAGGCTTAGAAGCAGAAAGTGCCTATGGGCTAAAACATATCAAAACAGGTTGCACCTTTTCATTTTGAAAGGGTGCAACCTGTTTCTTTTTATACTTGTTTAGTATGTATTCTGTTGATAATTAATGGTGTATGGTATATGCGCTCTTTTTGGCACATATTTGGCACATTCCTGGCAGACAAAAATATGTAGTAACATTTTAAAAGGTAAAAACATGGGAATAACAGTATCATTTATTTTTTGCCTATTGAGCGGTTTGTTCGCCTTTTGGCTTTTCTGGAAATGCGTAGATTGGTTTGAGAAGATTTAAAAGAGAGAATTATGTACACAGCTTTATTTGTATTAGGTATTGTAATGTTCGGGTATCTGACTTATGTGCTGATAAGACCCGAAAAGTTTTAATGAATGGAGAGTGGAGAAATGAACACTGAGATTTTAGGTGTAGCCTTGCAGATTGTTCTGCTGATTGTGATATCCTATCCCCTAGGAAAGTATATTGCCAAGGTTTACAAAGGCGAAAAGACATGGTCGGATTTCATGAAGCCGGTCGAGAGATTGATTTATAAAGTGGCCGGAGTCAATCCGGAGGAAGAGATGAACTGGAAACAGTTCTTGAAAGCCCTGCTGATTCTGAATGCCTTTTGGTTTGTATGGGGCATGGTGCTGCTCTGTACACAGCAGTGGTTGCCGTTAAATCCGGATGGAAACGCTAACCAGACACCGGACCTGGCATTCAATACATGTATCAGTTTTATGGTGAACTGTAACTTGCAGCATTATTCCGGTGAAAGCGGACTGACATATTTTACACAGTTGTTCGTCATTATGTTGTTCCAGTTCATTACCGCCGCTACCGGTATGGCAGCTATGGCAGGTATCATGAAGGGTATGGCTGCCAAATCGACGAAGACTATCGGTAACTTCTGGATGTTCTTGGTTTTGAGCTGTACACGTGTATTATTACCGCTTTCGTTGATTGTGGGCTTCATCCTCATTCTACAAGGTACTCCGATGGGATTTGATGGTAAGATGGAAGTTCAGACGATGGAAGGACAGACCCAGTTGGTTTCACAAGGTCCTACGGCAGCGATTGTTCCTATCAAGCAATTGGGTACGAACGGTGGCGGTTATTTTGGATGTAACTCTTCACATCCGTTGGAAAATCCTACTTACTTGACAGATATTGCAGAATGTTGGTCTATCCTGATTATACCTATGTCTATGGTGATTGCACTCGGCTTTTACATCAAACGTAAGAAGATGGCCTACTCTATCTACGGCGTAATGCTTTTTGCTTTTCTTGTGGGTGTTTGCATCAACGTTTCGCAGGAGATGGGAGGTAATCCGCGCATTGATGAGATGGGAATTGCCCAAGACAATGGAGCAATGGAAGGTAAAGAAGTCCGTTTAGGGTCTGCTGCTACTGCTCTTTGGAGTATTGTGACTACAGTTACTTCCAATGGCTCTGTAAATGGTATGCATGATTCAACAATGCCTCTTTCCGGTATGATGGAAATGCTGAACATGCAGATTAACACGTGGTTTGGCGGTGTGGGTGTAGGTTTCATGAACTATTATACGTTTATCATCATCGCCGTATTCATCAGTGGACTGATGGTGGGACGTACTCCGGAATTCCTCGGTAAGAAGGTGGAGGCGCGTGAAATGAAGATTGCTACCATTGTGGCACTGCTTCATCCGCTTATCATCTTGGGCGGTGTGGCACTTTCTTGCTTTTTGTTCGCTCATTATCCTGAATTTGTGGCAGGTGAAGGCGGCTGGTTGAATAATCCCAGTTTCCACGGACTGAGTGAGCAGCTTTATGAATATACTTCGGCTGCGGCCAATAATGGTTCCGGCTTCGAAGGATTGGGCGACAATACTTACTTCTGGAACTACACTACCGGCTGGACGTTGATTTTGGGACGTTTCCTGCCTATCGTAGGTCAGGTAGCCATTGCTGGTCTGTTGGTCGGAAAGAAATATGTTCCGGAGAGTGCCGGTACGCTGAAGACGGATACAGTAACTTTCGGTGTGATGACTTTTGCCGTTATCTTTATTGTGGCTGCCTTGTCATTCTTCCCGGCACATGCATTGAGTACGATTGCTGAACATTTCAGTTTGTAATAGTAGTTTGTAAAAAGTAATTTCATAGGTATGAAAGATAATAAATCAGCTTCTTTGTTTCAGAAGGAGCAAGTAATGGAAAGTTTGAAGCAATCATTCGTGAAGCTGAATCCACGGGTGATGATAAAGAATCCGATTATGTTTACGGTGGAAGTCGTAACAGTCGTCATGCTGATTGTCTGTTTCCTTTCATTGGGTACTTCGGAATATGGAGCATTCGGATATAATTTCTTGGTATTCGTCATCTTGTTTGTGACGTTACTGTTTGCTAATTTTGCTGAAGCCATCGCTGAAGCTCGTGGTAAGGCCCAAGCTGACAGTTTGCGTAAAACCCGTGAAGAGACTCCTGCTAAAGTGTTGGTTGACGGTAAAATCCATACCGTTAGCAGTTCACGTTTGAAGAAAGGTGACTATTTTATTTGTGAAGCAGGAGATACGATTCCTGCCGACGGTGAGATTGTGGAAGGTTTGGCCTCCATTGACGAAAGTGCCATTACCGGTGAATCTGCTCCGGTTATCCGTGAGGCCGGTGGTGACAAGAGTTCCGTAACTGGTGGTACAAAAGTTCTTTCTGATAAAATCAAGGTATTGGTGACGCAGCAACCGGGTGAGAGCTTTCTTGACAAGATGATTGCTTTGGTAGAAGGCGCTACTCGCCAGAAGACTCCGAACGAAATAGCATTGACTATTCTTCTGGCTGGTTTCACTTTGGTATTCGTTATTGTATGTGTAACGTTGATTCCTATGGCTGATTATACGAATATTGACCATCCGGGAACTTATATCTCCATTGCAGCCATCATATCTTTGTTTGTCTGCTTGATACCGACTACTATCGGCGGACTGCTTTCTGCCATCGGCATTGCTGGGATGGACCGTGCTTTGCGCGCTAATGTAATTACAAAATCCGGTAAGGCGGTAGAAACAGCCGGTGACATTGATACCTTGTTGCTAGACAAGACTGGCACCATTACAATCGGTAACCGTAAAGCTACTAAGTTTCATTCGGCTTCGGGTGTTGACGAGAATTTGTTCGTAGAGGCTTGCTTGTTGTCCTCACTTTCTGACGAGACTCCGGAGGGTAAGTCTATCATTGAACTGGGACGTGAAAACGGTCATCGTATGCGTGATTTGAATACTACCGGTGCTCATATGATTAAGTTTACAGCCGAAACAAAATGTTCGGGTGTGGATTTGCAGGATGGTACTCAGATACGTAAAGGCGCATTCGACGCTATTCGCAAGATTGTGGAAAATGCCGGAAACAAGTTCCCGAAAGAGATTGAAGAGGTGATTGCTGTAATTACCAGCAACGGTGGAACTCCGCTGGTGGTATGTGTCAATCAGAAAGTTACTGGGGTAATTGAGTTGCAGGATATTATCAAACCGGGCATTCAGGAACGTTTTGAGCGTCTTCGCAGGATGGGTGTGAAAACTGTGATGGTGACCGGTGACAACCCTTTGACAGCCAAATATATTGCAGAGAAAGCTGGAGTAGATGATTTCATTGCTGAAGCCAAGCCGGAAGACAAGATGGAATATATCAAAAAAGAACAGCAGGCCGGTAAGCTGGTGGCTATGATGGGTGACGGTACAAACGACGCTCCCGCCCTTGCACAAGCTAATGTGGGTGTGGCAATGAACAGCGGTACGCAGGCAGCCAAAGAAGCTGGTAACATGGTGGACCTTGACAACGATCCGACGAAGCTGATTGAAATTGTGGAGATTGGCAAACAGTTGTTAATGACGCGCGGTACGTTGACTACCTTCTCCATTGCGAACGACGTTGCCAAGTACTTTGCTATTATCCCTGCTTTGTTTATGGTAGCCATCCCTCAGTTGGCTCCTCTGAACATTATGGGACTGCATAGCCCTGAAACGGCCATTCTCTCGGCTGTCATATTCAACGCTATCATTATTCCTATCTTGATTCCGTTGGCTTTGAAAGGTGTTCAGTATAAGCCGATCGGTGCCAGTGCGCTACTTCGTCGCAATCTGTTGATTTATGGTGTGGGTGGCGTCATTGCTCCGTTTGTCGGCATCAAACTGATAGATATGATAGTTAGTCTGTTTTTTTAAAACTTGGATAAAATGAAAACTCTTTGGAAATCATTTAAAATAACAATTGCATTTTGCATATTTTTCTCTCTGTTCTATATCCTTGTCTTGTGGATATTTGCACAGTTCGCCGGTCCCAACAAGGGAAATGCAGAGGTGGCAACACTCAATGGTAAAGTGGTAGGTGCAGCCAATGTAGGCCAGATGTTTACGCAAGATATTTATTTCTGGGGACGCCCATCTGCGGGTAATTATACAGCCGATGCTTCGGGTGGTAGTAACAAGGGACCTACGAACGATGAATACCTGGCAGAAGTGGAAGCCCGTATCGATACTTTTCTGGTACATCATCCTTATCTGAGCCGCAAGGATGTGCCTGCTGAAATGGTAACCGCCAGTGGTTCCGGTCTAGACCCACATATCACACCTGCTTGTGCTTATGTACAAGTGAAGCGTGTGGCTCAGGCACGTGGCATGAACGAGGCTGAAGTGAAAGCCATTGTAGACAAGAACATCAGCAAACCCTTTTTGGGGGTGTTTGGTACGGAAACTGTCAATGTGCTGGAACTGAACATTGCATTAGAAGAAGCCGATCAGAATAAATAATTTTTTAGTTGTGTTTGTCATGTGTTATGGGCAGGAGCGGAAGTATTTCTGTTCAGGCAGCGAAAGACTGTCATTTTACAGGGGGAGCCGAAACTTCCTTCCTGCCTTTCAACGATTGATTAGTAATGGTAAATAAATAGTTGGATATGAAAAGTTTAAAAATATCAATTCTAGTTTTTGCGAGTATGGTAGCTGCTTGTTTTATGGGAACCGGCAAAGTGCAAGCTCAGGAATTTACAATACAAGGTGATTTAGTCAGTTCTTATGTTTGGCGCGGCTTTTACCAGACGGGAGTCAGTTTTCAGCCTACTTTGGGTTTTGGAATCGGTGATTTTTCTCTGACAGCATGGGGTTCTACCGATTTTGACGGAGCTTCTTCAGGAGAAGGGGCTGCGGCTAAGGAGATTGATTTGACCGCTGCCTATACTTTTGGAGAATCAGGTCTAACTTTTTCTGTTGCCAGCTTGTGGTGGGGCGGACAAGGAGCAAGAAAGTATTTTAATTTTAAGAGCCACGAAACAGCTCATCACTTTGAAGCGGGATTAGCTTATACATTGCCGGTTGAAAAGTTTCCTTTGTCAATCGCTTGGTATACTATGTTTGCCGGAGCTGACAAAGATGGCAAAGGCAGGCAGAACTATTCTTCGTATGTTGAACTCAACTATCCGTTCAGTGTTAAGTCTGTAGATTTGAACCTGACTTGCGGATTTCTGCCTTATGAAGCTGGGGTAGGAGTATATGGCGTTCCTAACAGCGGGTTTGCTGTAACCAATGTGGCACTGAAAGGCATTACGGAAATCAAGATTACTGACAGTTTCTCAATACCTGTATTTGCACAAGCCATTTGGAACCCTCGTATGGAAGATGCACATCTGGTATTCGGCGTTACTTTAAGGCCATGATTTATTTAGATATAACTTTAGAACTCATGAATTAGTGTTGGATGCCCGTGGCGGTCGTGATGATCGCTACGGGTTATATGGTATATATAGACAAGTAAAAAAATAGAAGAAATGAGTAGGGAAGAAAGCGTACAGCATTTTCTTGATTTGATTAAAAAGTCGCGGCGTGGCAAGTTCAAGGTCTACATCGGCATGATTGCCGGTGTAGGTAAATCTTATCGTATGCTTCAGGAAGCACACGAGTTACTTGACAACGGAGTAGACGTGAAGATAGGCTATATAGAGACACACGGGCGTGCCGGTACGGATGCTATGTTGGAAGGATTGCCCGTTGTTCCTCGTCGTAAGATATTCTATAAAGGAAAAGAGCTGGAAGAAATGGATTTGGATGCCATTATCCAGATACACCCTGAGATAGTAGTGGTGGATGAACTGGCACATACCAATGTGGAAGGTAGTCGGAATGAGAAACGCTGGCAGGATGTGATGGATTTGCTTGATGAGGGCATCAATGTGATTTCTGCCGTTAACATCCAGCACATTGAAAGTGTCAATGAAGAAGTGCAGGGCATTTCGGGTATTGAGGTGAAGGAACGTATTCCCGATAGCGTTTTGCAAGAGGCAGATGAGGTGGTGAATATTGACTTGACCGCGGAAGAATTGATAGCCCGTCTGAAAGCTGGAAAAATTTACACACCGGAAAAGGTCCCTACTGCCTTGAACAATTTCTTCAAAACGGAAAATATTCTCCAATTACGTGAACTGGCTTTGAAAGAGGTGGCTTTACGGGTGGAAAAGAAAGTGGAGAATGAAGTGGTTACCAGTGTGGGAGTCCGTCATGAGAGGTTTCTGGCATGTATCAGCAGCAACGAGAAAACACCACGACGTATCATTCGTAAAGCTGCACGTCTGGCAACCCGCTACAATACTTCATTTGTTGCCCTTTATGTGCAGACTCCCAAAGAAAGTACTGACCGTATCGGTCTGGCAAATCAAAGGTATCTGTTGAACCACTTCAAATTGGTGACCGAACTGGGAGGGGAGGTCGTTCAGGTGCAATCGCCGGATGTGCTGGGAAGCATTGTTGATACTTGTAGGGAGAAACAGATAACAACTGTCTGCATGGGAAGTCCGTCACTTTCTTTTCCGAAATCATTGTTCATGATATTGAAATACCGAAAATTTGTGCGTGATTTGGCACAAGTAAACATAGATTTGATTATACTTGCATAATATTAATTCTTAGGAACATTATGAATATTCGTACAAAATTGATACTCAGCGTAGGGGTATTGGCTGGAATGATTATTTTGTTGGTTGCTCTTTCTGTGGTGAATCTACAGATACTGACGGCTACAGAGCCGGATAGTCCTGCTGCTGTACCGGGATTGCAACGTGCATTGCTCTGGATTTCTGTGATAGGTGGGGTATGTATTTTTGCCAGTATCATATTGTTGGTATGGCTTCCCCGTTCCATCAGCAAACCTATTCAAGAACTGACGCGTGGGATTCTTGAAATAGCGAACCATAATTATGAGAAACGTCTGGATATGAGTGGATGCGAGGAATTTCGTGAAGTGGCTGATAGTTTTAATCGGATGGCGGAACGACTGACGGAGTATCGCGCCAGTACGCTGAACGACATACTTTCTGCTAAGAAATTTCTTGAGGCTATTGTGAATAGTATTGATGAACCTATTATTGGTTTGAACCGTAATAGGGAAATTCTCTTTATCAATAATGAGGCTTTAACTGTGCTGAATTTAAAACGGGAAGAGGTAATTCGCCGTTCGGCTGAGGAGCTTTCTTTGAAGAATGATTTGCTCCGCCGTTTAGTTCGTGAATTGGTAAATCCGGGTGAAAAGAAAGAACCGTTGAAGATTTATGCAGACAATAAGGAGAGTTACTTTAAAGCTTCTTACATTACCATTATAAATGCAGAGGCTGATGATGACGAACCTCATAATCTTGGCGATGTGATTTTACTGAAAAATATTACAGAATTCAAAGAATTGGATAGTGCCAAGACTACTTTTATCTCGACTATTTCTCATGAACTGAAAACGCCTATATCCGCTATTCTGATGAGTCTGCAGTTGTTGGAGGACAAACGGGTAGGGGTGTTGAACGACGAGCAGGAGCAATTATCGAACAGCATTAAGGAAAATGCTGATCGCCTTCTTGGGATTACCGGAGAACTACTGAACATGACGCAGGTAGAAGCCGGTAAACTGCAGATGATGCCTAAAATAACAAAGCCCATTGAACTGATAGAGTATGCCATCAAGGCTAATCAGGTACAGGCTGATAAATTCGGCATTCAGATAGAAGTGGAGTATCCGGAAGAAAAAATGCCTAAATTGTTTGTCGATAGCGAAAAGATTGCTTGGGTACTCACCAATTTGTTGAGTAATGCTATCCGCTATTCCAAAGAGAACGGGAGGGTGGTTATCGGCGCCAAGCATGACGAGGATTTTGTGGAAATGTATGTGCAGGATTTTGGAAAAGGTATCGACCCGCGTTATCACCAGAGCATTTTTGACCGTTATTTCCGAGTGCCGGGCACTAAAGTGCAAGGTAGTGGCTTAGGACTTTCCATTTCGAAAGACTTTGTGGAAGCGCATGGCGGTACACTGACTGTTCAGAGTGAGCTGGGTAAGGGGAGCCGCTTCGTTATCCGGTTGAAAGCGTAACGTTTTCTATTTTTTGCGGTACTGTTGCGGAGACATGCCTGTTTGTTTCTTGAAAAATGTACCAAAATAAGAAGCATTGGGAAAATTGAAGAAATCGGCGATTTCCTGGATATTTTTCTGGGTGTTCTTGAGTAGTGAGATGCTTTTGCGGATGATGGATTTGAATATCAGTTCCTGCACGGTGAATCCGCAGACGGACTTGGATAGTGCAGAGAGGTATTTGGGTGATAAGCAGAGTTTGTCTGCATAAAACTCTACACCGCGTTCTTCCGTGTAGTGCGCATCTATCAACTGAATCAGCCGGATAAAAATTTCATGTTTGTGGCCAACCGTTGTTTTAAGGTTCATCAGTTTACGGTTGTAAATGGAACAGATGCGGTATGTGAGTCCCAGCAGAAGCAGCCTTTGTTCGTTGTCGTTGAAGGTGTTGTTGTCTAAGTGCAGGGTATTGTCCAGTAAGGACATGTATTTCAGGACTTCTTCTTCGTCTCCGGTGTTCCATACGTAGCATGGTTCGGTCCGGAGCTGCATGTATAGGTACATGGTTGCCACTGAATTGCCTATGATGTCCCTTATCGGTTCTATCTGGTAAATGAATATGAATAGTTGCAGGTCTTCCGATTCGCTCAGCACTTGGAAGAGGGAATCTTCCGGAATGAAAACTGTTTCGCCAGCCTGGGCCGAGAATACTTTCATATTGAGCGAAAAGGTGAAGTTACCCTGGCGGCAAACTATCAGTCCTGCTCCATTAATCATAAAAGGTTTTTTCAGGGAGGCAGGAAAGGAGCAGAGCATACCTTCTGAACTACAAATGTTTTCTCCGTTTGACAATGCGCGGTCTAAGTGGGATAAACGTTCTTGTTGGGTATCCATAACAGACAAAATTACAGGTTATACTGAAAATTGTCTGCTAAGTTAGTAATTTTCGTTTAGGATACCGCACGACAAGCACAAATATCATGCAAAACAAGCAGGCGTAGAGTGTCCATCCTGCCATTTCCTTTACAGCAGAGAGGGTGGCCTGCACTTGGATGCGTCCTTTGGTGAATATGGCAGCCATGCTGATTGCTTCTTGTTTGCTCTTTCCCTGATATTGCATACCTTGTACGGTCTGGGTAAACGAGGTGGATGCTTCGGGGTGCAGCATGTCTACATTCTGTGCATAGCGGGTGACGTAGTGCTGTTGGCGTTCTTGCAGTACATTCGTATAGAGTGCGGCTCCGATGCTGGGAGCCAATACCATGCGTACGGTAAGCATGGTACATATCCAAGAAGAAAGATATTTGTAAGGCATGCGTTGGGTGGCGTAGGTTGGAATCAGCGAATAGAGGAACATCATACCGGTAGAACGGATGATGACCGGATACTTCATCCGTTCGTACAGTCCTGCACCTTGTACCTCGAAATACATGAACATGGCGGAAAGCCCCAATAGAAGGAAACCGGCGGCAAAGAGATATTTGAAGTGTACGCCTTTTACGCTGAGCCAGATAGTGGCTATACCGCCGATGAGGTAGCCCAGCATGGACCAGTTGCCCAGGGTGGCATTCTGAAAGTTGTCCAGTTTCATGCCTATGCCCGTGAATACATTGACAAACATGGCGCTGGAATTCAGTACCATTAACAGAAAATAGAATAGGAAACCCATACGGATGGTACGCAGTTTGAATACATCGAGCTGATAGTAAGGATTGCGCTGGGTAGACTCGATATAGAGAAATATGCCGCCAGCAATGATGGCGCAGACTGTGGCCCATTGTATGGTTGGGTCATCGTACCAGTCGAGCACTTTGCCATAAGTAAGCACGTAGGTAATGCAGGTCAGTGTGATGCAGAAGATGGAGGCATTGCCGAACTGCTTGAAGTTGATGGGGAAACGGCGGGTGGTATATTTATGATAAGGCATAGTAATGAAGGTGATGAGGATGCAAAGTAATAGTAGCCCCATCATAAAGTAGTGTATGTACTGCCATTCATATTCAAAAGCGAGCCAGGCGGTGAGCGAGGTTCCCAATTGCCCCAGTACCATGAAGAATAGATAGATGGCGGGTTGTGCCGCACTCCGTTCGATGTCCAGCTTGTCCCAGCCTTCGTCAGTTGTGGGCTCGTTGCCGGGTGTAATTTTGTCGTACGCCTCGATATGCCCTGCATACTTTATGAGGGTGAAGAGGTTGACCATCATCAGTACCATTCGTAGGAATCCCATAAAGATGCTGCATAGTGCCAGCAGGAAAACACTGTCTGTCTTGGCACAGATATAACTGAAGATGTACATCAGGGAGAATCCTGCCAGACACATCATTTTCTGCCGGCGTATGACTACCAGCCTATATAGAAAGGGGCAGAATGCCGCCATACCGATGGAAGTGGCGAAGTTGGCAAACTGGATATGCTCGGAAATGATGCCGAGCCCGCTCATCATTTCGGTGCTTGCCACCGAGTAGGTACCGCCTACAGTCAGTATCGGCAAAAAGAATACGAATAGGATGATGATACCTACCGGCTTAGGTACCCAGTTGTAGAAGGGATAGTTCTTGGGGGATGAGGGCATGGATAATTAAAAATTAATCATTAAACACTAATCATTATTCCATCTTCGCTTTGACTATTACCATCATACCGGCGGCAAGGCTACTGTTGTCTTCTTTAGACAAATCGGTAAAGTCGATGCGGACTGGGATGCGTTGCTGTATCTTCACGAAGTTGCCGGCAGAATTATCCGTGGGCACTAGGGAATATTTGGAGCCGGTGGCTCCGGAGATGGCAGTGATTTTTCCTTTGAATTCTTTGTCGCTGATGGCATCGACGGTAATGACTACTTCTTGTCCCAAGTGCAGATTCTCAATCTGGGTTTCCTTGTAGTTGGCTATAATCCACTTTTGTGTGTCAGGCAGAATGTAGGTGATGGTTTGTCCGGCAGTGATGAATTGTCCTTCTTCAAGAGTACGCCGCCCCAATTTCCCATCACAAGGAGCTACTACTACGGTGTAGGAGAGATTCAGTCGTGCCATTTCGAGTGCGGCTGTTGCCCGTTGTATGGCAGCTTCGGTATTTTCACGGCGATGTGACACTTCGTTCACACCCGACAAGGCAGCTTTCTGTTGTCGTTTCACGGCTTCCAACTTCTTGTGGGTAGCTGCATATTCGGTTTCTATCTGTTCCAATTGAATGGGGGTGGCAGCGTTTCTCTTCACCAGGTTCTGGTATCGTTGGCGGTCTTTCTCCAGCTTGGTAAGGCGGATTTCTATCTCTGCTATGGAGGCGTCGTAGACAGAGGCTGTAGTTTGCGTGGTTTGTAGTGTGGCACCAATGACTGTGGCACCGGCTTGTGCATCCTTGAGTGCAGCTTCAGCTTCCATGACTCTGATTTTATATTCCCGGTCGTCCAATATAAGTAAGGTATCTCCTTTGTGTACTTCTTGGTGTTCTGTGAAACAAATTTTCTTGATATATCCTGATGCGCGCAGATTGACGGGAGATATGTATTGTTCAATCTGTGCATCATTACTGGTTTCCGTCCGTTTGTAGTTCAAAAAGAGGCAGACCACTTGAATAATTCCCCAGATAAGGATAGCTATTCCTAATAGGCTGACAACGATTTGCCAACGGCGAAGCTTCTTCAATTTCCGTGCTTTTTCTTGGTGGGTACTTGCGGTGTTATTGTTCTCTTTTGTTTCCATATTTTCTATATTATATTGTTTACTTATTATATATACATCCGTCCTTGAATACGGGCTCTATTCATCTTCCTCTTTAATGAATTGAGGGGCTCAACGTCTCCAGCTGTCCCGTCAGCTTCAGCAAAGTCAGATTGGTTATCCGGTAATTGTAGTGGGCACTGATATAGTTGTTTTGGGCTTCGCTCATCCGCATTTCGTCCTGCAACACTTCGGTCATTGAGGCGATTCCTTCCCGATAACGGTCCATGGTAACGGTATATACATCTTCAGCAAGCAGATAATTGTCCTTCTGCTTCTTAAAGTTACGCTGGTTGTTCATCAGGTCATTGGTGGCATTCAGATATTGTGTCTGAAGATTCTTTCGGGTATTCTCTTGGGCGAGCTTGATGTTCTCTATGTCAATGGTTGCCTTGCGCATCTTGTAGCGTTTGTCCAGTCCGTCGAAAATGGGAATACGCAAGGAGAGTCCCACTCCATAGGAGCGATACCAATGGTTGGAAGGGCCGGAATGGAACCAATGGTAAGCTTTGTCCGTATAGGCGGAGAACATCCAGCTTCCCGTCAAGCTCAAGGAGGGGATGTAACCGTTGCTGACTATTGTTTTTTGTTGCTCTGCGAGTTGTTTCTGTGATTGCAGCAGCTGTAGTTCATATAGTGTTTCAGATAGCCCGGTGAGTGCTGCGGGCGTAATCATTTCTGTATTCACCGGTACCAGTGCTATATTTTCTTCTGCCGGATAGTCGATGATGTATTTCAGTAGGTTCAGTTGCTGTTCCATCATGGCTTGTGCGTTGTCGTGTTGCACCTTGAGGTTCTCCAGGTTGATGTTGACGCGTTTCACATCTACTTCCATAGCCATACCGTTGTCATAGAAGGCCTGAGTGATATCTCTCAACTCTTCTAGGCGAGTGATGTTGGCTTTTATCAAAATAATCTGTTCAGCTGTAACCTGTCCTAGGTAGTACATTTGACTAATTTGAAGGATGAGGTCTTCTCTTGCCTTTTCATAAGAAAGGCGATTCATCTCATCCATGGTTTTAGCTATGGACAGAGTGGTGTAGAGTGTTTGGTTATAAAGTGGTATCTGCAGCTGTAATCCGAAGTTGGCGTTGTATTGCAAAGTTTGGGTTACATTATAGGGATTGCCATACGCTGAACCATCGGTAACGGATACGGGTGGATCGATATTGTCGTTATAGTTGGCAAAACCATTGATTTGGGGCAGTAGTTTGGCTCGATTCTCAGAGATGCCGTATTTCCCTTTTTGTATTTCCTTCCGTTTGCTTTGTAAGGACAAATTGTTTTCGATACCTATTTTGAGGCAGTCCTCCAAGGTTAGGGTATCTTGTGCTCTTGTACCTAGTGCAAGCAGACACAGAAAGGAAAATGTGAACAGTTGTCTTTTCATAATAGTCACTTGATATTTGCACACAAAGTTAGTGGCTTAAAATGCAAGAGGACTATCCATATATCAACTGTTTGTATTCATATTTTCCTTTTTACTATAATTTGAAAACAAACCATAGTAAAAAACGAGTATTAAAAACAAAAAAGACCGCCAAGAGTGGAAGCCTCCTAACAGTCTAAATCTTCTTTGTAGCGGGACCCGGGATTGAACCGGGGACCTCATGATTATGAATCATGCGCTCTAACCAGCTGAGCTATCCCGCCATCATTTCTCGATTGCGGGTGCAAAGATATAGCTTTTATTTAAATTGCCAAAACTTTTATGGATATTTTCTGCTTTTTCTTTTGCTGATAGGGTGCTGAAGTGGTTTGCAGTACTTTTTATTAAAAGTCTTTGTGTAACATTATCAATGAATTAGGGGTGTATGGAAAGGGAGGTATAAATAAATTTGATGATTTATTTTCTGTAATTAGAAAAAAGTATTTATCTTGGCTGGCGCAATAAAAAGCAGAATAGACTATGGAAAGAAAGAAAATACATTTGGAATATCTCTTGAATGCGACTTCTAAAAGTATTCTTTGGGCAGCGATAAGTACCCCTACTGGTTTGGAGGGCTGGTTTGCTGATAGGGTTCAGTCAGACGATAAAACAGTAACCTTTTTTTGGGGAAAAACAGAAAAACGTGATGCCGAGATTATTGCCGTGCGGGCGTATTCATTCATCCGCTTCCGCTGGCTGGACGATGAGAACGAGCGAGAATACTTTGAACTGAAGATGACAAACAATGAGTTGACCAATGATTTCGTATTGGAGATAACAGACTTTGCCGATATAGACGAGGTGGGTGATTCGCGTGAATTATGGGAATCGCAAGTGGATACTTTGCGAAGAACTTGTGGTTTTTAGTTAACTTTAGATTAAAAATTTCCCGTACTCCCTTTTTTTGTACTACTTTTGTGCTCTCATTGCATGAAACGAGTAAAATGCTGCGCATAAAAAAGTTAGATATATTTGTTTTGAAGAGCTTTTGCATGCTCTTTATGGGTACTTTCTTCATCTGCCTCTTCATCTTTATGATGCAGTTTTTATGGAGGTATGTGGACGAAATGGTAGGAAAAGGATTGGAGATGACTGTCCTTGCACAGTTTTTCTTTTATTCTGCGCTTTCGTTGGTACCTGCGTCGTTGCCGCTGGCTATTCTGCTGGCTGCCCTTATCACCTTTGGAAATTTCGGAGAACGTTTTGAATTACTTGCCATGAAGGCAGCCGGTATTTCTTTATTGAAAATTATGCGGCCCCTGATTATCTTTATTTGTTTCATTTGTTGTGTCTCTTTCTATTTCCAAAATGTCATAGGACCAAAAGCCCAAACAAAATTATGGACTTTGCTTATTTCCATGAAGCAGAAATCTCCCGAAGTGGATATTCCTGAAGGTGTGTTCTACGATGAAATAGATGGTTATAATCTGTATGTGAAGCATAAGAACCGCAAAACAGGTATGCTGTATGACGTACTGATATATAATTTTGAGAAAGGTTTTGAGAATGCTCAAATTATCAAGTCTGATTCGGGACGTCTGGAGATGACGGCTGACAAACAGCATTTATATTTGCATTTATACAGTGGTGAGCAGTTTGAGAATTTGAAATCGCAGAACATGAACCAAAGGAATGTGCCTTACCGGCGTGAGACATTCCGCGAAAAGCATGCAATCATTGAGTTCAATTCGGATTTTAATATGGTGGATGCAGGTATCATGAGTAATCAGTCCAACAGTAAGGATATGAGAATGCTGCAGGCGGATATTGATTCCATGAAATTGCAGAATGACAGTGTGGGACGTGGTTATTATAAAGAAGCTATGGCAGGAACTTATAAGGTGACAGCCAGCTTGTCTAAAGAGGATACATTGAAGATTGAAAAGGCCTATTTAGGTGAGTACAATGTAGACAGCCTCTACAATGTGGCTACACTGATGCAGAAACAGAAGGTTATATCCACAGCCGTCAGCCGTGCAGAGAGTGCGGGGAGTGACTGGAGTTTTAAGAGCTTTAATATATCGCAGACTGAAAGCAGCCTTCGACGGCACATGACTTCCTGGCATGAGAAACTGACTCTTTCTCTGGCATGTCTCATCTTCTTCTTTATTGGTGCGCCACTCGGAGGAATTATCCGTAAAGGAGGCTTGGGAATGCCGGTGGTGGTTTCTGTATTGATTTTTATTATCTATTACATCATCAACAATACGGGGTATAAGATGGCCCGTGACGGACAGTGGGTTGTCTGGATGGGTATGTGGACCAGTACTGCTGTCTTGGCCCCATTGGGTGCGTTCTTGACATATAAATCCAACAATGATTCAGTGGTATTGAATGCTGATGCCTATATAAATTGGTTCAAGAAGGTTGTGGGCATTCGCAGTGTACGCCATCTGTTCCGTAAGGAAGTAATCATCCATGATCCTGATTATACACGTATTCCGGAAGAGCTGAAGGCTTTGTCCGTAGACTGTCGTGAATATGCTGATAGAAAGGGGTTGAAACGTGCTCCCAATTACTTTAAATTGTGGATGACTGATAGCCAGGATGAGGCAGTGGAAGATATTAACGAACGTTTGGAGAGTCTGATAGATGAGATGTCGAATACAAGATCCGTTACTTTGTTGACAGCGCTGAACACCTATCCGGTCATCCCCGTCCATGCGCATGTCCGTCCGTTCCGCAATTATTGGTTAAACTTGCTCTGCGGTATTGTTTTCCCGATAGGCTTGTTCTTTTATTTCCGTATCTGGGCATTCCGTATCCGTCTGAATAAGGATATGGAGCGGATTATCAAGACAAATGAAGATGTGATTGGAATTATAGAAAGGGATCAGAATAAATAAAAACAAAATAGATTATGGAAAATGTAAAGTTGAATACGATAGAAGAGGCCATTGAAGACTTCAAAGCCGGTAACTTTGTGATTGTTGTGGATGATGAGGACCGTGAGAATGAGGGTGATTTGATAATTGCAGCTGAAAAGATTACACCGGAGAAAGTAAACTTTATGTTGAAGCATGCCCGTGGTGTGCTTTGTGCTCCAATTACAGTTTCGCGTTGCAAGGAACTGGATTTGCCGCATCAGGTATCGGATAATACTTCTGTATTGGGTACTCCCTTCACTGTTACTATTGATAAATTGGAAGGCTGTAGTACCGGGGTTTCTGCGGCAGACCGCGCTGCTACTATCCAGGCGTTGGCCGATCCGGCTTCTACTCCGGCCACTTTCGGGCGTCCTGGCCACATTAATCCATTGTATGCTCAGGAGAAAGGTGTGTTGCGCCGTGCCGGACATACGGAGGCTACTATTGATATGGCACGTTTGGCTGGACTTTATCCGGCGGGAGCCCTTATGGAAATAATGAATGAGGATGGTACAATGGCCCGTTTGCCCGAATTGCGCAGAATGGCAGATGAATTTGGCTTGAAATTGATTTCTATCCGTGACTTGATTGCCTACCGTTTGAAGCAGGAGTCTATTGTAGAAAAAGGAGTGGAAGTGGATATGCCTACAGACCACGGTCATTTCCGTTTGATTCCTTTCCGCCAGAAGTCGAACGGTTTGGAACATGTAGCTTTGTTCAAGGGTACTTGGGAATTGGATGAACCGATTCTGGTGCGTGTACATTCTTCTTGTGCCACTGGTGATATATTCAATTCCAAACGCTGTGATTGTGGCGAGCAGCTGCATAAGGCAATGGAGATGATAGAGAAAGCCGGTAAGGGGGTAGTTGTATATCTGAATCAGGAAGGTCGCGGCATTGGCCTGATGGAAAAAATGAAAGCATATAAATTGCAGGAAGAAGGCATGGATACTGTGGATGCTAATATTTGCCTGGGACATCTGGCAGACGAGCGTGATTATGGTGTGGGTGCCCAGATTCTTCGTGAGATAGGAGTGCACAAAATGCGGCTGATGACCAATAATCCCGTGAAACGTGTGGGCTTGGAGGCTTACGGTTTGGAAATAACGGAGAACGTAGCTATTGAGACTACTCCGAATCCATACAACGAGCGTTATCTCCGTACCAAGAAAGAACGTATGGGACATACACTTCATTTCAATAAGTAACTGTCTTTTTGTTTTCTTATATCAAAGAAAATCGCTTATTTTGCAACCGGATTTGCGTAACAATCATTAAATAGTAACAAAATGAACCAATTATCAGATCGTTTAAACAGTTTGTCGCCTTCTGCGACACTGGCTATGTCTCAAAAGAGCGCAGAGCTGAAGGCTCAAGGCGTAGACGTAATTAACCTGAGTGTGGGAGAACCGGACTTCAATACTCCCGACCACATTAAAGAGGCTGCGAAAAAGGCGATAGACGATAACTTTTCTCGCTATTCTCCAGTGCCGGGTTATCCTGCCTTACGTAATGCAATTGTAGAGAAGTTGAAGAAGGAAAACGGTCTGGAATATACCGCCGCACAAATTTCTTGCGCCAATGGTGCCAAGCAGTCGGTTTGCAATGCAATCCTGGTATTGGTAAATCCGGGTGACGAAGTAATTGTACCTGCTCCCTATTGGGTCAGTTATCCGGAAATGGTAAAGTTGGCTGAGGGTACGCCGGTTATCGTACCTGCCGGTATCGACCAGGACTTTAAGATAACACCTGCACAGCTGGAGGCTGCCATCACCCCGAAGACAAAGGCGCTGATTCTTTGCTCTCCCTCTAACCCTACGGGTTCGGTGTACAGCAAGGAGGAGTTGGCAGGCCTGGCCGCAGTATTGGCAAAGTATCCGCAGGTTGTTGTGATTGCCGATGAGATTTACGAACATATCAACTATATCGGCAAGCATCAGAGCATAGCACAATTCCCCGAAATGAAAGAGCGTACGGTCATTGTGAATGGTGTTTCCAAAGCATATGCAATGACTGGTTGGCGTATCGGTTTCATTGCAGGTCCGGAATGGCTTGTGAAGGCTTGCAATAAATTGCAGGGACAGTATACTTCCGGTCCTTGTTCTGTATCTCAGAAGGCTGCTGAGGCTGCTTATACGGGTACACAAGTTCCGGTGGAGGAAATGCGCAAGGCTTTCGAGCGTCGTCGTGATTTGATTGTAAAGTTGGCCAAGGAAGTTCCGGGTTTCGAAGTGAATGTACCGGAAGGTGCTTTCTATCTGTTCCCTAAATGCGATTCATTCTTCGGTAAATCTGCCGGAGAACGTAAAATCAATGATTCAGATGATTTGGCCATGTATCTGTTGGAAGTGGCTCATGTGGCTTGCGTAGGTGGTGCTTCTTTCGGAGCTCCCGAATGCATTCGTATGAGTTATGCAACCAGCGATGAAAATATAGTTGAAGCTATCCGTCGTATAAAAGAAGCACTGGCTAATCTGAAGTGATTCTAACTTCTTCTACAAACTTATTTTAGCAGGACATCTGTCGTCATGCTGTCACGAGCAGTTCGTTTTATCAAAGCGGACTGCTCGTTTTGTTATGGCAAACACTCTGTTTCATTATAGCAAACACTCTGTTTCATTATAGCAAACACTCTGTTTCATTATAGCAAACACTCTGTTTCATTATAGCAAACACTTTGTTTCATTATAGCAAACACTCTGTTCCATACACTATAAACACTTTGTTTTATACTGTACGAACATTTTGTTTTCTACCGTATGGACACTTTGTTTTATACTTATAGAACAAAGTGCTCATGTCTGTGAACTAACGTATTATCCGTATTTGGAAAATAACTATGAGGGGTTTGAAGGTACTGAATCTCACGTGGGGATATAAAAAAGCGCAGGCAGTTTATCTACCCACGCTTTTGTTTTTGATACTGGGATTGTATTATTCTCCCGGATGAATTGCTTCAGAAGGACAAACATCTGCACAAGTACCACACTCTGTGCAAGTCTCAGGGTCGATATGATAGATATCACCTTCAGAGATAGCGCCAACCGGACACTCGTCGATACAAGTTCCGCAAGCAATACAATCGTCACTAATTACGTAAGCCATTTTCTTTTAGATTTAAATTATTATTAGTACTAATTCGTTCGGCAAAAATAGTGGTTTTCTTTATTACTTGCTATCAATCTTGATTAAAAACGTATAATTTGTATGTCGTCTAAATAAGGAGTCGAGAAAGCGGCATAGCATACCGCAGAGACTGAAAAATGTTCGTTTTTGAACTTTAGAAATGAATTGCTCTGATACTATTGGCTTTAACTGGAACTTAAGCCGATTTTCAGCTTTTAAGAAAGAGTCGGATAGGTAAAAGTAATCACTGCGATTTCTCCTTCTTCGACATTCTCGGTTTGATAGGTACCTTTGAAATGTTCAAAGAACAACTGGTTGATTTTCTGTTGCACTGATACTTTTTGAGAGGCAAACCTGGGATCGGCTATCGGGCTGTTCTCTATCCGGCATGCTATGATGTGTTTGTCCGGATGGTTGACCAAGAACATGCTGACTTTGCGCGTTTCTTTACAGTCGTTTGGATAAAGCAGCATACTTGTCACTATTTGTGTAAGGCGGTTGACGTCGGTATGGATACGCGCATCTCCTACCTCCACTTGTAGTTTCAGGAGGATACGGCCTTCACTGCGCATTTGTATTAGAAAACCTAGTTCGTTGCACCATTCTTTTACATTACAATCCTGCAATTGAAATTTCATCATATTCGCTTCCAGGCGTGAGAGGTCCAATACGTCGTTTACCAGTTGGATAAGCTCACCCGAATTGGCCTGGATAATACCGGAATACTCTTTTCGCTCTTCTTCATCCAGCTCGTTGTCGGTGGAAAGCAGTTGGGAGAAACCGACTACATTGTTCAGTGGAATACGGATATTATAACTCATATTGGCAAGGAAACGGCTTTTTACTTCGTTGGCTTCTTCGGCAATAATTGCCAATTTACGCATTTCCTTCTCATCTTGTTGCAGCCGCTTCCTGCTTCTATACATATGTAGGTTGAAAAGTAACAAGGCTATAATGATGATAATGGAGGTGACCAGACAGATACGGTGAAAAGTGGCTTGCCGCTGTTCTTTCTGGAAAAGCAGTTGGTCCATATTATATAGGCTTTGTATCTGTTCTATCTGTGAGGTGGAGAATACTGTATATAACGAATCTCTTGCCTTGGTTATTTGTTTATAGATAGGAAGTGCGTCGTCCGGAAACCCCATCTTTACTAGTATATCCGCTTTCTGAAGTCCATAAATCATGGCATTATCCAGTGAAATAGGGGTTACAAGTTCAATGGCGTCTTCTAAATAAACCAAAGCTTTGTCGTATTCTTTTGTCAGTTGGTAATATTCGGCATATGCTGCCAAACGTATCAACCGATAAGGAAGAAATGAAGATGTACTGAGATGCCGCTCTGCTTTCTGCAAATATTCCCATGCTTCCGCAGGACGTTGAAGGCGGGTATAGTAAAGGGCGTATTGTAAATCTATGAGCAGATACAAATTGGTATAGCCGTTTGTCAGTACGGTGGTGCCTTCTTCCTGCAATCTGTTTTTTGCATTGTTGAGTTCCTCCAGATACCGGAACATGTTGTCATTGTCATGCAGATATGAGTAAGCCAGTACCGCTTTTGTCAATAAATCAATCTGAGTGGCAAGGGAGGAATCCGGACTTGTCAGTTCAAAAGCCTTGTTTAGGTAGGTGATTCCTTCTTTGTAACGTAAGGTATTGAAATATCCAGTCATCAGGCATAGGCATGCTTCGCGCATACCGTCATGGTTGCCAAGACTTTGAGCCTTGTCGTACATGTCTTGTGCTTGTTTGAGGGCTAATTCAATCTTCTGGCTGATGACATAGAATTCTATCATCATCTTTTTGCCTCTGAAGTAATGACGGTAGTAGTTGTGCTCTTCAGACAACTGTTCGAGCCTCTTCAGCCATTGTTCTGCATGTTTTTGGTCCAGTAGGTTGTAGTAATAAATAATGTGCGCATATATGGCCGCACTCTGGTAAAGTATATTTTTCTGGGCGATGGCCTCTTCCAGTAATTTGTTCTCGTAATAGATGAATGTCGGTGACAGTTGGTCAAGCAGTGCTATCTGATATAGGGTTTCCAATCTGGTGGTATCGGCTGGGGAGGCAAGATATATACGTAGCAGGCTATCCTTGGCTTCTGTCCGTCGCACATCTGCGTGTGCGGACGGTAACAGCCAGCATAAGGCAATGAGCAATGTAAATATCTGTTTCATTTCTTATTCTCCTTTCTGCCTGTCTGGCTTATGGGATGGGTGAAACAGAAGCGTGAGCCTTCGGTATACTCTGAATCAATCCATATTTGTCCTCCGATATGTTCTATGATAAGTTGGCATATGGAGAGCCCCAACCCACTGCCTTGAACATTTTCATTCAGCTTTTCAAAACGTTGGAAAATGTTGGTTTGCCTATCTTTGGGAATGCCGCAACCGGTATCTGTTACGGTGAATAGTACGGTGTCGTTCGTTTCTTTTTCCAGCTTTAGGACAATGCTGCCTTGTGGGGTAAATTTGGTAGCATTTATCAGTAGGTTAATCAGGACTTGCTGTAGGCGTGAGTCGTCAGTCTCGATGGGCATTTCTTCCAGCTCGGTGGTGAATGTAAGTTCAGCTTGTGTCTGTTTCACTTTATTCACGGTATCTATCACGTTTTTGCAAATGCTTACGGCATCATGTTGTGCAATACAGAATTGCAGTTTGCCGAATTCAAGACTCGATAGATCTATCACGTCGTTAATAAGCTTCAGCAATAGTTCTGAGTTCTGTTGGATAACTTCATTGCACTGACGGCGTGTCTCATCGTCCAGTCCCTCTTCCGTCAATAGGGATGAAAAGCCCGATAATGCATTGAGCGGGGTACGGATTTCGTGGCTCATGTTCGAGAGGAACACGCTCTTTGCACGCATGGCATTTTCGGCATTTATCCGTGATGTTGCCAGTTTTGGGGTGGAGAGCTTCACCTTTTCCCGCTGCCTTTTGAGTAGGATGGCAAGTAGAACAAATAACGTTACTAATGCCATCGTTCCTACCAATATGCTGGTTATGATTTTATTGTATTCGTTATTGCTGGCCGTCTCTATCTTATCTACCTGGTATTTTGCCTTTATCGTATTGATTTGCCGGATATAGCTTTGTGAAGCCAGTGTATCTATAGGAGGATACAATTCCTGGTAGATTCGGCAGGCTTCCATGGCCATGCCTTGTATTTTGCAGAGATAGATTTTTTCCAGCGAAGTCCAGCGGTAATACGTGGAGCGTTTATTACCGGAGTATTCTGCTTGCAATTTGGAGTAGATGTCCAGAGCTTGTTTCCAGTATTGTTTGTCCCAATTTCCCATGGCTCTATAGTAGGCGGCAGTGGTATAATCCAAGTGAAACCGATAGAACTTCTCTGGGTGCAGTTGGTAAATGGAGTCCATTTTGTGGAGCCAGATGTTTGCTTCATCAAGATAGTCTTGTGAGAGGTGTCCATGGGAAATGGCAAAATTCGTCTTTTCGATGCAGAAAAAGAAGTCTGTCGGGTAGTCAGGCTCCTGATATAATATTTTCTCCAGCTCTTCCAGGATTTTTTCCGCTTCTTCCAGACGTCCTTTCCGTTGCAGAACGTTGGACATTTTTAAAAGAAGCTGTGCCCTATATGGATGCTGGTCTGAAATGTTGGATAGTTCAGTCAAAGCATCCTGGTATGATTCCAGGGCTTTATCTCCCATGTTGGCTATTGTATTATAGGCGTCTCCAATGGCTTGGTTAGCCACTACCATACCAAATTGGTAGTCTGTAGCTTTGGCTTCTTCGTACATAAGTTGTGCCCGGTTCGTTGCTAAGCTGATATCGCCGCGCAATGTGTAGGCATTGGCCAATTGAAGTTGTAATAGAAAATACGTCGTTCTATCTTCATTTGATTGTAGGGTGGGAAGAAGTTGCTCACTCCACGTAATGACGCTGTCTATGGATATGGAGTCATCATAGAGAACTTGTCTTTTGACCAATGATTGCAGAATACTCTGCTTTTCTTGATTGGCTATTGTATGTGCTGATAAGACAGAAGTATACAATATCTGCCCCAATAGCATCCATATAATCATTTTTGTTCTCAAATGTTTGTTTGCCTCTTTTGTTTATTATTGGCAAAAATAAATATAAACGAGTAAATAAAAAATTAAATAGATGCTTTTTTTCTCCTTTATAGTCAATTTGTTAGCAACTTTATGCAGGAGATTGGAAGGGATTAATAGAGTTCCAAACCAAACTCTTCTTTTAGTTGTAACAGTGCACTGTTCTTTTGTGCCATCATCTGGAATTTTTCAACGCGTCCATAGGCACGTACCTTTTCGGTAGGAGCACTAATCCGGACAGTCATGGTGACTTTGCGGTTCTTTAGCCGGGTACGTAGGTAATTTTGCAGAGTGGGTATCATGCCGGTAAATTCCTTGGCAACGATTTCATTATCTACCACAGCCTCAAAAGTTGTGTCATTTATTAAAGTGATGCGCATGTTCTGCATACGCTTGGCTATGGCTACTTGCTCCTTGGGCATACGTCCGGCATACTCCTGCCAGTAATAGTTCAAATCCCTTTCATTGAAGATGTAGTCTTCTTCCGGTTGTGCTGCTTGGTGGGCGGCAGTAGGGTTAGATGAAGGGTTTCTTTGTTCCTCTTCTATATGGGGGCGTTTGATGGATACCCCTAATCCGGACATTTTCATGACCGGAATTTTTTTCTCTTCTCTCCCTTGCGCCATTAATACGGCAGTAGGTGTAGCATGTGGAGTTGTTGCATTACTATGCTGCGTGGCAGCAGGTTGGGGAGTGCTGTTTGTCTGTACTGCCGGCTGTACGGTTTGTTGGGGCGTGGCAGCAGTGGCCTGTGGCTGCTGAGCGGCGGCAGGCTGCGTGAATATGGGTTTTATAGCTTGTTTAGGGCTGCGCCCATTGGCACCGTCGTCCTCCTCGGCGGTCAGTTGTGCCACTTGTATCAGAGTGAGCTCTACCAGTAGCCGTTTGTTTTTACTGGCACGGTAGTTCAGGTCACAATCGTTGCAGAGCTTCATGGCACGGTAAAGAAAAGGGAGGGGGCATTGCTGTGCTTGTGCTTGGTAACGTTCGCGGATGCTTGCGCCCACTTCAAGCAACGGCAGTGTCGCCGGGTCTTTGCTGACAAGCAAGTCGCGCAGGTGGGATGAAAGTCCGGTGATGAAGTGGCTGCCGTCGAAGCCTTTGTTGAGCACATCATTCAGTAATAGCAACGCGTCACTGATTTTGTTCTCAAGAAAGAATCCGGTTAGTTTGAAGTAGTATTCATAGTCCAGCACATTGAGGTTTTCAATCACGCTCTTATAGGTGATGTGTCCTCCGGTGAAGCTTACCACCTGGTCGAAGATGGATAGTGCGTCGCGCATACCGCCGTCTGCTTTGAGGGCAATGACATTCAACGCTTCCGGTTCAGCAGTGATACCTTCTTTGGAGGCGACATATGCGAGGTGTGCTACGGTATCTTCCACACCAATCCGGCTGAAATCATATATTTGGCAGCGTGAAAGGATGGTGGGCAATATCTTGTGCTTCTCGGTAGTGGCAAGGATGAATATGGCATGGCGTGGAGGCTCTTCCAGTGTTTTCAGGAAAGCATTGAAAGCCGAGGCGGACAGCATATGTACCTCGTCAATGATATATACTTTGTATTTGCCTATCTGAGGTGGAATGCGTACCTGCTCCACCAATTGGCGGATGTCATCCACAGAGTTGTTTGAGGCGGCATCCAGCTCATGGATATTGTAGGAGCGCTGCTCATTGAAGGAAGTACAGGATTCACACTGGTTACATGCTTCACCGTCTGCTGTGGGGCTCATGCAATTGATTGTTTTAGCAAAGATACGGGCACAAGTTGTTTTTCCCACGCCTCTTGGACCGCAAAAAAGATAGGCATGCGCCAGTTTTCCGGTGGCAATGGCATTCTTCAAGGTAGTGGTCAGTGCACGTTGGCCTACTACGGACTCAAAGGTCGAGGGACGATATTTCCGTGCAGATACGATATAGTTTTCCATATTTGGGATATTCTTTGCTTTTTGTGCAAATGTACACAAAAAAAAGAAATCTTTCGGTTATTCCTCTTATCTTTGTGACGTGAAGTTATATGATGGACAAGCTCCATCATGAATGATAAATTGCTAAATAGTAGATAACGAGATGGATAAACTTGCTTCTCTTTGGTCTTTTGTCCGCAAGCATAAATATCTGATTACGCTTGCGTTGTTTGCTGTAATTATCGGGTTCCTGGATGAGAACAGTGTTGTACGCCGTTTGGGTTACGCCCGGGAAGAAAGCCGTCTGCGCGATGAAATAGAAAAGTACCGCAAGGAATACGAGGAGAATACCGAACGGCTCAATGAGCTTGCCGTCGACTCCGGTGCCATCGAACGGATTGCCCGTGAGAAGTATCTGATGAAAAAGCCCAATGAGGATATTTATGTATTTGAAGAAGATATAGAAGAATGAAACAACTGATACCCGCCCTTTTCGCAGTAGGGGCCGTGATGCTCTTGGCAGGAGCTGCCGTTTATATCACGGGCTGGCCTCTTTCACCTTATATATATACTATCGGCGCTACGATGGTTGCTTTGGCCCAAATTAATTCTCCGTCCAAATGTAAAAGTCCCACTGTCAAACGCCTGCGCCGACAGCAAATATTCGGTGCGCTTTTGCTGGTGCTTACGGGGGCATTCATGCTCTTTACAAGGGGCAATGAATGGATTGTGTCTCTGACGATAGCCGCCATTCTTGAGCTTTACACTTCGGTACGTATTCCACAAGAGGAGGCGAAAGAAGGTTTAAGCTAAATCCGGAACATATATTCTGCATAAACAAGAGGGGCTGAACTCTTTTATAGAGCCAGCCCCTTTCTCATTTAGTTAATCTTCTGCGTTATCCGTCTATCTTTCTACCTTTTCTACTGTCAGAACTGCCGAAGAGACACCTGCCGTTACGTCAACTGTGAACCGGTAAGCGACACCGTTTTCCAGGCTTTTGCCTTCTACGAGGCCCAAGTTGCCGGCATCACGTCCGTTGGTACCGTCACCTATAAATACTAAGTCACTGGTGGTAGACAAGGCATCGTTTTTATATTCACCTCCCCAACCTTGCTGGTGGAAGAACTTGAAGTTGATGTCATCAGATTTGATTTGCTCTCCCGCTACTACTGTTACCTGATACTTCTTCGCTTCAATCTGTGACATGCAGAGACCTTTTTCTGTAGTCCAACCTACGGCATTGGTCGCTACGGAAGGTTTACCGATACCGTCACCGATAATCCAAAGGGCGCCGGTTCCGTCATCGTTCAGAGTGGCGGTGCTTGTTCCGTTCATTTTCAATACTTCCAGATAATTCAGGGCCAGGTTGGCAATGACGCGATAAGTTCCATCGATGGGCAGGAACTTCAGCGAACCGTCTTCATTCTTTTCGAAGAAGTCGGGGTCTATCCAATATTGGTCGAAGTTGGGAATGTCTGCAGTGATGTTGTCCCCTTGCTTCAGATTGAGGTCGATGCTGTAATGGTCATCATCCACCATCTCCATTTCAGAACCGTTCAGCAGTAGTTTCACGAAAGGAGCGGCTGCATAAGTCAACGTATTGAAGGAGATGGAATATTCTCCAGCTGACAGATTGGAGAAGGTAATTTCACTGGAGGTACCTTGTGTAATGGCACCGTTGCTCCATCCGAAGTTGATTTCATTCCCGTTGGCGCCTACTTTAGGAGCTTTGATGTAACCTTTCACTTTTTGTGCAAATTCACCGGTCACGCTATACTGATTGGCTGCGACTTTTTCCATGCGGTATTCTTGGTCTCCGGAAATCAGAGTTAGGTAGGGGAAGTCCGGACGACTCAGCGCCACGTCATAGCTTTTTTCTGTAATTGTGAAATTGATGTTCTGCAGAATGAACTTCAATGTAGCTGTTCCGTTGGGAATATTTGCCAGATAGGGAACATATATTTTCCCGGTATAGTCTTGACCGTTTACTTTTGTACGGATTATAGTCTCTGACACCATTTCGTCGCTGAAGTATAACCGCGCTTTTAACGTGGAAAGGGGTACATCTGCGTCCGATGCCTTGATTGTAAAAGGCAGACTGTCTCCGAACAAGGCTGAAGAAGGTTCTGCCTGAAAGTCCATTGTCGGGTTGCCGGGAACCGGATCGTCATCGCTGCAAGCATTCAGCATGGCTATGCCTGCCAATGCCATTAGATAGTATTTTAAGCTTTTCATTATAATCTTCTGTTTAAATTATTAGTTTTATTTTTTCCAACGGTAAGAAACGACTGCTTTGGCCGGAACTTCGTAGGAAAAGTAGTGTGTGCCGTCGCTTACGGTGATTCGCTTGGCATCTGCATTGTTGTTTGCCAATACGAATGCATAGGTACCGTCCGTATTCTCGAAGGCGGAGTAGGTGATTCCGTTGGCTGTGTAACCGGTCGTTCCGATACGTACAGCTCCCGGTTTCACGACTGAAGACATGTGCCCGATAAGGTAATAATGGGAATTACGGACAATTTTAGAATAGTTTGTATTGTCAATATCCACTGCACCGTAGCAGGTCTTGCAAGAACCATCTGAGGGGCTTACCGGTCCCAGGTCACTGTCTAACATCAGATTCCACACAATGGTGCCGCGGCACCAGTTGTTGGCTGTTCCCAATGCTATTTCTTCCATATCGTTAAGCAGGCGTGCTTCCAAATCGCGACCGGAGTTCCAAGTACCGATGGAGGTTTCCGTAAAAAGCAGTTCCTTGTTGGGATAGAGTTTGTGGATATTCAGCAACTCAGAACGGTTACCGCCATAATTATGGTAGGCAGCGCCCGCAATGTATTGTGAGGCTTCCGCATCATCATAAATCTTGGTAGGGTAACTTTTTTGGTCGGCCAGATTGTCGTAGTTGTAGTTATGGTCGAAAACATAAATCTTTGTAGTAACTCCGGCTTCTTTGAAGGCAGGGCCCAGGCCGGTCTTGATGAAGTCACGGGCTTCTTCCCATCCCATGAACAAGGATGCTGAGTTACCGTGGTTCAGCGGTTCGTTCTGCGGAGTCACAGCGTGGATTTTGATGCCTTCCTTTTCGAAAGCTTGTATCCATTTTACGAAATAGTCGCCATACGTTCTGTAATATTCGGGGTTCAAGTGTCCGCTGGTCCATGAGTCAAAGGGTACACGTTCCTCCAGGCTTTTCACTTTCATCCACTTCGGACATGTCCAGGGAGCGGCAATTATTTTGACGGCAGGATTGATTGCCAGAATTTCCTTCAATATAGGAATCACATATTTGGTGTCTTCCATCGGAAGGGCAAAGTGCTCAAGTCCCTTTTCGTCACAGCAAGTGAATTCACTGAATGAGAAGTCGGAACAACCGATGGCAATACGTACATAGCTGAAGCCGTAGCCTTCTTTGTCCGAGAATGTTTCAGTCAGAAACTTCGTGCGGTTCTCTTGTGTCATCTGCATCAGGTTGTAACCGGTAGAGCCGGTGATGGCTGCACCGAAACCGTCCATTTCCTGATAGCGGGTGGCAGGGTTGAGTGTCACGGTAGAAGGTGACATGTTGCTTCCGGTGCCGAAGGCCAGCCCGGACTTTGTCAAATCATAAGTACGACTGGTGTTCGTTACATAGAGGGTAACATCCTTTGCCTCTTCCGTGGGTTGGTCTGGCTTGGGTTCCGGTGTAGGGGTGATGTTACTGTCATTGTCATTGCCGCAGGCTGCCAGTATGGTGAAGCAGCCTAATGCGGTAGTGAATATATTTCTTAAATTCATATTCAATTGATTTTTATATTACTCATTAGTATTAATAGCCCGGGTTCTGTATCAGATTTTCGTTCTGGTCGATGGCTCCTTGGGGAATAGCCAGCAGATAGGAGTTCTCATTGAACAGATTTTCTTGTGCATGGCGGCCGCTGTCTTTGGCGTAAACGGCGTTCATCACTTCTTCTACCTTATTGAGGCGGCAAAGGTCGTACCAGCGCTGTCCTTCAAAGGCAAGCTCCATGCGGCGTTCGTCCATATAAGCTTGGAGCAATGCTTCTTTACTGCTGCGGGTGCTTTGTGGAAGTTTGCCCAGTCCGGCGCGGTTGCGGATGCGGTCGATGATGTCGGCTGCACCGTTCAGGTCGGGAGCCTCTCCCATAATTTTTGCTTCGGCTTTGAGGAGCAGGATATCGGCATATCGCAGATAGATAATGCTGTTGAACGCAGAGCGGCATTTGTACATGAAGGCATAATGGTCTGCCGGATAATAGTTGCTCCATCCGCAGTCATACCATACAACAGATTCATTGTAACGTTTCGTGTCTCCTTGCTCTTCATAGAGGCGGATAAGGTCACGGGAAGGGGTAATCCATTTGGCCCAGGTGAAACTTTCATCCCAGTTGCTCAAGTTACGGCCGAACATCCAAGTACACCAGTTGCCGGAGCCGGGAGGAAAGTGGGCTTCGAGAATTGCCTCCTTGGTATTGCGTACCCGGCAGTCTTTTTTTTCCGTATCATACGCCCAAAGGTCGCTGAAGTCTTCCACGAGGTCGAAGCCGTCGGCAGCAAGTTCATCGGCATATTTGATAACCTTTGCATAATCGCGCAGAGGTTTTTCTGCATAGACCTTGGCAAGCATGGCACGTGCCACCGATTTGGTAAGTATGCTCTTGTCTGATGTGTCGTTTGTCGGTGTGTTGGGGTTTTCCACTGCTTCAGTCAGGTCTTTCTCTATTTGGGCGTAAGCCTCTTCAGCCGTATTCTGTGGAGGAAAATAGGTCGGGTACATTTCTTCTACGTTGTCTTCGGTAATGTCACCGCCCACGGTAGTGATGACCGGGAAGTTACCCCATAAGCGTACCATATCGAACATGACCATGGCACGGAATATCTTGGCTTGTGACTGATACTTGCCGCGTTCACTTTCACTGAGTGCCTTGAGCTGGTCACAGCCCACGATGATGCGGTTGGCAACGGCAATGTCGCCTAAGAAACGGTCCCAGTCACGTTTTAGTACAGAATTAGAGCCTTCAATGGAGTTGGTTTCGTAAGGCACCACTTCGGCCCCCGTTGTTCCGGCGTAGGCATTATCGGAATGAGCGTCACCGATAAGCAGTTTGTCGACATACCAGTGCTCCTGCTGGTCACGAAATTTTTTGTGAAGGGTTACCATTGAAGTTTCCACGTCTTGCACACTGTTGAAAATAGGCTTTTCATCAGTTTTGTTCACTCCTTCCGTTACATCCGAGTAGGTGTCTACCGGATTATAGTCCAAGTCACATGAGGTTGCGGTCATTGCCAACACTACACCGCAAGCTATACTTTTATATATATGGTTTAATTTCATAAGTTATTTCTCCCTTTTTTAGAATTCAACATTGATACCGAAAACGAATGATTTGCTCTGCGGGTAAGTTCCATAGTCGATGCCCTGTACAGAACCGCTGTTGCCGTATTGGTTCACTTCAGGGTCCATACCTGAATAGCTGGTCCAGGTCAGCAAATTGCTGGCGGTAAAATAAGGCTGTACGCGGCTGATGCCCCATTTCTTGAACTGGCGGCAACGGATGTTGTAAGAGAGTGAAATGTCTTTTACACGCAGGTAGCTGCCGTCTTCCACAAAGTAAGTGGAATTCTTGATGTTGAAGTTGGCTTTCGGGACATTCGTAATCTGTCCGGGAATTCTCCAGCGTTTCAATACTTCCGTTGACTGGTTTTTACCGTCATACATACCTTCGGTTTCCATACGGGACACATTGAAGATGTCGTTTCCGTAGCTTCCTTGGATGAAGATGCTCAGGCTGAGGTCTTTCCATGTAAAGGTGTTTGTCAATCCGTAGATGAAGTCGGGATTCGGGTCGCCGATATAGGTACGGTCAGAAGTGGAAATCTTGCCGTCTTCGTTAAGGTCGCGATAAACCAGGTTACCGGTTTCGGGGTCTACACCGTCGCTGATGTAGCCGTAGAAACCACCCAAAGGACGTCCGGGCTCATTGCGTACGATATTTTCTTTCACCACCTCGGCACTGCTTGCTGCTGTATAGATTTTCTGCAATGACAGCTTGGTCAGCTTGTTCTTATTGAAAGAAATGTTGAAGTCTGTATCCCAAGAAAACTCGCCGGTCAGGTTATGGGAGTTGATGGCGAACTCGAATCCCTTGTTGGTCATCTCGCCTTCGTTACGGGTGATGCTGGTGGTTGCTGCCGCACCAGCAGGCAGACTTACATTCATCAACATGTCTGTAGTTTTCTTGTAATAGTAGTCCATGCTGAAGGTTAGTCTGTTGTTCAGTACAGTCAAGTCAAGACCGATGTTCGTCTGGTTGGTAGTTTCCCATTTCAGGTCACTTGTTCTCAGGTTGGCCTGGCTGATACCGGGAACTGCATGGTCGTTACCTTCTTCAAACCAGGGTATGCGGTTGATGTTGTAACGTTGCAGATACGAGTAATCGCCTATACCGCTTTGGTTACCGGTCTGTCCCCAGCCACCGCGGAGCTTCAAGTCATCAATCCAAGCGATGTCTTTCATGAACTTTTCCGACGAAATGCGCCATGCAGCCGAGAAGGAGGGGAAAATACCCCAGCGATGGTCGGGATGCAGCTTGGATGAACCGTCGGCACGCATGTTCATGGTAAGCATGTACTTGCTGTCATAGTTGTAGGACACACGGGCGAAATAGGAAGAGATGGCCCACTGTGAAGCTCCTGTTCCGGTACCGTCCCATGAAATTTTATTGGCAGCGTTCAGGGTCTGTATTTTATCGTCCCGGAAATGTGAGCCGTTTATCCAGCTGTTGGTATAGTCCGATTTGGTATAGGAAGAACCTGCCATTACGTCGATGCCGTGCTTCTTGATATTGGTATTGTAAGTCAATATATTATCGAAAACCAACACGGTATTCATATTCCGGTTGTCAGAGGCTGTACCGAAGCTGTTGCGTCCGTCGGTGGTCGATATTGGATCGAGGAATGTGGTGCTTACACCGTTACGGCGGTCCAGGGCTACAGATGATTTCAACTTTAGGTTGGGCAGGAAGCTGATGGTAGCGGCTCCGGATGCGATGAGGCGGTTTTCCTTGTTCTTGTTGTTTTTCTGGCGGGCCAGGTTTTCCATCGGGTTCATGATGTTCACTCCATAGAAGTTCTTATTGTATTGATTCGGTTTTTCAGGATCCCAAATAGGAGCATAGGTCGGAGTGTTGATGACCGAGAGGACTACACCACCACGGTTGGCACCCGTACCGGAGATGATGCCGGTGTTTCCGATGTTGTCGGAGTAGGAGATATTGGCACTTACATTCAGCCAGCTGCGTATTTGGTTGTCGATATTGGCGCGGAAGCTATACCGCTTGAAGTATGTTCCTTCCAAAATACCTTTTTCATCCAGATAACCGGCAGAGAGGAAGTATTTCATCTTTTCATTTCCGTTTGATACGGACACTTGGTAATTCTGGGTTTGTCCGGTCTTGTAAACCTCGTCAAACCAGTCTGTCTGGTCGGTCAGCCCTTCAAGAGCAGTTGGATTTACAGCCCCGATTTCTTCTTGCAATTCGCGGTACTGTTCTGTATTCAGTGCTTCCATGCTCTTGCCTACTTTTGTCATGCCATATTGTACGTTCAATGCTACTTTGGCGTTGCCTGCCGAGCCGCTCTTGGTAGTAATCAATACCACACCGTTGGCTGCGCGCGAACCGTAGATGGCTGCTGATGAGGCATCCTTCAGAATAGAGAGGTTTTCAATGTCGTTGGGAGAGAGAAAGTTGATATTGTCTACAGGTACACCATCCACTACGTAGAGCGGGTCGTTGCTACCATTGAATGAGGTGGTACCACGTACGCGGATACTCATACCACCGCCCGGTTCGCCGCTGGGCTGCATAACCGACACACCGGCTGCTTTACCTTGTAGGGCTTGGGCTGCCGATACAATGGGGCGTTGGTCCAAATCCTTTGTAGAAACCGTAGATACGGCAGTGGTTACGTCTTTACGCTTCACACTTCCATAACCGATAACTACCACTTCGTCCAGCAGTTCGTTGTCTTCCTGCAATGTGATATTCATGTTGGTGGCTGCTTTTACCTCTATCGTTTTGTAGCCGATGAAGGATATTACCAGTGTGGCATTCTGTCCTACACTCAGGGAAAACTCCCCATCCAGATTGGTAACAACACCGTTGGTTGTTCCCTTTTCCAATACAGATGCACCAATGACCTCCAGGCCTGCGGCATCTACTACTTTACCCGTAGCTGTCAATCGTTGGGCAAATGCATTTGTTGACATTAGCAGTACGAGTAATGTCAGAAGGAGCTTGTAACTCCGCGTAAGAAGATTTCTTGTAATCATTCTCATAGTACTTTAATTAAAAGATTTAATTTATTTTAGAAAAGTATGTTCTAATAGAGATTGGATGTTTTCCATAGTACACTTTTCTTTCTCTGTTGCAAAGATAGTGGACAACCTTATTCGTCCGATAGGCGGGTAATGTGTAGAAGTAAGTCGGAGTAAAATGTAAATGTCACATATATAGTGAGTTATATTCTTGCTGATTGCTGTATAAAGTAAAGATCAGCTACTATGGAAGGAGGTCTGTATATGCTGTTTTATCGCTGTAAATGGTCGAAATACCTCTTAACTTTCATGTACTTTTTAGGGTAGAAGTAGCTTATGTTTAGATAGATTAATTTATCTTTGTGCTCTCAGCCTTATATAAATAATAGAAATGAAAAGAAAAATCATAGCTTTACTATTTTTACTGATGGGGTGTACCTTTCTGAATGCGGCACCTTACAGTGAAAAGATAAAAGAACTGCTGGTGCGCCTTGACTCTCTGATTGCGCAAAAAAACACGTTTGCTATGCTTAAAGAGGCGAAGATTGCCCAGTTGCACAAGCTGCAAAAGGATGTGCGTACTTTGGAAGAGAGATATTGGCTGAATAAAAATCTTTATGATGAGTATTGCGTCTATAACGCCGATTCTGCAATGAATTATGTGGTAGACAATTTGGATATAGTTTATAAGCAGAATGATAAATACCGGCAGATGGAGTGGAAGATAAAAAAGTCTTTTCTGTTGGCTGCCACCGGTTTGTTGAAAGAAGCTCAGGATGAATTGCGCGGAGTTTCAGGCGGTTCGCTCCCCAAAGAATTGTTAGTGGATTATTACGGGCAAATGCTGTATCTGTATTCGCATTTCAATCAGTATACCGGTAGTGAAATGGGTACTTTGCATGAACATTATGCACAGTTGGAGCGTGTTTACAAGGACTCTTTGAATATGGTTCTTACCCCTGAAGACCCCTTGTTCTTGTGGTATAAAGGGCAGGTAGTACAAGGTACGGACAGTATGTATGTTTTTAAAGAACGTTTGCAGAAGGGAATTCTTAATTCTGCATTCGACACTCGGCGCGATGCCATGAATGCTTACGTGCTGGCCTGCTTTTATCGCGAGTCCGATGAGCAGGAAAATTATCTGACTTACCTGATATATTCTGCTATGGCCGATGTACGTATCTCCAATAAAGATATTGCTTCGTTGGAAGAGCTGGCGGGGGTACTTTTTAGTTTGGGTGATATTGACCATGCCTATGTCTACATGAGTTACTGCTTGCAGAATGCCTTGGCATATCGGAACCGGGTGAGGGTAGTGGGCATCTCTGCAGTGCAGGACACCATTCATCAGATCTATCAAGAACGTAATCAGAGGCAAGAAGCGCGGTTACGTATGTATTTGGTACTGGTCAGTGTCTTGTCCTTGATATCCTTGTTTGCCTTCCTGTATATATATAAGCAGATGAAGCGATTGAAGCAGTCGCGCCAACAGCTGAATGAGGCAAACAACCGCTTGAATAAGCATGTGGAAGAGCTTTCGAAAATGCACGGACAAGTGGCAGAAACGAATGTACAGCTTACTTCTTTGAATGAACAGTTGAGGGATACCAATAATCAGCTTCGTGAATCCAACTATGTGAAGGAGGAATACATAGGTTATGTCTTTTCCATTTGTTCCAATTATATCAGTAAGCTGGATGAGTATCGGAAAAATATCAATCGTAAGCTTAAGGCAAACCAGTTGGAGGATGTGAAAGCATTGACCGATACTCATTCTATGGCACAGAATGAGTTGAAAGAGTTCTATCATAACTTTGATGCTATCTTCTTGCACATTTATCCGGATTTCGTAAGTGACTTCAATGCCTTGCTCCATCCTGACGAGCAGATTGTGCTAAAAGATGGTGAGCTGCTGAATACGGAATTGCGCATTTATGCTTTGGTGCGTTTAGGTATCACTGATAGTGTGAAGATTGCCGAATTCTTGCATTATTCACCTCAGACCGTTTATAATAATCGTTTGAAAACACGTAATAAGGCTATCATTCCTCGGGAAGAGTTTGCTGCCGTTGTGCGTTCTTTGGGTAGGGCACAGAAGTGGATTTGATAAAGGCTTCTACTGATTGTCGCTGTATGATGCGTAGATGACACCTAAGAGTTAGGAAAAAAACTGCGATGTACTACCTTGTTTTTCCCTAAAAAACTAATCTTTCCACAGCAATGTTCTTTTCTTACCACAGCTGTGGTAAGAAAGAAACGCGGGTGTGGTAAGAAAGAAACATATCTGTGGTGAGAAAAGTTGTTCAGTAGTTCTCGTTTAGTATCCGGGCTTTCCGGATGTAGCCTTTCGCAGGTTTATTGTCAGTTCTCTTTGGGCTCCTCAAGCGTGGTGCCGGCCGTTCAGTGGTCTATGTCAAGGGGTGAACTTAGTATATTCCGACGCGCGCGCGTATATATATAATGTGTCCCCTTCCTTCCTGCCTTTCTTTCCCTTTAAAAAATATGCTTTAAAACATATCTATCAATCAGCTAGTTATGAAAAAGTTCACGTAAACCCTCAAAAAAAGCTTGTATATATTTTGCAGATGTCCGTAAAAGCCCTACTTTTGCATCCGCTTTCGGGAACGAAGGCGGCGATGTTTTGACATTCTGACAGTAAAACGGAGCGGTAAGCTTCCATTTTTCTCTTCTTTGCCATAGGTTTCTTTCGGAACTTCGGCCTTGGAAAAGAAAAGTGAAAAAAAACTTCCGAAACATTTGGAAGTTATGCTTTAAAGTTCTTACCTTTGCACCCGCTTTTGAAAACGAAAGCAGCGCGAGTTGACATTCTTCTTTCAAGAAACGGTGACCGGTTTTTTTTCTTCCTTTTTCTTTTTGCCTCCCTTTCGACAAGAGAGACGACGAGGAAAGAGAAAAAAGAAAAAATGAAAAAAAACTTCCGAAAATATTTGGAAGATATGCTTTAAAGTTCTTACCTTTGCATCCGCTTTCTGAAAAGAACAGCAATCGTGAAACAAGCGATCTTTGAACAGATTTACATAAACAATACAAGTAGTACAAGAGCAGGTGCTTCGCAAATTAATAATTGGAAACTAATGATTAAGGCGCGTCGTACCTGGGTAAAACAAAAGAACCGTCAATACTTATTTTATATAGATAGGTAAAGATAAACTTTTGAATTCGAGCGTCCTGAACAGATAATTAAGCTGCCGCACTTTAATTTTTAATTTGCGCAGTCAAGATACTTTTACAATGAAGAGTTTGATCCTGGCTCAGGATGAACGCTAGCTACAGGCTTAACACATGCAAGTCGAG